>Ga0214471_10004683_pt1 | contig 10547 bp, 10 predicted proteins | sample RVTome_5_FD_207665 | JGI IMG/M metagenome (GOLD analysis project Ga0214471, IMG submission 207665) | Soil microbial communities from uranium-contaminated site in the Upper Colorado River Basin, Wyoming, United States - RVT142D155 | ecosystem: Environmental > Terrestrial > Soil > Contaminated >... | reverse complement strand
CAACTACCTCTTTGTGAAAGTGGTTGACGTCGAAGGAATTGCGCCCGGGAATTACCTTGTTGATCCATCGACGATGATGGCGAAGTATCAACGCATCGATGGAATCGGAACGCAGGATCTCCCGGCACCACAATCAAACCTTATGGCCGTTCTGATCAGCGGTTTGCTTGAGCAGAAACTTCCATGGGGACTCATCATCATCGGTGCGTGCATTGCGCTGTTCATGGAATTGATCGGAATGCATTCATTGACCTTCTCGGTCGGTTTCTATCTACCGCTGTCATCAACATTTCCGATTTTTGTCGGCGGCATCATTCGAAAGATCGCGGACAAGCGGTACAAACGGAAACCCGATGCGGCTGATGAAAGCGAAGGAACGCTGCTTTCCTCGGGCTTGATCGCCGGTGGTGCCCTGCTCGGCGTCCTGGGGGCGTTCCTGAATTTCATCCCCGGCTTCGTCGATGATGAGACAGGTCTTCCTCTTCCCATCGCGTTCGGTTATAGATTTCTTCCGTTCCTCTGGAACAATGACGTCCTGCCAATCTTGATGTTCGCCGTCCTTGGGTATATCTTGTTTAGGGGATCGGCCGATGCAAAGAAGGCAAAAGCGTAGATTCCGATGGAAGAGCTGATGAAAAGAAGGCCGGTCGGGCTCTATGCCTTTGAAGAACGACACGACATTGAAAATGGAATCCGATTAGTGATCCCACGCTTCAGGGACAGTCTTTTTGGGAAATGTTTTTCACGCATTGCTGTCCAGAAAGAGGATAAGTTGAATCTGGATGAATTCGGTTCCTTCGTCTACCGGTCCTGCGATGGTGGCACTACCATCAACGAAATAGCTGTAAGTCTTCGAACAAGATTCGGCGATTCGATAGAACCGCTGGAAGGACGATTGACTCTGTTTATTCAGGAATTATTTAAGAGAAACCTCATTACCTTTGTGAAGGAATGAAGAAGCACCAATATGCAAAACACTTTACTGTTGAAGAAGCACGCAAGGAACTGACCATGGTGCACGCCCTCGCGAGCAAGATGGCGGAACTCAAGAAGATTCTGGACAGCAGGGGGTGGGATGTTCGTCGACACCAATACTTTGGTGGCATGGGGCCGAACGGTGACGGGAGTTTTCCGGCGGAGATGGAAACCCTCGTCGAGATTCTCATGCAACTGGAAAGCAAAGGTATCGTCGTGAAGGGGATGGAGGATGGTCTGATCGATTTTCCCCATCTCCGGAAGGGCGGAGAGGAAGTGTTTCTTTGCTGGAAGGTGGGAGAAAACGACATCAACTTCTGGCACCATTTGAATGACGGATTTGCGGGAAGAAAGAAGATCGAGGAACTGTAGTGCGAACATCGGAAGAACAGGCCGAGAAATTTTCACTAGTGTCGGATTACAAGCCGAGCGGAGACCAGCCGCAGGCTATCCGTGAACTGACCGAGGGATTGAAGCGGGGAGACATGCATCAAACGCTCCTCGGCGTGACAGGGAGTGGGAAGACCTTTACCATCTCGAACGTCATTGCCAGTATCAATAAGCCGGTGCTGGTGATGTCGCACAACAAAACGCTTGCAGCGCAGCTTTATGCGGAGTTCAAGTCGTTCTTTCCGAAGGACCGCGTAGAATTCTTCATCAGCTATTACGACTATTACCAGCCGGAAGCATACGTTCCCTCCACCGACACCTACATTCAAAAGGATGCTTCAATCAACGAAGAGATTGATCGCCTCCGGTTGCGGACAACCAGCTCCCTCATCAGCGGCGAGAAAAACGTTATCGTCGTTGCATCGGTCAGTTGCATCTACGGTATTGGCGCTCCGGATGAATGGGCAAGCCAGATCGTCGTGGTGCGGAAGGGAGAGAAGATTGAGCGGAATGACCTTCTCCGCAAGCTTCTCAATATTTTCTACGTTCGCAACGATTTCGAATTCGAACGAGGCACCATGCGTGTGCGCGGTGATGTGGTGGAAGTCATCCCTGGATACGAGAACGAAGAAGCCATACGAATGGAGTTCTTCGGAGACGAAGTGGAAAAGATTTCATATATCAATAAGCTTGATGGCCATGTGTTGGGCGAGACCGACTATGAGGTGATTTATCCCGCAAAGCAATTCGTGACTTCAAGGGAAACCCTGGAAAGAGCATACAAGGGAATTGAAGAAGAATTGGAGGCACGTTTGCAGGAGTTGCGGGGTCAGAATAAGCTCGTGGAAGCCCAACGGCTGGAACAGCGAACCCGATTTGATCTCGAGATGATGCGGGAGGTCGGCTATTGCTCAGGAATCGAAAACTATTCTCGCCACATCGCGGGTCGTGCTCCCGGGTCTCGTCCCCATTGTTTACTCGATTACTTTCCTGAAGACTTTCTCCTGGTGATTGACGAGTCCCATGTGTCAGTCCCTCAGATCGGTGGCATGTACCACGGAGATCGATCACGAAAACTGACCCTCGTTGAGCACGGGTTCCGGCTTCCGTCGGCGTTGGACAACCGTCCGCTAACGTTTGAAGAATGGGAATCGATGGTAAAACAGATTATCTATGTGAGCGCAACACCTTCAGACTATGAGCTGCAGAAATCGAAAGGCGTGGTGGTTGAGCAGGTTATCCGTCCCACGGGGCTGATCGATCCGGAGGTGGAAGTCCGGCCGGTGAAAAATCAAATTGATGATTTGATTGCAGAGATCCGCACACGAACTGCAAAGAAAGAGCGTGTCCTGGTCACTACTCTCACCAAGAGAATGGCAGAAGATCTTACCGAGTACCTGACGGAAATCAATATCAAAGTCCGCTACATTCATTCCGAAGTCGACGCGTTGCAACGGGTCGAGACATTGCGCGACCTTCGCCTTGGAGATTTTGATGTGCTGGTAGGCGTCAATTTGCTGCGCGAAGGACTCGACCTTCCCGAGGTCTCCCTGGTAGCCATTCTCGATGCAGATAAGGAGGGATTCCTTCGCTCAGAACGTTCCCTGATTCAAACCGCAGGGCGGACCGCACGTAATCTCAACGGTCGGGTAATCATGTATGCGGATACCATGACAGGCTCAATGCAGCGGATGATTGACGAAACCACTCGACGACGCACAAAGCAACTTGAATACAACGCCGAGCATGGCATTTCTCCGCGAACCGTTTACAAAACTGTGGATGAAGTGATGGCATCCACCGCCGTTGCCGATGTCAAAGCCTCGCGGGATGCGCGCAGGGAAAGGGGCAAAATGCCTCTGGTTGCGGAATCGGTTGTCCGGTACCTCACCGCAGATCAGCGCAACGACCTCGTCGATGAGCTTCGCAAGGAAATGATACGGGCGTCAAAGGATCTGGAGTTCGAGCGAGCCGCCCAGCTTCGCGATGAAATGAAAAAGCTTGAAGCGATGGAAACAAGAAAGGTCAGTCGCAAAAAATCCTGAGAGCAACATGTTCTCGCTTCATCAATCCCTCCTTCAACCGCTCGTTGAATTTGTTTTTCCTCCCCTTTGTGTATCCTGCCAACAATTGCGGTCCGACTCCTCTTCAAGGATTTGCAGCGAATGCTGGAGATCAATCAAGCCTCTTCAACTTGATGACATGTTATATCGAGAAACCCGGAACAAGCTGATCGCCACAGGTATGATTGACGAGATGGTGGCAACGTTCGAATTTGATGAGACCGGGCCACTACCCACCATTATTCATCAACTCAAATATGGGGGAATGTCAACGCTTGGGGTTGAATTGGGACGATGTCTGGGGAAGCGTCTGCTAGATTCTCTCGACGATCCTTCTTCATGTTTGCTCGTGCCCGTTCCGCTCCATACAGTGAAATTGCGTGAACGTGGATATAATCAGAGTGCGTTCCTGTGTAAAGGAATTGCTGAAACCACCGACATCCCCATTGCCGCGTCTTTGAAACGAACACGGTACACCCGCTCCCAGACAAAACTCTCTCGCGAGGAACGACAGGAGAATGTTGCTGGCGCATTTGAGGTTCGGAAGGATGTTCTCTTCGAACATAAGACGCTCATTCTTATCGACGATGTAATCACCACCGGGGCGACTACTGTCGAGTGCGCACGTGCTCTTCGGAATTACGGAGCAGAAAAGATTCTTGCAACGGCTATCGCTCTTGCTCCGTAGGCCTGCAGTCTGCCGTTTTCTTGACATTCAAGGCCTTTCTTGGTACATTTTTCGAGGTTTTTAAGGCATTTTCTTCAATTACATCGACTTTTTCTCACCTTTGAGATCTCATTAGGAGGTAGTACATGGCGGTCAAAGTAGGAATTAACGGCTTCGGTAGAATCGGAAGACTGGTATTTAGAAGACTCATGAGTCAGAGCGGGTTTGAGGTCGCAGCCATTAATGATATAACAGATGCGAAGACACTCGCATATCTTTTGAAGTATGATTCGGTCCATGGAAAGTACCAGGGGAACGTCTCCACTGACGGCGACAATATTGTTATTGACGGAAAGAAGTTCAAGATTCTTGCAGAGAAGGATCCTGCGAAACTTCCATGGAAAGAATTGGGTGTTGACCTCGTCATTGAGGGGACCGGTATTTTCACGAGCCGTGAAAAGCTCATGCTTCATATCAATGCCGGCGCGAAGAAGGTTCTGCTCACTGCCCCCGCAAAGGATGCAATCGACGCAACCGTGGTTCTTGGGGTCAATGATAGTGTGCTTACGGGGAAAGAACAGTTTGTTTCCAATGCATCCTGCACGACCAACTGTCTCGCTCCCATGGTCAAGGTTCTTCATGATGCTTTTGGCGTTGAGCACGGGTTCATGACCACTATACACTCGTACACGAACGACCAGCGTTTGCTCGACCTCCCGCACAAGGATCTTCGCAGGGCCAGAGCAGCGGCGCTTTCGATTATACCTACCACAACTGGTGCTGCACGAACTGTGGGGAAAGTGATACCCGAACTGAACGGGAAGCTCGATGGTTTTTCGCTGCGCGTTCCAACTCCCGATGCCTCCATCACCGATTTCGTTGCGACGCTGAAGAAGCCGGCGACGAAAGAACAAGTGAACGAAGCGATGAAAAAAGCTTCTGGCAATGGTCTCAAAAATATTCTTGAGTATAGTGAGGATGAACTTGTGTCCATCGATATTATCGGAAACACTCACTCGTGCGTTTTCGATTCGAAACTGACGATGGCAATGGGATCAACGGTGAAAGTTTTCGGCTGGTACGATAACGAATGGGGATTTTCCTGCAGGGTGGTCGATCTCTTGAAGAAAATCGCATAGAAGGTTCATTCGGCTGCCCCTTCTTTTGAGGGCGCCGTTTTTTTATCCAGTCGCTATGAATGTACTTACAATTGACTCCGTTGCATTAAAGGGCAAACGCGTTCTTGTCCGAGTGGACTTCAACGTTCCGATGACAACCGAACTGAAGGTTGCGGATGACACCCGGCTTCTTGAGTCAATCCCGACAATTAACAAGATCCTTAGGGATGGAGGTATGGCGATACTGATGAGTCATCTCGGCCGTCCAAAAGGAAAACCGAATCCGGAGTTTTCCCTCAAACCGGTGGCAGAGCGGCTGGAGCAACTGCTCAAAACGCCTGTCAAGTTCTCACCGGATTGCGTTGGATCGGAAACATATCAGATGGTGCAGGATCTTCAACCGGGCGAATGCCTTCTGCTTGAGAATCTTCGTTTCTACGAAGATGAGGAAGAAAACGCTTCGAGTTTTGCAAATGAGCTTGCGACGTATGGAGACCTCTACGTGAATGACGCGTTCGGGTCAGCGCATCGGGCACACGCCTCCACCGAGGGGGTAACGCAGTTTATTAAGCCATGCGTTGCCGGTTACCTGATGGAAAAGGAAATTAATTTTCTTAGCAAAGCTGTCACGAATCCCCCCCGACCGTATATCGCCATTGTGGGAGGAGCAAAGATTTCAGGTAAAATCGATGTGATACAAAACCTTCTCCCAATTGTCGATGTATTGATTATTGGGGGAGGGATGGCGTTCACATTTTTTGCGGCGCAAGACATGGAGATTGGAGATTCGCTGGTGGAAGTGGAAAAGGTCCCTCTTGCAAGAAAGATCCTCAACGAAGCAAGGACAAAGAAACGCCGTCTGATACTGCCTCATGACTGCGTCATCGCGAAGAAGTTTGAGAATGATGCCACACGAAAGACTGTTCCTGTCTCACAGATTCCGCAAGGTTGGCGTGGACTGGACATTGGTCCGGATTCCTTGAAGATCATGGGAATGGAAATAAAGAAGGCCAAAACGATCGTATGGAACGGCCCAATGGGTGTTTTTGAAATGCCCAACTTCGCCCATGGTACCTTCGAAATCGCCAGAATGCTGGCTGCGGCGACGAAGACGGGGGCGACCACAATAGTCGGTGGCGGAGATTCTGCCGCCGCAATTGCACTCGCCGGTTTGGAACAACAAGTATCGCACGTATCAACCGGTGGTGGTGCTTCGCTTGAGTTCCTCGAAGGCAAGAAACTGCCCGGTGTAGAGGCACTGGACAAGGCATGAAACGAATTAAGTGAGAGGAAGGTTGTATTTGGTGATGCTTGAAATTTCGCAGGGGATTGTTCATGGCGTTTTATGATACATCGTCCGGTGGATACTACCGGCCGCCTTCATTTGGGGGATTCAGCTTTTTTCCCCCGGTCATCAAGTGGCTGTTAATAACTAACGGCGCCATGTGGCTCCTGACGGCGATTGTCCTCCGTCCATTTAGCATTGGCGGCACATCGCTTGTGTCCTATCTCTTGGGACTATTTGCCCTGTGGCCTGTCGATCTCGGTTTTTCCTCCCTGACTTCTTTTTGGCCGTGGCAGTTGGTGACGTACACATTTCTCCATGCTGACTTTTGGCATGTGTTTTTTAACATGCTCATGCTCTGGATGTTCGGGATGGAGATCGAAAATCTCTGGGGTTCAAAAAAGTTTCTGGTTTTCTACTTACTCTCCGGCATTGCTGGTGGACTTGCGAATCTTCTGATCGCAGGGATTATGGGAAGTGCTTTTCCTACGATTGGAGCTTCCGGCTCCGTCTTCGGGGTGCTCGTCGCCTTCGGGATGCTCTTCCCGAATCGACCGGTGTACCTTTATTTCCTTCTTCCAGTCCCTGCGAAGTGGCTCATCGCAGGCATGGTTGGGATCAATCTCTTCTACGGAGTTTTCGGCGGCGGAGGTAATGTTGCATACTTCGCCCACCTGGGAGGTGCGGCGTTTGGTTTCCTGTATATGCTCGGCGAAATGAATTATATTCCGACCAAGACCTGGTGGACAAATATCCGGGAGGCCTTCAGTGGTCCGCCGCAACGAACCAAATCCTTCCGAGGAGATAAGGTGCAGGAGGGAAAGTTTTACGACATTCGATCCGGTCGACCAATAGAGAAAGAGCAGGAAGTCACACAGGAAGTTATTGACGCAATTCTTGACAAGATCAGCACGGGAGGGTATCAAAACCTCTCCGCAGAGGAAAAACGAATTCTCAACGAGGCAAGTAGAAAGATACACTGAATGATGGAATTACCAGTTCTCAACACGAACGGAGCAACTCTCCCGCACCAGACGTACAAAGTTGGTGTTCGGCGTCAGACGCGGCAAGTTGTTATTGGGTCGATTAAAGTCGGCGGAGGCGCACCCATTTCCGTCCAAACGATGACGAAGACCAAAACGAGTGATGTTGCAGGCACGGTGAAGCAAATTGTCCAGGCCGCGGATGCTGGATGCGACATCGTACGTGTTACGGTGAACGACAAAGAAGCTGCCGATGCAATGAAGTCGATTGTGCAGCAATCGCCGATTCCCATCGTTGCGGATATTCACTTCAACCACATCTTTGCCCTGAAGTCGATAGAAGCGGGAGTTGCAAAGGTTCGTCTCAACCCAGGCAACATCGGCAACCAGCATAGAATTCACCAGGTTTTGGGCGCGGCGCGTGACAAAGGAATCCCCATTCGCATCGGTGTCAACTCCGGTTCTCTGGAAGAAGACATTCTTGACAAGCACGGTTATCCTACGGCCGAGGCGCTGTACGAAAGCGCAATGAGGCATGTCGGCATTTGCGAGGATTTTGGTTTTCGAGATGTGATCATATCGGTGAAATCGACTGACGTGAAGCTGATGATCGAAGCGTATCGGTTGGTCGCCGAGCGAACGGATATTCCTCTTCATCTCGGGGTAACGGAAGCAGGCACTGCCAGGATCGGCACAATCAAGTCGGCAGTGGGTATTGGCACATTGCTCGCCGAGGGTATTGGCGATACGATTCGTGTTTCTCTCACCGATGAACCGGTGAAGGAAGTGGAAGTAGGGAAGGAAATCCTCCGATCCCTGGGGCTCGCTTCAAGAAATATCGAGTTAATCGCATGTCCTACTTGCGGTCGGCTGGAAGTAGATCTTTTCGCGATCATGGCAGAACTGGAAAAAAGGCTGGAGGGGATCAAGAAACCGGTGAAGATTGCGGTCCTTGGTTGCGTGGTCAATGGGCCGGGGGAAGCAAGCGAAGCAGATATCGGGATTGCGGCGGGCAAAGGAGTTGGAATTCTCTACCGGAAGGGGGAGGTCGTTCGCAGAATCAAAGAAGAAGAGATTGTCGACGCGATCGTTGAAGAGGTTCACAAATTCCAACCGGAAGAATAAGTCCCTGCATTCCCTCCCGCGATCGAACGGGATCCGTTCTTGAGTGTTTCATCCATCAACACTCCTCACAGAGACCAAACTATTTAGCAATACGTGTCAAACACACTTAACATTCTTTTTGTTGGCGACATCGTGGGAACTCCCGGGCTGGAAGTTGCCACGACGATGGTCCCAAACTATGTAAAAAAATACAGCGTCGATCTTCTAGTCATCAACGGAGAAAACACAACAGAGGGAAAGGGGATCTCCGAAGAGCACGCAAAGAAATTGTTTGAACTCGGTGCTCACGTCATTACCACGGGGAATCACGTGTGGGATCGGTGGGACAGCCGCAAGGTTCTTGGAGGAGATCGGAGAATTCTCCGCCCGCTGAACTATCCACGCGAGAACGGCGGCAATGGTTTCATTGTGATCGACTTGGGAGAAAAGGGAAAAGCCGGCGTGCTCAACATCCAGGGGCGGGTGTACATGCAAGCAATCGATGACCCATTCCGGAGCGCCGACTGGGCCATTTCCAAAATGGCAGAGCAAACGAAGATCGTTCTTGTGGATTTCCATGCGGATGCAAGCGCTGAAAAGATGGCGATGGGTTGGTACCTCGACGGGAAAGTCACAGCGATTCTCGGCACGCACACACACACTCCCACGGCCGATGGACGTATTCTCCCCCGCGGCACGGCATTTCAATCAGATGTGGGGATGACCGGGCCATACGACTCGGTGCTAGGCATGAAAAAAGAAGCTGCCATTAAGCGCCTGATGATGCAAACCCCGCACAAGTATGAGGTCGCCTCGCATGATGTACGCTTGTGCGGCGTCTATGTGCAAGCTGATGTTGAGACGGGGAAAGCCGTGAAGATGGAAAGCATTATTTTTCCGGCATTCGGCTGAGCGCGATGGGTGCTGCGATCATCGACGGACGGAAGATTGCCAGAGACATTCGTGCAGAAGTCAAAGCCGCGACAGAGATTCTTCGAACAAACCGCAACATCACTCCCGGTTTAGCATTCATTATCGTTGGCGACAATCCTGCCTCGCAGGTGTACGTGCGGGCAAAGGAGAAAGCCTGTACCGAAATGGGTTTTCACTCAGTCACCGAACGTCTCCCGGCAACAACTACCGAAACTGAGCTTCTTGTGCTGATCAAACGATTTAACGCCGATGCGACTCTCCATGGCATTCTTGTGCAGCTTCCGCTTCCATCCCATATTAGCGAACACACCGTGATTGAAGCGATTGACTATCGAAAGGATGTCGATGGTTTTCATCCGGTGAATGTAGGACGTCTCGTTATCGGGCAACCATCGCTGCGTCCGTGCACGCCAGCCGGCGTGCAGGAGCTTCTGACGAGAAGCGGAAACGATCCTGCAGGAAAACACGTGGTTGTTCTCGGCAGAAGTAATATTGTCGGAAAGCCTCTGGCCAATATCCTCCTGCAAAAACAATCGGGTGCAAATGCCGTAGTGACAATTGCGCATACGGGCGCGAAAGATTTTGCCGCTTTCACGACAAAGGCGGACATCGTGGTTGCGGCAATCGGTAGGCCAGAAATGCTCACTGGCGCCATGCTGAGGAAGGGGTGCGTTGTTATCGATGTGGGGATCAACCGGATTCCGGATCAGTCTACGGCCTCCGGTTATCGCCTCGTCGGCGATGTGCATTTTCAGTCAGCGGAGAAGATCGCCTCTGCCATTACACCTGTTCCGGGGGGTGTTGGTCCGATGACTATCGCTTTGCTCATGCGTAATACTCTGCTCGCTGCAGAGGGGACTTTGTACGGATAACGTCTTGAGATTTTTCGCATCGGTCGTTCTCCTCTCGGTTCTCCTTCCCTCGTGCGCTCGCCATGATGATGGCGGCCCTCTTTTTCCCGTGATCGTCGAAAAGAAAGGGGGGTACATCAATCGTGGTGGCGATGTCGTTATCAATCCAAAGTTTGAT
>Ga0214471_10004681_pt1 | contig 10548 bp, 8 predicted proteins | sample RVTome_5_FD_207665 | JGI IMG/M metagenome (GOLD analysis project Ga0214471, IMG submission 207665) | Soil microbial communities from uranium-contaminated site in the Upper Colorado River Basin, Wyoming, United States - RVT142D155 | ecosystem: Environmental > Terrestrial > Soil > Contaminated >... | reverse complement strand
GGCCAGGAACGTCCCGTCGTTCTGGAACAGCTTGCCCGCCGGCGTCGCGCCCCACGTGAGCCGCCGCCCGCCCACCGCGTCGAGCGTAGCCCCCACCTCGTTGACCACCACGGTCGGGTTGCCGCCGTTCAGCTGCCACCAGCCGCCGTCCCACGTGACCAGCCCCGCGTTCCGGAACGTCCTCGTGTCCAGCCCCTTGGTCCCACTGCCGGTGAGGGTGGCTGCGCCCTGCGACGAGATCGCCGTTTCGCCCGTGCCGACCATCTGTCCGCCCGACCACAGCAGCGTACCCTCGATCAGCACCGTGCCCGCGCCCGCGAGCGTCCCCGACGACACCGCCAGGGTGGCGTCCACGTCGATGGTGGCCGCGCCGTCGATCGTGAGCGTGCCCCCTTCGATGCTCAGCGTCGCCGTGCTGCTCACTTCGAGCGCCAGGGCCGCGGCGCTCACGCCCGAGCCGACCGTGACGACATACGCGCCGGGCACCGTGATCAGCACCGTGTCGGCGCTGGTGGGCACCGCACCCGTGCTCCACGCGGTGGGGTCGTTCCAGCTGCCGCTGATGGCCGCGATCCAGTACGCCGCGCCGGGCTGTGCCACGATGTCGAACGCGAGGCCGGTGGCCGGTGTGAGGCCCGCGACAGTGGCCGCGTGCAGCTGGTACCCGGTGCCCGCGCGGTCAATCGTCAGGTCATCAAACGTCACCGCGCCGGCCGCGATGGTGCGCGTCAGCGTTCCGCCGAGGATCGCGCTCGCGGTCCCCGAGCCGCTCTCGATGGACACCGTGACGGCCGTGCTGTTGTCGCTGGCCACGACGTTGCCGAACTGGTCGTGGACCTCGACGACCGCGTCGTCGAGCACCGCAGCAGGGAACGCGTCCGTCGGGCTGGCGGTGAAGGCGAGCTGGGTCGCCGTCGCAGGCGTTACCGTCGCGCTGAAGGTCGCGCTATCGGCACCGCCCACGATCTCCGCCACGAGTTCCTGCGCGGCGCCCGCGACCGTCCCGACCGTCCAGTGCACCCGGGCCAGGCCGTTCACGTCGGTGAGCGTGGTGTCGGCACTCAGGGCGCCGCCGCCGGCCGTCACGGCCCAGGCGATGGCCACGCCGGGCACCGGGTTGCCGCCGGCGTCCGTTGCCTCGACCGTGGAGGAATCGGCGAGCGTGGCTCCCGCCGTGTCGGTCTGGGCGTCGCCCGCGACGATCGTGAGCGTGGTCGGGAGGCCGGCGAGCCCGGTGGCGGTAAACGTGACGGTGAGGGTGTCGCCGTCTCCGCCGGGACCGAGCAGCCAGGCGCGCAGCGTGTTGGTCCCGAGCAGCGAGCCCAGCGTCCAGCTGCCCACGGTGGCGACGCCTGAGGCGTTGCTGCCAGGCGTGGCGCCGGTCACGGCGCCGCCGCCGCTCAGGATCTCGAACGTGACGGCGGCGCCGGGCACGGGATTGCCGTTGGCGTCGGTCACCAGAACGGCGGGTGCCACGGTTACCGCCGCGCCCGCCAACGCGGTCTGGCCCTCGCCCGCCTCAATGGCGATGAGCGTCGGGGCGCCTGCCGCACCGGTGGCTGAGAAAGGGGCCGTTTGGCCGGCCAGGCGTGGGGTGGATGCAGTGAGGGTCTGCGTGCCTGCCGCACCCCCCAGGCGCCAGAAGGACTGCGCGTCACCGCTGTCGTTGGTCAGCGCCGAGTCGGGAGACACCGAGCCGCCACCGCCCGTAACCCCAAACCGTACCCAGATACCGGCGACGCCGAGTCCGTCGGCGGCTGTGATCCGTGCTATCAACGGTTGCGCCAGCAGGCTGTCCACCGTGGCCGTCTGGCCGTCACCCGCCTGCGCCGCGATCGAGGTTGGGCTCGGCTGGACGGCTATCGCGCCCGTGTCGGCCGGGCCGGTCAGCAGTGTCGCGATGAACTGTACCGAACCCCGTAGCTCGCGTGCTCGGATCAGCCCCCGACCTGCCGACGGAAAGTGGGCCCGCGCGGTGTCGAGCGACTCCCACGCCACAGGCGTTGCGGGTATGGGCTCGCCCGCAGCGTCCAGCGCCTCGGCCACAAGCAGCAGGGAGTCGCCGGCCAGCAGTGTTGCGAGGTCGGGTGGGATTATCCGCACCGAAATGGCGTTGCTGCCTGGACCCACGTATTGGATCGGTACCGTGATCTGTGGCGTCGGCGCACCGCCGGTGGCCGGGGTGACGGAAATCGGTCCCCCGCGGAAGACCACCACGCCGGCCGTGTCCCGCAGCTCGACGTCCAGAACAAACGTCTCACCGACCGTGAACGTGGGCACGGTGAGCTCGAGCACAACGGAATCTTGCCCCGCGCCGATCTGGACTGTCGTGTCCCGCGCGGGAACCGAATCGGTGGCGCGCGTCAGGATGAAGCGCACCGAACTCAGCGGGATAATCCCTGCTGCGTGGCTGGCGAAGAGGGGGCTGACGCCAAGACGTCCTTCGAGCCGAGGCGCGGGTGCCAACGAATCCGAACAACTGGCGACGAGAAGACCCGCCGACACGGCAGCGAACAGGAGGGTCAGTAGTCGGGTCCGGCGCGGTGCCATTCGAATCCATCAGTCAGGAGGTCAGCAAGTTTGCACCTGTGGACCGTTGGTCGGCAAGGAAGTGGAGCATATCGGGGGTGTGCCCCCTGTCACGGGTCAGGGGACCGGGATGCCGACCCGTACCTCGGTGGCCAGGTACTGGATGGTGAAGCCCGGCGGCAGGTTGACCGCGTCGAACGTGCCATTGCAGCCGGCGGTGCACGTTCTGACGATGAACGTGTCATCGATCACGGGGGGTGAATCCGCGGAGGGGAAGACATTGGTTGACCGAGAACTGATCGTACTGGGTGACGACGTTGAGACCGCCCACCTCGATGTCCAGGTTCGCGGCCGAACCGAACGAGTACGGGCCGGTCACGGTCAGCCGAGGCGCGGTCTCACTGATCCGCGCCTTCAGGCGCGGAATACGATAGCCGCGATCACCCTCAGACGTACCGCGCCACTGCCATCGTCGCCACGGCAATGAACAGCAGCGCCGCCACCACCTGATTCAGGCGCATGCCGCGCATCCGCAGTGGTTGTGCTTCGGCGGGTGGGAGTGTCGCGGCCTTGAGCAACAGCGGTCGCATCCAGAAGAACCCGATCACGAACGCGAGCATGGTGGCCGCCATTCCGATCGAGTACGTCATGCCTGTGCCCGACCCAAACCACGCCGACTGAAAGTTGGAAGACACCCGGCGCAACAGGTCAATGCCTGTCAGGATTACGAGAATCGCCGCGATTGGCGTGAACTTCATGAACCCACGCTGTTGAATCCCCTGTTGCACCTTGGCCGCGTCCGGTCCAGCCGCCACCAAGGCCGGCATCAGGAAGAGCGCGGTGAAGAAAATGGCGCCCACCCAGTAGGCGCCGAGCACGATATGGAGAAATCGGGTGATGATCAGGCCGATATCCATCATTGGACTCCTGGCGAAAGTGCGAGGACTTCGGTCATCGACGCACCAAGGATGGCCGCCTGCCGGCGGCCGCGAACAAACACAAACGAGCGTCCAACCGGCAACCACGGTACTCCGCAGTCGAAGACCCGCGGCGTCTTGGTCACGCGGCGCCACTCCCCGACTGGCCATGTCGCCAACGCCAGATCCACGCTCGACGACGGATAGTCGTACTCCTCGACGACCAATCCCGACCCGTCCGGCTGCTACTGCGGCCCGCTTTGGTACACTTCGCTGGTCTCCACGGTCAGGCGCCGTGGCGTCCCACCCTGCGTCGCAATCACCTCGCTGAACGCCCACCCGTCGACGAACGCCACGACCCGAGGCGATTCGCCCTCGACGAAGGGCACGGCGCGGGTGCTGCAACTGGGCGACGATGCGGATCTCGCGCCGGCAAAGGCAGTCCGAAGCCGTTCGACGGGGGGTAGACACCGGGACGGAATGTATGGGCGGTACCCCCCGTTGGCGAGGTTCGCGGCGGTGCCGGCGGCGTTCTCTGGCCTCTTCGAGCTTTCTATCGCGGGCTTCCCAGAACTCCGTTTGTCTTCCTGCGAGCTTGCCGGCGGGCGTGACGTAACCCAATCACGCTGCGAAGCCGCTTGGTATTGTAGTGCTCCCGTGGCGGGACACGGGGTGTAGCGGCATTGCTACACTTGTCGCCCACTCAACGCTATTGACAGGCCTATCCAGCGGCGGTAAATGATGCTCAGCCGGAACCTCGAGGACCCTATGAAGAACAGTCCCTCCGTGGCATTGCCGTTTGCGCTCGTGTTGATGCTCGCCTCCTGTCACGACACACCGTCCCAACCCAACTCTACTCCTCTCTTCCAGGTCAGCGGTGCCCCCACAGTTGTGCGCACGCTCGCGGAATGGCAGTCTGCCATCGCGAATGCCGAGATTGGCGGCAAGATCATCGTGCATGGGACCATCGAACTTTCCCGCGGTGAAGAAGCCTTTTTGGGGGTCGCCGACGTCACGATCCTGGCCGCCACAACCGGTTCGGGTTTACGCGGTGTGCTCGACGGAGACGGCGTTGGACCGTTCTGCCTTATCTGCCTGGGCCCAACAGCCGACGGGGCCACCGTGCAGGGTCTTACCCTTGACGGAACCCTCTCGGGGCGGAGCTCCAGCTCCACATCGGACGCTGCGCCACTGCGGGCCGCCGTCTCTGGAGGTCCCCTCACGGGCGTCACTTTCAGAGACAACCTTATAGTCTGTGACGTCGGCTGCGGCGTGCATGTGTTCTTCAACAATGCACCCGACGGGACGTTCCAAGACAACGTACTGATGGGGCACCCGGAATTCAGCGCGATCCAACTCCAGGGGTCGTCGCACCGCATGCGAGTCATCCATAACTGGGTCGAGAATGCCGGCCCAAATGGTGGTATCCGTATACGAGGGGGAAACGACCAACTGGTCGTTGACAACACCATTGCATCGGCCGACCGAAACGGAATCTTCACCACCGCCTTTCGCGGGACGATACGAGACAACAAGATTCTCGCGATCACGGGCGCGGCCACTCCGTCTTGCTTTGATGGGACCACAGGGAGTGAGACTGCGGGCACAGCGAACACGTGGATCGACAACCAGGCCCCGGTTCCCAGCAATCCAGTTGGCATTTGCGGGCCCATCACCCCATAGGGAAACTCTGATCAAGTAAAGTTGTTTTGTTTTCCCGGGGGATGAACAGGAGCGGCGCTGAGTTTTGCCTTGGTGGCCTCTCGCACCGGAGCGATCAATGGCAGACCAGTTGAGTTTTGCCGGACGTGGTTTGGCATGGGAAGGGGAAGAGCACGCGGCGCGAGGCATTCCTGAGGGAGATGGACCGGGTGATCCCATGGCGCAGACTCACGCTTTGATCGCTATCCGGTTCATGTCCAGGTAGGGCACCGCCGAATTCCAGGCGCCACGACGCCGTCAGGCCCGTGGCGCGAATCACCTGCGCGTCCTTACAGCGCGCCGCCGGTCCGGAGATAGTCCGCGAACTCATCCGGCAGCTCACTCTCCCTGATCCCCCGCATCGCGCGTTCGAGGTCGTACTCGACGCGGACGACCTCGGGCCGCGGCTCGCCGGCGTCGACGTCGAGCAGCACGTACCCGGCGCGCCAGTCACCATCTTTGGGACGTCCGACCGAGCCGGTGTTCACGAAGTGGATCCCCTCGATCACACGGTGCCACGGCGTGTGCGTATGTCCGAACGCGATCACGTCCCCCGCCCTGGCACCCGCGATGCCCGCCATTTTCTTGCAGAAGCTGTCGGGACGGTCCTCGGTCCAGTAGACGGTGTTGAGCGTGGGCGTGCCGTGCACCAGGATCAGCGTGGAACCCGTCTGATGGCCGCCCGGTATCCGGACATCCAACCGGAACGGGAGTGCCCCCAGGAAGCGCTTCGTCTCCAGGCTCACGTGGCGGCGCGTCCACTCATAGCTGATATGTGACAGCTCCTCTTGCCGCGGATCCTCGTACTTGCAGCCGCAGTGCTGGTAGTCCGTGGCGACCGTCGAGTCGTAGTTACCGGCGATGCCCGAGATCTCCGCGTCACGCAGCAGCGCCACCGTCTCGTCGGGCCACGGGGCGTAGCCGACCAGGTCGCCCAGGTGATACGTGGCGGTGAGGCCGTCCCTTCCGGCGATGTCGGCCAGCACCGCCTCGAGCGCGGGGAGATTGGCGTGCACGTCCGAGAGCAGGGCGATGCTCACCGTGGGCTCCATGGGGTGCCGTGGCGGTTGCCGACCTCCGACGTCACGCGGCCCCCCGCGGTTCCGCCTCGGCGAACCAGTGCTTCGTCGCGACACAGACACGGCACACTGAGAGCATGACCGGCACCTCGACCAGCACGCCCACCACCGTAGCCAGCGCCGCGCCCGAGTCGGCGCCATAGAGCGCGATCGCCGTGGCCACCGCCAGCTCGAAGAAATTCGATGCCCCGATCAATGCGCCCGGCGCCGCGACCGCATATGGCACCTTGAACAGCCGCATGAGTCCATACGCGAGCGACGAGTTGAAGTAGACCTGAATGAGAATCGGAATCGCGATCAACACCACGTGGAACCAGCGCGCGGTGATGTTCTCGGCCTGAAAGGCGAAGATCATGACCAGCGTGGCCAGCAGCGCGAGCACGGTGACCGGATGGAAGAAGGCCACGTACCGGGTCTCGAACCACTCCGCGCCGTTGCGCCGGATCAGGGCGGCGCGGCTGATCGAGCCCGCCGCGAGCGGGATCACGACGAAGATGAGCACTGAATACAGCAGGACCGCGAAGGGCACGTGCAGGCCGGACGCGCCCGTGACGAGCAGCTTCACAACCGGGGCAAAGGCCACGAGCATGATGAGATCGTTCAGCGAGACCTGCACGAGCGTGTAGGCCGGATCGCCGTCAGACAGATAGGACCAGACGAACACCATCGCCGTGCACGGCGCCGCCGCCAAAATGATCACGCCCGCGATGTACTGGCTCGCGAGTTCCTCGCCGATCAACGGCAGGAAGAGGTGGCGGAAGAACAGCCAGCCGAAAAACGCCATCGAGAAGGGCTTCACGAACCAGTTCACGAACACGGTCACGAACAGCCCCGTGGGTCGCTTCCCCACGTTCCGGATCGACGCGAAGTCGATCTTGAGCATCATCGGGTAGATCATGAGCCAGATGAGCACGGCGATCGGCCCGTTGATGTGGCTGCCCTCGCCGAACTCGAGGCCCCGCAGGAACCCCACGAACCCGGGGAGCAGCTTCCCGATCGCGACCCCCAGGATCATGCAGAGTGCCACGCAAAGGCTCAGGTACCGCTCGAAGACGTTCATCTGCTTGGTGGCATGGGCGGTCATTTCGTGACCGCCGTGGTCCGTGGAACGGGCCTGGCAATGCCCAGTTGGGAAAGGTCGAGATCCAGGCGGCACAGCTCTGACACGTCCACCGCCCGAAGTTGGCGCGCCACCGCCGCGTCACCCCGCACCGCCGGATCGGTGCCCAGCCTGGACCACACCTGCTGGAGCAGCCGGCCGGTCTCAGGCCGGTCGCTCAAGCGGTAGTGCACCCACCGCCCTTCCCTCCGCTCCTCGATCAGGCCGCCGCGCCGTAACTCCGCCAGGTGCGCCGACACGGTTGAGGGCGACAGCGCGAGCAGCGCGGCCACCTGACAGCCGCACAATTCTCCGGGCCGCAGCATCGCGAGAATCCGGAGCCGCGCGGGATGCGCCAGGGCCTTGAACGTCTGAACGAGATCCGGGAGCGGCGTGGTCATCCTGGTGCGGTCCTGTCCTGCCAGTCGGCATCGGTCCTGTAGTGGTCATTTCGTCAATTGGCAAACTGACGCTGTATCATCCCTGGTTCCTGCCCGCCTGTCAACGGGTCGCGTCGCGAATGACCCGAGGACCTCGGGCTGGTCGAGAGGCGCGCTCGATCGGTGCGCAAGGCTTTGATTCACCCCGGCCAGTGCGATACTTGATGTCATAAGTAGCATTTGGCGGCGATGGAGAGAGCGACGGCAGGCGGTTTGAAAGTCCGGAACCTTGACGATGACCTGTTCGTCCGCCTGAAGTTACGCTCGGTCAGGTTCGTCATGATGTCGGCGACCGCTCGCGTACGCTGCTGAAGCTGCCGTCAAGATGGAACGCCGGGCCGAGGGATAACACTCTCGGCCCAGCGCACATTTGTTACGGTTGAACCGGGCCACCACCCGGATAGCGACTGGGCTTGCGCCCACCAGGCACAGTGGTCACGTTGACCTCGAACGCAATCCGTGGAGGCTCGCCGTGCGACATCTGCCGTGCTTCACGCTGGCTGCGATCTCCGTGGTAACACTTGGCTGTGGGGTGGAGTCGCGCACGCCGTCGGTCGAGTGGATTCGAGACACGCTGCCGGACGGAACGGTTGCCGCGCGATACGGGCGGCTCGCCGAGCCGCAACTGCCACCATTCCAGACCGATCTGTCGATCGGCGTCACGGAGGGCGACCCCAACCTGATCTTCGGCGACGTGCGTGGAATCGAGGCCGGCGGCGACGGCACCATCTACATTCTCGACTATCAGGCGTCCGAGGTGCGTGCGTTCGATGCGAATGGCCGGTTCCTTCGCCGACTAACATCAAAGGGCGCGGGACCCGGCGAGCTCACTGAAGCGAACGGCATGGTTCTCATCGGCGACTCGGCGCTCTGGATACAGGACCACGGGCAGGGGATGATGATCGCCGTGGACCTGAATGGTGAGGAGCTGACGCGAGTCCCCATGCACGTCCGCTCCTACGGATACATGTGGAATGGGACCATTGATGACCGGGGACGCTTCTGGAAGCCCACGACGCACTCGGATGAGCCCCGTCAGTATCCACCGAAGGAAGGGTTGAACGAAGGCCACGCCCGCGTGTACCTGAAGAGCTACGATGCCCGCGCGGAGATCACGGACTCGGTGTTCGTCGGGGAGGATACCTACCGCTCGTTCGTCGCGCGCAACAACCAGGGCGGACACACGTACCGCACCATCCCATACTACCCCAGGATAATCACGATCGTCGATCCCGCGGGCGGCTTCTGGCACACGTCGGGCACCGCCTACCGGATCGCGCGGCTCGACGAGCGCGGCGATACCACGCTGGTCATCGAGGTGGCGGCCGAACCTCTTCCCGTCACGGATCAGGACCGCCAACGCTATGTCAGCGACGAGGTCCAATCGTCGCCCGACGACCGGCGCGTCGCTGAACAGGTTGCGGCGCTGATGCCCGCCTTCAAGCCAGCCATCGCTGCGTTGGTCATGGACGATACCGGGCGCCTGTGGGTGCGAAGGACGGCGGCGGCAGGCGAGACCCCGACGTATGACGTGTTCAAGCCGAACGGAGACTATGATGGGTCCGTCACCCTCGCGTTCGCCGCCTCGGAGTATCTCCCACTCCGCATCCGGCGCGGCCGAGTGTATGGGTTGGTTCGCGATACGCTCGACGTGCCATCAGTGGTGCGTGCGGCGCCACTGCCAGCCTATCTGCGCTAGCCTCGCAAGCCGCGCCGTGATCCGCGTTTCTCCGGCCAACCTCGCGTCATCCTTCCTACCACCCGCAAGGCCGAGCCCGTCATCGTGAGGGATGCATGGCGCCCCTCGGCCGGGGAGGCTCACATTGTGGGTATGCCAGCCCTGCACGGCATCACGACCATCGAAGCGGCGATGGTCTGCTGTACGCTGGCCTCGTCGAACCGGTCCACGAGCCCCGCGGGGTTGGTCGCGTCGGTGAGCTTCTTCGAGACGCCGCCGATCATCACGCGCATCGGCTCGGCACCAGGAACGGACCTTCAGGAACGGCGGCTTCACGCCGCCGATCATCCACCACCAAACGCTCCGACCAACGGACCCGTGCCACCGATCATCAGCGACAAGACCTTCCGACCAACACCCGCTGTCCCGTGATTCGCCGGGTCAACCCGGCGCTCGGCGCCGGCTCCGCCGGCGGCACGTCCTGAAGGACGTCGACTTCGCGTGGCGCTTCAGCGCCCGTCGCGCGAAGCGCGCCCAGCCGCGGTTTCAACCGCGGAACAACGACCGGGGACGCCGGGCTACTTTCCTCGACCAATCATCCGCGGGTCGTCGACCGGCGCTCACCCGCTGTCCCGCGATTCGCCGGGTCAACCCGGCGCTCGGCGCCGGCTTCGCCGGCGGCACGTCCTGAAGGACGTCGACTTGGCGTGGCGCTTCAGCGCCCGTCGCGCGAAGCGCGCCCAGCCGCGGTTTCAACCGCGGAACAACTACGGGGGACGCCAGGCCACCTTCCTCGACCAATCATCCGCGTGTCGTCGACCGGCGATCGGCGCGACGCTCCGACCAACGAACCCGTGCCACCGATCATCAGCGACAAGACCTTCCGACCAACACCCGCTGTCCCGCGATTCGCCGGGTCAACCCGGCGCTCGGCGCCGGCTCCGCCGGCGGCACGTCCTGAAGGACGTCGACTTCGCATGGCGCTTCAGCGCCCGTCGCGCGAAGCGCGCCCAGCCGCGGTTTCAACCGCGGAACGGCTACGGGGGACGCCGGGCCACCTTCCTCGACCAATCATCCGCGTGTCGCCGACCGGCGCTCGGCGCGA
>Ga0214471_10004680_pt1 | contig 10549 bp, 9 predicted proteins | sample RVTome_5_FD_207665 | JGI IMG/M metagenome (GOLD analysis project Ga0214471, IMG submission 207665) | Soil microbial communities from uranium-contaminated site in the Upper Colorado River Basin, Wyoming, United States - RVT142D155 | ecosystem: Environmental > Terrestrial > Soil > Contaminated >... | reverse complement strand
CACCCTGATCTCGTACGCCACCTCCTGGCCGATGGTCGCCTCGGCGATCGTCGGAGAGACCAGCACCTTCGCCGGCGGCAGGGGCGCAGGGAAGGCGATCACCACTCGCGTCGGATCCTCGTCGCCCGCTACGGCAGGATCGGCCTGACCATTGATGTTGGGATCGTCGCTGTTCCCGATATCGACGGCGCCCTCGAAGAGGTCCGACTGGTTACGGACCACGAAACCTTCGACGAGGGTCGAGTCCAGCGTGATATCGAACTTGACCTCGATCACGCCGCCGACCGGAACGTTCAGGTTGCGGATGTCAAGGATCCCGGGAACGGTGTTCGAGATGTCCGCTCCCGCGGGATAGCTTACGAGCGAGAGCGAGCCCGGCACGAATGCCGGCGACGGGTTCAATTTGTTGAGGACGTCGTAGAAACGAACGCCGGTGAAGGACTGGTCGATGCTCCGCAGGCTCAACGTGTAGCGAAGCGTCTCACCCGCCAGAGCGGTGGAGACGATCGCACCGGTCGCCGGGTTCGAGGCGGTCTTCTCGAAGAAATAACCCGAAAGCGCCACCAACAAGTTGTGGGCGTCCTGACAGTCGTCAATGCCCACCGTGCCGTCGGTCGGGGTGCACGCGTAGGTTTGGCCGTTGGTGCTGTCTTTCTCGCTGGACCACTGGGTGGCGGCGGCAACGTTTGTGAGCACGGCGCCGCTCAGGCTGTCGGCGTCGACCTTGGTCCGGTAGGCGATGATCAGGTGCTCATTCGTCCCGATCTTCCGGTCGGCCGTCCCGAGCAGGGCGAGGCTGAGCTGGCAGCCGGCGTAGCTGAGCGAATAGTCGGTGCCCAGGGCGAGTGGTGTACCCGCGAGCGTGACGCCGGTCACCTCCGGCGTCAGATCGCACATCCCGCCATTGATCGGGTTCGACGAATTGCTCGGCAGCAGGTCGACGATATTGACGTTCCATGCGTTGCCGGACGAGGGCCCCCTGTTCCAGACGTCGACGGTGAACGCCGCCCACTGCCCGAGGTTGATCACCGAGGTCGGTCCCGTTTTTGTGACCACGAGATCGGGCCTGACGATCGTCATCGGCTCCGTTCGCCCCCACTCGCCCGGGAGGGGTTCGTAGTACACGCCTTCGATGAGTCTCCCGAACTGCCACTTGGCGGTGTTGACGAACTGGGTCCCCGGCACGTTCGTCGCCGTGTTATCGAGGACGACCGTGAGATTGATCACGATCTGCGATCCGGCCGGGACCACGGCCAACGCCGGGTTGTCGGTTTTGTTGAACTCGACGTGCTTGCCATCTCCCGCGTTTATCAGTGAGCCCAGCGGCGTAGTCGTGCCGCCGTTCACCAGGTAGGCGGTGTTGCTCAGATAGGTGAGGTCCGCCCCTGGATAGGTGAGATCCGCGCTTGTCCCTGCCGCGGTGAGATCGTCCCAGATAATGACGGAGTGCAGGTCATTGACCGACGGGCCGCCCCCCAGGGACATGGCCGGGAGCGTGAGCGTGTAGGTGAAGGGCACGCCGACGGCGGCCGTGGTCTGGCCCGCGGGGTTCTTCTTGTCGATGGTTTCTACGGGGATGAAAAGATCCTGACAGGCGTTATTGGAACCGTAATACGAGCTGTTGGCGAACCAGATCCTGTGATCGACGTTGGCGCACGCCATGTTGCCCGTGTAGTAAACGTTTTCGAAGATAATGAGATAGATCGAAGGGTCGTTCGTTTGAAAGTTAATGGTGGTGGTCAGCGGGTTTGACTGCGGATAGTTCTTGAACGTGCAATCCCTGTCGACCGTGATCTGGGTAGGAACAGGACGGATATTACCGTCGATCACTCCGAAGTACGGAGCATCGCTGCAAAACTTCTCCACGGCCACCGCCGGGGAAGCCGTTCCCAGCAATAGGGCAAGGAGGATGAGCAGCGGGAAACCGAGGGTGAAGCCACGCGACATCTGATAGCGGCACGACTGCTCCATACGGCGGGTTGAATCAACTTCCGTGCCATTTCGAATTCGGCGAGTCGTCCGGGCATGCCCGCAATTATCGCGCGACGGGGCCGGTACCGGCGGAATGCCGTTGGTGCAGCGGGAGATAGCGGCTTCCGGCGGGTCCCGCCGTACGGGCCATCAAAGGGACCAACCCGGGCTTGGTGGACGACGCGATTCAGCGGGCCCCGGAGGAGGCGTACTTACGGAAATGAAATGGAGGCGGCTGAATTTCGCCAGGCCTTCCGGTTCGAAAACGTCCCCCCCGGCTCCCCGAATGTAACGGGATGCGAACCCGCCCGGGGCGGATCGAGCCGGAGGTCTCTTTCAGGATCCTCCATGCCGCCATGATGCGGGGAAGGGCGAAACGCGAACCGGGAACGAGGGCCTGGGTCCACCCGTCATTCGTATCTCAGCGCCTCGATGGGGTGCAGCGCGGCCGCTTTCCGCGCGGGGTACACCCCGAAGAATATGCCGACGAACACGGAAAAGGTGAAGGCGAGGACGACCGCCCACGGAGGGACTTCCATGGGGATTTTGGGGACCAGCAGGCGGATGGCGCCCGCCCCGAGCATTCCGGTGAGCACCCCGCACAGCCCCCCCGCGGCGGACAGGGTGGTCGCCTCCAGGAGGAACTGGAGCAGGATGTCGCGGTTCCGCGCCCCGACGGCCTTCCGGATCCCTATCTCGTTCGTCCGCTCCTTGACGGTCACCAGCATGATGTTCATGATGCCGATCCCCCCCACCAGGAGGGAAATGGCCGCAATCCCGCCGAGGACGTAGGTGAGCGTGTCCAGGATCGTGTACAGCGAAGAGAGCATCGCCGCCTGGTTGGTGATCGTGAAGTCCTCGTGCCGGTTGTGGTTCTTGAACAGGAGCGAGCGGGCGAGCTCCTTCCCGCTGTCGATGTCGTTCTTGTTCCGCACGGAGATGAGGATCTCGAAGAGCGCGTCGGTGTCGAAGATGTCCATGGCGGTGCGCACCGGGATGAAGACGATGTCGTCGATGTCGAACCCCAGGCTCACCCCCTTGCGCTCCATGATCCCCATGACCCGGAACCTGGCACCCGAGATCTTGACCACCTGCCCCAGCGCGTTGGCGTTTCCGAACAGCTCCCGCTTCACGGTCCTCCCGAGGATGCAGACCCTCCGCTTGGCGTCCACGTCGGAGTCGGTGACGAAGTTTCCCACCTCGACATGGATGTTGCGGACCGGGGAGAATTCGGGCGTCACCCCAAGGGTGGAAACGTTGCGCGACCGGGCCCCGGAACGGACTTCGGCCGTCCCGAAAACCACCGGGGCGACCCCGCCGAAGAGATATCCCTTTTTTTCGAGGATCCTGGCGTCGTCCAGGGTCAGCTTGTGCCTCGTCGCGCCGATGACGGGCGGCCCCCCCCGGGTCTCGATCTTGCCGGGCGTGACGATCAGGATGTTGGCCCCCAGCCCAGCGAACTGCTCCTCCACATAGTTCTTGGTCCCCTGCCCCAGCGATACGAGGAGTATGACGGCGGCCACCCCGATGATCACTCCGAGCATGGTGAGGGCCGACCGGAGCCGGTTGGTGCGCAGCGCGTCGAATGCGACGGTGAAGAATTCCATGGGGTTCATCCCCGCCGCTCCCGGTACTCCTCGGACGTCACCAGGCGTCCGTCGATGATATGGACGATGCGCCTGGCGTTCCGGGCGATGGCGAGGTCGTGGGTGACGAGGACGATCGTCGCCCCTTCGGCGTTGAGTTGCGTGAGGATCGCCAACAGCTCCTCGCCGGATTTGGAGTCCAGGTTCCCCGTCGGCTCGTCGGCCAGCAGGAGGGAAGGCCGGTTCACGAGCGCGCGGGCGATCGCGACCTTCTGCTTCTGCCCCCCGGAGAGCTGGTTGGAGAGGTGGTTCTTCCGGTCCTCGATCCCCACGGCCTGGAGCGCCTCGAGCGCACGCCGGGCGCGCTCCTCGCGGCCGACCCCGGCGTAGAGGAGGGGGAGTTCGACGTTTCGCAGGGCGGTGTAACGGGGGAGGAGATGGAACACCTGGAAGATGAAGCCGATCTCCCGGTTCCGCAACGCGGCGAGGGCTTCCGGCGAAAGCGTGGTCACCGGGACGCCCTTGATCTCGTACGTTCCCGACGTGGGGACGTCCAGGCAGCCGAGGATGTTCATGAGGGTGGATTTGCCCGATCCCGAGGGCCCCATCACGGCGAGGAAGTCGCCGGGGAAGATGTCCAGGTCGACATCCGCAAGCCCGACGACGGGTTGCTCTCCCTCGTAAACCTTGCCGACGCCCCTCAGGAGGAGGAGGGGCTCACTTGCGGCTGCGGATCCCAACGCGGCTCCCGGGGGCCAGGTCCTTGATCTCCAGGGAAGTGACGATCGCTTCTCCCGGGGAGATTCCGCCAAGGATCTCCGTCCATTCCCAGTTGGAGATTCCCGTCGTGACGTCCCTCCGCACGATTTTTCCGTTCAAGACGACGAAGGCGAACTTCCGCCCCTCCCGCTCCATCACGGCGGCGGAGGGGGCGAGCACGACGTTGTCCTTCCCGCCCGTCCGGACTTCGACATCCACCGACATCCCCAGACGCAGCGGCTTGGGGGGCGATTCGGGGAGAACCCGTATCGTGTTGGCGCGGGAAACCTCCTTGGAGACCTCCACGACCGGCTTGATCTCGGAAACCGCGCCGGCGAACGTTTCCCCCAGGTAGGCGTCCGGGAACAGTCTCGCCTTCTGGCCGACCCGGATCCTGGCGGATTCCGATTCGTCGATGGGCGCCTCGATGTAGATGTCGGAGGGATCGGCGAGGACGAAAAGGGGAGCGCCGGGCGTCTTCGATTCCCCCACCTCGACCGTCTTCCGGATCACGATCCCGGCGTACGGGGCCGTGATCCGAAGCTTCTCCAGGCGGTCGGCGAGAGAGGCTGCCTTGGCCTTCGCGGAATCCACCCGGGCCTTCAGGGATTCGATTTCCCGCCCGATCGCCCGTATCGTGTCTTCCCCGGCGGCCGCCAGCCGGGCCTCCTCCTCCGAGTTGGCCCGCTGCGTGTCCGCCGTCTCCATGTCCGATTTCGACAGGAATCCGCCCCGGAACAGCTGGGAAGCGCGCTGGTGATCCTCCATTGCCTTTCGCAAGTTGTTCGCGGCCCGCGCGGTCTCCGCCCGGTATCTCCGTTCGGCCTGGTCCCGCCTTGCCTCCGCCTCCCGAAGTCCCTCCCGCGCCGAGAGGACGTCGGACCCGGCGGATTCGGCCTGCCGCTCCAGCTCGGGGTCCGAAAGGAGAGCGAGCGGATCCCCCTTCCGCACAGAGCTCCCTTCGGCCGCGAGGATCTTCGAGGCCCTTCCGCCCACCTCGGCGGAAAGGGTGGACTCCTGCCGGGATTTCACCGTGCCGGCGGACACCGAGGTGACGTACTCCTCGATCCTCCCTTTTCTCGCCTCGATGACGTCCACCTCGATGCTGCCGGACCATCGGGAGTAGGCGAGCGCGGCTGCGACCGCCAGGAGTGCGGCGGTCCCGCCGAGAATCGCCTTGGTGCGTTTTTTCATCGGATGACGATCCCTTCCCGGTCGAGAATCGTTCCCACGGCCCGGCGAAGGCGGGTCTGGGCGGAATAGGCGTCCACCTGCGCGCGGACCTCGGCCAGGCGCGCTTCCGACAGGTCCTGTTGGAAACGGAGAACTTCGATGGTGGTGGATTTTCCCAAGGCGAGCTTCCGTTCTTCCGCCTCCAGCATTTTTTCGGCCGCGGCGACGGAAACGCGCGATGCGGCGATCCTATCCAGGGCGGACTCGAGGTCCCTTCTTCCTTTTCGGACCTCCGCGCGGATCCGTAAAGACAGTCCCTCTTCCAGAAGACTCTGTTCCGCGACGGCGGACCGGGCGCGGGCCCATTCCGCCTTCTCCCGGTCGAACCTCCAGGGCAGTTCCGTTTTCAGCCCCACGAACCAATTATAGTAATCGCCGGAGACCATCCGGTCGAGGCTGTCCCGGTAGTTCCCCTGGAACGCGGAGGAAGAGGAAGGGAACAGCGGATTGGGATTGGGAGAACCCGCCAGCCCGGAGAGCCCCGCGGAGACGGAAAGATCCAGGGACGGCATCGTCCGGTTCCCGGCGACGACCTCCTGGATCTCGGCCTGTTTCCTCCGTTCGGCCTGGGCGGCGACCTCGGGGCGCCGCCGGAGCGCTTCCTCGAATGTCTCGTCGCCGCCGGGAGGGGAAAGATCTTCCCTCAACGGGGCGGGAAGAAGACGCTCTTCCCATTCGCGGGGGGTTCGCAGTCCCAGCACGTTCTTCAGGTCGTCCGCGGCGCCTTGCGCCGCGGCCTCGGCGCGGATCAATTCCTCTTTCCTGGCCGCCGCCGCCGCTTCCGCGGGGAGCCGGTCCATGGGAGCCGCCGCGCCCGCGTCGATCCTCGCGTCGGTCTGTACCGCCAGACGGTCGGCCAGCTCCACCGCCGCCCTCCGGACTTCCACATCGCGGCCGGCGGCGAAAAAGGTCAGGAACGCGGCCCGGGCCGAGGCGACGATATCCATCACCTTGGCCTTCCACTCCTCCGTTTTCGCGGCGGCCCCGGCGCGCGCGATCCGAAGCGGCGCCTCCGTCACCCGCCGCCCGAAGTTCTTCAGCAAGGGCTGCTGCGCGGAAAGGGTGAGGGCGGTCCGGTACTCCGGGGAGAGGAGGGAGACCGCCGAGCTCGATTCCGTCCGCCGATTCTCGAAGGCGAGCGACAGGGCCGTGCCGGTGCGGAGCAGCTCCTTGGCTCCCAGGTCGAAGTTGTAGGTCCGCTGATCCAGCGCAAGGCTGTTGTCCAGCGAGGAACCGCTGGGAGAGACGGCCCGGTTCGCACCGAGGTCGCCGGTGAACTTCGGCAGGAAAGCGGCTTCCTCGATCGGGACACCCGCCTCTTCGATCTCCTTCCCGGCCGCGGCCACCGCGATGTCGATGTTGCTCCGGAGCGCGAGCTCCACGCACTCCCGGATCGAGATCTGCCGGGAGGGCGGCAGGTCCGATACGGCGTATACGGGAAACGGATATACGGCCAGGGGGACAAGTATGGCGAACATCAACGGAAAGTTGGGCGTCCGGGTTCCCATCGGCTTTTACAGTACCTCGTCGAAATGCGCCTGTCACCCTGCTTGACTTCGCGGGGATTCTTGGCGAGACCACCGGCAGGCAGCGCGACCGTGTCTACGCCTATGGCGCCTTCCTGGAAACCTGGCCGAAGGGCCCAACCCAAAAAAGAAGCACCTTCTCCGCCGGGTGGTGAAGAAGGTGCTTATCCGCAGTCGCCAAACCATCGAGATCTGGTACGCGTTACCGAAAACTCAACGGTTCGTGAACAGTAACATCTGGCTCCCTGGATGTGCCAGTATGCGGTCCCGCTCAAACCGCGATCTCCAGCAGGATCTTGTCGTAGCTAATCCGCGTCGAAACCTTCTTTTCGGCCTCCCGCAGGTCGATCAATCCCGCCTGATGTTCCTGATCCCGATCTTGATCTTCTTAACCTTCACCGCCTTTCCCATCGCGTCTCGGTTTCTTCAAGTAATCGGCGAGCGTCACCAGGCGGATTCCCTCGTATTCCCCGAAAGCCAGCATCGCCTTGTCGCCGGTCACGATCACGTCCGCCTTCCCTTCGACCGCACACTCCAGGATCCGGTTGTCCGGTTCGTCCCGGAAAATCCCCAGGCGGCGGGACGGGTCCACGATCTCTCCCATCTCCCCGAGAACGACCGCCACGCGGCTGAGTTCCTCCCTGTCGCGGGAGAACTTCCTCGCCAATACCGAAAGGATCTCGCGGAGAATGGGAGGCGACAGGACCAGGTCGTCCTTCCCGTCGAGAATGTTCTCCACCGCGGCGGCGGCACGCCCTTCCGGGAAGAGCAGTGCCGCCAGCAGCACGTTGGAATCGAAGACAACCCTCATCGGCGACGCAGGAACCGGTCGAGATCGCCCTCCTTGAGGAGTCCCTTCTCCCGCGCCCGGGCGCTCCAGTATCCCTGCATCTCTTTCCACTCGCCGCTGAGCCGCTGACGCCTCGATAGCCGGAGGGCGTCCTGGATGACCGCGCTCAAGCTCTTCCCTTCCTCCTTGGCGACCCGCTCGGCGTCTTCGGCGAGATCGGGGGGAAGGGAGATGGTCTTCTTCACCGCATCGCCCATATCCGAAACCCTCCCTGCACATCAGGATGCCGGTGTGAACATTTCACACCAGGCTTGATCCTGCCACGAACATCGGACGCACGCAAGGGCCGTAATGGAAGGCTCGGGAAAGGGAGAGTCACCGGAAGGGGAAAGGAAAAAGCCCGCGGGCGGGGAAAATCCCATCCACGGGCTTGGAAAAGTGCTGGCTCCCTGGGCAGGACTCGAACCTGCAACCTAGTGGTTAACAGCCACCCGCTCTGCCGGTTGAGCTACCAGGGAACGTGATACGGCAGACCAGAAAATATAGTCCCGGACCTCCTCCCCGTCAAGCGGAAGGATTCCGCGTCCCCGGCGGCGGGTCCGCCGGGTTACCCGCCAGGAGCCGGACCTCCTCCATCCGGTACTGCGTAGGCAACTCCTTCCGCAGCCAGGCGTCGAACCCTCCGTGGATCACGCCGACCCGGTCGTATCCGCGCCGCATGAGGATCCGCGCCAGACTGGCGCTGGTGGCCTCCCCCGGTCAGGTGCAGTAGAAGACGAGGTCCCGGTCCCGCGGGAGATGATGCGCATGCCGGTGGAACGAGGCGGGCCGGACACGCACCGCCCCGGCGATCATCCGGTCGGAGGCGGAGTAGTCGTCGTCGCGCCGCAGGTCGAGGACGAGGATCTCCTCCCCCTCCCGCATCTTCCGGTGCACCTCCTCCGGCTCGAGCCGCATGGCGCTGTACCGCTTCACCAGCCAGAACCGGTAGGCGATCCTCCACGCGACGGTGGCGGCGAGTCCCGCGAGGAGCAACCACCCCATCATCCCCTGGAAACCCCGGGCGGTTTCCGCGATCTCCTCCCCGAAGGCGAAGCCCAGGGCGACCCCCGCCCCGGCCCACAGCAGGGCCCCCGCGAAGTCCAGGAGCAGGAAGTGGTGGAAGGGCATCGCCGCGACGCCGGCCAGCGGCGGCATGATCGTGTTCACGCCGGGGAGGAACTTCGCGAACAGGATGGTGGCGCTCTTCCGCCGGTGGAACCCGTCCACGGCCCGCTCCAGGCACGCGTCCGGGTTGAACGAAACCCGGCAAAGGTGATCGAGCACCCGCTTCCCGCGCCACCGGCCGACGAAATACCAGATCCCGTCCGCCAGGAGCGCCCCCGCGACCGCGACCCCCACGACGAGCGGCACGGCGGTGTGCCGCGCGGAGGCGTAGGCCCCCAGGAGCATCAGCACCGGGAACGCCGGGATCGGGAGCCCGACGTTCTCCAGGAAGGTGAAGAGAAACACAGCCGCGAGGCCGTACCGGGCGACGAAGCCCGTAAAGTCGTCCATCGCTCACCTCCCCTCCGCCTTTTCCCCCCTCAGGACCGAACAGGTGGAGACGGCACGGGCGACGAGCTTCCCGTTTTCCGTGGTGACATCGCACTCCACCAGCCCCACCGAGCGGCCGCGGTGGACGACCTTCGCGTTGGCGAACAGCTTCTCTTCGAAGACAGGCCGGAGGTAGTTGACCTTGATCTCGAGGGTGGTGAACGTCTCCCCCTCCCCGAGGGTGGAGGCGAACGCCATCCCCATCGCCGAGTCCGCCAGCGTGCACAGGACCCCGCCGTGGACCGTCCCCATCGGGTTGTGATGCCTGCGTCCCGCGTCCATCTCGAAGCGCGACTCCCCGCCCGAGAACGACAACATCCGGAACCCGATCAGGTCCGCCGCCGGCGGATGGATCTCCCCGCTCTTCAGCCGATCGTAAAACGAACTCCCCACGTCCCCTCCATCGAAAGGTTCGGAACGCGATTAGGATGCGGCGGCGGCGGCGGACGATGCGCGACGACGCCGGATCAGATCCACCGCTTCCGCCGGAAGTAGCACAGCATCCCGCCCGCGACAGCGGCCATCAGGAGCAGCAGGGCGGGGTATCCGTACGCCCAGCCCAGCTCCGGCATGTTGTACGACGACGCCTTCGTGTCGAAATTCATCCCGTAGAGCCCCACGATGAAGGTCAAGGGGATGAAGATGGTCGCCATGACCGTGAGCACCTTCATGATCTCGTTCATCCGGTTCGACACGGCCGACATGTATTCGTCCACCAGCCCCGACGCCATCTCCCGGAACGTCTCCACCATGTCCATCAGCTGGATGGTGTGGTCGTAGCAGTCCCGGAAGAACACCTTGGTCCCGGGTCGGATCAGGGCGTTCTCCTCGATCAACAGCTGGTTCAACGCGTCCCGGGCGGGCCATACGGCGTGGCGCACCGCCAGCAGCTCCCGCCTCAGACGCCGGATGGCGAGGAACGTCTCCGGCACGGGAGAGACGAGCACCCGCTCCTCCATCTCCTCCACCTCGTCGCCCAGCCGCTCCAGCGTCGGAAAGAAGGCGTCCAGCACGGCGTCGCACAGGGAGTACAGGAGGAAATCGCCCCCTTCGGCGCGGACCCGTCCCTTCCCCTGCCGCAGTCGCTC
>Ga0214471_10004679_pt1 | contig 10552 bp, 2 predicted proteins | sample RVTome_5_FD_207665 | JGI IMG/M metagenome (GOLD analysis project Ga0214471, IMG submission 207665) | Soil microbial communities from uranium-contaminated site in the Upper Colorado River Basin, Wyoming, United States - RVT142D155 | ecosystem: Environmental > Terrestrial > Soil > Contaminated >... | reverse complement strand
CGGATCTCCAAGGTTACATTACCGGAAAAATGGCTATCGGTACCCCTTCGGCATCAATGAATGGCTACAAGTTGTTCGTCTCGGATGTTCCCGGAAACTCCAGGCATTATCTTTATGGCGGCGACACAGTCGAAGTCACCTATGATATCGCCTTACCGAGTGGCCCTTTTGTAATGGGCTACGCTGTGGACTCAAGCTGGGCACCTCCGACTGTCGACCCGGTTGTCGATCCGCAGACTGATTTTCCTCCCGAAGCGAATGCCCGGGAAGCGTGGAAAATCGCTGTAACGGAAAATCCGGTCGGCGACGGCCTTACGGAGCTTGGCGGATCGGAAGTTCTCTCAGTCGACGTCTATTCATACACCGATCAGACCTTCCAGGTCAGGGTCGAGTCGTTTGATCTATTCGACGGCGAAGTCTCTACCGATGTTCCCGTCAGTTCCGGCGACGGCTTCGCTACATATGAGCTTACTGTCCAGAACTCAAAACTCGTCGAGCCCGGCGAATATTACGCTCTGCTGACTGCCGAATACCAGTTGGCGGGGAGCAAAAGCGATGGTCCGGGCGGAGGCGATGACGACGACGACGATGAAATGGACGACGATGATGACGATAATAGCGGCCCCGGTGGCGACGATGACGATGATGTAGATGAAGACAACGACGATGATGACGATAATAGCGGCCCCGGTGGCGACGATGACGACGATGATGACAACGACGATGATGACAATGAAGGCGACGACGATGACGACGAAGATGACGATGATAACAACGGTGGCGGAGGCAATAGCCCCCAGATTTTTGCCGCGTACCAGGTTATCAGACTCGTAGTCTCAGATTCGGCTGTCGAAAAAGTCCCGCCTGTCGCGATGGCTACTGCAGCTCCACTTGAGCAGGCTGTTAATCAGAACATCAGTTTCTCGGATAACGGCTCATTCGATCCGGATGGCGGAGCTATTGCGAAGTACGAGTGGGATTTCGAGAACGACGGCACCTGGGACGCTGTCGGTCCGAACGTCAGCCACTCTTATTCGTCGGTTGGCGTCTACAATGTCCAGTTCAGGGTTACCGATAATGAAGGCGAGGTCGCAGTGCTTGCAGCCCCGATTCAGGTAACCATTATCGATGCTCCCCTGCAGAATCCGGTCGCGATCGCGTCGGCAGATCCCACAACCCAGGATGTCGGTGTGGCGGTACATTTCTTCGACAACGGATCCAATGATCCGGATGGCGGAAATATCGTCACCTACGAATGGGATTGGGATAACAATGGCGTTTACGATCAACAGGGCGCTGATGTCAATCACGTCTTCAATGCGGCCGGGACCTACAACGTCCAGTTCCGTGTTACCGATGACGAGGGCGCCATAGATACCCTCGATTCCCCACTGGTCATTACGATCAATGACATTACCCCGCAGATTACGTGGGACAACATGATGGGTGGCGTTTTCGCCTCCCAGTGTACTCCATGCCATATCACCAGTTCATCGGGGGGCAAGAATTACTCGACATACCAGAATTTCATAAATTCGAATGTCGCGATCCCCGGTGACCCCGATAACAGCAAGGTGTATAACACTATCAAGAACGGTAACCATTTCGGGCAGATGACTTCAGAACAGCTCGGATGGCTCTACCAGTGGATACTCGACGGACTTCCGGAGAATTAACCTCATACATTGAGAATTTTGTGCCCCGGGATTCGTCCCGGGGCTTTGCCTTTGATCTGCCTGACAGGAAGAGAAATCAATATTTAAAATTGATTCATAAATATTTAACCTTAGTGAAATATTATTTAACTTGAAGTAATAAAATGCTATGGTAATGTGTTAAGAGAAGTAATATTTTATTCGGAGGTTTATAAAACCATGCGTCCAAACCGCGTTCCCTTTATGCTTTTTCTCCTCATCCTCGCTACTATCACAGTTAGCTGCACCGGTGCAAATAACTCCCTCTCACCTGATCTTAACAATAATGGTGCGACTGGCGTTAAAGGTGCTGTTAACCAGGATTCCGGACGATATCTCTGGTCTTACCAGGAAATCTCTATTAATCCGGACACAATGGAATATGAAATGATTCCTGTGCGCAATACGCAGAATCACTTCAATATCCTGGGCATGCTCGAAGCGCCTACTTGTGTCCAGTGTGTCAAAATCACAAGCTTCAATGTCGCTCCAAATGGGCACTGGCTTCTGGACCTGCGCCTCACGCATCCATCGACCAATCCCATGTTCACCGGATTCGACGTCCGCGGAATAGTCATGTTCAACGGAAGTTATACGTTCCCTGAAAGCGGATTCATCGTTTCGGATCCGTCTCTTGGAGACGGCGCTGTTGTCGATCCCGATGGATACACCGACCTTTACAGCCCCGCTACAGGCACAGGTCTGCATGGCTATATTCCGGGCAAACTCTCAAACGGATCACCATCGGCTACATTGAATGGCTACGAAATGTTCATCACCGATATACCAAACAACACCCGCAACATGTTTGTAGCTGACAGTTTCGCGACCCAGAGTTTAGAGATTGTCCCGCCAACAGGCGGATTTGTCCTTGGCTACGCTCTCGACGCGAACTGGAAATTTCCAACCACAACTCCCGTGACCGATCCTGCAAAAGACTTCCCTCCGGAAGCAAACTGTCCGGAACCATGGAAAGTACAGGCACAGGTTCTTCCCATAGGCGATGGCTTTACGGAACTCGGGGGAGAAGCGGATTTGAAAGTGGAAGTATTTTTCCATACTAAAGAGCCTGCATTGGTCCAGGTGGAAATACCCGCCCTGTTCTCGGGAATGGTTGATTCAACGACCCCTGAAAATATGCAGCCCGGCAAATTCGAGTACAAGCCTCTAATCGTAAACACGGCGCCTGCCGCTCCCGGAGAATATCCCGGAATGGTGTTAGTAACGACAGGCGATGGCGATGTGGCTTATCAGTTAATCAGCGTAACCGTTAACGATTCAACCGTTGTTAAGCAGGATCCGATCGCCATGGCCAGCGCTAATCCGCTGACACAGGATGTCGGTGTGAATATCCTGTTCTCCGACAACGGATCAAATGATCCCGATGGTGGAAACATCGTATCGTTCGAATGGGATTTCGAGAACGACGGCACATATGACGATACTGGAGCTAATGTGAACCACTCATATTCCAGCCCTGGTGTCTATGATGTCCAGATGCGTGTCACGGACGATGAAGGCGCGACCGATACTCTCGATACCCCACTCCAGGTGACCATCAATGAGATTGTTGTGGATCAGCCTCCTGTTGCCCTTGCGCTTGCCAGTCCAACTACACAGGAGGCGGGTGTTGCGGTCAACTTTTTCGATGACGGTTCGTTCGATCCCGACGGCGGAAATATCGTTACCTATGAATGGGACTGGAATAACGATGGTACTTTCGACGAACAGGGTTCCAACGTAAATCACATCTTCGAAACCGCAGGAATTTACAACGTCCAGTTCCGTGTTACCGACGATGAGAGCTCGATGGATACGCTCGATTCTCCGCTGGTCATAACGATCAACGAGGTTCAGACCCAGATCACGTGGGATAACACCATGGGCCAGGTCTTTGCCAACCGATGTTCACCATGCCATATTACAAGTTCGGCCGGTGGCAAGAACTACTCGACGTACCAGAATTTCATCGATTCGGATGTCGCAATTCCAGGTGAGCCGGACAATAGTGACGTCTATAAGAAGATCAAGGACGGAACTCACTTCGGCCAGATGACCTCAGAAGAGCTCGGATGGCTCTATGACTGGATCCTGAACGGATTGGCGGAGAATTAAAGCATTTACATGACGGAAATTATTTTCCCCGGGAGAGATCCCGGGGATTTTTTTGCTCATTTGCATTAATGGTTTATATATCGTATTATTATTAGTGGTGAAATATTGAATAATTATATTGGTCAGGGAGAACGCCATGAAATCAGCCTGTTCTGCTCTTTATAAATTTCGGCGACCTTTTCAAATCTTCACACGGCGAAAATGATATCTTCATTGCATTGATTCCATTGACATTCGCTTACGAAGACTGGGATTAATCCAGAATTACCAATCTATTTCAGATTATTATTTCACCGTTTCCCGCATCAAATTCATAGGGGCTGAATTTGTTGTAATTATGCAGGACGCCGGGAGTGTGTCTATGCCCGGCGCCCTGGAAACCTGCTGGTTTCCCCTCCAGGATGAATCCATCGGGTCGCAATGGACTCGTTTAACAGGTCTCATAAGTAGTACGTATGCGATCGATGAAAACTGACAAAAAAATGCGTTTTATAGCCTTATTTTTTGAGAAATTTGCCGAAAATCTAAAGAAGTGCGCTGAAAAAGCGGTTCCATTTGCCATGCGTCCCCATATCATTATATACTTACATGGCACCCATATATCCCGGTTACTTCCAAAACCGGCGAAAGGATTTATGAAGATGTTCCACAACGTTCGTTCAATATACGTCGGGTTTTGCGGCGTCATTCTGCTATTTTTACTCTCATGTTCAGGCGGTGGAAGTGGCAATCCACTCCTCCCCTCGATTGACGGAGGTTCCAATCCGCCGGATCTTACATCCGATACGGGATTAACCGATCCTTCGGCTTCCGGAGGGCCAGCCGCCCAGGCTGATCCCGGTGCTAATACCGGTTTATGGGGTCTTTATGATATTTACTGGGACAATGGCGAGATTGTTGTTACCCCGGTCAGGAGCGGAGCCCTTACACTTAATGTGCTGGACTTCCTTCAGCCTCCCAACGGTAATCTCGATTTACTTTCCATTTCCATTATCGGCAGTGAATCGAATATTTCTGAAGGCCTGGTCGCACTGGACGTATCTATAACCCACCCGATATCGAACCCGAGGTTCAGGGGCTTTGATACGATGGGCGTACTTATTGGAAATGGTGATGTTCAATTCGATGAGGACACAACCGCGATCTTCTCCGGACCTGATGACCTGAAACTTGTGAATTTCGACGGATACACCCGCTGGATGAATCCGGTTGAATTCACGTCCCCAGGTGCCGCCGGTTACACCGAAGGCTATCTTGGCACCAAGGGTGTCGAATGGTCCGCTACCGTTAATCCTTTCAAATTTTTCGCGAGAAATTTAAATGCCACAGACGACGTAACATCCTATCTTGAGAACAATGCGGTATTCCGCGGCGTCTTTGAGCCGGATTCCACCCTCACCCGGCGATACATTCTTCAGTTCCCCATGGTGGGTGGTTTCCCCCAGCTCAGATTCCAGTACGCGATTCTCTCGCACTGGAAGATGGCTAAAGACGGCAACGGGGTTCCGATTCCCGATCCGGTAATCAACGATTTTCCGCCGGACGCTAATTGCCTTGAGGCAGTACATGTTCAGGCGGACCCTTCGGGAAGCACTCTTTATTACGATACAAGTACTGCCGAAGCAGGCGGGGACCTGATAATACACCTGAATATTTTCGACTGGCAGGGCTATCTTGGCGCGGGTGAAGTTTTCGATGAGGTAGGCAACATTACCCTGGGAAGTCCTGATGGATTATTCGGGGGAAATCCTCCAATACTCACACCACTTGATCTTGCCGGTTTCAATCCCGAAAACGGCACAAACAATACACAGTTTGACCTTGTGATCGAAGGACTTCAACCGCAGGCACCCGGCCGTGCCGATGTCATTATCGCAGTCTACAGCGCCGATCCTACCACTTATGGGCCGCTGGGCAACTTCCCTACAGCGAAACTTGCTGCTTATACCCGGGTAGAAGTAAATATTCTGGACAAAGCACCTCCGGAAGAACCGTTCCCACCGGAGATCGAGGAAATTAACGGGCCTGAAGAAGTCACCTGCTGGACTGGCTCGGTTCCCTATATTTGTGTTGCTACCGACCCGAATCCGGATGACGTTCTTACTTACCAGTGGGATATTGTTCAGGTAGATGCCCATCCCACCTATCCAAATCCCGCGGATGAATCGAATGAATTAATACTCGATATGAGTTCGGATGAAGAATTCCCGGTCGGAGCGTATGCGCTTTATTGCAGGGTCTCAGACGGAATGTTCGATACTGAGCTGCCTCAAACTATTAATAAACTTACTGGAACAGCCAAGGCTGGGCCTATTGATGCTGATCCCGACGATATCAACGATGTTACATGTGACAATATCGATGCCGTTTATACCGCGACCGTGGAAACCTGCTATGGCGGAGTTGGTCAATATCAATACAGGTTCCTTCGTGGAACAGGCACACCACCGGACAAGCCAAATCCAAATGATTCCGGATGGAGCAATCCTTCACTCGAAAATAGTATTCTTTATTCATGGGCATTCACGGAAGTTACCGACTGGTGGATTATTGCCGAGATCTCTGTAGGTCTGGGGCAGGTCGCCGACAGCGAGCCGTTGATCGTTCACAGGATTGATTCTATAGCTGGAGGTCTGGAGCCGCCGATTGGCGCAACACAGGTCGACTGTAATTCAACCACTGAACTCTATGTCCTTACGGGTGGCGAAGACTGCGACGATTCCGCTGTTTCAAGATACTGGACAGTTACACAATCGTCCAATCCACCTACAGCTGGATGGGTGCCCGCCCCTAGCGACCAGTTTATTGTCGACTGGTCGGTATTTCCCGAGGGCACTTACTACGCGTGGCATCGCATCGGCGATGAAGACCCGTATGCTGTCAGCGATCCCCTTGAAATAACCCGCGTGAACACCGGTCCCGATATGCCTCCGCCACCTGCAGGCAAACCGAGTGTAAATTGTACGAACAACAATGAGCTTTACCAGGCTGGAGTAGTAGGCGACTGTGAAAACGACGATCTTACCCGCCAGTATGCCGCGGGCACAGATCAATTAATTCCGCCGACAGATGGCTGGATCGATTTTACCGGCACATCTTTCAATGTCGACTGGTCCCAGTACGGCACCGGAATACTCTATTTATACCAGAGGGCATCCGATATCGGCGGAGAATGGAACACAAGCACCTCTCTCGAAATTATAAAAATAGGCGCGTCCCCGGAAACTCCCCAGATTCCTGACGGCCCAACCGATGTGAACTGCTTCTCCCAGTCAGAATATCAGGCTGGTCCTGCGAATGATTGCGATGAAGGCGATACGATCACCCGTGGATGGAGCGTTACGGAATTTCCGTTCCCTCCAGCTGAATGGAATGAATTTACCGGCGACTCGTTTTTCGTTGACTGGTCTGGCGAGCCATCAGGTGCCCTTTTCCTCTACCAGGTGGTGAGCGATGGTGAAAATCTCTCCGTCAGCGACCCGCTCGGAGTGTTAAAAGGAAATTCCCCACCCATAGTAGAAACACCTGTCGGACCGACTTCTGTGGATTGTGCGGAGCTTATCAAGGAATATACCGCGGGCGCGGTTTCCGACTGCGACGGCGCGACCGAGTTCCAGGTTGGCTATTACCTGTCGACCGATCCAGATATTCCAACCGGCGGAAACTGGGTGCCGATTCTTGGCAGTACATTCCAGATCGATTACAAGACTGTACTCCCCGGCGACTATTACTTATTCCAGAGGGCAAGCGATGGAGAGGAAATCGGGATCAGCGATTCTCTTCACGTTAGTTATGCCAATACTTTACCGGCTAAGCCGGGAGTTCCTGACGGTCCGGATACAGTAGACTGCATAAATCTCCATGTTTCTTACACGGGAGGACCGATAACCGATTGCGATCCTGCACAATTCCTTGAAAGAGCGTATTACCTGTCGACCGATGAATTTACACCTGCAGGTGGAGAATGGGTGACGGTCGTATTTGACCCGTTTGTCGTTGACTTCTCCGGTGTAATTCCAGGTCCGACATATTACCTTTTCCAGAGAGCATCTGACGGCATTGGATCAACTGTCAGCGATTCTTTTGCCGTTACATATATAAATTCAGCGCCTTCCAGCCCATCGGTGCCGTTCGGAAAAACGGGCGTAAGTTGTGTAGATGATAATTCATCTTACTCCGCTGGTATTGCGGAAGATTGCGATATGGGACAGAACCTGACCCGCAGCTGGGGTGTAAATACACTTGACTGGCCTCCCGCGGTAGGCTGGACATCCTTCTCCGGCGATACATTCAATGTCGACTGGTCCCAGTATTCACAGGGGACCTATTTCCTCTTCCAGAGGGTCGGAGACGGAATCGAGTTTTCATACAGTACCAGTCTCCAGGTATCCATCGGAGATCCGGTCCTTATAACACCTCCGACTATAACAGGCCCCGCGACAGTGGATTGTACCGATGGTATAACGCAATTTAATGCCGGATCATATCTGGCAGGATGTCCGGATATTGAAATTGTCCGAGAATGGGCGTACGCAACCGTTCCTACACCACCGGTATCCGGCTGGGCTGTATTTGCCGGAACCACGATTGAAATCGAGGTATCCCTGCTGCCTGTCGGAAGTGTTTATCTCTACCAGAGAGCCACACTCGACGCGCAACAGCAGGTCTCTGAAGCTTATTTCCTGCAGGTGCTGCCAGGTACTCTTAGTACTCCGTCAACACCAGCCGGAGAAAATTCCATTGACTGCACCACTAGCATTGAGTCATATGCGATGGGTACTGTTACGGCTGAGTGTGCCGGTACCGAGATTATACGTGAATACCAGGTTCAGGACGGACTTGGCTCTCCACAAATGCAGTGGACCGAATTTTCCGGAACCAGTGTCGATATTGACTGGTCGACATTCTCCGCACTTGACAGTTTCCTGCTGGTTCAACGGGCTGACGATGGTACTCATCTGGAAACAAGCGCGCCGCTTGCGATTGATTACGTTAACGATGTACCGTCATTCTCTGGCCCTCTCACTGGCCCTGATAACGTAACATGCGCCGATTTCAATGCGCAGTATTCAACGGGTACTGTCGACGACTGCGATTCGTCCCAGAACCTTACAATCGAATGGGCTTACAACACAATCGATGCGTTCCCGGTTTCCGGATGGAGCCCGGTATTTGGCGGAATATTCCTTATCGACTGGTCATCCGGCGATTTCGAGCCCGGCCAGACATACTTCCTGTTCCAGAGAGTCAGCGATGGTGTGACAACTGTGTACGATCCCAACAGTCTTGAGGTTGTGTATACAAATACTCCTCCCCAGACACCTGAAACTCCAGCTGGTCCCAATCTGATCCTGTGTCCTTTGTTTTTACAAAACTATGACGCAGGCGATGTTGAGGATTGTGACGGAACATCTCTTACCAGGGAATGGGCGATAAACGATTCAAGTTCAGCGCCGACTGACGGCTGGACTTCGTTTGCCGGCACCTCCTTCCAGGTCGACTGGGAGGATACCTACATCGGTACTGCCTATGTGTTCCAGAGGGTCTCCGACGGATTCGCTACTTCAACCAGCGCACCGCTGCTGGTAACAATTTTTAATTCAAACCCAAGTATCATGTCTGTGTCATGTGATGAAGGGAATCAGGATTATGTATCTGATGGTGTCACATCAGGACTTACCGGATTGAGTATTGTGACGTCCCTCAATTTCACTACCGACATCACCGACTGCGAAGGTGACACTCTCACAAACTATTACGCTGTTACAGATTCGCAGACAGCGCCGTCCCAGGGAGATGGGGCCTGGATCGTATTCGCCGATGGGACATTCATGCTGAATCTTGCAACCTATGCTGGTCTTGCACCTGAAAGGCTCTATGTTCATGTCGGTGCGGACGATGGAACTGATTTTGTAACAAGTACATGGGGACACCATGTTGATATGTGGCAGAAAGTCTGGCTTACAGAATTCTCCTCATCCGGAGATATGTGGGCTGAAGACGCGTGCGTAGCCGGTGTTGGTACTTATTCATGGTCCTATGACTCAGGCAATGATTACCTAAGACTCGACAGCTATGCTGCCAGTTCACAGTCATCAGTCTGGAGCGATTATGTGGCGATGCCTGCTGCCCCGTCGGGATCTGACCAGGGTGCTGTGGTCGCTTATATTAACCCGGGAATTTCAACCTCATTCGATGCGGTAAACTTCGCGCTTCTCGACGACAGCAACTGCGGGGTAACCAGCCTTGATATCATTCCGGGCATCGGATGCGGTACTGATTCGCCATCCGTGATCTCATCCGGCATATCAGGTGCGTCGAACGTCTGGAGCAAGAACATGAAGGTCGGCCTGTCACTGAGCGGACTCACTGGATGCGGCAGCAGCGACCTGTACATTGGCTGGACCGGCTTATGGATCAAGCCGACTGACTGACCTCGAAGTAAATTTGAAATTAATATTACTCCTCCTTCACCGGGGGAGTTTTTGTTTTTCGATCTTCAATGTATTATTAGCCCTGCATGGGAAAATTCCTCGATTGGATGAAGCTTGGAGTCAGGTTATACCTGTCGATGCACAGGGCGTCGTTCAGGCCTGCCGACAATGTCCTCCTGATGTGGTGGCGCCAGATGGATATTCTGAATGGATATAAACCGAACTTTTTCAAGCAGGTCCCACCCATGGCATTGCCGGTCAGCAACTACGAGGTCATGATCGCGCTTATCGTGGCTACCCGCATGGACA
>Ga0214471_10004676_pt1 | contig 10555 bp, 14 predicted proteins | sample RVTome_5_FD_207665 | JGI IMG/M metagenome (GOLD analysis project Ga0214471, IMG submission 207665) | Soil microbial communities from uranium-contaminated site in the Upper Colorado River Basin, Wyoming, United States - RVT142D155 | ecosystem: Environmental > Terrestrial > Soil > Contaminated >... | reverse complement strand
CGGCCATGCCCCCACCCGTCGGGAGACGACCCCAGGACCAGCCGGCAACGGCGAGCCGACGCCCTGGCCGACCTGGCCCGTTCGTTTCTCGACTCGGGACAAGCGGTCGGGACGGAGAAACCGCACGTCGTTGTCTTGACCGACCTCGACGCCCTACAAGGTTATGGGGGTGGCACCCACGAAACGTTGAACGGTCACGTCCTCACCCCCCAACAGGTCCGCCGCTATGCCTGTGACTGCACCATCAACCGCATCGTCTTCGGACCCGACTCCCAACCGCTCGACATCGGCCGGGCCACCCGGACCGTCCCCCCCGCCATGCGGAGAGCGTTAAACGTCCGTGACCGTCACTGCCAACACCCCTCCGGCTGCGACCGACCCGCCCGATGGTGCGACGCCCACCACCAACGGCATTGGGCCGACGGCGGACCCACCGCCCTCACCAACCTCACACTCCTCTGCCAATACCACCACACCCTCGAACACCGGACAGGACGACCGCCACCGCACCGACGGTCGAGATTCGTTGGCTTACCGGTACCCGCCAATGTTGCCGATGGTCTTGTTTTCGGCCGTGGCCATCGCCCCGCGCTTGAGTGAGTACCCCAGTCTCTGGCTAACGCTGGCTGGTGGTCGAAATGTGGTGTCGGATCTGTTCACGGTGCTCGGCAAAGTGAACCGTTTCGTAAGCGATGACAGCCACCATTACTCCCGTCACCAGAAGCAGGGCGACGACCGCCGGCAGCAGCCCCGCCACCGGGATGAGAACCACCAGACCTATCGCGGCTACCAGGCGATCGACAGTGAGAAGGTGGGCAATTCTCCACTTGAAAGCGATGTGTCCGAGCAGATAGATCACCACTCCGCCATAAAGCGCGTAGAGCCCTAGACCGGTGAGGGGATCGGCGAGTTGATGGTGCTCCGTGTCGCCCACGTACTCGAGCACCTTCTTGAGCCCGAGGGCCAGCACCACCACACCGACGAGCATCGGGAAGTGGAGAAAGCTGTAGGCATCGCGCGCCAGACGGGCACGAGTGGACTCGGGCTCCTGGGCCAAGGCATGTTCGCCCTGGAGAGCTGTGATATCGAAGTAGGCCCACCACAGCGCGGCCGACAACACCAGTCCCGCCGCCGAGCCGGCCACTATCGGCCAGGAGATGGGAAGCTCGGCCGCCCCGACCCCGAGAGCGACGATCGACTCGCCAAGGGCGACGATGAGGATCAACCCGTGCCTCTCGGCGAAGTGTCCGGCGGAGCGAAGCCTCCAGCCGCTGGCTCCGCCCAGATACGTGCCTCCATAGTCGGTGAGCAAAGCTGCCGCCCAGAGAGCCGTTTGAGCCGTGCCGGTGTACTGAGAGGCAACGAGGAGAAGGGTGGTGCCCCCGATCATGGAAGGCGCGAAGCGGATCAGCTGGCGACGCAAACCCGGGTCCTCGCTGGAGATTATCCAGAAGAGCACCAGATGCATCAGCCGGAAGAGGAAGTAGCAGGTCGCCACCACAACGGGACCGGGGAGGCCGCCTTGGAGGTCGTCGAAGGCCTCGGGGATGGCGAGGGCCAGTACGAACATGGCGATCATTGCGATTAGCAGAGCGAGCCGTGCCGCCCCCTCGTCCACACGAACGACGTTGCACAGCCAGGCGTAACCCACCCAGCTCCACCACAACAGACCGAGAATCAACACGCCCCGCAGCACACCGCGACTAGTCAGATCGTCGGCCATCAAGGCGGTTACCTGTGTCAGGGCAAAGACGAATACCAGATCGAAGAACAGCTCAATCGGGGCCACCCGGGCGTCGAGTGGGGCGGCCTCCATTCGTAGCCGGGTGCGTGCGGTGCTCACGGCTTCATTTTGACACCGAGAGGCGGCATCGGCTGCTACTCGCTAGATGCCCCTGCCTAGCCCGGCAGAACGTCGGGCCCGGGTTCGCCACCTTCGGCGGTGATGGCGAGTCGCGACGTGTAGTGGTTCCAGCCTGCGGTGTGGATCGCAATCTCTTCGGGTGGAAGTCCGCGGTGGGTCAGCTTCAGCAGGGTGCCCTCGCCCTCGGACACGAGATCGATCTCGACGGTCGACGATCCGGGAGGAACCCCGGGGTGGTCGATCCACCCCCAGGTGAAAACCACCCGATGGTCGGGAATCAGTTCGACGAACTCTCCCCGAGCCCTGGTGCCGTTCGCCATAGCGAGGGCAAAGATGCCGCCCCGTTTCGCCTCAATGGTTGCATTTACGCCCTGCCATCTCACCCACTTCTCCGAATCGGTCAGATAGGCGTACACCACGGACGGGGGAGCGGCGATTCGCCGCGTCACGATGATCCGCTCGGTCATTTCCGACCTCGGTCGGGATCCGTCTCGATGGCTGCGGCCAGCCCATCGAGAGTGATCGCCCACATGCTTTCGAGGACTTCTCGTAATGGGCCCAGCCCGCTCTTGTCGGCCTGATAAAGCCTCCGATTGCCGTCCCTCCGGACGGAGACGAACCCCATGTCGCGGAGCACGGTCAGGTGCTGGGAAACGGCCCCGAAGGTGATGTCGAAGCGGGCTGCGATCTCGCCGGCGGCCATCTCTTGATTCCAGACCATGGCGAGGATCTCTCTCCGACGGGGCTCGGCGATCACCTGAAGGGCATCCATCAGCCTATTTTAGATCAAATTGAAATAGGCACGTTGTCAAGATATAGTGACGACTGAAATACAAAGGAGGAGCAGCGATGGGTGACTATGCAATCAAGGCACAGCTTGAGGTGGGGCGGGCGCCGGCCGACGTGAAGCGATGGCTCGACAATCCCGAAGGCATCGCCGGGTGGTGGTCGGACAAGGTGGAAGGATCGGCTGCGGCCCCGGGCGATCGGTTTCACGTCACCTTTCCGACTTCACCCGTGGTGTTTGACCTCGACGTGACTTCCAACTCCGACCACCTGGTCGAATGGCACATCGACAAGAACCCGCCCTGGTGGCAGGGCACCACGATTCGCTTCGAGCTCGCCGAGAGCGAAGATGGCCGGACCCTGATGTTGTTCACACACGGGGGATTCAATCCCGATGACCCGATCATTCAGGCGATCACGCCGGCCTGGGTCCGATTTCTCGACAACCTGGTAGCCGTGGCCGAGTCGGGCAAACCGAATCCAGCAGTCGTCAACTGACGGTCGCCAGTGGATCTCAATGCGACGCGGGAGATCGGTCGGCCCGCCAAGGTGGTCTTCGACTTCGTCTCCGACTCGTCCAACAACCCCAGGTGGCAGAAGGGACAGCGTTCCTGCGTGTGGACCACCTCGGCGCCTCACGGCCTCGGATCGGTCTACAAGCAGGAGGCTCAGTTCTTGGGCCGCACGGTGTCGACCCGGTTCCAGGTCGTCGAGTACGACCCGGGCCGCTCGATCACCATCGAGTCCGTTGAGAGCTCGTTTCCGATCCGGGTCCGCAGATCGGTCGAACCGCTCGGGCCCGATCGGAGTCGCGTGACTGCGGAGATCAGCGGCGAACCTGGCGGTTTCTTCGGCATGATCGGCCCGGCCTTGCGTCGTTTGGCGCAGAGGTCAGTCGATGCCGATTACGACCGTCTGGTGAAGCTGCTCGAGGGGGAGTAGACGAGCCGGACCTCCGGCCGCGGTCGCTACTTGGGCGGAAGCGTCTCGGCAAAAGCGACGCCTCGATTGATCCAAGCGTCAAGGTCGGCATCGCCGGCGATTCCTTCGGAACCAACAAGTATCCAGCCCCGCATCGGGCGGGCCGACTTGTCGAAGAGCCGGGCGCCTGGCAGCGACATCGCTTCGTCGTGAGCTTCCTTTCCGACTCTCACCATCAGCTCGTCGCCACTGACACCAACGGCCATATTGCCGTTGAGCATGAAGGCGATGCCCCCGAACATCTGCCTCTCCGAGAGCCCTGGATGATCACCAATCCGAGCCCGGATCTCATCGGCTAGCGCCTTGCTGTAAGCCATCGGCGAAGATTAGGAACGTGACATCCGTCGGGTCGGCTGAACCTCGTCACGGTCCGTGAAATCGTCGGACCTTCACGAGCCGCCCGGACCAAGATGGGGTAATGACGGTTCCGCCGACTTCGTACCGGTTCTATGGCGATCTCGCCCGGTGGTGGCCTTTGATCTCGCCACCAGAGGACTACGCCGAAGAGGCCGCGTTCGCGGCATCACTGCTGCTCGGTCCAGCCAACCCGGTCTCGGAGGTCCTGGAGTTGGGCAGCGGCGGCGGCCACAACGCCGTGCATCTCAAGCAATTCTTCGCCATAACCCTGGTCGACCTGTCTGACGAGATGCTCGACGTCTCGCGTCGGCTCAACCCGGACTGTGTTCATCGGCAGGGCGACATGCGGACGATCCGTCTCGGACGCCATTTCGACGCGGTCTTCATTCACGACGCCATCGACTACATGACCGACGAGGCCGGTCTCCGTTTGGCCATGGAGACAGCCTTCGTTCATTGCCGTCCCGACGGCCTCGCTCTCTTCATGCCGGACGACATCCGCGAAACCTTCGAGGCAGGGACCGACCACGGTGGGAACGATGCCGCCGACGGCAGCGGTGTGCGCTACCTCGAATGGGACTGGGACCCACACTCCGACGACACCTGGAAGCTCACCGAGTACGCCTTCATACTCCGTGATGTCGACGGCTCGATTGGGATCGTCCACGAGACCCACCGGACCGGACTCTTCAGTGGTGATGTCTGATTGCGTCTTTTGGCCGAAGTTGGCTTCGAGCCGGAGACCGTGACCGAAGTGACCACGGAAGATCGAGCACCGAGAGAACTGTTCATCGGGCGCCGTCCGGCGAGCTAATACTCAGCGTCGCCGCTACCTGCGCTCCTCAATCGGAAAACCGATGGGCGGCTCCTCCTCAACCTGATCGCGAGTCGTGCCGATAGGTCCGAATGACCTGGCTTCTTCTCTCGTGGTTCGGCGCCTTGGTGGTCGTCTGCTACTGGGTTTACTGTGCCACCATGAACGGCAGTGATCTGGACGAAGAACAGGTCGCCCGCCGGATGCGCAACGCCGCCTGACCGAGCGGCCATAATCACGGCTGGCTTCGGGCAGTTCGTTCGCCGTTGAGTCAGGGAGGGCCCCTAACGACCACACCCCGTATCTCGTTGTCGGAGATCGTGCTTGACTCGGCGGACGCCCACCTCCTCGCTGACTTCTATCAACGACTCCTTGGCGGCCGCTTCGGGAAAGTCGAGGCCGACTGGGTGACGCTGGCTCCTGCCGATGGCGGCATGACTCTGGCTTTTGCCACCGAGCCCTTGTTCGTGCCGCCGATCTGGCCCAGCAGTCCCACGGAACAACAGATGATGATCCACCTCGACTTCGAAGTCGACGATCTGGACGAAGCGGAAGCTCATGCCCTTGCTGTCGGCGCCCGGCTGGCGTCTTATCAACCCCAGGAGTTAGTGAGGGTGATGCTCGACCCGGCGGGTCACCCGTTCTGCCTCTGGGTCCAGGGCTGAGCCGGCCGGCCCGCGGTTTCCGAAACGGGCCGGGGGCGTCATCGGGTTCCTGCCTGCGTTCCATAGGATGCATCGATGGCAGTGGCGTCCCCTGAGCTCAGCGACAGGGTCGCCGGGTCACATCCTGGGGTCCTGGCGTTTCTGTTTCGGCGGGCCGCAGCCTCGCTGATCAGACTTGTCGTGTTCGTCGTCATCGTGTTTTTCTTGATCGAAGCGTTGATCCCGTATGACAACACCTCGGTTGGCCCCGGGGACTCGGTCTCGGAGCGCTTCGTGGATTACATGTTGGGCCTGGCACGCGGTGACCTTGGTCAGTCGTACGGCGGGGCATCGGTGACGGCTCTAATCTTCGAATCTTTGCCGACCACCCTCCTCATCTTCGCCACAGGGGGGATCCTCGCCTATCTGCTCGGAAGCTGGCTCGGCCGCATCGTTGAGTGGCGCCGAGGCCCCATCGAAGGGGGCCGAATTGCCGGAGGATTGGCGACTGCCGTCGGCCTGGTTCTATACACCATGTTTCCGCCACTTCTCATCTTCCTGCTCGTCCACTTTGGACGCGATCCTTTGTTGTCAGCCAGGTCGGCGTTGGGCCTTCCTACCGACAGTCTGGTGGTGTTCCGCGATGCCGGCTTCGATGAAGCCCAGTTGATCAGCTTTGGGGGACGGGCGTTGTTGGTGGCGTTGCTTATCGCCGTGATTGCCCGGTCCGGAGCGCGTCGGATGGGATGGCGACTGCTCCCGGCCCTGGTGCTGCCAGCGGCGTTGGCCGCGATGGTGGTTGCTGTTGCTCGCCTCGGCGTCGGCCGACAAGCGTTGGACGTCTTCTTCTTCCGGTCCTCGCGTGAGGTTGAGATCGGGGCAGGGAGCCCGGTCCTGGTTGTGGTCGCGTTCTTACTCGTCGCCTTCGGCGAAGTGATGTTCGTGTGGCGCGCAGGCATCGCCGATGAGCGGAGCGAGGACTATGTGTTGACGGCCCGAGCCAAGGCAGTGCCGGAGTTTCTGGTGCGGGATCGTCACGTCGCTCGCAACGTTGTTCTGCCGGTCCTTGCTCGTTCGTTTGCCGCCCTTCCATTCCTACTGACAGGATTGATAATCATCGAGTACCAGGTCCAAATCGGGTCGTGCGCGTTGAGCCAAGGAGCCGAATGCGTCTATTGGTCCGGGGGACTCTCCACGACGCTCTTCAGCGCGGTCCGAAACGCTGACACCCCGGTCATCTTGGGGGTCCTGGTCGTGATGGGCCTACTGCTGCTGGTGCTCCGTTTGGTCGCTGAGATTGCCCAGGTCAGCCTCGACCCCCGGATCCGCTTGGGCGGTGAACGTTGACCGCGCTCCCGACCGGCTACCGAGCCCAATCACGGGAACCGGACGGCAGATGCTGCGGAGCCTGAAGGTCCGAGTGGGTCTGTCGGTTTTCGTCCTCCTGCTTGGTGATGCTGCTGCTCATCCGTTGCTGCAAGCGACGATATGGAACGGGCAGGAGTCGATCTACAGCCCGGAAACCGGTCACGACCGTGATCTCGAGCATCCGACCGGCCCGTCGGGAGCCCACGTCCTTGGAACCGACGCCCTGGGGCGCGACGTGCTGTCCACCCTCACGTTCTCCCTGGCCCCGGCGCTACAGGTGGCCGTTCTGGCGGCGCTTGTGGTGGGACTGCTCTCGATAGTGTTCGGGTCGCTTGCGGCATACTCCCGAGGCTGGATCGACGTCGCCGTGACCAGCGTCGGAGATGCGTTCAGCCTGCTTCCGCCGACCATCGTCCTCCTGGTCGTGGGGGTCGGCAAACCCGCCTTTGGCATGATCGACGCCGCCTTGCTGTTCGGCCTGCTCTACGGTCTCGGCCCCGGGGCCCTGGTGATTCGATCAAGAGCGCTGTCGGTGGTCGAGAAGCCTTTCATCGATGCCGCTCGGGTCGCTGGCTCCGGGCCGGGACGGATCATCCGAAGCCAGATGCTTCCCCACCTCCTTCCCTACGCCGGCGTTCAAATGATGGGGGCCGGCATCGGGGCTCTGATTTCGGTGGCCTTTATCCAGTACCTGGGTGCTACCGACGAGTCCCGGGTGGGCCTGGGATCCATGATCTACACCGCGATAGATGTCCAACCGGTCCTCCCCACCGGGTTCGGAAGCTTCAATATGGGTGACTTCCACGCTCGGATCGGGTGGACCTCTCTCCTCTCGGCCGGTCTCGCAATGACCCTTATCGCCGCCGCGTTTTACCTCGTTGCGGTTGGCAGCCGTGACGCCGTAATCCCTAGAACACGTCGTTGATTCGTGGTACGGGTCTGCTCAAAGGCCGGACCCGAGCCACAGAACGACAAGGTAGACCGCACCAGCAGTCATTGCTAGCAGAGCTAGTTGGAGGACAATCCTGCCGACCCGGCTCCTCCGGACCAGGAATCGCCTCGAGCGGGCCATCGAGGAGCAGGCTAGACCGGGGCCGGCCTCGCGGTCCCGAATCGGGCCAGGGCGTCGTCGATCGCGTCGAGCAAAGTATCTCCGCCTCCGTGACCGGCGTCCTCCAACACGATGAGATCGCTGGTGCTCCAGCTCTGTGACAGTCGCCACGGAGTCTCGAGAGGACTGCTGACGTCATAGCGGCCGTGAATGAGCACGCCTGGAATCCCGTTCAGCTTCGCCGCGTCGCGCAACAATTGGTCCTCCCCGAGGAAGGCCGCGTTGCGCCAGTAGTGCGTCACCAGGCGGGCGAACCTGAGGCGGAATTCAGGGTCTTCGAACCGGGGGTTAGGGCTATGGCCGGGGGTGAGAGAGACGTGGGCATCCTCCCAGGCGCACCAGTCGCGTGCTGCCTTGTCGCGGACGGCCGTGTCCGAGTCGAACAGCATGGTGGCGTAGGCATCGACGAGGGGAAGGTTGCGCAGTGGTTCGGGTACGGCCGCCGAAAACCGGTCCCACTCCTTGGGGAAGATGCGGCCGACATCCCGGGTCAGCCACTCGACCTCCCGCCGTGAGGTTGTTGTGACCAGGGCCAGCACGAGGGCGTTTACACGGTCGGGATGAGCCTGGGCGTACGCCAGGCCAAGGGTGGTACCCCACGAGAGACCCAGCACCGTCCAGTCCTCGACTCCGTGGAGGCGACGCAACGCTTCGATATCGGCAATGAGATGAGAGGTGGTGTTGGTGCCGAGATCGGTGTCAGGATCACTGGCCAGGGGCCGGCTGCGGCCCGACCCGCGCTGGTCGAACAACACAACCCGGTAGATGTCGGGATCGAAGAATCGTCGCTGGCCAGGGGTACTGCCTGAACCAGGTCCGCCGTGGAGGTAGAGGGCGGGGCGGCCAGCAGGATTACCGCACGCCTCCCAGTAGACAGAGTGCCCGTCACTCACGATCAACACACCTGTGGAGTAAGGCTCAATCGGCGGGTACTTGCTCACCAGGCGACACTAACTCGCGGTTCGTGACCCGATCGCGACAGCTACGACGAGACGAAATTCCAGATGACAGAGGCGATCATGGCAGGATCGGTTTGATGGGCGATATGCCCGTGTCCACCCAGCACGGTTATCCGGGCGTTGGGTAGGGCTGCCTGTGCCGCGCGAGTTGCTTCCTGCTGAATCGGGGGGCTTTCGGAGCCGGACAGGAGAAGAGCAGAAGCATTGACATTGTCGAATTGGCCCGGCCGATATGCCCAATTTCCTTCGCTCCGCAACTCCCTCGGCATGGTCCACACATTCGCCAGGCGGGTCGGCCAAAGCGGACTCGATCGCATGAACTCGACTTCCTCTTCGGTCGCCCCGACGATTCCGTATAGCAGGGCAAGGATCGCCCCTTCGTTGTCGCCGTCCGCTAACGCCGAGTCAATTGCGTCAACCGCCTCCGACGGGTACTCCGTACCGAACCCGGGCTCGTATAGAACGACGTGGTCGACATTCTTTGTGAGTCCGGCACCGCCCATTGCGCAGTCAGCCCCATACGAGTGACCCCAAAGAGCAACTCGTTGGCCCGTGCGCGTTGCGACTGCGTCGGCGACCGCGGCAACGTCTTCGAACTCACGCTCGATGGAATACTCGCCGGTTCCATCGCCGCTGGCGGCCCGGCCCCTCCGGTCCATGGCAAAAGTCGTCATCCTGTCGCGTAGCTCAGCGACCAGAACGGCGAAGGTCGTGTGGTCGCTGAGGGCTCCGTGGACCAGCACCAAAGGCGGTCCACTGCCTTCGACCCATACCGCGATCTGCGTCCCATCGGCCGATTGGACCTCGAATCCCCCTTCGTTGCTCATGTCGGGCTCCCTCCGATGCAACGTACCGAGATTACCGAGAACTTGCGCGACACCCCCGGAAAGGAGCGCGAAGTCCTAGCCCTTCGGTTGATCGTCCGTCGTCGCCCGGAGCCAATCGAGGGCTTCGGTAAAGCGATCCATCTCGGCAACGTACGCCTTTGAGTCAGTCTTGATTTCCTCGGCGTAGTGGGCGTGACGGAGACCCATCGCCTGGGCGGCGAAGCGGGCCCCGCGGAAGTAGATCCGGAGGTTGGACGGTGAAAGCGAGCGGGGTCCCGGTTCCGCTGGCCCCTGTTGGGGGGGTGGTTGGGTTGTGGCAGGGAGCTTCAGTTCCTGGATCGAGGCCAGTACCTGATCCTCGGGAATCCGCTCGGCGAAGTCGCGCGATACAAACCGAAATACCTCTTTGTGGTCGGTGGTCACCACGATGATTGCCGGGCGGGCGATATGGCGTTCGTCCTTTTCGTCGGCCACGCCGAATGGGCGGATCGCCAGCGATCGGTCAGGGTCGGAGAGAAACGGGAAAGGCAGGGAAAGCTTGGCGACCATGGCAGCATTCCGTTCCGGTGCATCGATCGAGATGGCGAAAATGCGGGCGCCGGCTGCGAGAAAGTCCTGATGTCGCATCGCCAGGCTGACCAGCTGGCCGTTGCAATATGGTCACCAGTCGCCTCGAAGGAAGACAAGCATGGCGGCGGCATCCAGGTGGTCCGAAAGGCGCCAGGGCGTTCCGGCCTGGTCGGTCAAATTGACTTCGTTGAACATTTCGGACCTCATCTGGGTAGTGGCGCTGGTCGAACTCAGCTACTCGGAGTTTGCCACGTCCCAAACCATGGTGCCCGGG
>Ga0214471_10004675_pt1 | contig 10555 bp, 8 predicted proteins | sample RVTome_5_FD_207665 | JGI IMG/M metagenome (GOLD analysis project Ga0214471, IMG submission 207665) | Soil microbial communities from uranium-contaminated site in the Upper Colorado River Basin, Wyoming, United States - RVT142D155 | ecosystem: Environmental > Terrestrial > Soil > Contaminated >... | reverse complement strand
CGTCGCCCTCGGCATCTACTTCGAGATCCGCCCGCTGCCGCGACGCCGCCCGGCGCCGGGCTGGCTCAAGGGCACGGTCGGCGCCAACCTGCTGGTCTTCGTGCTGGCCGAGGCGGCGCTGCTGTTCATGGGCGTGCACGAGGTCATGGCGGCGGAGCCGGAGGCCGCCGGGGTCGCGCGCGAGATCTCGATGGGGCTCGGCCTGGCGCTGATCGGCATCGGCATCCCGACGGGGCTCGCGGCGATCGGCGCCGGCATCGCGGTCGGCCCGGTCGGCGCCGCGTCGCTGGCGATCATCGCCGAGAAGCCGGAGATGTTCGGGCGCACGCTCATCTACCTGGGTCTGGCCGAAGGTATCGCGATCTACGGCCTGGTCGTGACCATCCTGTTGCTCGGCCGTATCGGCTGAGGCGCGCGCCATGAGTCAGGCACCCGAAACCACGGTTCCCGCCACGCGCATGATCGCGCTCGGCAGCGCCGCGCTGATCGAGGGCTTCGGCCTGATCGGCGTCGAGACGCGGCCGGATGCGACGGCCGAGCAGCTCGAGACGCTGCTCGCCGAGTTGGTGAGGAACCAGGACAAGGCGCTGCTGTTCCTCGAGGACGCGCTGGCGCGGGGCGACGGTCCGTGGCTCCGGCGCGTGCGCGAGGAAGGCGGGCGCATCGTGATCGCCGAAGTGCCGCCGCTCAACGCACCCGAGGACTATCATCCACCCGTCGAGGCGCTGGTGTTGAGCATCCTCGGCCCGCAGGCGCTGGAGGAACGCTCATGAGCGCGCAGGCACCGATCGAAGATCTCGAGAACGCCCTGATCGCGCGCGCCAAGGCGCTGGCCGAGGAGCACCTGACCAACGCCAAGCGCACGCGCGACCAGATCCTGAACGACGCGACCGAGCACCTGCGGCTGCGCGAGGAGCGCGAGATCCTCGCCGCCAAGGCGACGGCCGAGCGCGGCTACCGCCAGCGCGTGCAGGCCAGCGAGATCAAGCTGCAGGAGGAGCTCGACCGCGTGCGTTGGCAGCTGGTGCGCGAGGTGTTGGACGCCCTGCCGGCCGAGCTCGAGCGCGTGGTGGCCGACGAGCAAGGTTATTCCGCGCTGCTGCGCAAGCTGCTCGTCCAGGCTGCGCAGGCGATCGACGACAAACCGCTGGTGGCCGAGCTCAACGCCCGCGATCACGGGCGGCTCGCGCCGCGCTGGGAGGCGTTCGTGCGCGAGGCCGGGGTCACCAAACCGGTGACGCTCGCGCCGGATCCGATAGCCTGCATCGGCGGCGTGCGGGTGCGCAACGCCGCCGACACGGTGCGCGTCGACAATACCTTCGAAGGCCGGCTCGATCGTCTGCACGAGCCTTTGTATCAACTGGTGACGGAGCGTCTGTTCGCCGCCGCCGCGCATCGGGGGGCCATGTTCGGTGGATAAACTCGCATCCGGCAGTGTGGTGGAAATCAACGGTCCGATCGTGACCGTACGGCTGCCCAACGTGCGCAACGGCGAGCAGGTGCGCATCGGCAAGCTCGGGCTGATGGGCGAGGTGATCGGCCGCGACGGCGATCAGGCGCTGGTCCAGGTCTACGAATCGACCGACTCGGTGTGTCCCGGCGAGCGCGCCGATCCGCTCGGGCATCCGCTCTCGGTCGAGCTCGGCCCCGGGCTGCTCGGCAACATCTTCGACGGCGTGCAGCGCCCGCTGTCGGCGATCTACGCCCAGAGCGGCGACCACATCGCGCGCGGGCTCACGGTCGTGCCGCTCGACCGCGAGCGGCGCTGGGCCTATGAGCCGAGCGCGGACCTCAAGGTCGGCAAGCCGATCGCGGCCGGCACGATCCTCGGCACGGTGCAGGAGACCAAGACCATCCAACACCGTATCCTGGTGCCGCCGGACGTGAGCGGCGAGATCACCGAGCTCGCGGCGGCCGGCGAGTACACGGTCGAGCAGGTAGTGGCGCGGGTGCGCGACGCGACCGGCCGCGTGCACGAGCTCAAACTCTACCAGCGCTGGCCGGTGCGTACCGCGCGCCCCTACCGCCGGCGCGACCACGCGACCGCGCCGCTCATCACCGGCCAGCGCATCCTCGACACTTTCTTCCCGCTGGTGAAGGGCGGCAAGGCGGCGGTGCCGGGGCCGTTCGGCGCCGGCAAGACGGTCGTGCAGCAGCAGATCGCGCGCTGGTCGAACGCCGAGATCGTGATCTACGTCGGCTGCGGCGAGCGCGGCAACGAGTTGGTCGACATCCTCGAGACCTTCCCGGAGCTGACCGATCCCTACACCGGCCGGCTGCTGATGGAGCGCACGCTGCTGGTCGCCAACACCTCGAACATGCCGGTGGTGGCGCGCGAGGCGTCGATCTACGTCGGGGTGACGCTCGCCGAGTACTACCGCGATCAGGGCTACGACGTGGTGATGGTCGCGGATTCGACCAGCCGCTGGGCCGAGGCGCTGCGCGAGGTCGCCGGGCGGCTCGGGCAGATGCCGGTCGAGGAGGGCTATCCGGCCTATCTGGCGTCGCGGCTCGCGGCCTTCTACGAGCGCGCCGGGCGCGTCGAGACCCTGGGCGGCGCCAGGGGCTCGGTGACCCTGATCGGCGCGGTGTCGCCGCCCGGCGGCGATTTCTCCGAGCCGGTGACCAGCCACACCAAGGAGATCGTCCAGACCTTCTGGGCGCTGTCCAAGGAGCTGGCCGACGCGCGCCATTATCCGTCGGTCGACTGGACCGACAGCTTTTCGGGTTACGTCACGGCGTCCGCGAGCTGGTGGCACGAGCAGATCGATCCGCGCTGGGCCGAGCGGCGCGCCGAGGCCCTGGGGCTGCTGACCCAGGCCGACGAGCTGGCGCGCATCGTCAACCTGGTCGGCCCCGAGGCCCTGTCGCCGGCCCAGCGCTGGGCGCTGGAGGGCGCGGGCATGGTCAAAGAGGGCATCCTGCAGCAGAGCGCGCTCGACGAGGTCGACAGCTTCTGTTCGCCGCAGAAGCAGTTCGCGCTGCTCGACCTGATCCTCGACGCCTACCACCAGGGTCAGGAGCTGCTGGGGATCGGCGTGCCGGTGCAGGAGCTGTTGAAGCTGCCGGTCCTGAGCCGCGCGCGCCGCGTCAAGTCCTCGTACTCCAGCGAGCAGCTCGACGAGCTCAAGAAGTTCCAGGACGAGGTGCGCGAGGCCTTCGGCCAGCTGCGCGCCGAATACGCGAAACCCGGGGGGAAGCGCCGATGAAAGAGAAAGAATATCGGATGTGCTCGGCGGCGCGCGGCGGCCTGCTGTTCCTGCGCGGCGTGCCGGGCGTGGCGCTCGGCGACCGCGTGGTGGTGCGCGACCACCGCGGCCGCAAGCGCAACGGCCAGGTGATCCGCACCTCGGACGCGGTCGTGCTAGTGCAGGTCTTCGAGGGCACCGACGACCTCGACCTGGAGCGCACCTGGGTGCGGTTCCTGGAGGAGCCGTTCGAGATCCCGCTGTCGCGCGATATCCTCGGCCGCATCTTCAACGGCGTCGGCGAGCCGCGCGACAACCGCCCGCCGATCGCCGCCAGCCTCAAGCGCAACGTCAACGGCTCGCCGATGAACCCGGCGGCGCGCGCCTATCCGCGTGAGTTCATCCAGACCGGCATCTCCACCATCGACGGGCTGAACTCGCTGGTGCGCGGCCAGAAGCTGCCGATCTTCTCCGGCTCCGGCCTGCCGCACAACCGGCTGGCGGCGCAGATCGTGCGCCAGGCCAAGCTGCTCGGCGAGGAGGCCAAGTTCGCGGTCGTGTTCGCCGCCATGGGCGTGTCCTACGCCGACGCGCGCTTCTTCGAGGAGGACTTCGAGTCGAGCGGCGTGCTCGGCCAGGTGACCATGTTCATCAATCTCGCCGACGATCCGCCGATCGAGCGCCTGATCCTGCCGCGCGCCGCGCTGACCGCGGCCGAGTACCTGGCCTACGACCTCGACCTGCACGTGCTGGTGGTGATCACCGACATGACCAACTATGCCGAGGCGCTGCGCGAGGTCGCGACCGCCAAGGGCGACGTGCCGTCGCGCAAGGGCTATCCCGGCTATCTCTACTCGGACCTGGCCGAGATCTACGAGCGCGCCGGGCGCGTCAAGAACCGGCGCGGTTCGATCACCATGGTGCCGGTGCTGTCCATGCCGAGCGACGACATCACCCATCCGATTCCCGACCTCACCGGTTACATCACCGAGGGCCAGATCGTGCTGTCGCGTGAGCTGCACGCCCAGGGCGTCTATCCGCCGGTCTACGTGCCGCCGTCGCTGTCGCGGCTGATGAAGGACGGCATCGGCAAGGACGACACCCGCGAGGATCATCCGCGGGTCGCGAGCCAGCTGTACGCCGCCTACGCGCGCGCCCTCGAGGTGCGCAACCTGGCGTCGATCATCGGCGCCGAGGAGCTGGGCGAGACCGACCGCCAGTACCTGCGCTTCGCCGAAAACTTCGAGCAGCGCTTCGTCGGCCAGGGCGAGGACGAAGACCGCTCGATCATCGAGACCCTGACTATCGCCTGGGACCTGCTGTCGCTGCTGCCGCCCGAGGCGCTGACGCGCGTCAGCGAGGCGCAGATCGCGAAGTACCATCATTGGAAGCAGGAGGCCGCGGCCTAGGCCGTCAATGGACGGACCGGGGCGGCGAAAGCAATAAAGATGATCAGCCACGGGGAACACGGGGAAAGGCGAACGCGAAGTAACATCTTGGATGATTATGCGTTCCCCCGTGTCTCCCCGTGCTCCCCGTGGCTCAAGCTTCTGACATGCCCATAGCGAGGCGCGATGGCGAAAAAACTGCGAATACCGCCGACCAAGAGCGCGCTGCTCACCCTCAAGCGCCAGGTGCATTTCCTGGAGCAGGGCCATGCCATGCTCGAGCGCAAGCGCGAGCTGCTGACGCGCCTGGTGTACGAACGCCTGGCGCAGTACCGCAGACTGCGCGCCGAGGTGCGCACGGCCATCGCCGAGGCCTACCGCTGGTTGGGCCTGGCGCATATGCGCATGGGCAGCCAGATGCTGCGCCAGTCGGCGCTCGGCCTGAAGCCCGCCATCCGTCTCAACATCCTGCCGCGCTCGTCGATCGGCGTGGAGTATCCGGCGGTCGAGGCCGAGACCCTGCCGTTGCAGCCGGTCGGGCTGATGTGGACCGACCCGAGCTTCGACGGCACCCGCCGGCGCCTGGCCGACGCCGCCGCCGCGCTCGCCCGGCTCGGCGAGGCCGAGACCGCGCTGTGGCGCCTGCTGGCCGAGCAGCGCAAGACCCAGAAGCGCGTCAATGCGCTCAAGTACAACGTCATCCCCCGTTACCGCATCACCATGCGCTACATTCAATCGGTGCTCGAGGAGGACGAGCGCAATACCCTGTTCCAGATCAAGGTGCTGCGCGAGGCCGGCGCCCAGGGAGACTGAGCGCCGGTCGTGCGAGCCCGCCGCGTTTTGCATCTTTTTTTGCCGTGCGGTATTTTGCCTGTCGTACACACCGGCATTTATGGGAGCGGCGGTCCGCGGTTGGAGCAAGTCCAACCTTGGACCTCGGCAATCACCTCAACGGTCGGGAGACGGGCATGGACCTCGAAGCGATTCGCAAAACCTACCGGCGCTACGCGCCGCGCTACGATCTTTACTTCGGTCCGATGTTTCAGCCGGGCCGCCGGGCGGTCGTTCAGCGTATGCATTGCCGGCCGGGCGATCGTATTCTCGAGGTCGGTGTCGGTACCGGCCTGTCCTTGCCGCTGTATCCCCCAGGCGTCCGGGTGGTCGGCATCGATATCTCGCCGGAGATGCTCGCGAGCGCGCGCCGGCGAACGGCGCGGATGCAACTGGGGCAGGTTGCCGACCTGCGGGTGATGGATGCCGAGTCCATGGAGTTCGACGACGACAGCTTCGACAAGGTCGTGGCGATGTATGTCGTATCGGTGGCGCCCCAACCGGCGCGCCTGGTGAGCGAGATGCACCGTGTCTGCAAGCCGGGCGGCGAGCTGTTCATCGTCAACCACTTCCACAGCCCCAATCCCATTATCGGCCGCGTCGAGAACTGGCTCGCGCCGCTCGCCAGGCTGCTGGGTTTCCATCCCGACATCCGCCTGGATGCCTTCGTGCGCGAGGCCGGACTGGAAGTGATCGACACCCAGTCGGTCAACCTGTTCGGTTATTGGAAGATGCTGCGCGCGCTCAACACCAAGGACGGGCATTCGGCGACCGGCCTGCAGGCCGCCGGCTGACGGATCTCCCTCAGTCATCCAGATATTTCTTCACCGTGCGGCGATCGAGCCCGGTGCGGCGCGCGACCTCCTCGTAGGTGCCGTGACGCCGGTAGAGCAGGGCGCAGTAGCCGCTCATCAATCCCTTGGCGTCGAGATCGCCGTCCCGCAGCCGGTACAGCCAAGCCTCGGTGTCGCCGGTGGCGGCGGTTGGCGCCTCGCCCGCATAGCGCCGCGTCAGCAGCACGCGGCGCAGCGCCTGTTCGAGCTCGCGCACGTTGCCCGGCCAGGCATAGTCCGGCGGCAGTCCGGCCTGGAGGTCGTCGAGCACGCGGCCGGCGAAGGCAGGATCGTCCTCGCCGGTGAGGCGTTGCAGCAGCGTGCCGGCCAGTTGCCCGAGCTCGCCGCCCGACTCACGGATGCGTTGCCGCAGCGGCGGCACGGTGATCATGTTCGAGCACAATCGATAGAATAGGTCGTCCCGGAACTCGCCGCGCCGGCGGAGTTCGTCGAGCCGGCGGTTGGTGGCGGTGATCACGCGCCCGGCGAAGCGCCGCGGCTGGTGGCCGCCGACCGGGGTGTAGCTGCGCTCCTGGAGGACGCGCAGCAGTTTGATCTGAACCGGCACGCCGATGTCGCCGATCTCGTCGAGGAACAGCGCGCCGTGGGCGCTGCACAATCCGAATAACCCCTGGTGATCGTCGATGGCGCCGGTGAAAGCGCCCTTGCGGTGGCCGAACAGCTCGGACTCGACCAGACCGGCGGAGAACTGCGACAGGTTGGTGGCAATGAAGGTCCGGGTGAAGCTCGCGGCAAAGCGCTGGCTCCGGCGGTCGAAGGGGATGAAGGCCGAGCGCCCGATGGCCGCCGCGGCCGCGCCCTTGCCGGTGCCGGTCTCGCCCAGCAACAGCGTCGAGAAATCCTCCATGCGGTTCCACAGGTGCCGATCGTAGTGCCGGACGTCGTAGCTGAACACGCTGTCCCACAGCTCGCGCCGCAGGCGCCGCATGCACGCGCTGTCGCCGACCAGTGAGCGCGCGATGAAATAATAGGCGCGCCGCAGCTGGTAGAACAACGCCAGATAGTGCAGCGCCTCGCCGTCCGCGAAGCCGCGCGTCTTGAGCCGGGCCAGCACGCGCCCGGCGAACGGCACCGGGAGCGACTCGTCCTCGCGGAGCTGATCCTGAATCAGGCCGTCGAGCTCGTCCAGGGAGCCGTGGTAAATCTCGAACAGGAAGGCGTAGCGCAGCAGCTCGCGATCCTCGCCGCCGGCGCGCTCCAGCGATCCGAGCCCGCGCCGCTCCCAGTCGGCGATGCGCGCCTGCAGATCCGGAATCAGCGCGCTGAGGAAATGCTTGTGCTGGCTGTTGCCGTCCGCCGCGGCGTGTCGCCGGCCGTCCGCCGCGCCCTGCGGCTCGCTGAACGGGTTGCCGTAGATGATGCGCGCGCTGCCGCGCAGGTCGTCGCGGTCGGCGGCCGTCAGCCTGTTCGTTGTCGCCATCTTCCCGTTCTCCCCCGATATACATGAAATGTACACATAGTAAGCAGTGAATGCACATTAGGGTCCCGGCGCAGTTTAGTGGCGTGATATAAATATTAATAAAAACAATTATATACATAAATACGGACGGCTGGCACGGCGGCTGCAATAACCGACTCAACATCCGGCAAGTCATCAGGAGGAACCATGTCGATCCCCGCCCCGCACCCGTCAGGCTTCCCGCCGGCCGCGACCGGCCACGAACGCATCATGCACGAGCACAGCCTGGCGAGCTTCGACGGCCGCGAACTGTTCTACCGTGCCTGGCATCCGGGCTATGTGCGCAGCAAGGCGCTGATCCTGTTTCACGGCGGGCACGAGCACTCCGGGCGCTTCCAGGACCTGGTCGAGCGACTCGATCTTGCCGACGTCTCGGTGTTCGCCTGGGATGCGCGCGGTCACGGACGTTCGCCCGGCGCGCGCGGCCATGCCCGGCACTTTCACGACCTGGTGCGGGACGCCGACTGCTTCGTGCGCCACGTCAGCGCGACCTACGGTATCCGCGTCGAGGACATGATGGTGCTCGGCCACAGCGTCGGCAGCGTCATCATCGGCGCCTGGCTGCACGACTACGCGCCCGGCGTGCGCGGCGCGGTGCTCGGCTCACCGGCCTTCGACGTCAGGCTCTATGCGCCGTTGGCGCTGCCGGCGCTGCGCCTGTGGCGGCGCCTCAATCCGGATGCCTTCGTCAACAGCTACGTCAGGCCCGGCATGCTCACCCATGACCGCGCCGAGGCGGAGGCGCGCCGGCGGGATCCGCTGATCGCGCCGCCGATCGCGGTGCGCGTGCTGACCAGCCTGTACGACACCGCGGCGCGCATCATCGACGACGCCGGCGCGATCACCACGCCGGTGCTGCTGCTGTCGGCCGGGTCCGATTGGGTGGTCCACAAGGCGGCGCAGCGGCGTTTCTTCGAGCGCCTCGGGTCGCGCGACAGGGCCATGCATGTCCTGCCCGGCTTCTATCACGAAATCTTCCACGAGCGCGACCGGCATATTCCAATCGGGCTGGCCCGGGAGTTCATCCTGCGCCAGTTCGGCGCGCCGCGCGTGACGCTGCCGAACGCGCCGGTGGCGCGCCACGGCGAGGCTGAGTACCAGCGCCTGCTGCAACCGCTCGCCGCGCTGGATCCCTGCCGGCTTTATTACGCCGGCCTGCGCGCCGGGCTCAAGACCGTCGGCCGGTTGAGCGCCGGGGTGCGGCTCGGCTGGGCGAGCGGCTTCGATTCCGGCCGGACCCTCGATTACGTCTACCGCAACGGCGCGCGCGGCTTCACGCCGCTCGGGCGCATCATCGACCGCGCCTACCTCGACAGCGCCGGCTGGCGCGGGATACGCGAACGCGGCGCCAACCTGCAGTCGCTGCTGATGCAGGCGGTGCAGCGCCAGCGGCGCCGGCACGGCGCGGTGCATGTCGTCGATCTGGCGTCCGGCCCCGGTCGCTACGTGCTGGAGAGCCTGCGCCGCCTCGACGACCGCCACGTGAGCGCCACCTGCCGCGACCGCGATACCGCGGGCCTGGCCGAGGGCCGGCGCCTGGCGGCGGCCTACGGCCTGCGCGGCGTGGACTTCGAGCCCGGTGACGCCTTCGATGCACGTTCGATCCGCAGCCTGCGGCAGCGCCCGAATGTGGCGGTGGTGTCGGGCCTGTACGAATTGTTCAGCGACAACCAGCTCATCGGCCGGTCGCTGGCGGCGATCCACGAGGTGCTGGTCGACGGCGGGTACCTGATCTACACCAACCAGCCCTATCACCCGCAGCAGGCGCTGATCGCGCGTACCCTGGTCAATCGCGACGGCCAGCCATGGGTGATGCGGCTGCGCTCCCAGGCCGAAATGAATGCGCTGGTGCGGCGCGCCGGCTTCGAGCCGCGCGAGATGTTGATCGACGACGCCGGCATTTTCAGCGTTACGCTCGCGGTCAAGCGGAGCCAGCCGTGAACACCGCCCGTCGATCGGTCAGCCGGCGCGCCGCCCTCGGATGGGCGGCGCTGCTCGGCGCGCTGTTCTTCCTGGTGTACGGCGCGGTCAACGCCTGGACCGCCACGCGCACCGGCGTGGCCAGCCTGCATCTCCCCTGGGAGCGGCATATCCCGTTCCTGCCGTGGACGGTGATTCCCTACATGTCGTCGGATCTGCTGTTCGTGGCCGCCTTCCTGCTGTGTCGCGACTCCGCCGCGCTGCGGCGCCTGGCGGCGCGCATCGCATTCGCGATCCTGGTGTCGGCCGCGTGTTTCCTGATCATGCCTTTGCAATACGCTTTTGCGCGTCCGGAGGCAGGGGGGCTTCCGGGCGCGCTTTTTTCCCTGCTGTCCTGGGATCTGCCCTACAACCAGTTTCCGTCGCTGCACATCAGCCTGGCGATCGTGCTGTGGCCGGTGTTCGCCGCGCGCCTGCGCGGCGCTGCGCGCATCGCCGCGGCGGCATGGTTCGTGCTGATCGCGATCTCGACGCTGACGGTCTACCAGCATCACGCGATCGATCTGGCCGGCGGCGCGCTGGTCGGCGCGCTCGCGCTGCATTTCTTCCCGATGCAGTCCGCGCCGCGCGTGCCGGTCACGCGCGCCCACCGGCGGATGGCCTGGCGCTACGGTCTCGGCACCGGCGTGCTGGTCGCGCTGGCCGGGCTCAACGGCGGCGTCGCGCTGATACTGCTGTACCCGGCGCTGTCCGGTGTGTTGGTGGCCGGTGCCTATGCCGGCGGCCGCAGCGACTTCCTCGTCAAGCGCGCCGGCGGCTTCTGTCCGGTCACGCTGCTGCTGTTCGCGCCCTATTTGTTCGGCAGCTGGCTCGGCTGGCGCTATCACCGGCGCCGCGACGTCGCGTGGTGCGAGA
>Ga0214471_10004673_pt1 | contig 10557 bp, 8 predicted proteins | sample RVTome_5_FD_207665 | JGI IMG/M metagenome (GOLD analysis project Ga0214471, IMG submission 207665) | Soil microbial communities from uranium-contaminated site in the Upper Colorado River Basin, Wyoming, United States - RVT142D155 | ecosystem: Environmental > Terrestrial > Soil > Contaminated >... | reverse complement strand
AGTCAATTTTGGCCGCAGCGGATTCCATGTCTGCAAAAAAAATTCGAAAACTTGTGGTAGTTGAAGACGGCAAAGTGGTCGGGATCATCACATCAACAGATCTGGTAAACCAGTTAGCTAAAATGAAAAATGATTAGAATCTAGGCACAAGACTGGACAAGAATAGATTATTGTAGAAAATGACTGTGTTCTGTTTGAATATTAAACAGAATTATGTTCGCTGTTTTGGGCTAATTTTAGGCCCATGAGAAGCAACTGGTCAAAAGTTATTAGCATTCACAATGATGTTAAAAGAGATTGAAGGTTTACTTGGATACTTCTGTCATAATCGCGCTTGCTGACCCTTTGGATGTGTTTCACGAACAGTCGATGAGTTTTGTTAACAAGCTGGTCATGTACACGATTGAATGCATGTCTGGCAGTCCGCTTATAATGGAGCTGGGAAAATTAGTTGAAGCCAAGGGAACAAAAAGATGTCTAGATATCATCAACTCGATGGAAGAATTTGGAATTCATCTCAAAAACATAGACATGAAACAGGCCTGGAAACTATCCGAGATTTATCTTGATGAAGGTGTGCTAACAAAAAGACATTGACTTGATTTGCTACATTATGCATCTGCATCATTACTTGGCTGCACACATCTGGCATCATGGAACAGCAGACAATTCAACGACAGGATATCCAAGAAGGTAAGCAATGCAAATGCGAAACAAAGACTGTCAAACTTAATAGCAGGCAAACCAGAGTATATTATGAGGCAAGAAAATCTTGACTAAACACGACAACCTCAAGATGCTGGACCAAATACGCAAAGAGCTATCACAAGATCTGGAAAAGATGACGTCACAACAACGCGAGGAATTTTTCAAAGGGACAGAGGAGATTTATGAAGGTCTAAAGAAGATGGCAAAGGTTAGGCAATCTATTACTAGATAATCACAGAAAATTTACGCATGTCAGAGTTTTTAACACAATTATGTATGCCGGGGGTGGGTTTTGAACCCACGACCTCCAGATTATGAGTATTGCCCCTTTTATTGGGAGGATAGAAAGACTGGCACTCTAACCAGGCTGAGCTACCCCGGCACAAGAACGGCTAATTTTATGGCGCAATTAAATGATTCTGAAATTTGTTATGTAATTTGAAAAAGTACAATCAGTTATTGCGCAACTATGTCATTCCACTTGGCATCTGCGTTTTTGACCCAGAGGAATTTTCGCTGGAGTGATGTTGTGTAGAGTTTTTCCCAGTCTGCCTTTACTTCGGCTGTCCACGCCTTGAAGACCCGGGGATCGATATAGTTTCGAAGCGACGTTCCCAGATTGTAGTCACGGGTTTGTCTTTGCAACTCTATTGCCAGCTTTAACTTTTCCCTTCTTTCTTTGAGCTTTTCTTTTTGCTTGTCGGTTTTTGGCTCTGTATGCTCTAGTTTTTTGAGCTGTTCTTTTTTCTTTTCTAGTGTGGCATCAAAGTTCTTTGGGATGGTTCGCTTGTGGTTGCACATCATGGCTGCCTGGAGGTTTGCCATTTTCGCGATGTAGAGTTTTTCGTTTTCCGACTTGCCTTTAACATTGGTGTTGTTTTTGAGATAGTTTTTGACCTCAGTTGTTGCCAGATACGTTCTGAATACCTTGGCAGTCATGCCTTTGACTACTTCGCCCAGAAATGCATTGACGTGCCTTGATGTTATGCCATCAAAGATCTCGTCCTGCGGCTTTTTGTTTGAGATGAGCTTTTTGATGTTTTCATAAAGCATAACGTCGTTTCCCTGACATTTGATGGTCTCCTCCCATCGGACGGAATCTTTTCCTAAAAAGTCAAAGTGGATGCTGTCGTTGCCAAGATTGATGTGTTCTTTTCGGAGTGTTGTGGCGCCTACCGTGTCCGCCTCGTCTGTGTCTTTTTCGTCTCCGACTCTCATCGACGTTCTATAAATCAGATAGCACGCAGTTGCAATTTTTGATACCCTTGGGTTCCTGTCTTTCATTGCCGAAATTATTTTTTCTTCGACCTTTTTGATCTCTTTTCCAAGCTTTGCCGCCTTGTCGTACTTTGCCTGGTCGCGCTCCTGCTTTAGGCCTGCAGTGTCCGCAAGCCAGACGTACTTGATCTTGCCAGAGATAAAGTCATCCCAGCATGCAAGCCACATGGAATCGTGCTCATGGACAATCTTCTTCCAGTTTCCTGGCGGAACCTTGGCCTCCTTGCCCAAGTTCAGCGTGACGTCCTTATGCGTTATTTTTGGCTTCCACTTGCCACGCAATGGGTGGTCACCTCGGCCAATGAATATTCCAGGCGGCTCTGCCATGTAGTTTGCTACTTCGACTTCATGCCCATCAAGTATTGCCTTACCGTAAACTGACTTCATTTTTTCCCGCAGCTCTTTTCGTTTTTGGGCAAGGGATTTTTTCTCCTCCTTTGTTACCAGAAGCCTTGCGTCCTTTTCCTTATCGACAAACTTGAATGCCTCAGAAAAATCAATCTCAGAAATGCTAATGCCTTTGAACTTGCCCCCAAAGGTGGCAGCAAAATCTGCAACAAAGTTTTTTTGGAAAACCGTATCCTGCACGTAGGGCGTGTCCTTTTTCTTTGCCCACTGGTATATCATCTCTTCCTGTAGTGTGTCTAGTTTGACTGGCTGGCCCTTTATTTTGACAGAGATGCGCTTTGACTCAAAATCGGGCGGAAAGATTATGCCGTTGTGTTCAAGGGTTTTCCATTTCATGATTCATCATTTGTGGTTTAAAGTGAGGACTTTGATAAAAACTGGGTTTTTTGGCTATATCAATTTAACCCATCAAAAAAGCTCTTTTTTTAGATAATTTTCAAACTCGATGTCAGTCTTCATCTTTTTTGCCTCCAAGAACATCACTGCGTCATTTCCAACTGGGTATCGGGGCAACGGGTCTTTTTCCCTTAACGCCTTGACTATGACATCGGCAACCTCTTTTGGCGGCGTGCCCATTTCTGCCATCATCTTTATGCCATTTACGACCTTGTCTGTGAGGTCCTTGTATGGGGAGTCAGGCTTGGCATTCTTTGGCATTCTCAAGGCTCCAAAAAAGTTGGTCTTAATTGCGCCAGGCTCTATGATTATGGTGTTTATTCCAAACGGCGACAGCTCGTAGCGCATCGACTCGCTTAATCCTTCCAGAGCAAACTTGGAGCTGATGTATGCAGGCGTTCCAGGAAACGCGATTCTTCCTGCAACTGAGCTGACATTTACAATCGTTCCTGCCTTTTGGCCTCTCATGATTGGCGCAACCTCCTGAATAATTCTGATTATTGAAAAAAAGTTCGTCTCAAACTGTTCTTTTATCTCATCGATGCTCAGGTCTTCAAGGCATCCAAACAATCCATACCCTGCGTTGTTTACCAGAATGTCGATTCTTTGTTTTTCTGCCATGATCTGGGAGATGGCTGACTTTACTGATTCTGGCTTGTCAACATCTAGGGCAATTACGGAAACTGGCAGGTTTTCTTTTTTTGCCTCATCTAAAAGTGGTTTTGATTTTTTTGTATTCCTCATCGACGCGTAGGTATAGTATCCCTCCCTGGCAAGGGCAAGTGCTGTTTCAAATCCGATTCCACTTGAGCTCCCAGTAACGAGGGCCACTTTTTGCATGGTTTTTGTAAATTACTCACTCTTAATTAATTATCTTGACGTTGCAAAATCATATACTAGACAAGGGGCCTGTCTCCTTCGGTGGGGTCGATTATCTCGGTGACCTCGCCATCATTTATTCTCTGCAGGATTTCAAGTGCTGATCCTTTGTGCAAAAACTCGTTGTTGTTGCCGCACCGATATGAAAAGGTGCACCGCGGACAGCCTGCCTCGTTTTTGCAGGGGCACTCCCTTACAATTGAGAGGCTTCGCTCAAATGCCTTTTCCAATCTGTCGTATAGTGCCTTACTTGCCCCGTTTCCGCCGATTGCGCCATCATAAATGAAGATGAGTCCTGATGTGCCAAGAGATATGCCGCCTAGGTCCTGTGACACACCGCCAGTCACCATGTTGCTTCCCTCAATTATGATGTGCTCTGTTGCGTGATATCCGCTTGCCTCTACATATTCCGGATTTTCTGCTAGCTGGATTTGGTTTTGTGGCACTGGTGCATGAATGACAATCCCCTTTGTGATAAAATCATACTCTAGTGGCTGCTCTAGCAGAATTTTCTGTCCCTGGTTTACCTCCTGGCCCAGCTCGATATTGACATATCCGTAGACCCGTTTTTGTATGTGGAGCTTGCAAAAACAGACCTCTATTCCAACTGCCTGCCTTTTTTCGTATACGGTCTTAATTGTTGGCCACTCCTCTGTTAGCGCCTTGGTGTAGTAGGGATAGTTGGATGGAAGAGGTGCTAGCTTGGCGTATTGTTTTTGTGGGTATCCAAACTCCTTTACCTTGTAGCGGGTTCCAGCCAAAAAATAGACTGCGGACTCATGCAGCTCTTCGAGGGCCATGGGGAGGACCCTGTCGCCTATTTTTTTGTCGTTGTAAAAAATGTCAATTGACTTGCCAATTCCCCTAATGGAATAATCAGAAAAAATGGATTTTACCGAATCAAAATTGGGGACGTACCTGTCCTCTTTGAGAACTAGGTTTCCGCACTCGACGTGTTTTCGTATTACACCCACATGCTCGCTCAGCTCGTGCCTGGCAATGGGCTTGTCTGCTGCCATTGCAAGGACGTGAAACTCTTCAACAAAGGGGTTCTTTGGGTCGATGTACGTTTTTTCAACGTCCTCAAAATAATCGTCAGGATGGTTCTTGTAGTATTGTGATATGGGGTCGTTGCCAAGTGCCAAAAACGCAAATCCCTTTTGTCCTTTTCTTGCGGCTCGTCCGATTCTTTGCAAGAGCCTGTTAATTGGAATCGTTGATGAAATCACACCATCAACATTTCCAACATCGATTCCAAGCTCAAGTGTCGGTGTGCAGGAAATTGCCATCAGCCTGTCTTCTTTGAATGATTTTTCAACAAAGCTCCGATAGTTGGCCATCAGTCCGGCCCGATGGACCCGAATGTCAATCTTCTTTTTTTTGGCCTGCATTGCCACGAGCTCAGAATTTAGGTGCGAGTTGGAAAACACCATGGTCTTGTGCTTTTTTGCGGTGAGCTTTTCGAGCAGCTCAACTGTCAGGGCCCTCTGGGTTCGAAGCGACGGAAATATCATTACAAAGTCCGTCTCGCCCTTTTTGCCAGAGCCCACAATTAGCTGCATTTTTACACCAAAGAGCTGCTCGCAAAACTCTTTTGCGTTCTCTAGTGTTGCAGATGATGCAACAAACTGGATCTTTTTGCAGATTCGCTTTAACCTTTTAATGATGTAGTGAACGTTTGAGCCAAAAATTCCGGAATAAACGTGGGCCTCATCCACTACGAGGAATTTTGCAGTGCTAAATGCAGATGCAAACCGCGTCCTGTACATCATATGATAGTGCAGCACATCAAAGTTTGTGACAATTATCTGGGGCGGCTCATCGAGGATTTGGGCCCGCTCTTTTTGTTTTGTGTCGCCATCAAAGACTTCGACTCGGACTCCGACTCTTTGCGCAACCTCTCTGAGCTTTGGCAGCTGGTCTCGCGAAAGCGCCTTTGTGGGGTAGACAAAAATTGCTAAAATCGCGCCTGACTGCACCTCGTTTGCAATCTTTTGGATGATTGGGATTGCAAAGGCCTCTGTTTTTCCAGAGGCAGTGGGCGCAGTAATTACCACGTTTTGCCCAAAAATGATTTCATTGATTGCCTCTTCTTGGAACTTGTAGAATTGCTCTATCTTTTTTTGCTGCAAGTGCTGGATTATTCCGTCATCGAGGCCGCACTCATCTACTGGTGCACCAAGGGCTGGCTCTGGCTCTTTGATTGCTTTGTAAAACGAGACATAATCCTTTTTTGAGAAAAGAACGTCTCTTGTTATTTCGTCTGGACTGGAGTCTGCGATCATCTTTTCAATTTCTTTTTTGTCGCGAATTATTCCGGCAGTCTTTAGCTCCAGTCCAAGCTGTTTTTTGGTGGGTGTCTCCCCCTGGTCGTATCGAGCTAAAAACTCCAAGTACACCTCGTCGATGTTCTTTGTATAGTCAACTAGGTCCTGGAGGTCGCATTTTTGGCATGCGATCATGTATTTTTTGTTAAATGTCTTTTGGATCTGCAGCTCCGACTTGCATTTTGGGCAGGAATACCTCAACTATATCACACCTATTTGGGTGCAGTATGGATTTATTGTTTGGTTGGTGTACGGCACTGATCTGGGGGTTGTGCCATGCTATACTGGGCAATCATCCGACCCTCCAAGTGTTTACCTGCATGGATCTAGTCAACCTTAACTCATCAATCATGATAATATGATAAACACGATCCAGTTATCTATGAGGATCCCATCTACAAAACCATGGGAAATAGTTCTGGAAGCTACGTCAGAGGCGTAGCTGCAATTCACAAAAAATACCAAACAGCCCTAAAACACGCAAGGAGCAGACAATCAGTTCTTAATGCTTATTGGAGGCACAAAAAAGAGTCTGAACGGCTGCTGGCAAAGCATCTCAGAGACGAGATGGCCGAAGTAAAGCGCATAAAGGGCAAAATGGAATACAGATAGTCAAATATGGGATTGGGACGCAAGCCCAAATTCCGTCCTTTTTGTGTTTTTACGCCTTGACGCGATACATGTTTTTGTCAAGCCTCTTTTTTGCAAAGTCGTGGTATTTTTTGACAATCTCAAAGCCAAGATAGTTCCGCCCCATCTGCTTTGATATCATCGCCACCTGGCCTGATCCTAAGAACGGATCAAATACCACATCGCCCTGCCTACTGGAATATTCTAGAATTTTTCTGAGAATCTCTGCCGGAAGCTTTGTCGGCGTTTTCTTATCACCAGTCCAGTACTCGCGCTTTATGTCCCAGACGTCTTCTTTGTCTTTGTAGTGGAGGCTGCGGCCCTCAGATGTTTTTTGTTTTTGTGAAAACCTTGTGAATGGGTAGAACTTGCGCTTTTTTTCGTTTTTGCACACATACACGCAATGATAGTGAGACGTGACAAACTTTCTTGTGGTTACTACGCCAAACTGGTACTTCCAAATTATGTGGTTTACAGTCACAAACCCGACGTCGTCTAGCGCATTGAGGATGTCCTTGAGATTGTTCCACCCAGAAAAAACGTACATACTTCCAGACTCTTTTAGAATTCTAAATGCCTGCTCCATCCATTTTACTGAAAAATCATAATAGTCTTTTTGTTTAATCTCGTTGTATCCCTGCATGACCCGCGATGCGGTTCTGTTGTAGTTTTGTTTTGTAGCCCTAAAGTCAATTGCAAACGGGGGATCGGTGACAATTAGATCAATTGTCTTTGGTAGTATGTGCTGCATGCCATCAATACAGTTCATGTTGTATATCTGATTGAATGTGATTTTTTTCAAAACTAGCTTCTGTCCTTTTGGGTTGTATCGGATTGAGTGGACATTTTCTCCGAAATGATCTTTTTGAGCTCATCGTTTGTCTTTCCTGTAAACTCCACGCCAAGAGATTTTGCGATAAACTCCAGCTTTTGGCGCTCGTTTTGTACGGGAGCAATCACATCAAGATTTGTATTTACAACGCCCGAAATCTGGCTCTGAATCTCTTTTTTTGTGCGGTTGTATTCGCCTACTACGCGGCCGAGCTTTTTTGTCACCTCTGGAAGCCTGTTTGTCCCAAGAAGGGCCAAAAGTGCCACAAATATTATGATAATCCACTCGCCTCCAAGTATGTTCAGCGAATATTCCAACATGTCTTGATTTTGCAAGGTGCGAAATTAAAGCCTAGTGGATTAGTCGAAATGTACTGATAATTTGATAGAAGAATTGCTACACAAGCTAATTAAACGTCTAAAGACCAATTAGTACGCTAGGTAAAGATTGAAGGGACTAATTGCCATTTCGGCTATTCTGATAGCTACTATGGCCATCGCACCGGCATACGCAGTAATCGTAGAGTTTCAAACTGACAAGACGTCATACAAAAAAGGTGATGTCATAAAATTCAGCGGAAAGACGGACATTGCACATTCAAACAAGATGGTCTCAGTAAAAGTCTATGGCCCTGATGGTGAATTTGTGATGCTTACTGGCGGAAGATCCGATCAGGATGCAATTCTCGTACTAAATCCAATTGATACATCAAAGGAAAAGACTGTGGCCAAATTTTCACAAAAAGGAATCTATAACGTGACTGCATTTTATGATCTAGAGCCGACATATGCTGGCAAGTCGACTCTTTTTGATTACTCTCCAGATGGCTCACCGGTTAGTCCTTCGGCAGCAGAGGTAATGGGCCAGCAAGCTCAACAACCGACACAAACTCCTACACAACAACCGACACAAACCCCGACTCAAACCCCTACACAACAACCGACACAAACCCCGACTCAAACCCCTACACAACAACCGACACAAACCCCGACTCAAACCCCTACACAGCAGCCAACACAAACTCAACAAGAAACACAAGAACCCAAGTGCGGGCCGGGAACAGTTCTAAACAAAGACGGAGTCTGCGTTATTGCAGAGCCAGAGCCTGAGCCAGAAGCCGAGCCAGAACCGGCACCAGAACCTGAAACATCAGGACCAATGGTGACTCACATCCCAGGATTCCCGGACCCGGACAAGGATCCACAGTATTACATCGATAGGTACAACAACGAGCCTGCCTACAAGGAATGGTTTGACAGAAACTTTCCAGATTATACAATTTATCAGGTATTAGGGGTGCTAGGCCCAAAGAAGACTCACATCCCAGGATTCCCAGACCAAGACAAGGATCCGCAATATTACATTAACAGGTACAACTCTGATGCAGAATACAAAGCCTGGTTTGATAGAAACTTTCCAGACGATACCATCTATGCGATAGTGGGGGTGGAGGAGCCTGACTCAGAGCAGACTGATGGGTGCGGAGCGGGAACACATCTTGAAGATGGGGTGTGTATCTTAGATGGGCCAAACAAGCAACAGCTGCTAAGTGGATGTCTTATTGCCACTGCCACATATGGCACGGAGTTTGCACCTCAAGTCCAGCAGCTAAGAGAAATCCGCGAGAGCACACTACTTGCAACAAACTCGGGGGCGACATTTTTGAGTGCGTTCAACGATGCGTATTATTCATTTTCGCCAACTGTGGCAGACTGGGAAAGACAAAACCCAGCCTTTAAGGCACTAGTTCAAACAACAATTACTCCCATGATCTCGACTCTTTCGATACTAAACTATGTCGACATTGATTCGGAATCAGAAATGATAGGATATGGAATTGGAATAATTCTGCTAAACATCGGGATGTATTTTGCTGCGCCAGCATTTGCGATTATAAAACTGAAAAAAATTCTTTACAAATAATTTATAGCTGATTCCAAGCTTTACGGATTTGCAAGGGGATCGAGCGACTTTCTTTTTATTATGCTGAGTATGGCGACTCCGATTCCAATAGCAAAGAACACCATGTACGGCATGGCGTTTCCAGAAAATTCCGATATCAGCCCCGCAATGATTGGCCCGCTCGTCCAGCCCATGCCAAATGTAGTCTCGTACGCCCCAATCATTTTGCCTGAGGCCTCTTTTTTGGTCCTCCTCAAAACAATCTCCAGCGTCAGAGGAAATATTATGCTAAACCCAAAGCCCATCAGAAGCATCGCTGCGGCAAACTCCAAAATCGAGTGCGAGTAAAACGACACAAACAGGCCAGCGGCAATGCTCAGAGTCGACGCAATCAGCGTGCCGCCCGTGTGCCTTGCAAGCCTCCCAGTTGAGGCAAGCGTGATAACACGCGATACCCCAAAGACAAAGTACAACACCTCAATTTCTGTTGCGGACATGCTTCTATCGTTCAAAAACGCAGGATAGATGGTCAAAATAGTTCCAAACGCGGACGTGCAAAAAATCAGGATCACGATGATTTGCGGAAACCTTGCAATCTCTTTGAGTGCGGAAAATGAAAACTTGGAGTCCTGCTTTGGCGATACATGTCTTGAAAGAGGAATGGAAAAAATTATCGCAGCTGCCATCACAAATGTGGCAATCTCAAATAACATCCGGAATGAAATGTCCAACCCATCAAGTAGGAACGTCCCGATTAGCGGCCCTATCATAAAGCCGCTTACAAAAAATCCCGTGAACCGTCCGATGTTTTTTACGCGGGACTCGCCACCACTTGAATTTGAGATGATTGCCTCTGCAGGGGGCCAAAAAAACGCATGTGCAACGCCAGTCATTGCCCTGAGCACCATCATTTCTGGAACCGACTTTGAAACCGACAGAAGGAAGATGGAGGATGCGTTTATCAGAATCCCCAGTGAGAGGAGGTGCCCGTTGTTGATTCTGCCAAGCAAAATGCCGACAAAGACAGGAATGAACATGTAGGGAACAAAGTTTGCAAGGCCGATTAGTCCCAGCTCCGCATAAGATGCGCCGATCTCGTTTTTTGCAAAGATTGGGACTATTGGATTGTGCAATCCGTATGATATTCCAATTATCAGCCCTACTATGTTGATTAGAACTATTGTCTTGTTCATTTGT
>Ga0214471_10004672_pt1 | contig 10558 bp, 12 predicted proteins | sample RVTome_5_FD_207665 | JGI IMG/M metagenome (GOLD analysis project Ga0214471, IMG submission 207665) | Soil microbial communities from uranium-contaminated site in the Upper Colorado River Basin, Wyoming, United States - RVT142D155 | ecosystem: Environmental > Terrestrial > Soil > Contaminated >... | reverse complement strand
GCGCCCCAGCTTTGCCCGTTGCCGAACCGCCGCGGCGCGCCTATCTCCTAAACCATGGCGAGAACGCTGCCGTTTCTGCTGGTGACGCTGCTGCTGGCGGCCTGCTCGACGCCGCAGGCGAGCTTCTATGCGCCGCGCGACGGCGGTGACGGCTATGCCGAGGAGGAGCTCGGCAAGGGGCTGTTCCGGGTAACCTTCCAGGGCAACCACGTGACCTCGCGCGAGCGCGCCGAGGACTACGCGCTCTACCGCGCCGCCGAGGTGACCCTGGAGCTGGGCGCCGAGCGTTTCGCCGTGCACGACCGCCTCACCGAGCGCTTCACCAAGGTGACTCGGGAGACCTACGATCCCTTTCCCTACTACGGCTACGGCCCCTACTGGCATCGGCGCCACTACTACGCCTACCACCCGCCGCAGACCTTCCAGTACGAGCGCACCACCTATCTGGCCCAACTGACGGTGGAGCCCTTCACCGGCATCGCGCCGGGAGACGTCGGCAAGGTCTATCGGGCACGCGAGGTGCTGCAGCGCCTGGCGCCGCAGATCGTGCGGCCCGCGGACGACCCCCAGTAGGGGGCCCAGCAGGGTCGCCTCCTAAGCCCCCTCGGCGAATTCCAGCAGCACGCCGCAAGCCGCCTGGGCGGGCACGCGCAGCAGGCGCGGGCCGTCCCAGTGCACCGGCATGTGGTTGCGCTCGAGGCGGGTGGCGCAGCGCCCGAGGTCGTCCACCGCGACGCGCAGGGCGGCCAGCCACGGCGTCGGCAGGCGCGGCGCGCCGACCAGGCCGGGATGCAGGCGGCCCAGCATCTCCGCCGTGGTGAAGCGCAGCCAGGTGCCGCCGCAGTCGACCTCGACCACGCCGTCGCCGGCGCGCACGCGGTCGAAGCCGAACAACTCGGCATAGGGGATCGCCAGCGCCGAGGGGTCCTTCACCACCGAGGTCATGGCGATGAGGCCGGTTGCGCCGTTGGGATGCAGGCACCACTCGGGGCGCCACACCAGCTCCGGCGTCAGGTGCTGGCAGATGAAGGCGGAGGTGCCCGGCGTCGCCTCCGGCGGCATGTGCAGCAGCTTGAAGCGCGGCCAGACCTCGCCTTCGGGATCCTCCAGGATGCGCTTCAGGTCGCGCTCCTCGCCCGGCGTGATGCCGGCGCGCCGCAGCGCGCGGCCGGCCAGGGCGACGTCGTCGCTGGCGAAGGCGACGCCGAGCAGGCCCTCGCGGCTCTCCAGGAAGCGGTTCAGGTTGTTGGTGAACTGCGTCGGGTCGACGATGCCGAGCAGCTCGATGTAGTCGCCGGGGAACATGATGCAGTAGTTGGCGGTGCCCCAGCCGATGTGGCGACCGCGCGGCGAGACGGTGAAGCCGAGCCGCGCGTAAGTGTCGCGCGCCGCTTCGAGGTCGCGCACGCCGACCAGCACGTGGTCGATGCCGCGGATCGGCCGCGCTGCCTCTATGCACCCATCGGTCACCACCAGCTTCATCGCGTTCGCCTCCTCGGCCATGCTCCCGCTCGACCTGCCTCTAGCCGCCGAGCAGCCGTCCGGCGACGGCGTCGAGACGGGCCAGCAGCGCCGGGTCGCGCGCCTCGGGGTGGGTGATCAGCGCGGCGTCCAGCGCATGGTGGCAGCCCTTTGTGCAGGAACTGTGGCGCCCGCTCAGCTTCGGCACCACCTGCCTGATCAGCGCGCGCGCCTTGTCGGCGTTGTCGAGCAGCGTCTTCACCACCTGGTCCACCGTGACATGGGCGTGCGCATCGTGCCAGCAGTCATAGTCGGTTACCATGGCCACGGTCGCGTAGCAAAGTTCGGCTTCGCGGGCGAGCTTGGCCTCCGGCATGTTGGTCATGCCGATGACGTCGCAGCCCCAGCCGCGGTAGAGCTGCGACTCGGCACGGGTGGAGAACTGCGGCCCTTCCATGACGATGTAGGTGCCGGCGCGGCGCAGCGGCAGGCCGAGCTCTTTGCCGGCCGCCTCGAGGTGGTCGCCGAGGCGCGCGCAGACCGGATCGGCGACCGAGACGTGCGCCACCATGCCGGGGCCGAAGAATGACTTCTCCCGCGCGAAGGTGCGGTCGATGAACTGGTCGACGATGACGAAGCTGCCCGGCGCCAGGTCCTCGCGCAGCGAACCGACCGCGCTCAGCGAGACGATCTCGGTGACGCCGGCCCGCTTCAGCGCGTCGATGTTGGCGCGGAAATTCACGCCCGAGGGCGGCAGCTTGTGGCCGCGGCCATGGCGCGGCAGGAACACCAGGCGCTGGCCGTCCAGCTCGCCGAACAGCAGTGCGTCGGAGGGCGCGCCGAAAGACGACTCGACGGCGCGCCACTCGGCGTGCTGCAGGCCCTCGATCTCGTAGATGCCGCTGCCGCCGATGATGCCGATGACCGGCGGCGTGCCGGGCTCCGCCATGCGCTGACCCCCTCTGATGACGCCTTCGAGGATTCCCTTTACCCGAGGGGGGCGGGCTTGCCAAGCGAGGCAAAAGAAAAAGGCCGCCCCCTCTACCGTCGGGGGCGGCCTTTTCCCGTCTCTGCGCCGGACGGTGTCCTAGTGGACGTCCTTCCAGACCTTGCGCTTGGCGGCGTAGAGCACGCCGGTGAAGACCACGAGGAAGATCAGCACCTTGATGCCGGTGTGCTTGCGTGCCTCCAGCTTCGGCTCGGCCGCCCACATGAGGAAGTGGCTGACGTCGGCGGCCATCTGGTCGATGGTGGCCGGCGTCCCGTCCGCATAGGCGACGCCGTCTTCGTAGAGCGGCTGGGGCATGGCGATCTGGTGGCCCGGGAAATAGGCATTGTAGTTGGTCCCCTCCGCCAGCTCGAAGCCGGCCGGCGGCTCCTCATAGCCGGTCAGCAGCGCGTGGACGTAGTTCGGCCCGTCGGCGCGCGCCTTGGCCATCAGCGAGAGATCCGGCGGCACCGCGCCGCCGTTGGCCGCCGCAGCCGCCCGCTCGTTGGGGAAGGGCTCGGGGAAGTAGTCGGACGGACGCCCGGGCCGCTCGAACATCTCGCCCTCGTCGTTCGGCCCGTCGGTTATGGTGTACTCGGCGGCGATCGCCTTCACCTCTTCCTCGTCGTAGCCGAGGTCGGCCAGATTGCGGAAGGCGACGTACTTGAGGCCGTGGCAGGTCGAGCAGACCTCGCGGTAGACCTGCAGGCCGCGCTGCATGGCATGGCGGTCGAAGGTCCCGAAGGGGCCATCGAAGCTCCACTCCAGCTGCGGCAACTCGACGCCTTCCTCGGCGGCAGCCGCCGGTCCGGCCGCCGGCACGCAAGCGGTCGCGGCAAGGGCCGCCAGGCCAATGAACAGTCCCTTGCGCATCAGGCTTTCTCCATCGGCTTGGCAGTAGCGCCGGCCATGGAGCCGCCGCCTTTCAACACCGGCTCGCTGATCGAGGTCGGCAGCGGCCGCGGCCGCTCGAACACGCCGAGCAGCGGCAGGATCACAAGGAAGTGCAGGAAGTACCAGAAGGTGGCGATCTGCCCGGTGATCAGCCAGGTGCCCTCCGGCGGGTTGGCGCCGACGAAGCCGAGCACCACCACGTCGATCGCCAGCAGCACGAAGAAGATGCGGAAGATCGGGCGGAAGCGGCCGCTCTTCACCGGCGAGCTGTCGAGCCAGGGCAGCACGAACAGCACGGCGATGGAGCCGAACATGGCGATGACGCCGATCAGCTTGTCGGGGATCGAGCGCAGGATCGCGTAGAATGGCAGGAAGTACCACTCCGGCACGATGTGCGCCGGAGTCGCCAGCGGGTCGGCCGGGATGTAGTTGTCCGGATGGCCCATGTAGTTCGGGGCGTAGAACACCACCGCGGCGAAGAGGATCAGGAAGACGCCGAGGCCGAAGGCGTCCTTGGCCGTGTAGTAGGGATGGAAGGGGATCTTGTCCTGCGGCCCCTTGAGGTCGATGCCCAGCGGGTTGTTGGAGCCGAACTGGTGCAGCGCCCAGATGTGCAGCACCACCACGGCCACGATGATGAAGGGCATCAGGTAGTGCAGCGCGTAGAAGCGGTTGAGCGTCGGGTTGTCGACGGTGAAGCCGCCCCACAGCCAGGTGACGATGCTCTCGCCGAACACCGGCACGGCGGAGAACAGATTGGTGATCACCTTGGCGCCCCAGAAGCTCATCTGGCCCCACGGCAGCACGTAGCCCATGAACGCGGTCATCATCATCAGCAGCAGGATCACCACGCCCAGCATCCACAGCAGCTCACGCGGCGCCTTGTAGGAGCCGTAGTAGAGACCGCGGAAGATGTGGATGTAGACGACGATGAAGAAGAAGGAGGCGCCGTTCATGTGGATGTAGCGCAGCAGCCAGCCGAAGTTCACGTCGCGCATGATGCGCTCGACGGAATCGAAGGCGTAGTCGACATGCGCGGTGTACTGCATGGCCAGCAGGATGCCGGTGACGATCATGATCACCAGCGCCATGCCGGCCAGCGAGCCGAAATTCCACATGTAGCTGAGGTTCTTCGGCGCCGGGTAGCCGGAGCCGACGGCGTGGTCAAGGAAGGAGAACACCGGCATGCGGTGCTCGATCCACTTGATCACCCGGCTGTTGGTCTGAAAGCCGCTCATGCCTCGGCCTCCGTCTCGCCGATGATTATCTGGGTGTCGGTGGTGAAGCTGTAGGGAGGCACAGGCAGGTTGAGCGGCGCCGGACCCTTGCGGATGCGCCCGGAGGTATCGTAGTGCGAGCCGTGGCAGGGGCAGAACCAGCCGCCGAACTCGCCGCGGCTCTGGCCCGTCTTCTGGCCGAGCGGCACGCAGCCCAGGTGGGTGCAGACGCCGATGACGATGAGCCACTCCGGCTTCTCGACGCGCGCGGAATCGGGCTGCGGATCGGGCAGATCGGCGACGTCGACCGCCTCGGCCTGCTGGATCTGCGCCTGCGTGCGGTGGTCGATGAACACCGGATTGCCGCGCCAGGTGACGGTGACCCGCTGGCCCTCGGCGATCGGGCCCAAGTCGACCTCGGTCGACGCCAGGGCCAGCACCTCGGCCGACGGGTTCATCGAGTCGATCAGCGGCCAGGCCACACAGGCAGTGCCGATGGCACCCATGCCCGCAGCGGCCAGGTACAAGAAATCGCGCCGCGTTTCGCCGGAGCCAACCTGCGCGGGAGTGGCGGTATCTGCCATGCGTCCTTTTCCCCTAAGATCCCACTTATGGCGCCTCGGCGGAACAAGGTCCCGGTCGCCCCTCCGGCGGACCCTTGCAGCCCGCAAGACGATGTGAACCTTATCGCGCGACAGGGCGTCGAGGATGCGGCATCCTGCCGCGCCCGACGCCCGAACGCCGCTTTGTGGGGCCCGATATAGAGGAAATTTTCTGGGAACGCAAAGCCCGTTAGCAGGGAGATGCCTCGTACATTTCGCCTATTCCTTGAACCGATTAGCAGCAGCGTTCCACCCCAGACCATGCGCCTTGCCCTCTATCAGCCTGACATCCCGCAGAACTGCGGCGCCCTCATCCGGCTGGCCGCCTGCCTGGGCGTCGGGCTGGACATCATCGAGCCCTGCGGCTTCCTGCTGGACGACCGCCGCCTGCGCCGCGCCGGGCTCGACTACCATGCGCTGGCCGCTGTGAAGCGGCACCGCAGCTGGACCGCCTTCTGGACCGACTGGCAGTCCACTCGGGCAGCCACAGGGGCGGCGCCGCAGGCGGCCGGCCGCCTCGTGCTGTTGACCACGGGGGGAGATCGGCCGTACACCGACTTCGCCTACCGCGCGGCCGACGTCCTGCTGCTTGGGCGCGAGTCGGCGGGCGCGCCGGCGGAGGTCCATGCCGCGGCGGACGCCCGCTTGGTCATCCCGCTGAAGCCCGGCTGCCGCTCACTGAACGTGGCGCAGGCAGGCGCCATGGCGCTGGGCGAGGCGCTGCGCCAGACGGCGGGCTTTCCGGCCGGCGGGCCGCACGACGAAGCGAAAGAGACAGGCGAGCGATGAGCGAGGCGTCGAACGGCGACAGCGGCGAAGCGCGCAAGGCCCAGACCAAGGCCTGGTTCGAGGCGCTGCGCGATGACATCTGCGCCGCCTTCGAGGCGCTGGAGGACGCGCTCTCCGGTGCCAACGCAGAGCGCTTCGCCGACCTGCCGCCCGGCCGCTTCGAGCGCAAGGCCTGGCAGCGACCGGAAGGCGGCGGCGGCGTCATGGCTTTAATGCGCGGCCGCGTCTTCGAGAAAGTCGGTGTCAACATCTCGACGGTGTTCGGCAGCTTCTCGCCGGAGTTCGCCAAGCAGATCCCTGGTGCCGAGGGCGACCCGCGCTTCTGGGCCAGCGGCATCTCGCTGGTGGCGCACCTGCGCTCGCCCCTGGTGCCGGCGGTGCACATGAACACCCGCCACATCGTCACCACCAAGGCGTGGTTCGGCGGCGGCGCCGATCTCAACCCAATGTATCCCGACGAACGCGACACCGCCGACTTCCACGCCGCCTTCAAGGCCGCCTGCGACCGCCACGACCCCGACTACTTTCCGCGCTTCAAGCAGTGGTGCGACGAGTACTTCTTCATTCCCCACCGAGGCGAGGCGCGCGGCGTCGGCGGCATCTTCTACGACTATCTCGACAGCGGCGACTGGGGCGACGACTTCGCCTTCACCCAGGACGTCGGCCGCGCCTTCCTCGAGGTCTACCCGCGGCTGGTGCGCCGCCACATGGACGAGACCTGGACCGACGAGCAGCGCCGCCACCAGCTGTTCCGCCGCGGCCGCTACGCCGAGTTCAACCTGCTGTACGACCGCGGCACCAAGTTCGGCCTGCAGACCGGCGGCAACGTCGAGGCGATCCTCATGAGCCTGCCGCCGGAAGCGGCCTGGCCGTGAGGCGTCAGGTCCCCGGCGCCTTCGGCGGCTCCGGCGAGATGCGCTCGGCGAGGGTGCGCAGGCGCTCAAGGCAGGCCGCGCGGTCGGGGGCGAAGTCCTCGGCGATCCACCAGTCCTCCACCGCCCTGAGCAGGCTGCCGACGTCGGGGCCGGCGCTGTAGCCGAGCGCCAGCACGTCGCGGCCGGCGAGCGGGAAGCGGCGCGGCTGCCAGGCATCGGCGACGGCGAAGGCCGCCGCGAGGCCGGCCAGAGCCGTCGGCCGCCCACCGGGATCGGCCGCCAGCAGGCGTGCGCAGCCGATGGTGAGCGCAGCGCGGAAGCGTTCGGGCCCGTGGCGGTAGAGCGCGATCGAGAGCGCGTGACGCACCGCCGGGTCGTCGCGGCCGCGGATGAGCACCGCGGCGGCCTCGCCCAGCACAGCCTCAGGCTCGCCCAGCATGAGCAACTCCGCCGCCTCGGCGTTCGACAGCCGCAGGCGCTGGGCGACGCGGCGCGCCTCCTCGGCGCCCGGCTGCAGGAGCGCGCCGAGCCGCAGCACCGGGTCGGCGGCCTCCGGCAGGTCGAGCTGCAGCAGGCTCGCCAGCACGGAGGTGCCGGCGATCTCCGGCAGGATCGGCTCCAGAATGCCGTCGCCGATCATGGTCTCGAGCACCGGCAGCGGCTCCGGCGCCTCCAGCAGGCGCAGCAGCTCGGCGCGGATGCGCTCGCCGGAGAGGCCGGCCAGCCGCGGCGCCAGCTCGCGCGCGACCGCCAGAATCGCAGGGTCCGGCGGCAGCCGCCCGTAGTGCGCCTGAAAGCGGAAGAAGCGCAGCAGGCGCAGGTAGTCCTCACGGATGCGCGCGCGCGGATCGCCGACGAAGCGCACGCGGCCGGCGGCGAGGTCGGCGCGTCCGCCGAAGGGGTCGTAGAGGCGCCCGTCGGGACTGCAGGACAGCGCGTTGAAGGTGAGGTCGCGGCGCGCCGCATCGGCCTCCCAGTCGTCGGTGAAGGCGACCCGGGCACGCCGGCCGTCGGTCTCAACGTCCCGCCGCAGGGTGGTGATCTCGTAGGGCCGGTGGCCGGAGACCGCGGTCACAGTGCCGTGGTCGAGCCCGGTCGGCACCGCCTTCAGGCCAGCCGCCTCGATGAGCGCGATGACCCGCTCCGGGCGGTCCGGCGTCGCCAGGTCGACGTCCTTCACCGGGCGCCCGGCCAGGGCATCGCGCACGCAGCCGCCGACGAAGCGCACCTCGGTGCCTTCTGCCGTGAGGGCCGCGATCACCGCGCGGGTTTCGGGCGCGGTCATCCAGGCCTGCGGTTCGATCCGCTGCGTCACCCTGCCGGCGGTCATGGAGTCCTCTCTGGCGTCACTCTACAGGGTGGCTCGGCACCACGACACCGTCGACCACGCTCGGCGGCGCCAGCGTGGTGCCCGGCGGATGGCCGGTCGAGAGGTAGAGGTAGAGAAAGCCGACGAGGGCGCAGGTAAGGCCGACGGCCAGCAGCCAGGGCCAGGGTGCTTTGCGCCAGTCCACCGCCAGCACGCCGCCGGCCGGGCGCCGGCGGACCAGCCAGACCCAGGCGAGATAGATGAGGAAAGGCGCCGCCAGCGGCAGCAGAACGGTCAGCAGGACGCGCAGCATAGCGGTTGCCCCCGGCTCCTAGGATTCCAACAGGTCCGCCTCGCGCAGCACGTCGCAGAGATTGGAGAGGATGCCGGCGGTGGCGCCCCAGATGTAATAGTCGCCGTAAGGATAGGCATAGAAGAAGCGCTCGGCGCCGCGGAACATCCGGCTGTGCAGCAGGCGGCTCGCGGGCTCGAGGAAGAACGGGAGCGGCACCTCGAAGATCTCGTCGACCTCGCCCGCCTCGGCGCGCAGGTCGAAGGGCGGCCGCAGCAGGCCGACCACCGGCACCACGCTGAAGCCGGTGCGCACGAGGTAGGTGTCGAGCCGGCCGATCAAGGTGACGTGACGCCGCGCGAGGCCGATCTCCTCCTCCGTCTCGCGCAGGGCGGCGGCCTCGGCGTCGGCGTCGCCGGGATCGATGCCGCCGCCGGGAAAGCTGATCTGCCCGGCATGGTCCGGCAGATGCGGGCTGCGCCGGGTCAGCAGCACGGTGAGACCCTCCGGGCGGTCGACGATCGGCACCAGCACCGCGGCGTCGCGCAGCGGGCGGCCCGGATCGTAGAGCGCCGGGTCGAAGGCGGGGTTGAGGTCGTGGTCGCCGCGCAGCCGGGTGGCGGCCTGCGGGCCCGCCGGCGCGCTGCGGCTGCCGGGCACCGGCAGGCTGGCCAGCCGCGCCAGCAGCTCGTCCGCCCGCCAGTTCATGCCTGCTCGCTCCCTACCAAAGATCTCATGTCAACGGTCGAGTCACCGGGAGGGCCCCAAGGGAAAATACACACCATGGCTCCACACACCCAGGGTTCCGGCGGGCGCCGGCCCGCCCGTCCGCGCCGGCACCGCCAGCTCGGCCAGTTCGTAGTAGACCGGGCGCAGGATCAGTGCCTCGAGGCGATCCCGCACCAGGATGTAAGGACTGGGACCGCCCTTTGCAGCGTCCTCAACCACCCGTAGAGGATGTCCTGGCCCGGCTTCCACCCAGTCATCGAGATTGGTGCGGAAGGCGAGCACCTGGCCCTCGCCTTCGCCCCTCACGGAAAGTTCAACCGCGGTAAAGGGGGCGTCCTCCACCGCGATGCGGCCCTGCTCCACCGGCGTGCGCAGCCAGTAGGTGCCGCCATCGTCTCGCCACAATACCGAGGCAAATAGCTTGACCAGAGGTTTGCGGCCGATCGGGGCGCCTTCGTGGAACCAAGTGCCGTCGCGGGCGATGCGGATGTCGTAGGCGTTTGTGCCATCGGCCGGCGATCTCTCCGGCTGTCCGGGCGACTGGTCAGCGGGCATCGAAAGACATATCTTTATAGTAGGATTCCTCGGATAGTCAGAATCGAGCGGTAGGTTGCGGCCGCCAGCGGACGATAGCCCACCGGCCCCGAAACAGCTGGGAGATGCTGTCCCGTGACGACGACGCCCACCCTCTCCGCCGATGACGCCGCCGATGCCAGGCTCGCCGAACAGATCGACGACCTGGGCCACAAGCTCGGCCTCGTCCGCCAGTCTATAGGCCGTGTCATCTTCGGCCAACAGGTGGTGGTCGATCAAACCTTGATCACCCTCCTGGCCGGCGGCCACGGCCTGCTCATCGGCGTGCCGGGCCTCGCCAAGACCCGCCTGGTGGAGACCCTCGGCACGGTCTTCGGCCTGGAGGACAAGCGGGTGCAGTGCACCCCGGACCTCATGCCGGCCGACATCCTCGGATCCGAGGTGCTGGAGGAAAACGAGAGTGGGCGCCGCTCCTTCCGCTTCATTCCCGGCCCGGTGTTCTGCCAGCTGCTGATGGCCGACGAGATCAACCGCGCCAGCCCGCGCACCCAGTCGGCCCTGCTGCAGGCCATGCAGGAGCGCCGCGTCACGGTATCCGGTCATTCTCACGACGTGCCGCGGCCGTTCCACGTGCTGGCGACGCAGAATCCGCTGGAGCAGGAGGGTACCTACCCGCTGCCCGAGGCGCAGCTCGACCGCTTCCTCATGGAGATCGACGTCGGCTATCCGGAGATCGAGGCCGAGCGGCAGATGCTCATCGAGACCACCGGCGTGCAGCAGGGCGAGGCCCGGGCGGTGATGAACGCCGAGGAGCTGATGCAGGTGCAGCAGCTGGTGCGCCGCGTGCCCGTCGGCGAGAGCGTGGTGG
>Ga0214471_10004671_pt1 | contig 10558 bp, 10 predicted proteins | sample RVTome_5_FD_207665 | JGI IMG/M metagenome (GOLD analysis project Ga0214471, IMG submission 207665) | Soil microbial communities from uranium-contaminated site in the Upper Colorado River Basin, Wyoming, United States - RVT142D155 | ecosystem: Environmental > Terrestrial > Soil > Contaminated >... | reverse complement strand
CAACCGACCGCTTGAGACGCTCCCCCCCGGCTGTGTCGAAGACGAGATCCACCGGCTCGATCGTGGTGAAATCGGTCGAGGTGTGGGCGATCACTTCATCGGCGCCGAGCGCCCGTGCCAGTGCCACTCGCGAAGCCGAGGCGGTGGCGATCGCAAAGGCCCCGTGAAGCCGGGCAAGCTGAACGGCGTAGGCGCCGACACCGCCCGCTCCTCCGTGGATCAGGACCCGCTCGTTCTTGGTCAAGCGCCCATGGTCGAACAAACCCTGCATCGCGCTCAACGCCGGCAGCGGGATCGCTGCCGACTCCACATGTGTCAGCGTCTTCGGCTTGAAGCTCAGCTCACGCCCAGGGACGGCTGCGTATTCGGCGGCGACGCCATCCCGATCGAATCCGGTCATGGCATAAATGTCCTATCCGGGCTCGAACCCCGAGACTCCGTCGCCCAACGCCACCACCGTGCCGGACAGTTCATGGGAGGGATTGCTGGCAGACGGTCGGCCGACCAGGTCAGCTCGTTACGGGTGATGGCCGCGGCGTGCACCTCGACCAGAACCTCGCCGGCGCCAGGCGTGGGTGTGGGCACCTCGTCAAACCTGATACTGCCGACTTCTCCCGGATCGTGGAGTCGCACCGCCTTCATCGTGTCAGGAGCGGCTATCTCAGTCATTTCTCTTCCCTTCTCTCTCTTGGGAATCAGATTTCGGCGCGGGGGGCCAGCATCGAAGCAGCCACCACGAGACCGGCTCCAACCAGAGCCATCGGGGTGACTGACTCGCCGAGAAACATCGCACCTATCACCCGTGCCACCATAGGTATCAGGTAGGTGATGAAGATGCGCGTGGGCCTCCGACCCGACCCACCAACGTGTCCATGAGAACGAACGCCAGGCCCTTCCTACGACACCGGTCGGTTATCGACGTGTGAAGGTCAGATGCGTGACGCCGCTGGCTGAAGAGACGGCCTCGATGTCGTAGCGCTCCTCGACGCCCTCGACGCCGTCCCAGAGGCGAACGCCGCGGCCGAGCATTATCGGTACCTGCACGATGTGGAGGGTGTCGATGAGGTCGACGACGAGGAAGTCGCGCACGACCGTCGGGCCGCCGCCGATGCGCACGTCGAGGTCTCCGGCTGCTTTTCGGGCGAGGTCGACCGCCTCCTGCGGGTTGGCGTCGACGAAGTGGAACACGGTGCCGCCCTCCATCTCGATCGACGGACGGGGGTGGTGCGTGAGCACGAACACCGGCGTGTGGAACGGCGGGTTCGGCCCCCACCAGCCACGCCACTCGTCGTCGGTGCCGACATCGGTCCACGGGCCGGTCTGCGCGCCGAACTTGCCCCGGCCCATGATCTCGGCACCGATACCGATCCCATGGCGCTCGGCGAACGCGTGGTCGACACCCACCGTGCCACCAGGCTCTCCCACCATCGACCGCCAGAATCGAGTGGCGAACATCCACTCGTGGAGGCGTTCTCCGGCGTGACCAAACGGGGCGTCGAACGTGATCCCGTCGCCGGTCCCGAACCCGTCCAGAGAGATCGAGAAGTTATGAACACGGACCTCGGACATGGCTGCCTCCTGAAACAAGAAGAGTGATTGCGAGGTGACTCTCGTGCTGCCGACACCACGTTCGGCAGCCGCCACCACTGCCTCGAGCTGATCGTAGGCTCTGAGGAGAGCATCGCCCCGTGTGAGCCGGCAGAGGCGGTCAGCCGCTTCGGGTTTCCCAGACGACGCTCGCGGACGCGTGCTTGCCCTGGGCGCCGTTGTCGTTGTGGAGGGTGGCGGCGAAGCGGTAGGTCAGTGCGGCTCCCGCCTCCGTCGGAGACCAGCGCAGGCCGTCGGCGAAGCTCGCATGGTTCCGTCCGAAGTCCGAGAGGGTGCCCATGAACACGGTGTCGGAGGCGCTGAACCCGCCACAATCACCGAAGGTGCCACCGGTGCCCACCTCGATCACGAGGTCGAGGTAGTCGGCGAGGCCGTTACCCGACACGGACCCGAAGAGTGAGACCTCGGTCGAGAGCATCGTGCCCTCGTAGGCCACCACGATGCAGTTGTCCACCGTCCTCCCCGGCGCCATGGCCGGCATGTCGAACATGGGCACCCCCCCTCCGTCACGGGTCACCTCGACGGGACTCTGGCCCCCGGTGCTCTCGGAGGCGTGGGAGACGGCGGGAATCCCTGTGGGGAGCACGGAAGCGAGGCCTCGCGAGCCCGGGATCACGGTCAGGGCGATGACGGCGAGGGCCACCAGCGGCAGGTGGCGCAGCAGGTCGAAGGGGCGGTGGCCGGTGTTGAAGAGTCGCATACCGGTGTATCGGCGCCGGTATCCGCCAACTTGAGACATTTACCGTCATTTGGTGTCACACAGAGACAGAAAGCGGCGAGATACGGCATGGAATCTCGAATCAGGCCGCAAGAACCGTCGAGGAGTCGTGGATCTCTAGGTCGGGTGCTGGTCGGGATCGTCGACCATGCGCTGGGCGATCTCGTCGACCAACCGGGAGCGCAGGTCGTCCCGCAGCTTGGCGACCTCCCGCCGGAAGTCGGCATCCGCCAGCCGTCGGTACACGGTGCGCTCGCTGACTCGAGCGGTACGCGCCGCTTCGGGGACGGACGCCCCCCGGGCCAGGGCCGCCTGCAGCAGCAGGTCTCCGGGCCTCCAGGTGACCTGACGGCCGGTCGGGTCCGGCCGTTGGCGTCGCCGCTGCAGGGCGTGGCGGATGGTCCGCTCCAGCATGGGCCCGTCGATCTGGCCCTTGACCAGGTAGTCGGCCGCTCCCGCCTCCATGGCGTTCATGTCGACCTCGAAATTCCCCTGGCCGGTGAGCAGGATGATGGGGACGTCGTGCCCGCGGGCAACGGCCTCGCCGAGCAGGTCAACCCCGCTGCGCTCCCCGAGCCGGTAGTCGACCAAGTACACGTCGTATTCCCCGGAGACGATGGCATCCATGCCCGCCTCGTAGGACGGCACCCAGTCCAGCTCGAGATGCTCGCCCTCGGGCTCGGAGAGCAGGCCCTGGACGATGACGAAGTCGTCCTCGTCGTCGTCGATGAGAAGCACCCTGATCGGCTGATTCGCCATGTGACCTCGCCGGCCGCCGCCCGTTGCGGCCATTGTATGGCGGGGCGGTGGCCCTCCCCGGATTTGGGGCAGCGGGGCGAGGCGGCGGGCGCATTGGCGCGGCCCGAGATGGCTAAGGGAAGCCATCGGCGTCGCCGATGAAGAGGGAAACCCGCCCGTTCGTATCCAAGGAGATCTCATGACGCCGTTGCCAAAGGGCATCACGATCCTGATGGCCGACGACGATCACGACGACTGTGACATGGCGCGCGAGGCCATCGCTGAGAGCCGGATCGCCAATCCCTTCGTATGCGTGTACGACGGACAGGAGCTCCTCGACTACCTGCACCGCCGGGAGCCGTACGGCGACGTCGCCATGCCGGGGCTGGTGCTCCTCGACCTCAACATGCCGCGGGTCGACGGTCGCCAGGCCCTCGAAGAGATCAAGGCCGACCGGAGACTGCGGCACCTTCCCGTGGTCATCCTCACCACGTCGAGCCAGGAGGAGGACATCTACCGCAGCTACGACCTGGGTGCCAGCTCCTTCATCACCAAGCCGGTTACCTTCGAAGGACTGGTTGCGGTGATGGGGAGCCTGCGCGAGTACTGGTTCGAGATCGTCCGCCTGCCCGAGACGTCGGAGCACCAGGCGAAGGCGTGATGCTGGCACCGCCGATTCGCGCCCTCATGGTCGACGACGACGAGGACGACTACCTCCTGGTCCGCGAGCTCCTCGCCGAGAACAAGCGGCGGCCGATCCAGCTCGAGTGGGAGGCCACGTTCGACGCCGGGCTGGCCGTCCTCAGCGCCGATACCCATGACGTGTGCCTGGTCGACTACCGCCTGGGCCGGGGAGACGGGCTGGAGCTGCTTCGTAGGGCGGCGACCGCCGGGTTCACCGGCCCCTCGATCGTGCTCACCGGCCACGACGACGGTCGAGTCGACCTCGATGCGATGCACGCCGGGGCCGCCGACTACCTGGTCAAGGAACAGCTCACGCCCGAGCTGCTGGAGCGCACCATCACCCACAGCATCGAACGGGCGCGCATTCAGGGCGAGCTTCGGGGGGCGCTCGAGGACACGATCCGAGCCAAGGACCGCTTCCTCGCTTCGATCAGCCACCGGCTGCGCACACCGTTGACCGCAGTGATGGGCTTCGCCGAGTTGCTCCAAGAACAGCCGGGGCAGCTCTCGGCCGAGGATCGCACGGCCATGCTCACCGCCATCGCCGCCGATGCCGCGGATATGGCCAACCTCATCGACGATTTGCTGGTGGTCGCCCGCATCGACCTCTCCCAGCTCAGCGTGGCCCGGGTGCCGGTGGCGCTCGCTACCGAGGTCCGGCGTGTCCTCGACGCGTTCCCACAGGAGCTAGCCCACACCGAAGTCCTCGACGAGATGCCACCCTCACGCCACGCCATCGGCGACCCGGCCCGGATACGACAGATCGTTCGTCACCTCCTCGCCAACGCAGCCGAATACGGGGGACCGCGCATTGAGATCCGCCTGGGCGTGGAAGCGGGAATGGCCCGTGTGCAGTTGTCCGACGATGGTCCGGGCCCGCAGACGGCGGAACCGGAGCGCATGTTCGACCCGTACCGGGCGCTGCACGAAGCCGCCGGCCAGCCCGAGCCCCTCGGGATCGGTCTCGACATCGCGCGCCGGCTCGCTCGCCTCATGGCAGGCGACGTCACCTATCGGCGCAGCTCGGGATGGAGCATCTTCGAGCTCACATTGCCGTCGGCTCCCGAGCCGGGGGAGGGCGACCCCCCTGCCACGCAGCTGCGAGTCGCCTGATCCCATCGCCGGGCGGTCAGGCGCTTGTCGGCTCCCGATGTCTGCGAGGGAGGGTCACGTCGAAGGTCGACCCCTCACCGGGGGTGGAGCGGGCGGTGATGGTTCCACCGTGGCGCTCGACGATCTTGCGGCACACGGCAAGGCCGATGCCGGTGCCCTCGTACTCACCCATGCCGTGGAGACGCTCGAAGACCAGGAAGATTCGCTCGGCGTACTTTGCGTCGAAGCCGATGCCGTTGTCCCGGACCGAGAACGAGCAGAAGTCGTCGGAGCCGCCGTCGCCGTCGGCGGTGATGGTCACCATCGGAGGCATGTCGGGTCGGCGGTACTTGATGGCGTTGCTGATGAGGTTCTGCAGCAGCTCCCGCATCTGGGCGGAATCGGCGTCGAGCGTGGGGAGGTCTCCCACGTCGACCTGGGCGCCGGTCTCGTGGACCAGCATCGACAGGTCCTCGAGCACCTCACCCGTCACCTCGTTGAGCGAGACGGGCTCGAACGGCACTCCGCCGATGGTCACCCGAGACAGCGTGAGCAGGTCGTCGATGAGCTGCTGCATGCGCTCCGAGGCGTCGTGCATCCGCAGCAGGTAGGAGCGGCCCTGTTCGGGGAGCGAGTCGCCGAAGCTGCTCACGAGTCGGTCGGAGAAGGCCCGCACCTTGCGCAGGGGCTCCTGGAGGTCGTGGGCCGCCACCGAGGCGAACTCCTCGAGCTCTCGGTTGCTGCGTTCCAGGGCGACGGTGCGTCGCCGCAGCTCGTCCGCCTGCTCCTCGAGGGCGGTGGCGGACTCGGTGAGCTCGTTCGTCATGCGGTTGAACGCGCTGGCCAGGGCGCCCAGCTCGTCACGCCGGTCGCCGGAGACTCGTCGGCTCCGGTCGCCCTCGCTGATGGCGGTGGCCGCCTCGGTGAGCTCCACGATGGGCCGGGTGAACGACTTGGCGCCGAGCCAAGCGGCGGCGGCGACGGCGGCAACCGCCAGGATCATGATGCCTGCCGCGAACGCCCGGAAATTCCTCACCGGCAGCAGCGCCTCGGACTCGTCGATCTTGACCACTACCCCCCAGTCCGCCTGCTCGATGTAGCGGGTGGCGCCGAGGATTGTCTCTCCCCGGTAGTCGCGAGCCCCCGCGGTCACCGTCTCCTCCCCGGTGAGGGCGCGGGCGGCCAGCGACGAGGGGTCGCGGGTGACGATTCGTCGCAGCGCCGCACGCTCGTCGAATCGGAGCGGGGTGAGGAAGACGTCGCCATGCTCGGCCCGACCGACCAACTGGGTTTCACCGGTGGTGCCCAGGCCGGTGTAGTCACCGACCAGCTCGAGGAGAGGTTCGATTCCCGTCTCGATGACCAGGATCCCCGTCGGCGCGCCGTCGAGCACGATGGGACCGGCCACGACGTGCATGATGTGGCCGTCTTCGGCAGCGATCATTCGCCCCACGGTGGGCGAACTGACGCTGTCGACGAAATACCCCTCCGCCGAGACGTCGGCGCCGACGCGGGCGGGATCGGTGGATGCCACGATCTCTCCGTGGGCGTCCACGGCGTGGATGGCGTGCAGCGTCGGTGTCGAGTCCCGGGCGTCGATCAGGATGCGGGTTGCTGCGGCCTGCGCCTCGGGATCCCCGGTCCTCGCGAACTCGGCGAGGCTGACGCGAAACTGGGTGCGGCTGGCCACCAGCGCCAATGACTGCAGGTTGCCCTCGATGTAGGCCTCCAACCTGGCTTGCTGCACCGAGGCGACCGCCTCCAGGCGGTCCAATGCGCTGGCCGCCAGCGCATTTCGCTGATGCAGGTAGCCGGCCGTGGTCACCGCCAGGACCGGTATCAGGCCGAGGAGGAACGCCGCGACGGCCACTCGCCGCCGGATGATCGAGCCTCTCGCGGTGGGCCGGGCACCGCGTGCCGCGGGGCCGGGAGCTCCGGTGGCCGGCTGTTCGGCGCTCACGGCCGACGCGACGGGTTCGCCGCCGGCGTCGGCCTGGTCGTTTCGGGGTGGGATCAGAAGGGACACACCGAGACCATCGGACTGACCGCCCGCCTGCTTGATCGAATGGGCCCGCAGCCCAGGGGTGGCCGGACGTCGGAGAGCCGACCATCGGGCGGGGCGCTGAACCTCGAGCTGCCGGCGGAACGTTCCTCGACGTGAGGGAGGAACCCCAAGTGGGAACGCCGGTACGCGATCGTGGGCGGGTGTCTGGCATGGGCTCTCGTCCGCACCCGGGCTCTACTCCGAGGAGCTCCTCGCTCGGGCGCCGAGGTGGCGGCGCTCGACCACAGCCCCAAGATGGTCGAGCTCGCCCGGCGGCGACTCGGGGAGCGGTTTCCTCCGGTTCGGTCATTCCTGGGTCTGGAGGCGGCACCATGCGTAGAGGGCCTCGTAGACGAAAATGCCTCTGTCGAGAAGACGGTGGTCGTCGGTTTCGACTTCGAGACCGCCAATCCCGATGGCTAACAGCCCGGGGCCGAGCGGGTCGGTGTCGAGGTCTTCGGAGACGTCGGCGGCGTGGACTATCCGGGCCAGCCGGACCAGGGCTGGGTCTCCTCCCAGTTCGAACTCGTCGATGAAGACCTCGAAGGTGCATTTGCCGTCGCGGTGGGTGAACTCGGCTCCTGGTGCGTCGAAGGACCGGCCGTCGAGTTCGGCGGCGGCCGTGAGCACCTGGTGTTTCTCAACGTAGACGATCTCGGCGTCGGGGTCGATGAAGCGGTGGATCAGCCAGGGGCAGGCGATACGGTCGGTCTTGGGACGTTCTCGGGTGACCCATTTCATGGGGTGGGTTCCCTTCTGATGGGGAGGGGGACGGTCCGGAACCAGCCCCACAGGGTGAGGTCATAGACACTCTTGAGGATGCCGGCTATGAGGAATGGTGCCCCGGCGGTGGTGACGGTGATGGCTCCGGCGAGTAGCGGGCCGAGGGGCCGGGCGAGATAGCGGACGGTGTTGGTATAGGCGGTGGCGGCGGTTCGCTCCTCGGGTTCGACCAGGGTCATCACGTAGGCCTGCCGGGTGGGGACGTCCATCTGGGAGAGAGCCGCCCGGGCGAGGAGAAGCCCGGCGGCGACCGGGAGGCTGGGAGCGAAGGCCACCGCGGCGAGCAACAGGTTGGAGGGCAGATGGGTGAAGACCATGGTGTTGAGCAGCCCGATGCGGCGGGCGATCAGCGGTGCCGCCAGGAACGACAGGGTCTGGATGACTCCGATGGCGGCGAAGAGGAGTCCGACGGTGGCGGTGGTGGCGTCGAGACGGTCGATTAGCCAAAAGGCGATGAAGGTCTGAACCACGAAGCTGCCGGCGAAAGCGTCGAGGGCGAACAAGCCCGAGAGACGGATGACGGCAGGCCGGGACGGTCCCAGCGGGGTGGCCTTGCGACGTCCATCGGTCAATTCGACCGAAGGACTCAGGCGGCGAGCGACGATCACTCCGACGGCGGCAACTGGAATCAGAAGCAGGAACCACACACGATCTGTAGGAGCGTCGCCCCATAAGGAACGGCCGACTTGGGGGAGGGCAGCAGAGAGTGCCCCCAGGGAGCCGACGGCGGCGGCGATGGCGTTGTACCAGCCAAACCCGGAAGCGAGTGCGTCGGAGTCGATCCGCCCCGAGAGCATCGACAGCTCGAGGGAGGTGAAGGGGCCGGACTCGATGACCTCGGCGGATAGTGCGCCGGTCAGTGCCACTGCCACCAACACCCAGAGCGGTGCGGTGCTGGCAAAGACCAGCCCGGAAAGACCAAGAAGCAGATACAAGGTCAGGTAGCTACGGCGGCGGCCCCACCCGTCGCCCCATCGGGCGACCGCCAGCTGGGCGATGATCGTGCCCGCCACCAGCGCACCCAACACCACTCCGACATTGATGGCGGTGAGTCCACGTTCGGCCAGGGTGGAGGCCAACAACACCGACCCGAAGCCATAGCCGAATGCACGCACTGCCTGGGAACCCAGGATCAGACGGACGTCATGATCGACCGAAATTGCATTTAACCGCGGTTTCAACGCAAGTAGCAAGCTAGTGTGTGGTAACCATGGTTGCAACAGAGACCTGGGTGTTCCTCGTCTACCAGCTGCCCAGGGAGCCCTCCACCCCTCGGATCTCGGTGTGGCGCAAGCTGAAGAAGCTTGGTGTCGTCCAGCCCGCTGACGGTCTGGTGGCGCTTCCCCACGACTCTGCCACCAAAGAGCAGCTTGAGTGGGTGGCCCATGAGGTCACCGAGGCCGGCGGCACCGCCTCGATCTGGATCACCACCCCCACGGTGCGGCGCTTCGGACGCAACCTGGCGGCATCGCTCAGCTCCGATCGGGCCGAGGAGTACAGCCAGCTGGGCGACCAGGCCGAAGAGCTTCTCTCCGCCCCACCCGGAGAGCGAAGTCGGGGGCTGCGGCGGCTCCGGGCCGAATACCGGCGGATCGAACGCCGCGACCACTTCCCACCACCGGAGAGGGATCGGGCCCGCAAGGCCCTTGACCGTCTCGCCTCGAGCCTGCAGGCGGAGACCACCCGATGAGATGGGCCACCCGGGCCGGGGTCCACGTCGATCGGGCCGCCTCCGCCTGGCTGATCAGCAGGTTCATCGACCCCGACGCCGAATTCATCTTCGTCGACGACCCCGAGGACGTTCCCCCAGATGCCACCCCATTCGACATGATCGGAGTCGACCTCACCCACCACGGCGACCAGGTCACCTTCGAGACCATCCTCAACCGCTACAACCTCACCGAGCCGGTCCTCCACCAGGTTGGCCGCGTGATCCACGAAGCCGACGTTGCCGACGACCTCTACGACGCTCCCGAGGCTGCCGGCCTCGACGCCATCATCCGAGGGCTCTCCATTACCCAGACCGACCCTGACATCCTCACGATCACAGCCCCTCTATTCGACGGGCTCTACGCCTGGCTCCACCGCCGCCAGCCCGCTTAGACCGGCCGTATGGCGACGAACGAACGAGAGGCCCGGCCAGTCGGCCGGGCCTCTCGGTGAGAAGGGTGCAGTAGTCGTTGGGAGTCGTGCGTTCTCTCCCCCGGGAGGGTTTTCTCCCCCGGGAGGGGAGTATCGGGCGACCCTGGGAAGGCGAGCTGGTACGGTCGGTGGATGCGCTTCGGGAGCCGTACTACGGCGAGGGGCGGGGTCAAGGTTTTCTGCATGGTCGTCGTTGCCGTGGTAGTGCTTGGCGCCTGTGGTGGCGGGGACACGCCAGGAGATTCGACCGACATCCTGCCGGCAACGAGTGGGCAGGAGACACCGCCGACGGATCTCTGCTCGGTTCCGCTGCCCACCGACCAGCTGGCACTCGATGCGGCGGCCGGCACCCCCGCCATCGGCGACGATGGGAGCGCCTCGACACTCGGACCCGACGGCGTGGCGACCATCCTCGATCAGGTCATGGCGTCTCGTGTCTCCGTCTGTGCTCTCGACGTGTCGCCGCATGTCCAGGCGGTCATCGATGAGGTTCGGGCGGCGTCGGCGCGCGGCGATCGGGCTGAGGTGAGGAGCCTCCTGGAGCAGCTGATCCGGGTCGACCTGCTTGCGGCGGCGCCGCCGATCAAGAGCTTCCGCGGTGCAGGTGCGTCCGATCCCCGCCAGAAGGTGAGGGACGACATCGAAGCGGCGGCCGAAGCGTATCACCAGGGCGAGGACGATCTCGGCGACGAGGCCATGGATCGGGCGCGTGAACACTTCACCAGCTACGCCAGGGACGCGATCCCCGG
>Ga0214471_10004669_pt1 | contig 10561 bp, 11 predicted proteins | sample RVTome_5_FD_207665 | JGI IMG/M metagenome (GOLD analysis project Ga0214471, IMG submission 207665) | Soil microbial communities from uranium-contaminated site in the Upper Colorado River Basin, Wyoming, United States - RVT142D155 | ecosystem: Environmental > Terrestrial > Soil > Contaminated >... | reverse complement strand
AGGGCAGCAAGGGCCTCCACCGCGGAGGCGGGCATGTCGACGTACGCCAGTGGTGCCCTGGTCGAGGCATAGGCGACCGAGCCGCCCAACGCCTCCACGTCCGCCCGGAGCGCGTCGTGAGCCGCCACCCGCGCGCTGGCGTTCGCCGCCGCGAGCTCGGCGCGGATCGCCCGTGCCGTCGCGAGATCGTCCACGAGGGGCCGGCCGCCTTCCCAGGTGAGCTCGGGATGCCGGGCCGCGACCGCCAGCTCGGCGGCCGTGACCTCCACGGCCAGCCAGACGCCCACGGGCACGATGGTGTCGCCTTCCTCGCCGGCCGCGGCCAGCCTGCCGGTCCCTGCGCCGGCGACGGCGGCCAGAAGCTCGTGGTCGCCCTTGAGCTCGAGGGCGCTCAGCCCGGCGGTTGCCTCGTCGAGGGAGGCGGTCGCGAGCTCCTCACCGGCCACCGTCCCGTTGCCCGGGTCGCGGTGGACGACGTGGATCTCGCCGGTCCGACGGTCGCGATACTTCGCCGACCACAGAGCCGCGCGTGCCTGATCCGGGGCCAGCATCCGCGCGTGGAGCAGCCCGAAGTCATTGGGGGAGCCGCCGAGCGTATCGGCCAGGTACCGCGCACCCGCGGCCTCGTTCGACTCCGCGGCGCGCGACGCCCCGGCGGGCAGCATCGCCCCGCTCACGAGAACGACGGCCAGGGCGACCGCCGTGGAGCGGCCGAGCGATGGCGGGCGCGAATGGGCGGTCATGGGTCGATGTCGGCTCCAGCGGGCCGGGCGCGGCTCGTATGACAACGTATGACAGTGTGGCAAAGGCCGATCGCCAGCGTCTCGCCATGCGGCGCGGTCCGCAATGACCCGTCGGTGTAGGCTTCCGGCATGACCACCGCCGCGCCGAGCACGGCGCGATTCGCCGCGACGGTCCACCTCGATCGCCTGGAGAAGGCGGCCGCCGCCGCCGGCGAGCGGGGGATCGACGCGCTGTTGATCACCCCGTCTCCCGACTACGCGTACCTGCTCGGCTACCGGGCCCCGGTGCTCGAGCGCCTGACCTGCCTCGTCGTGAGGCCCGATGCCCAGCCGGTGCTGATACTTCCCCGGCTCGAGGAGCCGCTCGCGCGGCACGAGATGGCCGAGCTGGCCGACGCGGTCAGCGTCATCCCCTGGGACGAGACGGACGATCCGTTCCGGCTGGTCCAGCAACTCCTTGCCGGGACGACTCGCGTCGCCGTGCAGGACCAGATGTGGGCGCGCTTCGTCCTGCGCCTTCGCGCGGCGCTCGACCCCGCGTCGCTCGTCGAGGCCGGGCCGACGATGAGCTCGCTGCGGCGCGTCAAGTCGCGGGATGAGATCGACCGACTGCGCAGCGCCGCCCGAGCAGCCGATGCCGCCATGGACGCGATCACCCGAGAGCCCCTGGGCGGACGCACCGAGGCCGATGTGAGCGCTCGGATCCGCATCCTTCTCCTGGAGCACGGGCATCAATCAGCCGACTTCGCGATCGTCGCCTCCGGCCCCAACTCGGCCAGCCCGCATCACGATCCCGGCGAGCGCGTCATCCAGTCCGGCGATGCCATCGTCCTCGACATCGGTGGCGTCATGGGGGGTTACAGCAGCGACACGAGCCGCACCGCGTTCCTAGGCCAGCCGCCGCCCGACTTCGCGGCGCTGTACGCGGTGCTCCAGGAGGCGCAGCGAGCCGCGTGCGCGGCAGTCCGGCCGGGCGTGGCGTGCAGCGACGTCGACGCGGTGGCGCGCGACATCATCGAGGAAGCTGGATACGGGGAGGCGTTCATCCATCGCACCGGCCACGGGATCGGGATGGAGACCCACGAGGAGCCCTACATCGTTGCCTCCAACCCCGAGCCGCTCCAGGCCGGCCACGCCTTCAGCGTCGAGCCCGGGATCTACATCCGCGAGGAGTGGGGCGCCCGGATCGAGGACATCGTGGTCTGCACCGAGGCCGGCGGCGAGCGCCTGAACACGACGCCCACAGACCTGTACGAGGTCGAGTAACGCCGACCTACCGCGGCTCGCGGTGCGAGGAGACGACGGAGAGCAGGACCTGGTCGATCGCCGCATTGGCCTCGTGGATCGCCGCGGTCACATCGGCCACATCCGCTGCCCGCTTGCGCAGGTGCCCGGCGATGGCGTCGATGACCGGCGAGCGGAAGAAGAGGAACGCCTCGACGGTCTCGGCCACCGACAGGCGCGCTCCCGAGGCCTCGGCGCCGTACAGCGCGCCCATCTTCTCGGCCTCCTCGAGCAGGAGCTGCCGCTCCGCCCGGTTCGCCGCGCCGACGTACTCGATCACCAGCTGGAAGGTCCGCTGGCCCCAGCGCCGGAACTCGTCCCGCTGCTCAGCGGTCAGGCGCGCCTGCCACGGCTGGCCGCCGTAGCCGGTGCGCTGGATGCGCCGATGCAGCTCGCCCGCCATGGTCTGCGCGGAGCCCGGCAGGCGCTGCATGCCGTAGCGCTGGCGACGCGGCGCGTTGATCATGGCCTCCAGGCTGGACCGCAGGAAGCGGCGATGCCCGCCGGGCGTCTGGTAGCTCTGGACCTTGCCCGAGTCGCCCCAGCGCCTCAGGGTGTCAGGGCCGACGCCGACGAGCCGCGAGGCGGCGCCGAGGGGCAGCCACGGGTCGTCGGGATCGGTGCGCGGGAGAGGGGGCACGAGAGAAGCTCCGAAATCTATGTCGCGGGACACGCTAATCGCCTACGGTCTGCGGAGTCAAGGCGCCTTCCCGCGCGATAGCAACTGTGTTTCTACAACGCAACTCGACGCCCGCTTTGGCCCCGCGAAGTCCCAGATGTACCTAGATTCCGGCCGCCTGGTTGCGCCAAGTTCTCGCGTACCAGTAATTGGATTACTAGACCGTGTGAACGGTTGTCACGCGAAGGGCGTGCGGCATCGGCTATGCGCGGAGGTCGCTCGCGCGCATGGCGCCGAGCTCGGCCCACAGGTGGACGAGCGACGCCATCCCGTTCCGGACGTTGAGCAGGCCGATCCACTCGTTCGGCGCGTGGAAGTTCCCGGTCGGGTTGGCGAAGCCGACCATCAGCGTCTTGAGGCCGAGGTGCGCATCGAGCGCCGCAACGACCGGCACGGAGCCGCCCGAGCGCTGGAACAGCGGAGGCTTGCCGAAGCCGGCCTCGAGGGCACGCGACGCCGGGCCGACCCCCGGATGGTCGAGCGGCGTGATCACCGGCGCGCCGCCGTGGATGATGTTGACGCTGACCTGCACCGTGGGCGGCGCGATGGACTCCACGTGCGCCTTCACCATCCGCTCGATCTCGCGGTAATCCTGGTCCGGCACCAGGCGGGTGCTGAACTTCGCCGCGGCCCAGGCGGGGATGATCGTCTTGGCGCCTTCGCCGGTGTATCCGCCCCAGATGCCGTTGATGTCGAACGTCGGCCGCGCGGAGAGCCGCTCGAGCAGGGTGTAGCCGCTCTCGCCGCCCATGGCCGCGGGCACCCCGCTCTCGTCGCGCCACGCGGCCTCGTCGAACGGCAGGGCCGCGTAGGCCGCGTGCTCCTCATCGGTCAGGTCGCGGACGCGGTCGTAGAAGCCGGGGACGGTGAGGCGTCCCTCCGCATCGGTCAGAGAGGCGAGAAGGCGCACGAGCACGTTCGCCGGGTTGTCGACGCCGCCGCCGTACTGCCCTGAGTGCACGTCCTGGCGCGGGCCCTGGACGCGGATCTCCCAGTAGGCGATGCCGCGCAGCCCGTACCCGATCGCCGGAGTGCCGTCGTCGTCGAAGGTGTCCCCGTCGCTCACCACGCACACGTCCGCCCGCAGCAGGTCGGCGTGATCCGCGATGAACTGCTCCACCGGCTCCGAGCCCACCTCCTCGTCGCCCTCGAAGAAGAACCGCAGGTTGACCGGTAGGCGCCCGGCCGTCCGCATCCAGGCCTCGACAGCCTTGAGGTGCATGAACAGCTGGCCCTTGTCGTCGCCCGCACCGCGCGCGTAGATGCGCTCGTCCTCGTGCCGCGGCTCGAACGGCGGCCTCACCCACTCGGCGAGCGGGTCGGTCGGCTGCACGTCGTAGTGGCAGTACACGAGCACCGTCGGCGCGTCGGGGCCGGCCCCCAGCCACTCGCCGGTGACGATCGGGTGGTGCGCCGTGTCGTGGACCGTGGCGCGCTCGACCCCGAGCCGCGTGAGCTCGGCGACGATCCACTCGGCCGCGCGCCGCACTTCCCCGGCCCGTGCCGGATCGGCGCTGACGCTCTCGATGCGCAGGAACTCGTCGAGCTGTGCGAGGTGCTCGGCGTCATGCTCCCGGAGGTAGTCGACGGCGGCTCGGGCCGCGGAGGCGGTATCGGTCTGGGTGGTCATCGGGGGATCATAGGCCGATGCGGCCGTGCAACCCCATCGGCGGCTCTGGCGCGCGGAGCGGCCCTAGCTGAAGGCGCCGAAGGCAAAGCCGAGGAAGAGCGCGAGCGCGGCCGCCGGCACGAGGCTGGCGACCCTCATGAAAACGGGCCAACCGGGTCCGCCGGCGAACGCATAGGCGGGGATGGCAACCGGAAAGAGCAGCACGGCGGCGGACCAGCCGATGCGCTTCCACGCGGTCAGGTCGGGACGGTCCTGCACGTCGAGCCAGTAGGCGGCGATCATCACGAACCCGCCCACGGCGAGCACGGCGAAGAGCGTCCAGACCAGCGGAAGCATCGGCTGCCGATGCTAGCGCCTCCAACCGACGGCGCGGCGAACGGTTCCCATTCACGCCAGGCGTGCGTTATCAGGCATGAGATTGCTCTGACGCGTTCGAATTCACGCCTCGCGTGAATCTCGACGCTTCAACGGGGCGTCCACTGGCGTAATGCACGCCTGGTGTGAATTCGAGCGTTTCGGTCGCGGGTGCCACCGTTCAGCGTTCGGCCACGCGCCGCGCGATGTCATCGGCGCCGTTGAGCAGGTCGGTCAGGAAGGCGAGCGGCCTCCGGCGCGGAAGGCGAGGCTCGGCGGCCGGCAGGAGGGCCTGCACCGCGGCCCGGATGCGGCTCTCGAGCTCCTCGCGGCCGGCCCGGCCGCGTACGTCGGCGGTCACGATCGGCGGTCCGAAGTGGACCTCGATGCGGCGGCGGAACCAGAGCTGCGTCGAGCCGACGATCGCGCACGGAACCACCGGCACGCCGGATGCGGCCGCGAAGCCGGCCGCCCCCTCCTCGAAGGGCAGCAGCTCGCTCTCGCGGAAGCCGATGCGCCCCTCGGCGAAGTTCCCGAGCACGCCGCTCGCCGCGAACACGCGGCGCACGGCGCGGACCGCGCTGGTGAGGGTGGTGTGCTCAGGGTGGTACGGGATCACGCCGCCGAAGAACGCCATCACCCGGTTCTTGAAGCCTCGGCTGAAGTCGGCCTCGCGGGGGCCGAACCAGGTGATCCGCGGCTCGAGCGGCGTGGCCGCCATGACCAGCATCGGGTCGAAGCCGTTGTGGTGGTTGGCGACCAGCTGGAACGGTGGCGCCGGCCAGTGCTCGAGGCCGCCGGCCCGGATGTCGAAGAGCAGGCGCATGACAGTCCGGTTCGCCGCCCACATGAGCCGATACCTGGGCGTGATCCTAACGCTCAGCTCGCGCGGACCGGTGCGCCGCGCAACCTCGGGCGTCGTCACGTGGCGGGAACGGCCCGCGCGTCGCCGAGCGAGGTCTCGTCCTCTCGGCGCGTCGGGTCGACCTGCGTGAGCGCCAGCGCGGCGAGTCCCACGAAGGCCGCCGCCACGGCCATCGCCGCGCGCGGTCCGATCGGATCGGCGACCGCCGCGGCCACGAAGTCCTGGATGGGCCCGGCGACAACGATGAACGCCGGCCCCGCCATGGCCGTCCCGGCATTCAGGATGCCCATGTAGCGCCCGGCTGTGTGCTTCGGGATGACATCCGACATCAGCGCCCAGTCGGCGGACAGGAAGATGCCCATGCCGATGCCGAACGGAATCCACGCCACGACCGCCAGCTCCGGCGTCGGGGCGATCGCCACCGCCAGCAGCGCGAACCCCGCGATGGCCGCGGCCGACCAGATCACCGGGCGGCGCCCGAATCGGTCCGAAAGGCGGCCACCGGGGATCGCCGCCAGTGCCGTAGAGACGCCCACGATCGCGGTGGCGATGAGCACGGTCGTCGACGCGTCGTCGTCCGACAGGCCGTGTGAGCGGCGGAAGTAGCCGACCGCCACGACCGTCGCGTTGTAGGCGCCCAGGAACATGAGGCGCACGACGAGGAGCCACAGCACGTCACGCTGCTTGAGGATGTCGCGACCCCAGGCCGACAACGCGATCTGCGTCCAGGTGCGCGTGCGTGCGGGCGCGCCGCGCCCCTCGTCGACCGTGGCGATCAGCACGACCATGGTCGCCACCTCGATCACGCCGAGGATCATGATGGCGAGGGGCATGTTGTCGATCAGGCCACCGACCGTCGCGATCCCGACCCCGGCGATCGTGCCGAGGGTCAGCATCAGGCCCATCAGACCGCTGGCGGTGCCGACCTGCCTCGCGGGGACGAGGTCCGGGACGTAGCCCTGGAACGGCCCCTGGGCGAAGTTCGAGCTCACCTGGAGCAGGAAGTAGAACGCCACGAGCGCCACGAAGCCGTTGGAGTAGGCGATGCCCAGAAGGAAGACGACGTCGAGCAGGGAGCCGATGACGATGTAGGGCTTGCGTCGGCCCCAGCGGGTGACCGTGTAGTCGCTGATCATGCCGATGGTGGGCTGCACGATCAGCGGCGCCACGGCGCCGATGAGGAAGATGATCGCGCTCAGCGTTCCCGCCAGCTCGCGATTCATGTCGTCGAGCCGGGCGGGGATGACGATGATCGTCAGTCCACCCCAGATGGTCTGGATGCCGAGCCAGTAGATCGACAGGGTCAGCAGCTGCGACAGCGGCAGTGCCCGCCGGGACCCGTCGCCAGCGTTCTCGGTCATCGGTCCTCCGTGCGTTCAGCCTGCACCCTACGCCGATCCCGGTGCCTCGCCTACAGCCTCGGCAAGGCAACCTGCGGAGGGACTGCGGTCGTTTCGGGCGTACCATTCATCGATGGTGGACAGCTGTCTCTCGTGCGGCCGCGACACGGCCCCGGGCACCCCGCTGTTCAGCGCCCGCAAGCGCGCCATCGACACGACGAGTGGCGCCGAGGGCGTGCTCTGCCAGGCATGCCAGCCGGGCTCCGCGGGCCTCGGCGCGGAGCAGAAGGTGCCCCTCAGCGGCAGGTACGTGGTCATCGACTTTCCCGGTGGCAGCCTGCAGGGCGGCTTCTGACCGACCGGCGGCTCATCGCGCCACACGACGGTAGAATCGGCCGGTGATCGACCCCGTCGCCCTCGAGATCGGGCCCCTCCAGCTGCACTGGTACGGGATCATCATCGCCAGCGCCGTGCTCATCGCCGCGCTGCTCGGCACCCGGGTCGCGGTGTGGCTCGGAGAGAACCCCGAGGTCGGCTGGTCGATGCTCCTGCCGGTCGTGGTCGTCGCCATCATCGGCGCCCGCGTCTACCACGTGGTCCACGAGTGGGAGCTGTACAGCGCAAACCCCGTCCTGATCCCGCAGATCTGGAACGGCGGAATCGGCATTCCGGGGGCCGTCGCCGGTGGGGCGCTGGCCATCCTGGTCTACACGCGCGCCAACGGCATGAACACCGCGCGCTGGCTCGACATCTGGGCGCCCGCGGTGCTGCTCGGCCAGGCCATCGGCCGCCTGGGCAACTTCGTCAACCAGGAGCTGTACGGCCCACCGACCACCCTGTGCGGTGACGGGTTCCCTCCATGCCTGCCGTTCGGCATCCCGATCGACGCTGCGCACCGCGCGGGGACGCCATGGGACGCCGTCACCTACCCGGTCGAGACCACCCAGTTCGTGCCGCTCTTCGCGTACGAGGCGGTCCTGAACATCATCGGCATGGTGGTGCTGCTGGTGGTCGTCCGCCGATTCGCGCCTCGGCTGTTCGCCGGTGACCTCGCCCTCATGTACGTCATGTGGTACGGGGCCGTGCGCACGCTCCTCGAGGGATACCGCACCGGCAACTGGGTCATCCTGGGGATCCCGACCGCCATGTGGCTCGGCATCATCGCATTCGCCCTGGCCGGTGCCTGGCTCCTCATCCGGCACCGTCGCGGGTGGGGCTCGCCCATGCTTCGACCGGCCGACGAGCGAAAGGCCGATGCGGACGTCGGGGCCGATGTCTCCCGATCGCACCCGCCCTCGGAGGCTCCCGCTGGCTGAGCGCCGTCCCGGGATCCTTCCCGACGTGACGGCCGCCGTCGGCGCAACGCCACTCGTCGCGCTCGACCGCCTGGCCGCCGATGTCAGGCCGCGGCTGGTCGGCAAGCTCGAGCATATGAACCCCGGCGGCTCGGTCAAGGACCGAATCGCCCTGCCGATGATCGAGGCCGCCGAACGAGCGGGCCTCCTCAGGCCGGGCGGCGTGATCGTGGAGCCGACGAGCGGCAACACGGGCATCGGCCTCGCGCAGGCCGCCGCGGTGAAGGGCTACCGGTGCATCTTCGTGATGACCGACAAGCAGTCGGAGGAGAAGCGCGCGCTACTGCGCGCATACGGCGCCGACCTGGTCGTCTGCCCGACCGACGTCGACCCCGACGACGAGCGCTCGTACTACCGGGTCAGCGATCGGCTGGCGCGTGAGACGCCCGGGGCCTGGAAGCCGGACCAGTACTCCAATGAGGCGAACCCCGAGGCGCACCACGCGACGACCGGACCGGAGATCTGGGAGGCGACCGGCGGCCGCCTCACCCACTTCGTCGTCGCGCTCGGGACGGGCGGCACCGTGACCGGTGCGGGGCGCTACCTCAAGGAGCGCAACCCGGACATCACCGTCGTCGGCGCCGACCCCGCAGGGAGCGTCTTCTCCGGCGACACGCCGCGGGCGTACCTCACCGAGGGAATCGGCGAGGACTTCTGGCCTGGCACGTACGACACCGGGATCTGCGACGTCGTCGTGCGGGTCGGAGACCGCGACTCGATGCTCACCGCTCGGGCCGCGACCGCTCTCGAGGGCATCCTGATGGGGGAGTCATGCGGCACCGCGCTGTGGGCCGCCCTCCAGGTCGCGCGCGAGGTGGACGATCCCGAGGCGCTCCTCGTGGTGCTGCTCCCGGACTCCGGGCGCAACTACGTCGGCAAGCTGTACAGCGACGACTGGCTGCGCGACAACGGTCTGCTGGGCCCCGACGAGGCAGTCACCGACTACGACTGGCGCGACACGCGGCCCGAGGTGGTCGTGCGCCGCGGGGAGGTCCGCCCGGCAGGCTCCTGACGCCGGACGCGCACGGATGCGGCCGCCGGTGAGCGGCCGCATCCGTGAGGGCGTGCCTGCGAACTAGAGGTGAGCACCCGGCGAGTTCGAGTCGTTGCAGAAGGAGGCGCCCGGAGCGACGCCGAGCTCGAAGTGGAAGGCGGGGCCGGGACCACCCGGCAAGGCCGCGCCGCCGGCGGCATTGAGGCCGCTGGGTGGCCAATCGATGCCGGGGCCTCCGAGGAACTCGCTGCCGATGCCGGTCACGTAATCGGCCACGATGTGGTAGCCGTGGGGATACCCTTCGAATTTGTCGCTGCAGGTCGGTTCGCCGGCCGCACTGGCCGCGCCGGCCAGGGAGATCGTCAGGGCCGAGGCCGCCAGGGCGGCCGTCACAAATCGCTTCACGGTAGTTCTCCTTTCATCGGACGGGAAGCGCGAAGAAACGGTGGTGGGCTCTACCAGCCATGTGCATGTCCATGAAGAGCGGCATGCGGTTCCTCCTCGTCGCTTCGGGAATCACACCTCCACATGGAGCTCGTAGACCTCGCGCGTCGGGTGGCCGGCGCGTTCATGGACGCGCATCACCGCCTCGCGAGTCGGGCCGGTCGCAAGGCAGAAGACCTTCCCCTGCTCTGGATCAAGCCAGGCGCGCTCGAAATGCACGCCCTCGTCCTGCTCGATGGCGAGGTCGCGCTCGTGCGCCTCTTTCAGCTGCTGGGCCGTCACGCCGACGAACCCCGAGTGGACATCCATGAACCGGGCCATCAACCACCTCCTGTACGTGTGCCTTGCACGGCCGAGAGTGCGGAGGCGGCGTGACGCTGTCATCGCCTGGATGACCGATGACCACCCGGGAGGACCAACCGATAAGACGCTCACATTTCCGCGCCGCGCTTCCAGCCATCGGTCATTCGACCGATGACCCCCTTGGCGCGGTGGGTAGACTCGCTGCATGCCTCGCATTGGTTCTCGGCTTTCTCCGATCCTGATCGGAAGGGATGACCTGCTCGATCTGGCGGAGCGCCGCCTGGACGAGGCGGCCGCCGGTCGGCTGCAGTTCCTCCTACTGGCCGGCGAGGCTGGCATCGGGAAGTCGCGGCTGTTGGGCGCAATCGAGACCAAGGCGCGCAGCGCTGGCTTCCGCACCGCCGGCGGCTTCCTCGCCCCGCAGGACCGTGACGTGCCGGCAGCCTCGCTCCTGGACATGGCCCGCTCAATGACTCGATATGAGCCGTGGGTGGAGCTCGGCGGCCGCCTTCTGGAGCTCGCCGACGAGAACATCGCAGCGCCACACCCGCAGCGAAGGGTGCTCGTCCT
>Ga0214471_10004668_pt1 | contig 10565 bp, 13 predicted proteins | sample RVTome_5_FD_207665 | JGI IMG/M metagenome (GOLD analysis project Ga0214471, IMG submission 207665) | Soil microbial communities from uranium-contaminated site in the Upper Colorado River Basin, Wyoming, United States - RVT142D155 | ecosystem: Environmental > Terrestrial > Soil > Contaminated >... | reverse complement strand
GCGTGGCCGCGGCGCCGGCGCCGCCGCCCCGCTCCATGGCACTCAAGCGCCGGTCGAGATCGCCGATCAGCTCGCGCTGGCCGGACTTGAGCTGCTCGAGTTCGTGATTCTGCACCTCGACGGCGTCGCGCAGCTGCCGCAGTTCGCTCTGGGTCTGCTCGAGCTGCTGCATCATGTCCACCAGGCCCTGGCGCAGAGCGGCGTCCGAGCCGCCGCCCGGCCCGACCACCACCGGGCGCGACACCGCCCGCCGGTCGGGCAGCGGCTCGGCGGCGTGGAGCGTTCCCGCCAACATCGGGCCGACGACCCACAGCGCCACCCCCACGACGACCGCCGTGCGTTTTGCCATCATGTCCGCGACCTCATCGTGTTCACTGCAAACGCCAATATATACCAAGACTTGCCACGGGGAGCACGGGGGAAACCAATGTGAAATATCTGGATAACGCGACAGGCGCACCGCGTTTTCCCGCTATGTCTCCGTGTTCCCCGTGACCCCTGTGGCCAACACAATATTAATGATTAATACATGATCTCGACGCGGCGGTTGAGGCGCCAGGCCGATTCGTTGTGGTCCAGCGCCACCGGCTTCTCCTCGCCGTAGGACACCGTGCGGATACGGTCGGCCGAGACCCCCAGCACGCGCATCATACGCTCCACCGACTGGGCCCGGCGCTCACCCAGGGCCAGATTATACTCGCGTGTGCCGCGTTCGTCGGTATGGCCCTCGAGCACCAGCTTAAGCTGCGGATTGGCGGTCAAATGGGCGGCGTGCGCCTCGATCACGCGCCGGTTCTCGTCGTCGATGGCGCTGGAGTCGAAGGCGAAGTACACGCGCCGCTGGCTGAGGGCGGCGCGATCCTGGTCGGTAAGGGCCGCTCCGTCGACACCCGGTTGGGCGCCGGTCCCCGAGGGTTCGGCGCCGGTCTGGTCGTCGACCGAGGGCGTCGGCTGAACCGCGGTATCGCCGCCGCAGGCCGACAGACCCAGGGCGAGCGCGAGGACCACTGCATGCCAGAGTTTCATTTTCATTGTTTGACTCCTTGTGTGGGTTGTAATTGACGATTGAACGGGGACCAGGAGGGCTCGCGGACGTCGCCCTCCTGAAGCTTCAACAACTGTCTTACCCGGCCGTCGGCCGATACCGAGGCCAGCACGCCGCGCCCGCGATGCGCGGTGGCATAGAGTATGATGCGCCCGTTCGGCGCGAAGGTCGGCGACTCGTCGAGCTCGGTGTCGGTCAGCACCTGTAGCGCCGAGCGCTTGAGGTCGAAGATCGCCGCGTGGTAGCGGCCGCCCACCCGCGTGACCAGGGTCAGCTGGCTGCCGTCCGGCGAATACGAGGCGCGCGCGTTGTAACTGCCTTCGAAGGTCAGGCGCTCGACCGCGCCGCCGTCGGACCGCATGCGGAAGATCTGCGGCGGGCCGCTGCGGTCCGAGGTGAACACGATGTGCCTGCCGTCCGGCGACCAGGCCGGCTCGGTGTCGATCGCCGGATGCTGGGTCAAGCGCCGCAGCGACTTGTCGGCGAGGGTCATCACGTAGATCTCGGCATTGCCGTCCTTGGACAATACCAGCGCGAGCCGCGTGCCGTCCGGCGACCAGGCGGGCGCGCTGTTGATGCCGCGGAACTCGGCGATCTTGGTGCGCGAGCCGTAGATGACGTTCTGCGCGTACAGCACCGGGCGCTTCTGCTCGAAGGACACGTAGGCGAGCTGCGTGCCGTCCGGCGACCAGGCGGGCGACATGATCGGCTCGGCCGAGCTCAGAATGGTCGTGGGGTTGTAGCCGTCGGAGTCGGCGATCTGCAGCTTGAACACCACGCCGCCGCGCGCGGCGCTCTCCTTGGTGACGTAAGCGACACGCGTGTTGAACGCGCCGGGCTCGCCGGTCAGCTTCTCGTGGATCACGTCGGCGATCTGGTGACCGACCATGCGCAGCAGGTCGGCGCCGACGACGTACTGGTAGCCGGCGAGCTGGGTCTCCTTGAAGACGTCGTAGAGCCGGAAATCGACCTGGAACCTTCCGGGCGCGAGCTGCTGGACGTTGCCGATCACCAGCGCCTCGGCCTTGACCAGCCGCCAGTCCTTGAAATTCACCTCGCCGGGCGCGCGCGGGGTCGACAGGAAGTCCTTGCGCGCGAGGGCGGTGAAGCGGCCGCTGCGCGCGAGGTCGGCCTCGATGACCGCCGCGACATCCTCGGGCAGCTTGGCGGTGCCGGTGACGCCGAACGGCACGATCGCGATCGGCATGCCGGTGCCGAGGCTCTGGGTGATCTCGATGGTCAGGATCGCCGAGGCGCGCGGCACCCACAGCAGCAGCACGCCCAGCGGCAGGACAAACAGGAATTTCCTGGCAACGCTCAACACCACTCTAACCCTCCGGCCGGAACTTGAACTCGAGCTCGCGAAAATAATCGAACAGCGTCTTGTCATCGGGTATCGGCAAGGGCGAGGCCTTGTATACCGCATTCTCGACCGAGCGATCGAACGCGGCGTTGCCGCTGGACTGCACGACCGTCGCCTGCAGCACCTCGCCGCTCGCCACCAGCCGCACCCGCACGCGGCATTCCATCCCCTGCGGCGCACCCGGGGGCCGCGCCCAGTTGCGCTCGACCTTCTGGCGGATCAGCGCCTCGTAGCGCGCGATCTCGGTTTGCGCGCGCGCCTGGGCGAGCTCCTGCTCCTCGGCGGCCAGTTGTTGCTTGAGCGCCGATTCGGCCTCCTGGCGGCGCTCCGCTTCCTGCTTGCGCTGAGCCTCGGCCTGGCGTTTCTTCTCCGCCTCGGCGGCCTGGCGCTTGCGTTCCTCCTCCTGCTTGCGCTTTTGCTCGGCGGCGCGCTTGGCCTCGGTCTCCGCCGCCTGGCGTTGCTTCTCCGCCTCGGCGGTCTCGCGCTGGGTCTGCTGCGCCTTGAGCTCCTCCTGGCGTTTGAGCTGCTCCTGGCGCTTCAGTTCCTCCTGGATCTTGGCCTCCTGCTCGCGCCTCAGGCGCTCGACCTCCTTGCGGGCGCCGTCGTCCTCGACCACCCGGGCCTGCATGACCTGCGGCGGCTCGGGCTGTGAGGTGAAGCGGAAGCTCACCACCAGGAGCGCCAGGACGACGAGGTGCACCAGCACCGCGTAGACGACTGCCCGGTAGCCGCCCGCGGACTTGCGCCGGCCGGCGCGCTGGCCGGGGTTATCGTTGACCATCGCCGCGTCCGGTCTCGGGCGCCTGCGTCACCAGCCCGACACTCGGCGCGCCGGCGGCCTGCAGCAGCACCATGGCCTTGACGACCTCGTCGTAGGCGGCTTGGCGGTCGCCGCGGATCAACACCGGCGTCTGGGGGCGCAGCCGCAGGGTCGCCGCCACCTTGGTCTGCAAGGCCGCCGCGTTCATCGGCTGGTCGTCGAGATAGTACCGGCCCCGGCGGTCAACCGTCACCACCAGGGTCTCCCGGTCGTCGCTGTCCACCGGCCGTGCGGCGGCCTGCGGCAGGTCGACCTTGACGCCGGTCGCCAGCAACGGCGCGGTGATCATGAAAATCACCAGCAGCACCAGCATCACGTCGATGTAGGGCACGACGTTGATCTCGGACATCAGCTTGCGGTGGCGCTGGCGGTAGGGCTGCATGGTCAGGCCTTGGACAGGAACGCCTGGCGCTGGAGGATGCTGGCGAATTCCTCCATGAAGGTCTCGTAGCGCGACACCAGCCGCTCGACGTCGTGCGAGTAGCGATTGTAGGCGATCACCGCCGGGATCGCCGCGAACAGGCCCATGGCGGTGGCGATCAGCGCCTCGGCGATGCCGGGCGCGACGTGGGCGATGGTCGCCTGCTGCACCGTGCCGAGCGCGCGGAACGAGTTCATGATGCCCCAGACCGTGCCGAACAGGCCGACATAGGGGCTGGTCGAGCCGACCGTGGCCAGGAACGACAGGTGGGTCTCGAGGGTGTCGATCTCGCGCGACAGCGCCACGCGCATGGCGCGCTGCACGCCTTCGAGGATGTCCATGGGCTCGATGTTCTTCTGCTTCTCGAGGCGCGCGTACTCCTTGAAGCCGGCGACGAACACGCTGTCCATGCCGGCCAGGTTGTCGCGCCGCGACAGGTCCTGGAACATCTGGTTGAGGTTGGCGCCCGACCAGAACTTGCTCTCGAAGCGCTCGGCGGCGCGCGCCGCGGCCTTGAGCGCGATCCACTTGCGGAAGATCATGGTCCAGGAGATCATCGAGGCGAGCAGCAGGAGCAGCATGACCAGCTGCACCAGCAGGCTCGCGTCGCGGACCAGGGAAAAGAGACCGATGCCGTCGGGACTGGCGCTTATCACGATGCTCTCCACGCGTTGACCCGCGCGGCGATGCGCTCGGGGATGGGATGGGGGCTGAAGGTATTCACGTCGATACAGGCTATTTTTATCTCGCCGCTCGCCAGCAGTTCGCCGTCGCGCCGCACTTCCTGCTCGAACCGGATGCTGGCCGGCCCGGTACTGCCCAGCGCGACGCTGACCTCCAGCAGATCGTTGAAGCGCGCTGGCTTGCGGTACTCGACCCGCGCGGCGCGCACGGCGAATATGACACCTTCGTTGCGGCTGAGTTCATCCTGCTCGAAGCCCAGCGACCGCAGCCACTCGGTGCGGGCGCGCTCCATGAATTTCAGATAATTCGCGTAGTACACGACCCCGCCGGTGTCGGTATCCTCGTAGTACACGCGCACCGGCAGCAAAAAGGATCCGGGCATAGTCAAGTTACCACAACCGCAGCCACGGGGGCACGGGGGACACGGGGAATTCAAATGGACACACGTTTTATCCCTTCCTTCAGCCAGCGCTTGTTAAAGTTCAGCAGGAATCCCCGCTTATATCCGAGCAGAGTCAGATAGCTGATTACCTGTGCCAAATGTGCAGAGTCGAAGCGGTCGACTGCCTTGATTTCGAGCAACAAGCGGTGCTCTACGACAATATCCGCACGAAACCCGATTCCCAGATCACGTCCGCGGTACCGAACAGGGACGTCAACCTGGTGTCGCGCCGAAATTCCGGCTTCCGCCAACTCCACCATCAATGCCTGCTCGTAAATCGATTCGAGCAGGCCTGGACCAAGATGCCGATGCACGGCGGTCGCGGCCGTCAACACCCGGTCAATCAACCATTCTTCACATTCTATTGATTCCCCGTGTCCCCCGTGCTCCCCGTGGCTAATCATCAAGAACCTCCTTGTACGGCTCGGGAGCTCCGTCTCGGTCAGTCCTCCTCGAACATACCCCGCTGCGTAGCGTCGGCGTTGCGCGGGGGCTTGAGGCCGAAGTGCTGCCAGGCAGTGCGGGTGGCGACGCGGCCGCGCGGGGTGCGGGCCAGGAAGCCCTGCTGGATCAGGAACGGCTCGAGGACGTCCTCGATCGTGCCGCGCTCCTCGCCGATGGCGGCGGCGATCGAGTCGATGCCGACCGGGCCGCCGTCGAATTTCTCGATGAGCGCGAGCAGCAGCTTGCGGTCCAGGGTGTCGAAACCGTGCTCGTCGACGTGCAGCATGTCGAGCGCGGCCTCGGCGATCCTGCCGGTCAGCACGCCCTGGCCCTTCACCTCGGCGAAGTCGCGGGCGCGGCGCAGCAGGCGGTTGGCGATGCGCGGGGTGCCGCGCGAGCGGCGCGCGATCGCCGCCACACCCTCGGGCTCGGCCGCCACGCCGAGGATGCCGGCCGAGCGCTGCACGATGCGCTCGAGATCGGCGTTGCCGTAGAACTCCAGGCGCTGGACGATGCCGAAGCGGTCGCGCAGCGGCGAAGTCAAAAGCCCGGCCCGGGTGGTGGCGCCGATCAGCGTGAACGGCGGCAGGTCGAGCTTGATGGAGCGCGCCGCCGGCCCTTCGCCGATGAGGATATCGAGCTGGTAGTCCTCCATGCCCGGATACAGGATCTCCTCGACCACCGGGCTCAAACGGTGGATCTCGTCGATGAACAGCACGTCGTGCGGCTCGAGATTGGTGAGCAGCGCCGCCAGGTCGCCGGGCCGCTCCAGCACCGGACCGGATGTCTGGCGCAGGCCGGCGCCCATCTCGTGGGCGATGATATGCGCGAGCGTGGTCTTGCCGAGGCCCGGCGGGCCGAACAGCAGCACGTGGTCGAGCGCCTCCTGGCGCTGGCGCGCGGCGGCGATGAAGACCTCGAGCTGCTCGTGGATATGCGGCTGGCCGACATACTCCGAAAGCCGCAGGGGCCGCAGGCTGCGCTCGATGCCCGCCTCTTCCGGAACGCTCCGGGCTTCGGCGGACACCAGGCGGTCGGTCTCGATCATGGCCTCTCTCGTGGCGGGCGACACCCATCTTTCTCCGGCCGCGGCGTCGCGGGCCGCGCCGGCGGGATACCGCCGTACATTATATTAAGGAATCGGGCGCCGGGGACAGGGGCCGGCCGCATCAGGCCCGCAATCCGGCAATGAGCTTCAGGGCCTGGCGGATCAGCTCCTCGCTCACCTGGCCCTGCTGCGGTACGCGGCCCACCGCCCGGCTCGCCTCCTGGGGCTTGTAGCCTAACGCAATCAGCGCGCTCACCGCCTCCTGCACCGGATCAGCCGGCGCTGCCGCCGGACGGGCGGCCGCCGGACTGGCCGCCTCCAGCTTGTCGCGCATCTCGACGATCAGCCGTTCGGCGGTCTTGCGGCCGATCCCCGGGACCTGGGTGAAGCGCGCGATGTCATCATTGGCGATGGCGCGGGTGAATTCCGCGTCGCTGAGGCCCGACAGCAGGGCCAGCGCCACCCGCGGGCCGACGCCATTGACCTTGAGCAGGCTGCGGAACAACCGGCGCTGCGAGTCACGCGAGAAGCCGTACAACAGGTGCGCGTCCTCGCGCACCACCAGGTGGGTATGGAGCGTGAGCCGCTCGCCGACCGCCGGCAGGTCGTAGAAGGTCGACATCGGCGCCTCCAGCTCGTAGCCCACGCCGTTTACGTCCAGCACCAGGCTCGGCGGCTCCTTGTGCACCAGCACGCCCTGCAACCGGCCGATCACGCACCACCCCCGAAGCCGCGCACCACCCGCAGGCGCGGGCGCGCGGGCGCGCCGCCGAAGGCATGATGACCGTGGCAGATGGCGCAGGCCAGCGCGTCGGCGGCGTCGGCCTGCGGATTACCGGAGAGCTTAAGCAGGCTCTTGACCATGTGCTTCACCTGCTCCTTGTGGGCGTGGCCGCGGCCGACCAGCGCCTGCTTGATCTGCAAGGCGGTGTACTCGCTGACCGGAACGGCATGATTGACCGCCGCCAGCAGCGCGGCGGCGCGCGCGTGGCCGAGCTTGAGCGCGGAATCGGCATTGCGTGCCATGAAGACCTTCTCCACCGCCATGACCTCGGGCCGGTAGGTGCTGATCATCTCGCAGACGCCATCGTAGATGACCTTGAGGCGCTCGGCCAGCGCCCCGGTCGGGACGCGCACGCAACCGCTGGCGATGTAGCTCAGCTTGCCGGACCGCAACACCTGCACGACGCCGAACCCGGTGAGCCGCGAGCCGGGATCGATGCCCAGCACCCGCATCAGCCGCGTCTCCGAGGTATGGCGGGGCCCGACACCCCTCTCCCTCCGGGAGAGGGGCAGGGGTGAGGGCTACTGTTGCCGCACCGGCCGGACATGGCACCGGACCCGCGTCGGCAAACAATCGGCAATGACCCGCGCTCAACTTGCATGGCGTTCCAGCACCTCGTCGGGGAAATCGGCGTTGGAGTAGACGTTCTGGACGTCGTCCAGATTCTCGAGCATGTCGAGCAGCTTGAGCATCGTCTCGGCGTCCTCGCCGGCGAGCGTCACCGAGGTCGACGCGCGCTGCGTGACCTCGGCATGCTCGGGCTTGAGGCCGGCGGCGGCCATGGCCGCCAGCACGGCATCGTTGCTCTCCGGCGCGGTCAGCACCTCGATCGAACCGTCGTCGTTGCTCACGACGTCGTCGGCGCCGGCGGCCAGCGCCGCCTCCATCACCGCGTCCTCGCTGGTGCCGGCCGCGAAAGTCAGCACACCGAGCTTTTTGAACAGGTAGGCGACCGAGCCGTCGGTGCCGAGATTGCCGCCGTGCTTGCTGAGCGCGTGGCGCACCTCGCCGACCGTGCGCGTGCGGTTGTCGGTGGTGCACTCGACCATCAGCGCCACCCCGCCGGGGCCGTAACCCTCGTAACGGATCTCCTCGTAGCTCGCGCCCTCGAGCTCGCCGGTGCCGCGCTTGATGGCGCGATCGATGGTGTCCTTGGTCATATTGGCGTCGAGCGCCTTGTCGATCGCCGTGCGCAACCGCGGGTTGTGCCCCGGATCGCCGCCCCCGCCGGAGCGCGCCGCCACCGTGATCTCACGGATGAGCTTGGTGAACAGCTTGCCGCGCCGGGCGTCCTGCACCCCCTTGCGGAAGCGGATGTTCGCCCATTTGCTGTGTCCCGCCATAAGTATATGTTAGATAATGTAATTTATTGGAATCTGCCACCGCGCCGCACGCGCTAGCCGCAGTTTAGCACCGCCCCCGGGACCGCCCAAGCTGAAACGCGGCAACCCGGGCGGCGATCACGTCCGCTCGCGTGCGGCGACAAACCTTCCCTGGCTCAGGAAATCGACCACCGCATCCACCACCACCGGTGCCAACAGCATGCCGAAATGCGACACGCGCAATACACGCCGCGCCGTCGCCTGCGGCGGACAGGCCTCGGCGACCGCCACCGTGCCGTCGTGCGGCTTGGGCAGACCGCCGAACAGGCGGCCGAGACCGAGGCCGAGGTCACCGGCGATCGCGCCGAGCTCGTGCGCCGGCCAGGTCCAGTGTTGCGGTGCGCCGGCCAGCAGATCGGCGACACCCCGGCCCATGATGCGCCGCCCCCATCCCCAGCGCTCCGCACACCGCGCGGCATGGCTGCCGGTATGCGGCGTGCCGAGCGTCACGATGCGCCCGGGGCGCTGGTCGGGAAAGTCGTGGAACAGCGCGCGGATCACCAGGCCGCCGAGGCTGTATCCGACCAGGTGCACGGTGTCGCCCGGCAGGCTGTGGAGATAATCGTTGAGCGCGGCGGCGTTGGCGCGCAGGTCGCGGGCGACGGTCGGATAGGAAAAAATGTGAACGTCCAGGTCGCGTGCACGCAGCCGGCGTCTGAGCGGCCACAGCGCCCGGCGCGTCATCCACAGGCCATTGACCAACACCAGCGTCGTGCCGCTTTCCATGCCGGGGATTATAAACGATGATTCAGGGCACGACGGTGCGTATCGGAGCGATCGAATCAGCGGGGCCGGGTATCCCTCCCAGGGAATTCGTCTGGTCCTTGTAGGCGGGGCATCCTGCCCCGCCATCGAAGGCGCGACCATCCAGGATGCATGGAGGTTCGATCAACGCCGTGCATGGCGGGGCTGGAAGCCCCGCCTACAGGATTATTCTCAAGCTCGGCAGACCTCCGGTCAGGGCGACACGGCGAGCATGCGTTCCAGGGCGACGCGCGCCTGTTCCGCCTCGGCCGGCGGGACCTGGATGCGATTCACCACCCGGCCCGCGACCAGGTTCTCGAGCGTCCACAAGAGGTGCTGCGGGTCGATGCGGAACATGGTGGAGCACATGCACACCGTCGGCGCCATGAACTCGACGATCTTGCCGTCGCGGCGCTGCGACTCGTGCAGGCGGTTGACCAGGTTGAGCTCGGTGCCGACCAGCCAGTGGGTGCCGGGCTTGGACTCGGCGACGGTCTTGATGATGAACTCGGTGGAGCCGACATGATCGGACTGCTCGCAGACCTCGAAGGAACATTCCGGATGCGAGATCACCTTGCCGTCCGGCACACGCGCGCGGAAGGCGTCGATATGCTCGGGCTTGAACATCTGGTGCACCGAGCAGAAGCCCTTCCATAATATGATGCGCGCCTGTTTGATCTGCTCGACGCTCAAGCCCCCGCGCGGCTGGTTGAAATCCCACACCACCATCCGCTCGAGCGGGATGCCCATGCGGTGGCCGGTGTTGCGGCCCAAGTGCTGGTCGGGGAAGAACAGCACCTTCTCGCACTGCGCGAACGACCAGTCGAGCACCTGACGCGCATTGGTCGAGGTGCAGACCAGGCCGCCGTGGCGGCCGCAGAAGGCCTTGAGATCGGCGGACGAATTGATATAGGTGACCGGCGTGACCGCGCCCTCCACGTCCAGTACCCGGGCGAGCTCCTTCCAGGCGCGCTCGACCTTGGCGAGGCTGGCCATGTCGGCCATCGAGCAGCCGGCGGACAGGTCGGGCAATATGGAAATCTGCTCCGGCCGCGAGAGAATATCCGCGACCTCGGCCATGAAGTGCACACCGCAGAACACGATGTAATCGGCCGAGGAATCGGCCGCAAGCCGCGAGAGCTTCAACGAGTCGCCGGAGTGGTCGGCGTGCCGGAACACCTCCTCGCGCTGGTAGTGATGCCCGAGGATCACCAGGCGCTCACCCAGGGCCGCCCTGGCCGCGCGGATGCGCGCGTCCAGATCGGCGTCGCTCAAGGCATCGAATTGCTCAACCGCCAGCGCCGTCTCGGCCACTTTCCACCTCCCGCTCCGCCATCAGGGCGCGCAGGGCATCACGATTGGTCCAGGAAAACACCCGTTCGACCGCC
>Ga0214471_10004667_pt1 | contig 10565 bp, 10 predicted proteins | sample RVTome_5_FD_207665 | JGI IMG/M metagenome (GOLD analysis project Ga0214471, IMG submission 207665) | Soil microbial communities from uranium-contaminated site in the Upper Colorado River Basin, Wyoming, United States - RVT142D155 | ecosystem: Environmental > Terrestrial > Soil > Contaminated >... | reverse complement strand
CATCGAGTTCAAAGGCAACAACAAGACCAAGGACAAAGTCCTGCGCCGCCAGCTGCGGGTCTTCGAGGGTCACCTGTTCAGTCAAGGCGCTCTGGAGCTGAGCGTCTTGCGGCTCAACCAGCTCGGCTACTTCGAGGGGATCGAGCCGGATTTCAAGAAGGTCGATGCCAGCGAGGTCCTGCCGCCGTTGCTCGACGATCCCCAAGCAGAGAATCCGCTCGGCGTCGCGCAGGATGGCTCCGACGGCGCCGGCGAGACCGGGGCCGACCAGGAAAAGAAGAAGGTTTTCAAGTATGTGGACGTGACCATCAAGGTCACCGAGATCGGGCGCAACCAGATTCAGTTCGGCGCCGGCGTCAGCGGCATCGAGGGCGGCTTCTTCAACTTCCTCTACCAGACCCAGAACTTCCTCGGCGGCGGCTCGACCTTCGGCTTCTCGGCCCAGGTCGGCGGCCGCACCCGCAATCTGTCGATCAACTACTTCAACCCGTTTTTCCTCGACCGCCAGGTCGGCTTCGGGTTCAGCGTGTTCGATCGCTCGTTGCGTTTCACGTTCCTGGATTTCGAGCAGGAGAGCCGCGGAGCCAGCGTGCGCTTCAGCAAACCGCTGACCGAATTCAGCCTGGTGGCGTTCGGCTACAGCTACCAATCGACTTCGTCGACCCAGCTGTTTCAAACCGCGGCCGACATTCCGTTCATCACCGACTACGAAAACGGGCGCTTTTCGACCAGCGCGTGGGACATTTCGCTGGTGCGCAACAGCGTCGACAACCCGATCTTCCCGACCAGCGGCATGCGTTGGGTGATCGGCGGCGAGTACGCCGGGCCCGGCGGCGAGGTCCAGTTCTTCAAGCCGCGCGGCGAGCTCAGCTGGTTTGTGCCGATCGGCAGCAGCCGCAGCATGATCTTCGGCCTCCACACCGAGGCGGCCTACGCCAAGGCTCTGGGCGCGATCGCCGAAGAGGGCGGGGCGGGCCTGCCGTGGTTCGAGCGCTTCTTCCTCGGCGGCGAGACCAACATCCGCGGCTTTCGGATCTCGAGCATCTCCCCGATCTGGGTCGATCCCGAGACCGGATCGCGGTTCCGGGTCGGCGGGAACTCGATGTGGTACGCCAACCTCGAGTACATGTTCCAGGTCGCCAAGTACGTGCGCCTGGTGCCGTACTTCGACTTCGGCGGCGTGTACGCGACCGACTTCGACGACCCCAATCGGTTCGAGACGCCGGCGGTGCGCGGCGCCTACGGCCTCGAGCTGCGCTTCACGCTGCCGGTGTTCAACGTCCCGTTCCGGATCATCTACGGCGTCAACATCGATCCGATCGTCGACGAGGACAAGACCGATTTCCTGTTCACGCTGGGGACTAATTTCTAACGTGCTTGCGGGTCGCCCGCGACCCGCATTAAGCTGAGAGCGTTGGAGGAAGAGAAACGGCATGCAACCTGGAAAGACGATAGGGCTCACGCTGTTGGTTTGGACGCTGCCGCTGCTGGCCGGCGCGCAGGAGCTGGCGGTGATCGACGACGAAGCGGTGTTGGCGCGCTCGCGCCGCGGTCGCGAGGTCAAGGAGTTCATGGCCAAGATTCAGCAGGAGAAACTCCAGGAGGTCAGCGCGCGACAAGCCGAGCTGGAATCGAAACGCGAGAAGCTGATCTCGCAGGCGCTGACCCTCAACGACGCCGCCAAGCAGAAACTCACCATCGAGATCGAGCAGGGCGAGATCGAGCTCAAGCGCACCCGCGAAGACAAGAACCGCGAGCTCAACACGATTCTCGAGCAGCAGCTCACCAAGCTCAATGAGGAGATCGATCCGGTGTTGCAGCAGCTGGCGCGCGAAAAGGACATCAAGCTGATTCTGTCGCGCACCCTTTACGGCCGCGGGCTGCTCTACTTCGACGATTCGATCGACATCACCGAGGAGCTGATTCAGCGCTTCGATTCGGCCTCCCAGGGCGGCGCCGCCGCCGAGCAGCCGCCGCCCGCCAACCCGTAAGGAAACGGCGCGGCGAGCGACGGCGGGACCCAAGCGTGGGCAGCGAAACGATCGGGATCCGGGAGATCCTCAAGGTCCTGCCGCACCGCTACCCGTTTCTGCTGCTCGACCGCATCGTTTCGATCGAACCCGGGCAGCGCTGCCGGGCGGTCAAGAACGTCACCATCAACGAGCCCTTCTTTCAAGGCCACTTTCCGGTTCAACCGGTGATGCCGGCGGTGCTGGTGGTTGAGGCGCTGGCCCAGCTGGGGGCGTTTCTGCTGCTGCACAGCCAGCCCGAGCATCAAGGCCAGCTGTTCTACTTCACCGGCATCGACAAAGCGCGCTTCCGCCGGCCGGTGGTGCCGGGCGACCAGCTCCAGCTCGAGGTCCAGATCCTGCAGCGGCGGCCGCGCGCCTGCAAGATGCGCGGCGCGGCCACGGTCGACGGCGAGCGGGCCGCCGAGGCGATCATCCTGTCGAGCCTGGTGGACCTCGAGCCGTGAAGCAAATCCATCCCACGGCGATCGTCTCGCGCAAGGCCGAGCTCGCGGACCGGGTCGAAATCGGACCGTTCGCCATCATCGGCGACGGCGTGCAGCTCGCCGCCGGGGTCAAGGTCGGAGCGCATTGCGTGGTCGAGGGCGGCTGCTCGATCGGCGCCGAGAGCGAGCTGTTCACCCACTGCTCGATCGGCTCGGCCCCGCAGGATCTCAAGTTCGGCGGCGAGCCGAGCCGGCTCGAGATCGGGCAGCGCAACCGGTTTCGCGAGTTTTGCACCGTGAACCGCGGCACCGCCGGCGGCGGCATGGTCACTCGGATCGGCGACGACAACTATTTCATGGCCGGCACCCATATCGCCCACGACTGCCAGGTCGGCAGCGGCACGATCTTCGGCAACGGCGCGGTGCTGGCCGGCCATGTCCTGGTCGGCGACTGCGCCGGGGTCGGCGCGTTCAGCGGGGTGCATCAATTCTGCCGCATCGGGCGGCACGCCTACATCGGCGGCTATTCGGTGATCGACCAAGACGTGGCCCCGTTCGTGCTGGTGGTCGGCAATCGGGCGCGCCCGCACGGCCTCAATCTGGTCGGGCTCAAGCGGCGCGGCTTCACCCCGGCCACCATCGCCGGGCTCAAGCGCGCCTACCGCCTGCTGTTTCGTTCCGGCCTGCCCCGCGAGGCGGCGCAGGCGCAGGTTCGCAGCGCATGCAAGGACTGTCCCGAGGCGCTGGAGCTGGTCGAGTTCTTCGGCAGCTCGCAGCGCGGGGTCCTGGTTCGCTGAGCGAGCGCGCGGCGCGCGCCCGGCGGCCGAGCCGAGCCGCTTGCAGGCGGCGAGGACCACAATGAGCGCGATCAGCGGCGAGCCGATCGGCGCGCGGGCGGCGCGGGTCGCGGTGTTCGGGGTCGGACACGTCGGCCGCCACCACGCGCGGATCTACGCCGGACTGCGCGGCGCCGAGCTGGTGGCGGTGGTCGATCGCGACCGGGCCCGGGCCGAGGCGGTGGCGGGGATGCACGGAGCCGCGGTCGCCGAGCGGCCGGCCGATCTGATCGGCCGGATTGACGCGGCCAGCGTTGCGGTGCCGACCTCGGCGCACCAAGAGGTGGCCGAGGAGTTGCTCGCCGGCGGCATCGATGTGCTGGTCGAAAAGCCGCTGGCCGGCAGCGCCGCGGCGGCGCGCGCCTTGATCGAACTTGCCGAGCGCCACGGCCGTATCTTGATGCCGGGACACCCGGAGCGCTTCAACCCGGCGATCCAGGCCGCGGTCAAGCTGGTGGAGCGGCCGCTGTTCGTCGAGAGCCAGCGCTTGGCGCCGTTCAGCGAGCGCTCCCTCGATATCGACGTCATCATGGACCTGATGATCCACGACTTGGACGTGCTACGCTGGTTGGTGCCGCAGCCGGTGGTGCGGGTCGACGCGGTCGGGGTTGCGGTCCTGAGCGCGAGCGTCGACATCGCCAACGTCCGGCTCGAATTCGAGGGCGGCTGCGTCGCCAACCTGACCGCCAGCCGGGTCTCGTCGACCAAGCTGCGCAAGCTGCGCTTTTTTCAACCGGCCGGCTATCTGTCGATCGACTACGCGAACCAGGCGCTCAAGCGGCTCCAAGTGGTGCCGGGGGCGGACGGCAAGCTGCGGATCGATGCCACCGCGCTGCCGGTCGAGCCGGCCGAGCCGCTCGAACGCGAGCTGGCGGCGTTCGTCGAAGCGGTGCGCCGCCGCGCGCCGCCGCCGGTGACCGCCCGCGAGGCGCTGGCTTCGATCGAGCTGGCGCTGCGGGTCCAGCAATCGATGCAGGCGCGGGCCGCGCTGCACGGTCTGGCGCCATGAGATTGCTCAAAAAGAGCATCCGCACGGTTGGCGGCTTCGCCTTGCTCGGGATCGGGGTGATCGGCGGTTTCATCCCGGTGCTGCAGGGCTGGGTGTTCATCCTGGCCGGTCTGGCGCTGCTGGCGGTCGACTATCATTGGGCGCGCCGGATCAAGCAGTGGGCGCTGGCCAAGTTTCAGCGCCGGCGCAAGCCGGACCCGGACCGGCCCCCGCAGTAGCCCGCGCGCTGCGGCGCGATGCGGCGCGGCCGCGGGCAGCCGGTCCAACCCGCGCAGAACTTGAACGAACGCGACGCAAAGAAGCAGATCGAGCGGCTCAGCGCCGCGATCGAGCGGCACAACTATCTCTATCACGTGCTCGATCAGCCCGAGATCAGCGACGCGGACTACGATCGGCTGGTGCGCGAGCTCCAGGCGCTGGAACAGCGCTTCCCCAAGCTGCGGCGCGCCGATTCGCCGACCCAGCGGGTCGGCGGCGAGCCGGCCAAAGGCTTCGCGCCGGTGCGGCACCGCCTGCCGATGCTCAGCCTCGACAACGCCATCGAGGAGGCGGAGGTGCGCGAGTTCGAGGCCCGCGCGCTGCGGGCGCTGGGCCGGAGCGGGCCGCTGGCCTACGTTGCCGAGCCCAAGCTCGACGGGCTCGCGGTCGAGCTGATCTTCGAGGCTGGACGCTTCGTCCGCGGTCTGACTCGCGGCGACGGCGAAACCGGCGAGGATGTCAGCGCCAATCTCAGAACCATCCGCGCCCTGACCCTCAAGCTGCGCGAAGCCGGTCCGGAGCGGCCGCGCCTGCTCGAGGTGCGCGCCGAGGTGCTCTATCCGAGCGCCGACTTTCAGCGGCTCAACGCGGCCCGCGAAGAGCAGGGCCTGCCGGTGTTCGCCAACCCGCGCAACGCCGCGGCCGGCGCGCTGCGCCAGCTCGATCCGCGCATCACCGCGAGCCGTCCGCTGACCCTGTTCTGCCACGGCGCCGGGGTGGTGGAGCCCGATCCGTTCGGCAGCCACTGGGAGCGGCTGGAGGCGTTTGGTGCCTGGGGCCTCAAGACCAACCCGCTGGCGCGGCGCTGCATTGATTTGGAGGCGGCGCTGGCCTATCGGGCCGAGCTCAAAGACCAGCGCGACCTTTTGCCCTACGAGATCGACGGCGTGGTGCTCAAGATCGACGATCTGGCGCTGCAGCGCGCGCTGGGGGCGACCGCCAAAGCGCCGCGCTGGGCGATCGCCTACAAGTTCGCGCCGCGGCGCGCGACCACGGTGGTGCGCGACATCCAAGTCAACGTCGGCCGGACCGGCGCGCTGACCCCGGTGGCGCTGATGGAACCGGTCGAGGTCGGCGGGGTGACCGTGAGCCGCGCCTCGCTCCACAACCAGGACGAGCTCGAGCGCAAGGACATCCGCATCGGCGACACGGTGGTGATCGAGCGCGCCGGCGACGTGATACCGTACGTGGTCGAAGCGCTCAAAGAGCAGCGCAGCGGCACGGAGCGCCGCTTCGTCTTCCCGAGCCAGTGCCCGGCCTGCGGCCAGCCGGTGGTTCGGCCTCAAGACGAGGTCGCCTGGCGCTGTCTCAATCGGGCCTGCCCAGCCCAGCTCAAGGAGGGGCTGAGGCACTTCGCCTCGCGGGTCGGGATGGACATCGAGGGGCTGGGGGAGAAGCTGATCGAGCAGCTGGTCGACCGCGGGCTGGTCAAGGATTTCGCCGATCTCTACCAGCTCGACGCCGAGACGCTCGCGGGCCTCGAACGGATGGCGGAGAAAAGCGCCGCCAACCTGATCGCCGGGCTGGAGCGCAGCCGCGAGCGCGATTTGGCCAAAGTGCTCTACGCGCTCGGCATCCGCCATGTGGGCGAGACCACGGCGCGCAGCCTGGCCGAGCACTTCGGCTCGCTGGAAGCGTTGGCCGATGCCACGCCGCAGCAGCTCCAGGAGATCAGCGAGGTCGGCCCGGCGCTGGCCGAGTCGGTCCACGACTTTTTCAGCCATCCGGCCAACCGCGCGTTGCTCGAGCGGCTGCGCGCCGCCGGTCTCAAGTTCACGCCGCCGGAGCGGCGCCGCGGCGAGGGCAAGCTCGCCGGCAAGACCTTCGTGTTCACCGGCAGCTTGGAGCGGCTCTCGCGGCCGGAGGCCAAGCGCCGAGTCGAGGCGTTGGGCGGAAAAGTGGTCGGCAGCGTGAGCCCGGCGGTCGATTACGTGATCGCCGGCGCCGCGGCCGGCGGCAAGCTCGCCAAGGCCGAAAAGCTCGGCAAACCGATCCTCGACGAGGGGGCGTTCCTGCGATTGCTGGAACACTAATCGGTCAAGGGCTTCGCCCTTGTTGTCGGCGCGCAGAGTCCCGAATGGGGTGGCATGGGTGGCCGCAGGCCGCCCATGGACGAGCTTTGAATAAGAAGGGAGGTCGTCCATGGGCTTGCTGCGCACGCCCATGCCACCCGGTGGTCTGCGCCGCTATGCTGGGTGGATGAGAAACCGTTCGCGATGAGCCTCGGCTTCCATTTCGATCCGCTCTATCTCGAGCACCGCGCCGGCCCCGGCCACGTCGAGCGCCCCGAGCGCCTCGAGGCCGTGATGCGCCACGTCCGCTCGAGCGGGTTGAATCTCGACTCATTCGCCGTCAGCCGTCGGGACGGCGAGCAGTGGATCGCCGCGGTCCACGATCCCGACTACCTCGAATCGGTGCGGCGCGCCTGCGAGCGCGCGCCGGCCGGCGGTCTGGCGCTCGATCCCGACACCGTGGTCACGCGCGATTCGTTTCGGGTCGCGGTCCAGGCGGTTCAAGCGGCCCAGACCGCGGTCGATCGAATCGAGAGCGGCGCCATGGCTGCCGCGTTCGCGGCCGTGCGACCGCCCGGTCATCACGCCGAGCTCGATCGCGCGATGGGCTTCTGTCTGTTCAACACGGTCGCGGTCGCCGCGCGCTACGCGCAGAAAGCGCACCGGCGCGAGCGGATTCTGATCGTCGATTGGGACGTCCACCACGGCAATGGCACCCAGCACCTGTTCGAGGATGATCCGAGCGTGTTCTATTTCAGCGTCCACCAGTTTCCGCTTTATCCCGGCACTGGCCGGCGCGAGGAACGCGGCCGCGGTCCGGGCCGCGGGGCGACGCTCAATGTTCCGCTCGCACCCGGCAGCGGCGACGAGGCGTTCGAGGGCGCGCTGCGCGCCGAGCTGGTGCCGGCCGCCGCGGCGTTCCAGCCCGATTGGGTCCTGGTCTCGGCCGGGTTCGACGCCCATCGGCTCGACCCGCTGGCGCAGTGCGAGGTCAGCTCGGCCGCCTACGGCCGCATGGCGCGGACCGTGAAAGCGCTCGCCGAGCGCCACTGCGGCGGCCGGCTGCTGGTCTTGCTCGAGGGCGGCTATCACCTCGAGGCGCTGGGCGAGAGCGTGGTCGAGTGCCTGCGCGGGCTGCGCGACCCGGACCCGACATGAGCGCGGCGCGGCGCAAGTCCGGCGCGGCGGGCAAGGCCTCGCCCTCCGAGACCGGGTCTGGCAAGCGCCGCGGCCGCAAGCGCCGCGACCCTCCGGCCGGCTCCGAGACCCTGCCGGTGGAGATCCTGGGGCCCGAAGCGGAAGCGATCGATTCCGACCTGCTGCCCGAAGCGGGCTCCTCCGCCGGCGACTCCCAAAGCGCTGCGGCCGAGGCCAGCTCGCTCGCAACCTACGATCCGCTGCGGCGCTACATCGCCGAGATCCGGCAGTATCCGCAGCTCGGCGCCGAAGAGGAGCGCGAGCTGGCGATCCGCTACCGGCGCCACGGCGACCTGGCGGCGGCGCGCCTCCTGGTCACCGCCAACCTGCGGCTGGTGGTGAAGATGGCGCGCATGTTCCATCGCTGGCGGCTCAACATCCTGGATCTGATCCAGGAGGGCAATCTCGGGCTGCTCCAGGCGGTCCAGCGCTTCGATCCGTTTCGCGGCCTGCGGCTCTCGACCTACGCCTACTGGTGGATCAAGGCCTACATCCTCAAGTACGTGATGGACAACTGGGGCCTGGTGCGCATCGGCACCACCGCCGCGCGGCGCCGACTGCTGTACAACCTGAGCCGCGAGCAGCGGCTGTTGGAGGCGCGGGGGATCGAGGCCGGGCCCAAGCTGCTCGCGGAGCGCTTCGGGGTCTCCGAGGAGGACGTCAAAGATGTCTCCGCCGGCCTGGGGCAGCGCGACGTCTCGCTCGACGCGCCGGTCGATTCCGAGGCGGGCGGGATGGCCTTCGTCGACGCGCTGCCGAGCGCGGGCGCCAGCGTCGAGGAGAGCGTGGCTCAAGACGAGATGCAGGAGCTGATGCAGCGCAAGTTCCAAGCGTTCGCCGGCGATCTGGACCCGCGCGACCGCGCCATTCTCGAGCACCGCTTGCTCGCCAGTGAACCGATGACCCTGGAGCAAATCGGGCAGCAGTTCGGAATCACGCGCGAGGGGGTGCGCCAGGTCGAGCGCAAATTGCTGGTCCGGCTCAAGGCCTTCATGGAGCGCGAGCTCAAGGAGCGCGGCTTCAGCTTCCAACTCCAACGCCGTCATCGAGGCGGCGGATAGGGCGCCATCTGCGTCAAGGCGCCAGATCCGCCGCCTTGCTACGGGAGGCGGCGCTGGAATTCTTTGCGCAGCTGGCGGTAGCAGTCGGCGCCGAGGCTTTGAGGCCGATATTCGAAAATGGTCTTGCCTTCCAGCGGCGCTTCGGCCAGGCGCACGTTGGAGCGGATCACGCTGCGCAGCACCAGATCGCGAAAGGCCGAGCGCACCTGACCGACCACCTCGGCGGTGAGCTTCAGATAGGGATTGAACTGGGTGAAGACGATGCCGAGGATGTCGGCGGCGTGGAGCTTCTGGCGCCGCAGCAGCTCGAGCTCGCGGGCGAACAGCTCGAGCGCATGATGGGCCAGCGGCGCGGCCTGGATCGGCACCAAGACATGGTCGGCGGCGATCAGCGCCTGGACTGCCAGTGCATCCAGTGAAGGCGGTCCGTCGATCAAGATATGGTCGTAGCGGCGCCGGGCGCCGCGCAGGTGATCGCGCAACCGGGTCGCCAACCGGCGCGAACGGTCCCTGAGCTCGACCGACAAAAGGTCGATATCGGCCGGGAGCAGGAACAGCTTGCCGGCGCCGACCGGCTGAACCACCTGCGGCATCTCCGCGTCGCGCAGCAGCAGATCGGCCATCGTCTTTCCGGCTGCGATCCGATCCCGAAAAATGTAGGTCAGCGAGCCCTGCGGATCGAGGTCGACCAGCAGCACCTTGCGGCCGCGCTCGGCGAGCGCGGCCCCCAGGTTGCAGGCGGTGGTGGTCTTGCCGGTCCCGCCCTTCATCGAGAGAATCGCCGTGATCGGCATGGACGTCAGATCGCGGTGGGTCGCAGCGCCGACCCCACCCCCAATCGGTTTTCATCATAGCTTTGGGCCGATCGACCCGGTCAAGCTCGCGGTCGGGGCGGCACCTGGGTCCACCCGCGACAGCAAGACGAGAATCGGTCATCCTAGGGGCGTCCGGCCCGCGATGGAATCGAAGCGCCCCTACGACGCCGTGCTGTTCGATCTCGACGGCACGCTGATCGACACCACGCCGCTGATCCTGGCCAGCTTTCGCTTCGTCGAGCAGGAGCATCGCGGGCCGCGCCGACTCGAGCGCGATTGGCTCGAGGGCCTGGGGACGGCGCTGCGCGATCAGCTGCGCGAATACGTCTTCCACCAAGGATTGTGGCTGGGAGCGGAAGAGGCCGAGACCGATCGGATGCTCGCCACCTACCGTCGCTTCAACCGAGCGCAGCACGATCGGCTGGCTCAGCCGTTTGCCGGCGTCGAGGCATTGCTCCAGGAGCTGCAGCGGCGCCGCTATGAGCTGGCGGTGGTCACTTCGAAGAGCCGGGACATGGCGCGCCGCGGCCTGGAGCTGTTCGGGCTGTCGCGGTATTTCTCCACTTTCGTGGGCCTCGAGGACACCGCGCTTCACAAGCCGAACCCCGATCCAGTGCTGCTGGGAGCCTCGCGCCTCGGGGTCGAGCCGGCCCGCGCCCTCTACGTCGGCGACGCTCCGGCCGACCTCGGCGCGGCGCAGGCCGCCGGGATGGGCTTCGGGGCCGCTCAATGGGGCGGCCTCGACCTGCTCCACAGCCTCGACGGCGCCACCGCCCGATTGCAGCGCCCCGCAGATCTCCTCGCCCTGCTCCCGTGACCGGTCGCGCGCGCCCCCCCAAGCTCGGGCTGGCGGCGCGTCCGACCTGACACTCGGGATCGGCGCGCGGCGCAAGCGGGGAAGCGGCCCGTCGCGCGCCTCTGC
>Ga0214471_10004666_pt1 | contig 10566 bp, 9 predicted proteins | sample RVTome_5_FD_207665 | JGI IMG/M metagenome (GOLD analysis project Ga0214471, IMG submission 207665) | Soil microbial communities from uranium-contaminated site in the Upper Colorado River Basin, Wyoming, United States - RVT142D155 | ecosystem: Environmental > Terrestrial > Soil > Contaminated >... | reverse complement strand
CGAGAAGACGAACTGACCCTTGCCCTTCACCTGCACCGAGACGAATCGCTCGTCCATGATCAGCGGGTCGGGCTCCCAGGAGCCGTCGGCCGCCCGGCGCACGTGCCCGGGCAACCCGACCTCGTACGGCGTCACGCGCGGGATCTCGCCGCTGACGAAGAAGACGCCGCCGACGGCGGTCTGGGCCTCCCGCGTGCTGACGACGTTGGCGCCGGCCTTGGCGAGGCGCTCCGGGTCCGGCAGGCGCTCGTAGACGAACCGCGTGCCGTCCGGACGCTCGGAACCGCGCTGCCGGAACATGCCGGGGTGCACGAAGCAGTCGAGCTTGCCCGGGCTGCGTCGCGTCGCCACGGACTCGATCGCCGTGAGGAGCCCGCCGCCATGATCCCAGTGCCCGTGCGAGAGGACGACCGCCTCGATCGCGCCCCAGTCCACGCCGAGGATCTCCGCGTTCCGGGTCAGCGTCGAGCCGGCCGGGCCGGCGTCGAAGAGCAGCGTGTGACGGCTGTCGCCGACGTGGGCGGTGAGCAGCAGCGACAGCCCGTGGTGCGCGCGGCAGATGGCCTCGCCGGACAGCGTCGGCAGGCGGCCGGCCGCCAGCAACCCGGCCCACTCGGGAACGACGTTCTTCGGCGTCGTCGACAGGCTGTCGGTGGAGTTGTCGACGAGAACGAGGACCTCCAGCCGGTCGGCGGCGAGCATCAGCGGGCCGGCTGCGCGGCGGCCGCCAGGATCCGGGCCGGCGTGATGGGCAGCGAGGTCAGCGCGAGATCGGGCCGGCCGAGGGCATCGCAGACGGCGTTGGCGATGGCGCCGCCGAGCCCCGGGTTGCCGCACTCGCCCAGCCCCCGCAGGCCGAGCGGGTTCGTCTTCGCGCGCACCTCCTGGTAGAAGCCGTCCACCGCGGGCACGTCGTTCGCGTACGGCAGCGCGTAGTCCATCAGCGAGCCGGAGAGGAGCTGGCCGCCGGCGTCGTACACCAGGCTCTCGTGCAGCGTGTTGCCGATGCCGAAGGCGACACCGCCGACGAGCTGGGCGTCGACCAGGGCCGGGTTCACGGCCCGGCCGACGTCGGCGCCCACGACGATCCGCTTCAGCGCGAGCACGCCCGTCTCGGGATCGACGTCGAGGACGACCGCGGCGGCGCAGCCCGCGTAGGTGACTTTCGTCACCTCGAACGAGGCCCCCGCGGCCAGCCGCCGCTCGGCCGCCAGCTCGGCCAGCGTGACGCGGCGTCCGCCGGCCTCCAGCGCGCCGCCCGCGTAGATGACGTCCGCCTCCGTCACGCCCCAGCGCGCCGCCGCCCGCTGCCGCGCCTCGGCGATGAGCTTGGCCGCCGCCAGGGCCGCCGCGTTGCCCGCGGTGACGGTGCCGCGCGAGCCGTACGTGCCCACCCCGCTCTCGACCGCGGCGGTGTCGGCGTGGCGGACGTCGAAGCGCGACGGCGGCAGCCCGAGGGCCTCGCCGAGGATCTGCGCCAGCACGGTCTCGAGCCCGGGGCCCATCGACGAGGCGCCCGTGTCCACGACGAGGGTGCCGTCCGCCCGCGCCTCCACCTGCGTCGTCTCGAACGGGCCGAGGCCGGTCTTCTCGACGTACACGGCCAGGCCGATGCCCCGGCGCGGGCCCGACGGCCGCGCGTTGACGGCTACCTGCTCGGCGCGCGCCGCGTCGCAATCCAGCCGGCGGAGCAGCTCCTCGAAGAGCGCCGGGAAGTCGCCGGAGTCGTAGACGGTGCTCACGCCGAACGACGTGGTGCCGCAGTCGTACGGCATCTCGTCCGCGCGGATCAGGTTGCGGCGCCGGACCTCGGCCGGCTCGAGGCCGAGGCGGGCGGCGCCCCGGTCCAGCAGGCGCTCGCGCACGAAGTTGCACTCCGGGCGCCCCGGCGAGCGCAGCGTGCCGGCCGGCGTCTTGTTGGTCACCACCGACCAGAGGTCGCAGGCGTAGCTGGGCACGCGATAGGGGCCGGGCAGCAGGGCGGCGCCGAACTCGGCGGGGACGAGCGCGGCGGTGCGCACGTAGGCGCCGATGTCGGCGTGGATCACTGCCCGCAGGCCGAGGATGCGGCCGTCGCGGTCGAAGCCGATCTCGACCTCGTAGGCGACCTCGCGCGCGTGGTTGGCGGCCATGAGGTTCTCGCGCCGGCTCTCGATCCACTTCACCGGCCGCCCCAGCTTCATCGCGGCCAGCGGAACCAGGATGTCCTCCGGGTACAGCTCGCCGCGCACCCCGAAGCCACCCCCCACGTCCACCTCCGTGAGCCGGAGGGCGCCGGGCGGGATCCCGAAGATGGGCGCCAGGATCGTGCGGTTGATGTGAATGCACTTGGTCGAGCCGATCAAATGCAGCTCCCCCCCGCGTGGATCGGGCGGCACCGCGACGAGCCCGCGCGTCTCCAGCGCGGCGGCGGTCTGCCGCGGGTAGTGGAAGCGCTCCCGGATGACGACGGCGGCGCCCGCCAGCGCGGCGCCGGCATCCCCCACGCGCATCGTGATCGTGGCCACGTTGTTGGAGTCCGTCCCCGGGAACAGCCGGGGCGCGCCCGCCGCGAGCGCGTCGGTCACCGACGCGCAGGCCGCCAGCGTCTCGTAGACGGCGTCGATCTTCTCCAGCGCGTCGCGGGCGAGATAGGGATCGTCGGCGACGACCAGGGCCACCGGCTCGCCCGCGTAGCGGACGACGCTGCGGGCGATGCCCGGTTGGAGGTAGCGCTCGGTGCCAGCCGGCGCCGGGACGCGGTTGGGGATGATGGCCGCGGCGGGCACGTCGGCGGCCGTGAGGACCGCGTGCACGCCGGGCATGTCGCGCGCGCGCTTGGCGTCGACCGACACCAGGCGGGCGTGAGCGTGCGGCGAGCGGAGCACGCTCGCATGCAGCATCCCCGGCACGCGCACGTCGTCCACGAACCGCCCGCGGCCGGCCACGTAGCGCTCGCCGCCCAGCCGCCGGTGCGACTCACCGATCATCTGCGCTCCTTGGCCGCCATCTTGGCCTTCAACTCCTCGGGCGTCAGCCGCACGATGTCCTCGTTCTGGTGGGCGTAGAGCGTGTACGTGTCGGCGTCGTCGCCGTCGAGGGCGATGCGGCCGGCCAGCACGTCGGCCTTCCAGCGGGCGTGCTCGGGCTCGCGCGCGTGGAATTCCGGCATCACCTCGCGCGCGAACAGCTCCAGGCTCTGGCAGATGTCGCCGTGGGTGGTCCGGCCGGCCTGGGCGAGCAGGATCACCTGGTCCACGCCGGTCGCCTCGAACTCACGCAGGCGGCGGCGGATCGTCTCCGGGGAGCCGATGAGGCCGCTGTGCAGCGTCGCCTGCGCCTGCTCGGTCTGGCGCCACTCCTGGTAGGCCTCCCACAGGTTCCCCTCGCCCGGGTTGGGAATGCCATGGCGGCCGTAGTGGCTCAGGCAGAAGACGAAGAACGTCCAGCCGGAGGCCTTCTCGAGCGCTTCGGCGTCCGTCCCGGCGCACATGAAGCCGCTGACCATCGCGATGTTCGGATTGGTCGGGTAGTCGGCGAGCTTGCCGAGATTCTGCGTCAGCTCGCGGTAGTAGCGATTGACCCACGCGCGGGCGGCGTCCGGCGAGACGAACTGGAAGCCCAGCGCGCCCATGCCCCAGCGGCCGGCGCTGGCGATCGTCGTGATGTTCGAGCACGCCACCCACAGCGGCGGATGCGGCTTCTGCATCGGCTTGGGCACGACGTTGCGGGCGGGAAAGTCGAAGTACTTGCCGTGCCACTCGTGCCGGTGCCGGGTGAAGGCGGGCACCAGCGCCTGCACCGCCTCCTCCCACACGTCCCGCTTCTCCCGCACGCGGGCGCCGAACGGGTGCAGCTCCACCGGCCCCTGCCCCTCGCCGAGCCCCAGCTCCACCCGCCCGCCCGAGAGCAGGTCGAGCGTGGCCACTCGCTCGGCCACCCGGATGGGATGGTTGGTCGGGAGCTGGATGATCCCGTGGCCGAGCCGGATGCGCTGCGTTCGCTGGGTCGCCGCGCCCAGGAACACCTCGGGGGCCGAGCAGTGCGAGTACTCCTCGAGGAAGTGGTGCTCGACGCACCATGCGTAGTCGAAGCCCAGGCGATCGGCCAGCTCGATCTGGCCGAGCGCGTCCTGGAGCAGCCGGTACTCGCTCCGCTCGCTCCACGGCCGGGGCAGCTGCAGCTCGTAGAAGATGCCGACCTTCACCGGGGCCTCCTCCTCGCGTCGTCCATGCCGGCTACTGTACGGATTCCCCGGCCGCACTCAAGCCGGTCCGCCCGGCCACGCCAAAATCCTTGACCCGACGGCGGCGGCCTCGCCATGATAGGCGGGTCCCATGCGCATCCTGGTGGTGGACGACTCCTCACCGCACCGGCGCCTGCTCACCGCGCTCTTCAGCCGCGCCGGGCACGAGGTCGTGACCGCCGGCGACGGCAGCGTTGCGCTGGAGACCCTCGAGCGCGAGAAGATCGACGCGGTCGTGTCCGACGTGCGGATGCCCAAGATGGACGGCTTCCAGCTCTGCCGGACGATCCGCCAGGACCCGCGCTGGCGCCGGCTGCCGTTCATCTTCTACAGCAGCATCTTCATCGGCGACCCCGCCCACGCCTTCGGCCGCGACCTGGGTGCCACCGCCTATCTCGACGCCAAGGAGATCGCGCCGGACCAGGTCGCGCGGGAGCTGGAGAAGCTCGTCGCCCGGCACGTGCGCGAGGAGTACGACGAGACGCTCGGCCGGCTGCTCGACGACGTGGAGTTCGCCCGCCGCTATCACAACGTGGTGCTGGGCTCGCTGGGGGACGGCGGCGCCGAGGGCCTGCGCGAGCTCGTCGCCGCCAGCGCCCAGGCGCTCGACGACGTGGTGGCCCGGCTCGACGCCGAGCGACGGGCGGCGGCGGCGGCGGAGCGGACGGTGCAGTCGGCCGAGCTGGCGCTGCTGAAGGAGCTCGGCGAGTACCTCGGCGACCGGATCAACAACCCGCTGGCGGTCATCCTCGCCAGCGCTCAGCTGCTGGAGATGAAGGAGCGCAGCACCGCGACGAGCGAGGCGGCCGAGCGCATCGGTCTCGCCGTCAGCAAGATCAACGAGGTCGTTCGCGAGATCGCGCTCCGCAGCGGAGAATCGCCCCGGTCCTGAATCGCCGCGGTGACGGGACGGCGCCCACCGGGCTGCCGCCACGCTCAGGAGCCCATCCCGAAGGCATCCAACCCGGTGATGTCGCGCCCGATGATCAGGGCGTGGATGTCGTGCGTGCCTTCGTAGGTGTTCACCGTCTCGAGATTCAGCATGTGGCGGATGACCGGGTGCTCGTCCACGATGCCGGCGGCGCCCAGGATGTCGCGGGCGAGGCGGGCGCCGTCCAGCGCCATCTGGACGTTGTTCATCTTGGCCATCGACACCTGCTGGGGGCGGAGCTGGCCGGCGTCCTTGAGGCGGCCGAGCTGGAGCACCAGCAGCTGGGCCTTGGTGATCTCGGTGATCATCCACACGAGCTTCTGCTGCACGAGCTGGAACGCGCCGATGGGCCTGCCGAACTGGATGCGCTGCTGCGAGTACTGTAGCGACCAGTCGTAGCAGGCCATGGCGGCGCCGACGGCGCCCCACGCGATGCCGTAGCGGGCCTGGTTCAGGCAGCCGAGCGGCCCCCGCAGCCCCTTGACGTTCGGCAGCTTGTTCTCGCGGGGGATCCGACAGTCCTGGAGCGCCAGCTCCGAGGTGATGGAGGCGCGCATCGAGAACTTGCCGTGGATGTCGAGCGTCGAGAAGCCCGGCGTGCCGCGCTCGACGAGGTAGCCGTAGATCTCGCCGTCGTCCTCCTTGGCCCAGACGACGGCGACGTCGGCGATGGAGCCGTTGGTGATCCACAGCTTGGTGCCGTTGAGCACGTAGCCGTCGGCGGCGGGACGGGCACGCGTCTTCATCGAGCCGGGGTCGGACCCGTGATCCGGCTCGGTGAGGCCGAAGCAGCCGACCGCTTCGCCGGTGGCGAGCGTGGGCAGCCATCGCTCCTTCTGGGCGTCGGAGCCGTAGGCGTAGATCGGGTACATCACGAGGCCGCTCTGCACCGACGCCGCCGAGCGCAGCCCGGAATCGCCCCGCTCCAGCTCCTGCATGATGAGTCCGTAGGCGACGTGGTTGAGGCCGGCGCAGCCGTAGCCCTTCAGGGTGGCGCCGAAGACGCCCAGCTCGCCGAGCTTGGGGATCAGGGCGACCGGGAACGTCCCCGCCCGGTGATGCTCGGCCACGATCGGGAGGAACTCCGCCTCCACCCAGTCGCGGACGGCGTCCCGGATCATCCGCTCGTCATCGGAGAGCAGCCCCTCGATGCCGTAGTAGTCGACGCCCCGGAATTTTTCCATGACTCAGCCCCTCCGATCACCGGCGCGCCCGGGACGGCGGGGCACCCGGCCCCGGACGTCCTGCGGCCCACCCTACAGGTGCAGCGGATTGAAGTCGGTCTGATCGTCGAACGTATCGATCTGCTCGCGTGATTTCAACCAGGCGACGGCGGCGTAGGTCAGCGGGGTCGCCGCCGCCTCGTAGGCGACCTTGACCGCCCACTGCCCGGCCACGATCCCCGCCAGGGCGCCCGCCGGCACCATGCCGGCGAACGCCAGCGTCACGAACACCACGCTGTCGAGCCCCTGCCCCACGACCGTCGAGCCGATCGTGCGCAGCCACAGCCAGCGGCCGGCGGTGGCGACCTTCAGCTTGGCCAGGACGAAGGCGTTGGCGAACTCGCCCACGAGGTAGGCGGCGAACGACGCGGCCAGGATGCGGGGCGCGTGGCCCAGGATCTCCTGGTAGGCGGCCTGGCCGCTCCAGAACGGCGCGGCCGGCAGCTCGCCGCCGATCCACACCGCCACCACCATGAGCGCATTGCACGCGAAGCCCAGCCAGATCACCCGCCGCGCCGCCCCGTAGCCCCACACCTCGGTCAGCACGTCGCCGACCACGTAGGAGACGGGGAAGATCACGATGCCGGCCGTCAACACGAGCCCGCCGACCACGATGAGCTTGGCGGCGATCGTGTTGGCCGCCAGCAGGCAGGTGACGAACAGCGCGGCGCACACGATGAAGCGCCAGGACATGGCCGCTCGATCATACTATGGCGGCGTGGACCCCCGGCCGAAGGCGGTGGTGCTGCTCAGCGGCGGCGTGGACTCGGCGACGGCGGCGGCCCTGACCGCCCGCGACGGCGTCGCGCTGTACGCGCTGACGTTCGCCTACGGCCAGCGCCACGCCGCCGAGATCGAGGCCGCCCGGCGGGTGGCGCGTGCGCTCGGCGTCGCCGGTCACGAGGTGCTGACGATCGACCTCCGCGCCTTCGGCGGCTCGGCGCTGACCGCCGACATCGACGTCCCGAAAGACCGGACGCCGGCCGCCATGGGCGCCGACATCCCGGTGACCTACGTGCCCGCCCGCAACACGATCTTCCTCGCGTTCGCGCTCGCGTGGGCCGAGGTGCTCGACGCCGGTGATCTCGTGATCGGCGTGAACGTCCTCGACAGCTCCGGCTATCCCGATTGCCGTCCGGAGTTCATCGAGGCGTTCGAGCGGCTGGCCGCACTCGCGACCAGCGCCGGCGTCACCGGCCGTCGGCGGGTGCGCGTGCGCACGCCACTGATCAGTCTGACGAAGGCCGAGATCATCCGGGCGGGCATGGCGGCCGGCGTGGACTACTCCCTGACCCTGTCCTGCTACGACCCGGCGCCCGACGGCGCCGCGTGCGGCCGCTGCGACGCCTGCGCGCTACGCCGCAAGGGATTCGTCGAGGCCGGCGTGCCCGACCCCACGCGTTACCGCGCCGGCTGAGGCCCCCTCACTCGCCGACGAATTTCTGCGAGTTGCCCATCGCCGGCCAGACGTACGCCTGCACGTTGGCCAGCGCCTGGCGGACGTGGTTGCGGTCGTGGTGGACCCACTCCTGGAGCAGGTCCCGCACGCGCAGGCGCCCGACGGTGGGATGGTGCCCGGCCCGCTCGAGGTCGGCCGCCCGGAGGCGCCCCACGAGGGTCGCGCTGTCCTCGCGAAGCGAGGCCAGCTCGTCGAGGAGCGCGGCCGCCGGCTTCGCGCAGTCCTGCCGCGCCGCCGCCACGGCGCGCGGATCCCAGCGCTCGAGCGCCGGGGTGTCGGCGCCGAGCATGATCCGGATCCGGCCGGCAAAGCCCCGCCGCTCGGCCTCGATCAGGTGGCCGATGACGTCCTTCACGCACCACTCCCCCGGCGCCGGGTGCCAGGCCAGCACCCGCTCGGGCAGCGCGGCCAGCTCGGCCCGCAGCTGCGCAACCGTGGCCGGCAGCAGCGCGGCGATCTCGGCGGGGGACAGCGGCGGCGCGCTCACATCCCCACCGGCAGGCCGAGCTGACCTCGGATGGCCACCGCCTCGCCGAGATGCATGGCGTTGTGCGCGATCGCCGTCGCTCCGAGCCGGTTGGCCCGGCTCACCCCGGCCCAGATTTTCTCCACCCAGGCGGCGTTGGGCCCGAACGCGCCGGCCGTGACCGCCCGGCCGACATCCACGGCCGTGACCGTCTCCGACCACGCAGCGGCCGGCAGCGCGGTGACGACTTCCCGCGTGCGCCGCCCCACGGCGGTCCGATAGGCGCGCGCCGCCGGGAGGTCCAGCCCGACGCCGAGGTCGTCGACCTCGGCGTCGGTCATCCCGGTGCCGATGTCGCCGCGGGCGACGCCGAGCCGCTTCGCCCACGTGCCGTCGAAGACCTGGCGCCCATCCGTCACCACCAGGTTGATCACCACGTCCTCGGTGCGGGCCGTGTGCCAGACGAGCCACGCCAGCGAATTCATGCCGGGCGGCCGCCGGCGCGTCTGGTCGTCGGTGAGGCCGCCGGCCACGCGGTCCCACATCGAGCCGGGACCGCCGACGTCGGCGGCGTGCAGCCGGCCGTGCTGCACGAGGAAGAATTCGGCGGCAGTCATGGCATCCTCCGGGGGGGCCGGTCAGACGTTGGTGACGATCGAGGGCGGGTCCTCGTTCAGCGCGCGCTTGAGCGCGGTGGCGAGCGCGGCGTCGTGCTCATGGGTCACCGCGAAGATCCGGCACTGGGCGACCTTGCCGGGCAGGTACTTGAGAATCTCGCTCAGCGGCTCCTCGGAGACGGAGCCGGTGGCTCCGTCGAAGACATAGATCTGCCGGTCCCCCATCTTGAGGGGGTTGAGGGGCCGGGGGTCTTGCAGGGCCATGTCGATCTTGAACGGCACATCACGCAGGGGCGCGGGCAGGAAGTGCTTCACCCGCTTCTCGACCTCGTCCGGGTTCAGGAAGCCCTGGCCCTTGCGCGCCTCGAACTGATCGAGCACCTCCTCGCCCGCCATGCGCCACTTGAGGCGCCGGTCGAGGACGTGCCGCCACTCCACGCCGAGCGCCCGCCGCTCGGCGTCGTCGGCGTCGTGCCAGCGCCCGACGTCCTCCAGCAGCGTCCACTCGGTCAGGTGCAAATAGGGGTGGAGATCCTTGCGGAGGTCGTAGGGAAACGCGATCCGCATCGTGTCGCGGAAGATCTCTTTCAGGTGGAGGTCGATGCCGCGGGTGGTGCGATGGTAGTAGACGTTGGTGTACATGTAGAAGCGCGCGTTGAGGAACATCGTGAACGCCTGCAGCCCGCTGCGGTCGAGCGTCAGCCCCTTCTCGGAGAAGAACGAGTAGTAGATGATCCGCTCGATGTCGATCGGCCCCACCGCCACCCCGCACATGTAGGCGTCGCGCAGGACGTAATCCATGTTGTCGGCGGTGAACACGCCGGACAGCAACGGCTTGAGGAACGGAAGCCATCTCGGGTGCGATTCAAGTGGATGGGTGTACGACTTCCCCATCAAGTAGCAGATCCACTCCGGATCGATCCGCTCGTCGGCGTTGAAGCTGCCGCTGGGGCTGCGGCGCAGACCGCCCAGGGCGTCGGCCAGCTCCTCGCGGATGATGCGCTGGCCGAGCAGCTCGTGGGTCAGATCGTAGTCGACCAGGAAATTGTCGTCGAAGAAGTGGCCGAAGGGGCCGTGCCCGACGTCGTGCAGCAGGCCCGCCATCCGGAGCAGCTCCTCGATCAGCGGTACCGAGGGGGCATCGGGAAAGACCGCGCGCAGCGAGGGATAGAGCTGCTGGGCGAAGCGCCCGGCCAGGTGCATGGCGCCCAGCGAGTGCTGGAAGCGGCTGTGCTCGGCGGCCGGGAACACCCAGCGGGCGGACTGCAGTTGCGGAACGCGACGAAGCCGCTGCACCCACGAGGTGTCGATCAGGTCCTGCTCGGTCGCCTCGCCGGGGATGCCGCCCGGGCGGGTGTAGAGGATGTACTGGTGAATCGGGTCGGCGATGAGGCCGCGTCCCTGGTAGGTGTCGGCGGCGCCCTTCATGACGCCGAGTGTATCTCAGCGCGGCGGCGGATACAGGCGATGGCGGTCGATGGAGCGCACGCTGATGACGCGCACGCCGTCGTCGCGTTGCACGGCGACCTCGATGGTGTCGCCCGCCTGCCGCCGCCACATCTGCTCGTAGAACTCCTCCTGCGAGGAGACCGGCACGCCGTTGACGCCGACGATCCGGTCGCCGCGGAGGAACCCGGCCGTGCGG
>Ga0214471_10004665_pt1 | contig 10567 bp, 12 predicted proteins | sample RVTome_5_FD_207665 | JGI IMG/M metagenome (GOLD analysis project Ga0214471, IMG submission 207665) | Soil microbial communities from uranium-contaminated site in the Upper Colorado River Basin, Wyoming, United States - RVT142D155 | ecosystem: Environmental > Terrestrial > Soil > Contaminated >... | reverse complement strand
CTCGCCCGTCACATTCTCGAAGTCGCCCACAGGAAAGGCCTCGAGGTGCACCGCTACCGCGGGGGCATGAGCCACATGAAGGCGATGCTCATCGACGGTGAGGTCCTCGTGGCCGGGTCGAGCAACTTCGACTTCATGAGCCTCCACGTCCTCGAGGAGGTCGTGGTGATGACGCGCGACCGAGGAATGATCGACGCGTTCCTGAACCGGGTCTGGAGACCGGATCTGGCCGGAGCCCTGCCCGCGCGCGCGGGCTCGAGCCTCGGCACTCGTTTGGGCCACGCCGCGGTGCGTGTGAGTGCGGTGCTGGCCAGCACCTTGGCCCTCGAATAGGAGAGACTCCGATGAACATCATGGCACTCTTGGCAGCGGCGACGGTCGGCACGAGCACAGTGAGCATCCACCCGGTCGCCGACCCTGATGGTCGAAGCCGGCCCACCTGGGCCACCGCCAACGTCCCGGACACGGTCTGGATCCTCGTCGAGACCGCCACGGAGACGGGCGACGGGGAGCGCGCGAAGACACTCCTGCGCGAGGCGGAGGTGCACGCACGCGCGGCGGTCGAGGAGGGCGCGAGCGATGTGGGTCGCCGCTACGCGCTGGCGGTCGTGCTCGGCCTACGCGCGAACCTGGAGGGCGGTCAGGACAAGGTGCGGGCGGCGTCCGGGCTCGGCACGCAGCTCGAAGCGATCCTCGCCGCCGAGCCCGACCACGTCGGAGCGCGGCACATGCTCGGTCGCCTGCACGCGGGCGTCCGGCGCATGAATCGTGTCACACGCTGGATCGCGACCAACCTGCTCGGCGGAGACGAGCTCAGGAAGGCGACGTGGGAGGCCGCGGAGGAGAACCTGGCCTTCGCGGAGGACCGCGCCCCCGAGATCGCGGACCACCACCTCCAGCTCGCGCGGCTCTACCACGACACGGGTCGGCCCGAGCTGGCGCTCCGGGAGCTCGAGCACGTCGTGGAGGTCCCGGCGGTCAGGGCGCTGGAGCTCGCGGTGCGCGCCGAAGCGATGGCGCTACGGGAGGAGCTGGGCTCCTGACGGCCGTCGGCTCACTCCCCCGCCGCGTCCGGCGGCATCGCGTCGACCGCGTGAGCGTTCCTGAAACGCATCGCGCCGTACACGATCTCGCGCGCGACCTTCGCGCCGATCCACACGGCCGCGACCACGGTTCCGATCCAACCTCCGATCACGAGGTCCGTGGGCCCAATGAAGGCCCAGACGTAGAGCGCCACGCCGGCGCCGAAGAGCCCCCCGCCGAGCCACCCCCACCAACCCGCGCGATTGCGCGCCCGGGCCCGACAGTTGTCGCACCAGAGCAGCCGATCGAGGTCCATCTGGTCCTTCACTTCCAGACAGCGGACGCAGGTGATCTCGGCGGGGTAGCGATCGCGCCACGTCGGCCACTCCTTCCTAGCCACGAAGAGCCGTCCTCCCCGTGAGCCTAGCCGAGCGCCCGGACGAGGGCGTCGGTGAACTCCCCGGTGGACGCGCTCCCGCCCATGTCCCGCGTACGGGCGCGGCCCTCGAGCATGACGGTGTCGAGGGCGCGGCAGATGCGCTCGGCGGTTGCTGCCTGCCCGATGTGCTCGAGCATGAGGCACGCCGACAGGAGAAGCGCGGTGGGGTTCGCGACGCCCTGGCCGGCGATGTCGGGAGCTGAGCCGTGCACGGCCTCGAACATCGCGGCGTCGACGCCGATGTTTCCCGCGGGCGCGAAGCCGAGTCCACCGACCAGCCCGGCCATCAGGTCCGAGAGGATGTCGCCGAACATGTTCTCCATGACGAGGACGTCGAAGCGGTACGGGTCGAGGACGAGCTGCATGGCGGTCGCGTCGATGATGCGGTCCTCCCACTCGATATCCGGGAAGCCCTTGGCGACCTCCTTGGCGACATCGAGGAAAAGACCCTGCGTGTACTTCAGGATGTTGGCCTTGTGGGCCAGGGTCACCTTCCTGCGCCCCCGCGTGCGAGCGTACTCGAACGCGTAGCGCACGATCCGCTCGGCTCCGAAGCGCGTCACGATCATGACGGACTCGGCGGCCGCGCGGGGATCGCCGTGCATCCCGATGTAATGCTCCACGCCCACGTAGAGCCCTTCGGTGTTCTCGCGGATCAGCACGAGGTCGATGTCCTCGTAGCGCCCACCCGGCACGATCGTGCGGACCGGACGCACGTTCGCGTAGAGGTCGAACGTCTTCCGGAGCTCGACGTTGATGGAGCGGAAGCCCGAGCCCGAGGGAGTGGTCAGCGGCCCCTTGAGCACGAGCCGCGTGCGCTCCGCCGAGTCGAGCGTGGCCTTCGGGAGCGGGTTACGAAGCTCCTTCAGCGCGGTGAGACCCGCGAGCTGCGTGTCGTACTCGAGCTGAGCCCCCGCGGCGTTGAGGACGGCGAGCGTGGCATCCGTCACCTCGGGCCCGATGCCGTCCCCCGGAATGACGGTCACCGCGCGCGCCATGCTCACCGCGGCACGTAGCGCTGGTCGTACGCGTGCTCGGTGTGCTCCTCGCCCCACCGGACCAGATCTTCGAGCAGCCCCGGCCGCTCCGTTCCCTCGAGCCGCGCCTGACCCGCGATGTTGAGGGAGCGCCGCCAGAGCACGCCCGTGAGCTCGTCCCTCGCCAGCAGCGCGTTCGCGATCTCGTCGCCGCCGGCCGTCCGCGTGACGACGCGTACCGCCGCTAGGCCCGCGTAGTCCTCGAACACGCGTCGTGTCTCGTCCGAGAAGAGATAGATGTACGGCCCGACTTTCGCCCAGAGCGAGCCACCCCTGCGGAGCTCCGCGGCTGACTGCTCTACGGTGACGACGGCGACATTACCGCTGATCGCGACGTCGAGGTCGGACTCCGACGCATAGTAACCCTCGACGTCCTCCGGCGAAGGCACCGCGAGCTCGGGGGGCTCGACGCATGCGGCGATGAGCACGGTCACGAGCGGCCACACGACCCGCGTCATTGGCTCACGTACCAAAGGAGAGACCTCGTCACCTCGTCTACGGCCGACGCGAGCCCGCGGGGGTCACCGGCCGGAAAGGCCTGTCCTTCGAGGATGGAGAACCACAGGACCCTCCCTGTGCGGACCTCCAGGAGCGCGGCCCAAAAACGCACCCGGGGATCCTCTCCGGGCTCGGCCGCGAGCGCCGCCTGCACCGGAAGGAAGACCGCGTCCGCGTCCACGAGCGCGGCCATGCGACGGAGCTCGCCGTAGAGCGGGTCCCCCACGCGGTTCACCTCGGCCATCAGGAAGTCTCCGACGGGCAGGCCGCGCGTGCGAGCCTGCACGGCAGGAGAGCGCGCGAGCACCTCGTCGATCTCCGCCGGGAAGACCCACGCGACCCCGACTCCGCGCTCGCCGAGCCCGTAGGCGAGCTCGGCGTCCGGGTCCGCTGCGATCCCGAGGACCTGCTGCACCGGCAGCACCATCACGCGGCGGCCTCTCAGGTCCGGCGCCACGCCCCTCACCGTGCCGGGCTCCGGCGGAGCCGCGGTCCTGCCACCGCACGCGGCGACAGCCCACAGCGTGAGGCAGGCGAGGCCGGCCACCGAGCTCCCCCGCCCGGCGCGCGCCGCCGGCACCCGGGCCCTCACCCGCGCTCTTCCTCCGGATCGAGCTCGAGCGCGCACGAGTTGATGCAGTAGCGCAGCCCCGTGGGCTTCGGGCCGTCCGGGAAGACGTGCCCGAGGTGACCCCCACAAGCTGCGCACAGCACCTCGGTGCGCGTCATGAAGATGCTCCGGTCCGTCTCCTCACGGAGGTTGTCGCCCTCCATGGGCTCGTAGAACGACGGCCAGCCGCTCCCGGAGTCGTACTTGGTGTCGGACGCGAAGAGGGGCGTCCCGCACCCGCGGCACCGGTAGATCCCCTGGGCCTCCTCGTCGTGGTACTCACCCGTGAACGCACGCTCGGTCCCCTTCTGGCGGAGCACACGGTACGCCTCCTCGCCGAGCTGCTCGCGCCACTCCTCTTCGGACTTCACCACGCGGTCTTTCACCCCTTTTCCTCCGGTCGTGCTTCGACGCGAGCGTGTCCAACCCCACCGCGGCCCCCGGGGTCCACGCCATTGACAGCCCGCCCTCACAGCCGCCGATTGCCCGTCCCCTCGACGTCCGCCGGAGTAACCGCATGAGCCTCTCGTCCGCCCGCCACCAGAGGTGGGAAGACATCCGCCGCGAAACCGTGACCCCGGACATCGCGCGCCGTCTCTTCACCGGGGAGCGTATGATGCTCGCGCAGGTGTACCTGGACAAAGGAGCCATCGTCCCGTGGCACTCCCACGAGAACGAGCAGCTCACCTGGGTGCTCGAGGGGTCCCTCAAGTTCTGGATCGGGAAGGAGGGCACCGTGGACCTCGAGGAGGTCGTCGTCGCGGCGGGCGACGTCCTCTTCATCCCGTCCAACGTGCCCCACAAGGCCGAGGCTCTCGCTGACACGCTCGACGTGGACGTCTTCAGCCCGCCGCGCCAGGACTGGCTCGACCACACGGATACGTACTTCCAGCACCGCTGAAAGACGCGGAGTCCCGGCCCGGGAGGTCTTCACGCGGATCGGGCACCGCGTACATTTCGCCGAAACGGTCTCGGCTCGATCAAAGGATGCGTTTAGATGGCGGGCATGCAGGCAGTGGAGTGGATCTGGCGCGACGGTGAGTTCGTGCCATGGGGCGACGCCAAGCTCCACCTGCTGTCCACGGCGGTGCAGTTCGGCACGTCGGTCTTCGAGGGGATGCGCGCGTACGACACGGCCAAGGGTCCGGCGATCTTCCGGCTCGACGCGCACATCCGGCGCCTGCTCGACTCGGCGCGCATCTACCGCATGGTGCCCCACCACTCGGCCGAGAAGCTCGCGGCGGTGAGCCGTGAGGTCGTGGCGGAGAACGCCCTGAAGGACTGCTACATCCGGCCGATGATCCTGCGCGGCTACGGCGCGCCCGGCCTGAATCCGCTCAATAGCCCCATAGAGACGTACGTCGCGGCGTGGCCTTGGGGAACGTACCTCGGCGAGGGCGCGCTCGCCGGTGGGGTCGACGTGTGCGTGTCGTCGTGGCAGCGCGCCTCGCCCAACACGTTCCCTGCCCGCGCCAAAGCGGGCGGCCAGTACGTGAACGCGCAGCTCATGAAGATGGAGGCGGTCACGAACGGCTACGCCGACGCGATCGCGCTCAGCCCCAACGGCCTCGTGAGCGAGGGCACGGGGATGAACCTCTTCCTGGTCCGCGAGGGGATCATCATCACGCCCATCCTCGACGGGACGTCGCTCGTGGGGATCACGCGAGGCGCGGTGATCCGGATGGCGGACGACCTCGGCTACGAGGTCCGGAGCGAGCCCGTTCCGCGCGAGAGCCTCTACACCTCGGACGAGATGTTCTTCACGGGAACGGCGGCCGAGGTCACGCCGGTCAGGAGCGTGGACCGCATCCCCGTGGGTGCCGGAAAGGCCGGACCCATCACGCTCGCGCTCCAGAAGCACTTCATGGAGACCGTGCGGGCCCAGAACGAGGATCCGCACGGCTACCTCACGTTCGTGAACGAGTAGTGACCGCACCCGACCGCTACTCACGCGAAGGGATCCTGGCCTTCGCCGAGCAGTTCCCGTTCTTTCGCCTGATCGGACTCGAGGTGATCGATGTCGCGCCCGGCTGGTCGAAGACGCGCCTCGAGCACCGCTTCGACCTCGCGCAGCCGGCGGGCATTCTGCACGGCGGCGTGATCGCCTCGCTGATCGACACCGGAATCGCGCACGCGCTCCTGATGACCGACCGGTTCAGCGAGCTCCGCGAGGAGCAGGGCGCGCTCGTCTCCGTGGACCTGCGGGTCAAGTTCCTCCGCCCGGTGTCCGAGGACGCCGTCGTGTGCGAGGCCAAGGTGCTGCGGCTCGGCCGTCAGGTCATCCACGCGGAGGCCGTCGTGAGCGGTCCGGACGACAAGGAGGTCGCCCGCGGCGACGCGATCTACATGGCGGTCCCGGGGACTCAGATCAGGAAGGAGTAGGCCGGCGGCCGCGGCCGATGAACCCTCGGCGGGACGGGCTCCGTAGGGGACGGTCCTCCCCTCCCGTGGAGCCTGGACCATGGACCTCTGGCAGGACGTCCGGTACGCAGTTCGCCGCCTCGTCGAGGCGCGCGGGTTCACGCTCGCGGCAGTGACCGCGCTCTCGCTCGGCATCGGTGCGAACACGACGGTCTTCACGTTCGTGAACGCGGTGCTCCTGCGCGGCCTCCCATTCGACGACCCCGACCGCATCGTCGTGGTGTTCAGCCAGAACGATCGTGGTCAGGAGACTGGCGTGTCCTTACCCGACTACGAGGACCTGCGCGACGAGACGAGCGCCCTGGCGAGCCTCGCCGCCGTGCTCAACTCCACGGTCAACCTCAGCGACGACGAGCGCGCCCCCGAACGCATCCAGGGCGCGTATGTCACCGGCAACTTCTTCCGGATGATCGGCGAGCAGCCCGTCCTGGGGCGCGACTTCTCGGACGCCGACGACCTGCCGGGTGCGGAGCCCGTGGTCCTGCTGGGCTACGACGTCTGGCAGAACCGCTACGCAGCCGACCCGGGCGTGCTGGGGCTGACGGTCCGCGTCAACAGCCTGGTCGCCACGGTCGTCGGCGTGATGGGCGCGGACATGCGCTTGCCGGACAACACGGACCTCTGGATCCCCCAGGCGAACCTGCCGCCCGGCTCGGACACGGGGAACCGGGCAGTGCGTAGCTACCAGCTCGTCGGCAGGCTCGTCGACGGCATTACGCTCGAGCAGGCGCGGGAGGAGCTCCGCGGAATCGGCTCACGGCTCGCCGAGGAGTATCCCGAAACCAACGCCGAGATCCTCCCCGGTATCACCTCCTTCCAGGAGCGGTCGAACGGCGGCGAGGTCCGCCTCGTCTTCCTCTCGCTCATGGGTGCCGTCGCGTTCGTGCTCCTGATCGCGTGCGCGAACGTCACCAACCTGCTGCTCGCCAAGTCCGCGGAGCGCGCTCGCGAGATCGCGGTGCGCGTGTCACTCGGCGCGACGCGCGGCCGGATCGTGCGCCAACTCCTGGTCGAGAGTCTGCTCGTCGCTGCGCTCGCCGCGGTCGCCGGCCTCGGCCTCGCCGTCGTCGGCATCCGTTGGTTCGACTCCGTCACGCAGAACGTCGGCAAGCCCTACTGGGTGGTCTTCTCGCTCGATGGCATCGTCTTCGCGTTCATGGCCGCGGTGTGTCTCGGGACTGCCGTCCTGTTCGGCCTCGCGCCCGCTCTCCACGTCTCGCGCACCGACGTGACCGAGGTGCTGAAGGAGGGCGCGCGCGGCGGCACGGGTGGCATTCGCGCGCGGCGGTGGGCCGGCGCGCTGATCGTGGGCGAGATCGCGCTCACGCTCGTCCTGCTCTCGGGTGCCGGCTTCATGATGCGGAGCTTCGTGAACCTCTACACGATGGACACCGGGATCGACAGCGAGGGGCTCCTCACCATGGAGATCTACCTGCCCCTCACGAAGTACCCCGATGCGGCGGGCCAGCTCGCGGTCTTCGACGCGTTCCTCGAGCGACTGGCGGCGAGTCCCGGGCTCGAGGCGAGCGCGCTCACCACCGCGATGCCGGTAAGCGGCGGAGCCGCGCCGGGACTGGAGCTCGATGGGCGGGCCGCCGAGGACGGGGAGACGCGCCCGACCGTTACGTCGGTCTCCGTGAGTGAACGATACTTCGACGTCTTCGGCCTGTCCCCGCTCCAGGGCCGGACGTTCGCAACGGACGATGGCGTGCCGGGCTCGGAGGTCGCCATGGTGAACCAGCGCTTCGTCGACGTCCACCTCGGCGGCGGCGACGCGCTCGGCCGCCGCATCCGCCTGGTCTCGGGTGGCCAGGCGGCTCCCGACGCGCCGTGGCTCACGGTCGTGGGCGTGACCCCCACCGTTCGCCAGCGCGCAGTCCAGGAGCGCGAGCCGGACCCGGTCGTCTACGTGCCGTTCCGCTCGAGCCCGTCGCGCACCCCGGCGCTGGCCTTGCGGACCGAGCGCGATCAGGCGGAGGTCACGGCGCTCCTGCGCGACGCGATGAGGAGCGTCGAACCGGACATTCCGCTCTTCGACATCATGAGCATGGACGCGCGGCTCGCCCAGGAGCGGTGGCCGTTCCGCGTGTTCGGCACACTCTTCACGGTATTCGCGGGCGTCGCGCTCATGCTCTCGGGCGTCGGGCTGTACTCCGTGACCGCCAACTCGGTCGTGCAGCGCCTCCGCGAGTTCGGCATCCGCGTGTCGCTCGGCGCCGAGCCCAGGGCAATCTCCTGGCTCGCGCTCCGGCGTGTGCTCGGCCACCTGGCGATCGGCCTTCCGATCGGCGCGCTCGGCGCGTTCGCGGTCGGGCGCTTGCTCGAGAGCTTGCTGGTCCAGACGAGCCCGCAGGATCCGCTCACGCTCGGCGCGGTGGTCGTCGTGATGGCCGGCGTCGCGGTCACGGCATGTCTCTGGCCGGCCCGCCGCGCGGCCCGCATCGACCCGGTCGAGGCCCTCCGGGCGGAGTAGTCGACTCGGTCAGTCCTGCTCCATCAGGATGACCCTACCAGTCGGGCCCTTCCGCCTCGTCGAGCTTGCGCATTGCGGTTCTTAGCCGCTCCGCGTCCTCGTCGTCCAGCTCTGTCACGGGTGCGAGGCCGCGCCGATAGCCCGCGCCCCTTCGCACCACGAGCCCTATGAGCATGCCGGCGGTGACGATCGCGAACGCAGGCAGGAAGTAGCCCACCAGATTGAAGCCCTCGGGGGGCGGCGTCATGAGCACGGTGCGGCCGAAGTCCGCCACGAAGCTCGCCTCGATGGCCTCGGGCGACTGGCCGGCCTCGAGCGACCGCCGAATGCGCTCCGACCACACGGGAGACACGCCGCACTGCATCTGGAACTGGCACGAGTGCGTGTCCAGCGAGCAGGTGCCGCAGTTGCACTTGAGGTTGCCCTCCAGCATGAGCGCTAGCTTGCCCAGCTCCCCCTCGTGGACGTGCCCGCCGATGACGGCGTTGGGGTCGTAACCCCTGTGCACCGGCCCAGTGGACTGGGCGTGCAACGGCGCGGCGCGGCCGAGCGCCAAGTAGGCACCGATGGCCATGCTCGCGACCGCGCGTGATCTCCTCATGAGGTCGTATAACCGCGAGCGGGAGCGGCGTTCCCGATCGGCCACGAGACGTCCGCCACGGCGCCCCGGCGCGATTGCCGACCCGGCGGGCGCGGGTTACTACATGCGCCTCGTACCCCGGGTGCCCCGGCACCCCGCGCAATCCCCGCCCAGTGAGGGCCACCGACCATGACGACTCGATGAAGCGCCGTGACTTCCTGAGGAGCGCAGGGACCGGTGCGGCCGGCGCGGCCGCGCTCGGCGCCTGTGCGGGCCCCGAGGGCGGCCCGGGTGCGGAGGCTGGCGGGATCTCGGGCCCGCGCGTGACCTGGCGCATGCAGACGAGCTTCACGCCGAACCTCGACCTGCTCCACGGATCCGGCGCGCGCATCGCCGAGCGCGTGGAGGCGCTCACGGGGGGCAACTTCACGATGAGGGTCTACGGCGCGGGCGAGATCGTGCCTGGGCTCCAGGTGATGGACGCCGTGATGCAGGGCACGCTCCAGTGCGGCCTCACGTCCGGCTACTACTACATCGGCAAGCACCCCGCGCTCGCGTTCGACACGGCGATTCCGTTCGGCATGACCACGCGCCAGACGCTCGCGTGGCTCCACCACGGCGGAGGGCTCGACCTCATCAACGAGATCTACGCCCAGTTCGGGGTCATCTCCATCCCCGCCTCGACGACGGGCGGCCAGATGGGCGGGTGGTTCCGCCGGCCCGTCGACAGCCTCACCGACCTCGCGGGGCTCCGCATGCGCATCCCGGGGATCGGCGGCGAGATCATGTCGCGCCTCGGCGTCACCGTGCAGACGCTCGCCGCGCCCGAGATCTATCCCGCCCTCGAGCGGGGTGCCATCGACGCCGTCGAGTGGGTGGGCCCGCACGACGACGAGCGCATGGGTCTCCACCAGGTCGCGCGCTACTACTACTACCCTGGCTGGTGGGAGCCCGGTGTCACCGTCGGGCTGCTCATCGGTCTGCAGGCCTACGACGAGCTTCCGGCAGCCTATCAGCAGGCGCTCTGGGCGGCGTGCGGGGAGACTTTCTGCGATCGCCTCGCGGCGTACGACGCCGCCAACCCTTCTGCGCTCGAGCGACTCATCCGCGACCACGGCGTCATCGTCAGGGCGTACTCCGACGACGTCATGGAGGCCGCCTGGCAGGAGTCGCACGCCTACCTCGACGAGCTCGCGGCCGCGAACTCGGAGTTCAGGCAGATCTACGACTCGTACCGCGCGTTCCGCGACACGCAGTGGTCCTACGCGGACGGCAACGAGATGGCGTACCAGCAGTGGGTGATCGCGCGGGCGGCGAGAGGATGAGCCCGGGCGCGCGGCCGGGCCCGAGGGGCGGCCCATCCGCATATGGCGCGGGCCCCGCGGCCTAGAAGGCTGTTGAAAAAGTAGCAGTTTGCGCTGGCATCATGAGACAGTTGCGCATAAGTTATGGGGTACGAGTTCTGTAAGCCCTCATGACCTGAGGT
>Ga0214471_10004664_pt1 | contig 10568 bp, 16 predicted proteins | sample RVTome_5_FD_207665 | JGI IMG/M metagenome (GOLD analysis project Ga0214471, IMG submission 207665) | Soil microbial communities from uranium-contaminated site in the Upper Colorado River Basin, Wyoming, United States - RVT142D155 | ecosystem: Environmental > Terrestrial > Soil > Contaminated >... | reverse complement strand
GCCGGGGTGAGGCCGGGATATTCCTTTAGGATTGCGGACGTTGAGTATCCGGCGTCATAGAAGCGCCGGATCGCAGCCGTCGGGATGCGGGTATGCGCGACGACCCAAGCGCCGGACATGACCTGATTCGAGCGCGTGACGCGCGTCATACTCGCACTCCCCATCCGATCGCTAGCCCGGCGCCGAACGCGACGAGACACATGGTGACCAGCAAGTGCAGATCGATCACGGCACACCCAAGAAATCGTCGATGTCCTCGAGCTTCCCGAGCAGGAAGGCGTCGCGCTCCCGCGTGGTCATGTGCCAGCGGTTATCGCGCACCATCCGGGCAAGCAGCGCCTGGAGGCGCGGGAGGGCATCGTCGCCGTGGCTCAGCGCCCAGATGACGAGTTGCACTTCATCCCGCGTGATCATTGTTCCCACCTCATGACGATCCGGAGCTCGAGCCCGACCGCGTTGAGTGCGGCCTCGATATTGTGGATCTGCGGATTCGTGCTCTGCCCCCATCTCCAGATCATGCCGGACGAAAGCCCCGCATCGAGTGAGGCCTCCTCAAGCGTGATCTTGCGCGCGACCATTTCCTCGTAAAGCCGCTTCACGGTCCAATGGGCGTGCTCAGGGATGGCGAGCTTGCGCGGCATGGCACCGATCCTCAGAGCACGCCCCAGCCGACCAGCATGCCCGCGACAAAGGCAAAGATGATCATGCCTATGTCCAAGTAAAGGCGGGCGTTGGTTTTGGCTAGCGGCATCATTGGTCATCCCCCGAGATAGTCGTCGATTGCATCGAGCGAGCCCTGGAGGATCAGGTCGATCTCCTGCGCCGTCAGGTCGCGGCCTTCGGCCACGGCCTTCCGTGTCATGGCCTGGAGCCGTGCCAGGAATTCCGCGCCGCCCTGCATGAGAAGCAGGATGAGCTGGACGATCTGGACAGCGGTCATCGGCCGACCTCCTTGAGTGTGCTCTCGGCGACAGTGAGCATGGCGTAGGCGCCCCCGATCGCCTGTTGGACGGCCGGCAAGTCCTTGCGCTTCAGCGCCTCGGCCGCCTCCACAAGGAACGCGCGGAGCGCGCGCAGCGCCGGCTTGATGGTCTGCTCATCGGTCTCGGCCGAGATCAGCCCAGCCTCGCGCGCGTCCTTGAGGCGCGGGACGATCGATTGGACGGCCGCGTTGAGGCTGGCATACGCCTTGTCGGCCGCATCAAGACCGGGCGCCGGGTCGAATGTGGCGCAGCCCGCCAAGAACAGGATGACGAGGAACGGTGCGAAGCGTCTCATGGCGGGGGCCCCTATATTTTGCCGAGGAGGAGCAAGACGACCACCACGATGAGACCGACGCCGAGCAGGCCGAACGGGCCGTAGCCCCAGCCTCGGCTGTGACCCCAGCTCGGGAACGAGCCGAACAGGAACACCGCGAGGATGATGACGAGGATGATGCCGAGCGTGCTCATGGCCGCCTCCTACTTCTTCGCCGCCTGGACTTTGTCGTCGCGCTTGATCGCGGCGGCGTCCTCGGTGGCCTTTACGACCGTGGCCTTGTCGTCCCGCTTGATGGCCGCCTCGACTTCGACTGGCGGCCGGTTCGGCACGATCCACGTCAGGAAGCCGGTTAAGAGGCCGATGATGGCCGCAACAATCTCCGGCGTGAGGGTCGTCATCTCGATCAGGAATGCGGAGATACCGCCGCCTGAAAGAAGCGCGATCCAGGCTTTTCGAGTGCGATCAAAGAAAGCGAGTATTCCAGTCATGTCAGTCTCCTAACTCAGTTGGGAAAGGCCGCGTTGGCGGGCGGCCGACCGAATAATTGCTGGGCACGCGATGGATTGAGGCCCGAAGCTCGGCAAGTTCGGCCTTGATGCTCCTCACGTCCTCTTTGAGCGCAGTCACCCGCTCGATCAGTGTCGCCAGCATGACCTGCGTCGAGCTTTCCTCGAGCAGCTTCACGCGGCGCTCGATCTCGATGAGGTGCCGCGAGACATCGCTGCCCGTGGAGATCTGCGAGGTGGCGAAGCCCACGCCGCCGCCCACGCCCATGACGATGAGCCAGATCGCGATCTGCTTGAGCCAGGAACCGTTGCCGTTGATCGCCATCTCTACCTGCCATATGCCGGCTCAACGGGAGGCCCCGCGGGCGCCATCGACGGGAACTGCCGCGAGCGTTGCCAGGCCTCCAGGGACCGCAGCCGCTCGAATATTTGAGAGACCTGCTCGGCGAGCGTGACAACCCGGATGAAGGTTTCGCGATCGCCGATCGCGTTCTCGACCTTGTCCAAGCGCTTCTCGGTGCCTTCGACCCGTATCTTGATCAGCGCGATCCCGGTCTCGACCGACTGCGAGATTTCGGAGGCCGACGGGATGCGGTCGGACACGACGCCGAGGCTCACGCCGCCGCTCAGTGCCGTGGCGACGAGGACCGACCCGACAGAGCGCACCCAGCCGTTGCTCTCCGTCATCGCTCATGTCCCTTCCGGCTCATCCATGAGTGCTAAGAAGAGCGCCGTCGGCATGGCGAACCCGCCCGCCTTGCAGCCGACCTCGAACAGCATGACCGTGACCAGGGGCGCGGCCTCGGAGCCGAGCACGAGGATCTCGTCGCCCGCGAAGTACGTCTTCGGCTCACGGGCGTTGTAGGCGGCCAGGAAGGCCTGCGCTGGCTCGGCTATCATGTGGGCGAGAATCTCCCCGCCGACATCGCCGAACAGCGTCAGATAGGCGTCTGCGGCCTCTGGCGCGTTCACGCAGTCCTCGAGCGCCGCCGGCTCATAGGGCTCAACGGGCGGCGGAGAGCACGCCACGAGCGCGAGCGCGGACATGAGAACGAGCGGCCGCCATGCCCTCATAGCAGCGCCTTCAGCTCGGCGCGCAGGGTCGCCTCGGGGATGCCGTCGCGATCCGCGATCCACCGGATCAGCGCCCGCAGCACCGGATCGCCTGTCGCGTCAACCCGGCGCTCGTCGGCCTGCCTCTGGCGCTCCGCCTCGCGGGCCGCAGCGTTGGGATCGAATGCGACCGTCCCGCGCGCGCCATCGACGAGCCATTCCGACGGCTGGCCCTGCGCCGGCCGCTCGGCCGCGAAGGCACCGGGATAGCGCAAGCGCAGCGTTCCCGTCGCATCCTGGAAGGTGATCGTGAGCACACGCGCGACGTGCGCCTCGGCCTCCCCGAGCGTTTCGAACTCCGCGTATTTGGCGACCTCGGTGCCGTCAGATTGGACGATCGCGACAAAGGACATGTCGTCACCTATAGGATGTACGCGAGGCCGAAAACCCCGTTGTCGTAGGAGCCCGTGTTGGTTGAAACCGTCACGCGATCCAGCACGCCAGTGCCGCCCAACGTCTTGACGCCGCCTCCGGCCTGACCATTGGGCGTAAAGGTATCCGTGTTGGCGACCGAGGCATTCCAAGTGGTGCCCGTGCGGTTGACGAGCGTGGTCATGCCGCTCACCGCAGACGCGACGTTGCCGATAGTCCCGACGACGAAGCCCACCGTTGATCCCACGGCCTCGACCGCCGAGTTGTAGCCGGTCGTCTCCAGCCCGTCGGCGTCCCCTATCTGCGCCCGGAAATGGCCGGTGGCATTCATCGACACTTCGGACGAGATCAGCCACAGCATCTTGATTCCGGCCGGCAGGCCCGTGAACGCGACGGATGTGCCCGTGGCCGCCTGGCTCGCGACGATCGTCAGCCCGCCAGCGCCGGGGAAAGCCCGCTCGTCTGTGATGTCGGGGTTTTCGATCTGCGTCGTGCTCGTCGCGAGCAGCACGCGTGCCACGGGGAGCTTGCCCGCCGGGATCGCGGGCGCCGAGGGTGATGCCGCCTCCGTGCCGGCGACGACCGAGACGGCGCCCGTCACGGAGTCCACGACAACGCGATCGATCCGGGGATTGGTCACCGGCGCCGTGATCGTGCCCGTCGATTGCGCAGCGACTTCGGTGAGCGTGGCCGCCGAGAAGATGAAGCCGGCATCGAGCCGCACCGTCATGTTCGGCGAGGCCTGCTCGTGCGCGCCGAACCAATTGCCGTGCCGCTTGAGGACCGCAACGGCGTCGTCGATCGCGGTCTTGTAGGCGGTGCCGCTCTGCGCCGTGAAATCCGGTTGCGTGAACGTCGAGACCGTCATGGCGTCATGCTCCCTCCGCCGACCAGTTGACCGTCCCGGCGACCGCGACGCCGTCGGACACGCGATAGAGCGTCACCGTGAAGCTCGCGTTGTTGAGCGCGGTCAGCACCGGCACGACGGGCACCGGAGGCGAGCCCAGATCGACTGGCGTCACCGTCACGCTCGGCGTGTTGACGAATGCCTCGCCGAACGTGATCGTCTCGCCACCGCTGCCAACCGCGACGCCTTGCGCCGACTCCCGCCGCGTCTGTGCGTCGGCTTGGATGCGGAACGTCCTCACGAAAGGGACGTTGATCGTCGTGCCGATTATCAACTTGCCCTTCAGGAACTGGAACGATCCGATCGGCTTTGCGGGGACCGGCCAATCCTCAAAGCCATCGTAGGAGCCGGCATTGGCGCGATAGTCGAGTTGGCGCGTCGTCGAGATCTGCCCGGTCTCGCCAGGCCCGAGCGAGATCGAGCGCGGGAAGCCGACGCGCAGGTTCTCCTGATCGGCGCCGAGATCAAGATCTTCGGTCTCGTAGGACGGGTTTGTCGCCGGGTTCAGCACGAAGTTGTCGAACACGTCGAAGTTGTTCCCGGTGGAATCCGCGTCCGCGCTCTCCGGGACGAGCGTGCCCGAGACATCGTGGCGACGGAGGTTGGTCAGCGTGCCGCGCCAGTAGGGTGCGTTGATTTGGAGTGCCACGATCTCCAGCGTCGAGATCACGGTGATCACGGCCGTCTGCTCGGTCACGCTCTCGTTGCCGGACGTGTCGATTGCCTTGATCCCGACCGTCCAGGAGCCGGCCGGCAACCCGGAATTCGTGATCAGCGTCCCGCGCGTGATCTCGGTCAGCGGGATCGCCGTATCCCAATCGAACGCCTCTTCCTGCGGCCAGTATTTGAGGATGTAGCCGGCGAGATCGATGTCAGGGACCTGCGTCCATGAGAACGTGACGGACTCGCCAAGTTGGAACATTTCCAAGCTGGCGACATCGCCGGGCGGCTCGGTCTTGCCGACCACGGTATGGCCCGTGACCTCGACGTAATCACTCGTGGCGAACTGGATGCTCGCGGCCCGGATGCGAACGTCGTAGGTGATCCCGTCCTCAACATCGATCATGTAGGCGAGCTGCACGCCAGGCCGCACGACCGGGCCGTCCTCGTAGCTGGCATCGGCCGAGCGCTTGAACTGCGTCTCGATGCGGTCGAGCGTCGGATCGCCCGGGTCTGTCCACACGGCCTTGATCCGCGAGATCACGGTCCCGTCCAGTTTCACGAAGAGCGACGCCGCGCCAGAGGACAGCATGAGGCCCGTCGGCGCCGCCATCTCGCGGAAGCGGAGCAGCGTGTTCGGAGCCGGATCAAACGCGCTCTCTTCGGTGTTCGGGTCGAAGTCGAAGACCGTGCTCGCCGTCTCGCGGAGCGTCACCGGGCAGGTGAAGATCGGCACGCCCTGCGCGTCCCTCTCGGCGACAAAGGCCCAGCTCGCGACCTCAAAGGGCTTGCCCGACCAGCCCATGCGCGGGAGCGTCAGGTTGACCACGTTCGCCGGGCGGACTTGCATGCCCGTGAGATTGAGCGTGGCCTCGACGGTGATTTGCTGGCGCGCCCGGTTGATTTCGATGCGCGCCAGGCGCTGCGCGGCGCTCGCCCGCGAGGTGAGCGGAAAGTCGATGTCCTGGATCCGCTGGCCGCCGTCCTCGGTCTCCGCCACGGCCGAGCTCACCAGCGGATAGTCCGTCGGCTGGTCGAAACTCGAAAGCCCCGTGAACAGGCCCTTGACGGCGTTGAAGAGCGAGCGCGCCGGAAGCCGCGTCGAGATCGCGATCCCGCCCACGAAGTCATCGGCCGTGAAGGTGAGCGTCGGCGTGTCGTAGGCGCCCGCCTGAAGGTTCCAGACCGAGCCGGCATAGACAGCGCGGCCCGCCATCGCCGAGCGGATGTCGTCAATGATCCGATCCTTGTCACGATCGTGCACGATCAGGCCCGCGGCCTCGTAGCGCGGCTCCGCATTCTTGGTGACTGTGATCGTGCCCGAGCCCGCGGACGTGACGTTGATGGGAGTGCCGGCGCGCGCGAGGACGAGCGTCGTCGCGAGCTTGATCGCGGGCCTCGTCGCGTTGGGGCTGCGCTCGTATTTCTGGCGGCGAAGCGCGATCACGAAGTAGTTGGTCGCCGCCGCAAGACCGCCGGGCAGAGAGCCGGTCGAGCTCACCTGCACGCGATCGCCGGTCTGATAGGGACAGAGATCGGTATCGAAGATCAGGACATCGGTCGCCGCATCGACGCTGTGCAGATTGGTCGCGACCGCGAGCACCACGGCCATCTCGTCGCAGATGTCGGCCTGCGCGTCGATGCTCGCGATCTCGGTCGTATCTGCGCCCATGCCGACGGTCGTGTCAGCGATGTAGTCCCGCCACACGAGCGCGGCGTTCGGCGACCAGCGCGTCCCGGCGTCCCGCGGGTCGAGCAGCTTCTTCCCGCGCACTACGCACGAGATGTTCGGCAGCTGATCGAGGGTGCCCGAGTTGAAGCGGAGCCGGACGTAGAGGTAGGCGTGGCCGCGCTGGCGGTGATCGGTCGTCCAGCGAGCGCTCTCGGACACGAGATCAGTGTCCGCTGCCTGAGTAGTTGTGCCGAGGTGCTTCTTGATCCTGATCGCGTTGCCGTTGTTGGCGAACCGCGTCTCAGGATGCGCGCTCGTCACGAAGCCGGAGCCGTCGAGATGCTCGTCATAGATCGGGATGTCGTCGAGATAGACCGCGCCGATCGCGTCCACCTCATGCGCCGCGAGCGTGATCACGATGTGCAGGAGCCGGTTGAATTCGTTGCCGGTCCCCGTCACGTCAACGAAAGACATCTTGCCCGAGACGCGTACCTCACCATAGACCGTCCGCCACGGGCTGATCGCCTCGCGGAGCTGCGAGGTGCTGTTGGTGACGCGCGCGCCGAAGTCCTGGATGTTCCCGACCTTGGGCTTCGGGGCCAGCGCCTCGCTCGCAAAGCCGAGTACGAAAGTCGATCCGAACGCCAAGGCAGCCCCTGCCGGCCCGCCGATCGCAAAGCCGATCGCGGCCGAAAGCACAGATCGGAGTAGCAGCTCTCCAAAGCCATAAGCCCGCCCCGGCGGCGATCCCGATTCCAGCCACGCGCGGTAGGCGGTGATGCTCTCCTCGTCCACGCCCAGCTGGCGCAGCCGGGCGATCTGCCGTTCTTGGTGCCATATTTGCGAGAGCGTCATATCGGTGTCTGAAAGCCCCAGGGCACGCGGGCATCCTGGAGTGAGGCAACGAACTCAAAGCCCTTGTCGTCGGGGAAGAGGATCGCCTGATCCTCCGGCGTCCAGCGCCGCGTCGCTGGCCGGAAGTCGGCGTTCACCGTCTCGCCGGTGAAGGTGATGGTCGTGCTCGAGCCGCGCTCGTCGATCTCCGCCGTGTCCATGCGGCCCTGGAAGGTGACCGCGTCGGCGACGACCGCGCCGGTGGCGCTGAGCACGGCAAAGTGGATGCGCATCGGCCGGCCCTGGAGCGGCTCGCCGAGCGAGTCCGCGATGTTCTCGCTCGACGTGTCGAGCCCCGAGAGCGTGACCCGCATGCCGCGCGCCTCGACGGCCGCCGTCTCCTCGATCGCGACATCGAGCAGCGAGCCCGCTCCCTCGTAGACATCGCCGTTGAACGTGCGGCTCCCGTAGCCGGTCCAGAACCGTGCGGGATCGACATCGAATATCAGCTCCACGAAGATCGCAGGCCGCAAGCCATCGGCCGTAACCTCCGTGATCACCCCCGCTGTGAGGCCGCGCGTGCCCATGGCTCAGGTCTCCACCTGCCCAGTTACGTCGTAGTCCATTTCATTTCCACAATTTTACCGTCTTTTTCAGTAAACACCGCCTCATAGACAGGTATCTCGGCAAACCGATCCAATATCGGCTCAAAAGATTGGCAACGCGCCAGATATTCTACTGCCTCGTCAACCATAATAGCCTGCGCCTTGAGAATCACGACATGCGCAAAAACGTGTTGCATTAGGGCGACCGGGCGATGCTCAAGAATCTCTTTCGCAATCCTGAAGCGCCCCAGGCGACAAATAAAATCGTCTGCCAACATCACAGGGCCTCCATTGCTGAAAAAGACAGTCCGTAGATTTTCGCCTCGTCGATCGACCACCGTGTGGTCGTGTCCGCGAGCCGGAACAGGCTTTGCGGCGCGGCCGTGAAGAGCGGCGCGTTGTTGGCCGGGCTCGACCGCAGGTCCGGCCACAGCGTGAGCGTCATGGCGCCGCCGCCGGTTGCCGTGCCGTCCACGAGCATCTTGTAGAGCCGCGTGTTCGTGGTGAGCCCGATCTGGATCATGTCGCCCTTGAGCAATGTCGCGCCGGGCGTCCAGCCGTCCGTGATCAGGTCCTGCCCCGTCTGTGAGCCGCCGTTGACGAGCGGCGTCCCGCCTGCCGTGCCGCGCGGCGTCGCGTGCGCCGTGTCGCCGAGCAAGAACGTGCCCTCCGGACCGTTGAGCGAGAGCAGGAAGGCAACCCATTCCTCGGCGTCGGCGCGGGACATCGGCGGCAGGCTCACGCTCGCGGCCCACGCCTGGCCGGGATGCGCCTGGGCCTGGCGATGGAAGGTGAACTCACTCTCGGCCACGCCGACCGCGGCGCGCGCGACGATCTCGATCGTGGCCGGCGCCCGCGTCGTGGGCAGTGAGAGCGGGTAGGAGATCGTCATCCGAAGAGCCTCGGGTTGCGCGCCCGCTCGCCAGCCACGGCCGCGACGGCACGCCGCTCGACCGAGCCGTTGATCTGCCGGATCATGGTTTCGAGGTGCGCGAGCCCGGTGCGGTCGGCACCGCGCGCGTCAATGATGAAAGTCCCGCCACCGCCCCGCCCGTTCGGCGTCACGCTCACCCGCTCCCCGGACGAGACCGCGAGAGGCATGCGGAAGCTGTCGTTCGGGAAGCCGCCCGGGACCTTGAAATCCAGGCCGTGCTGCGCGCCGAAGAAGCCCCCGGTGTTGAGCGCGCCCGCCTGCGTCGCGAGCGCCAGGCCCGTAGACGACCCGCCCGAGCTCCCGATCAGACTGCCGAGCAGATCGCTGAAGAGGTTGGCCGCGGGCTCGGTCACGAGCTGGCGGGTTGCGATCTGCAACAAGTCCTGCGCAAGCCCATGCAGGACATCGCGGAGGCTCTCGCCGGACGTGATCGCGCGCTCGAAGGCGCTCGACATCGTGAAGCCGAAATCCTTGGCCAGATCGATCCCGCGCTCGGTCTCGTCCGAGGCCTCGCGCACCCGCTCGCCGGCTTGCTCGATCGCGCGCCCGTAGGTCTCGGCCGTGATCACGCCGGAGCGGAACAGCGTGTCGAGCTCGCGGGTCTCCTCGCGGTAGCGCTCGGTCGGCGTCAGCACGCTCTCGGTGATCGCCTGTCCCTGGCGCTTCAGGCCAGCGGCGTAGTCATCGGCGGCCGCGCGCGCCGTCTCCTGCGCATCCCGCACCCGCTCCGTGGCCGCGCGCAGGTTTTCCATCATCCGCGCGGTCGCCGCCGCCTCGCGCGCTTCAATCGCCTCGGCGCGGGACGAGACTGGCCGGAAGGCCGCGCCAGCCGCCTTGGCCCCGCCGGGGAGCGGAACGAGGGCCAACGGGGATTCCTGCTCTCCGCGGAACGGCGCGGGCCCGGACTTTGTCCCGAATGAAGGATTGAACGCGTCGCCAGGCCCGAAGAGCATCGCGGCGGCGCGATTTTGCGTCAGGCGTCGTTGCACCGCAGAGGGCGACGCGAAAATATCCTCAAGGCTGGGCTCGAGCGGGGACGAGCTTGAAGTCCTGCCTTGATCGCGGAGCCGCTCGAATTTCTCAATGTCAGTCCGCTCGAGTGCCCCGATAAATTTCAGGAACTCCTCGGTCGCCCGGATGATCGCTGGGATGAACTCCGTCGTGAATGCGGTCGCGAGATTGGTGATGCTCCCGATATTTTCGAGGATCGCTTTGTTGAGCTGGCTCGTGATCACGTCGCCGAGCTTTTGCAGCTCGTCGCCCGCCCGCACGCCAGCGCGGAGCACGTCGTCCTCGAGCACGACGCCGAGGCGCTGAGCCTCGTTGCGGAGATCCTCGTATTCGCCGATCAGGTTGACGAATTTCGTGCCCGTGCGACCGAAGGCCGCGGTCGCGATCAACGCCTTGTCTGCTGCGTTGGTCTGCTCGCCGATCGCCTTGATAACGAGGTTGAGTGCGGTTTCCTGATCGGCCGTGCTGCGGAGATTCTCAAGCAGTTGCGCGTGCGTCGCCTTGAGGCCGGTGATCAGCGTCCCGGTGCCGGCGCGCGCCTCGCCGACCCGTTTCGTGAAACCGAGCAGCGCCGTATTCAACTGGTCCTGGCTGATGCTGGTCTGCTGCGCGGCGAACGAGATCTCCTGGTAGGCGCGCGTGCTGAGCCCGGCTGCGTCCGCCGCCTTGACGATCACGTCAGCCGCCGAGATCG
>Ga0214471_10004663_pt1 | contig 10569 bp, 9 predicted proteins | sample RVTome_5_FD_207665 | JGI IMG/M metagenome (GOLD analysis project Ga0214471, IMG submission 207665) | Soil microbial communities from uranium-contaminated site in the Upper Colorado River Basin, Wyoming, United States - RVT142D155 | ecosystem: Environmental > Terrestrial > Soil > Contaminated >... | reverse complement strand
CGGAATGGACCTTCCACCGGCAAATTATGTGCTCGGCATAACGTCAGCAGCCATGCACTACCAGCCGTATGTACTCGATATGAATTTAACTGCCGAGACTATCAGTTTCGGTGAAATATCCACGGTTGATACTTTCGGCATCAGTAGTCCGCAGATGTCGATCGCTTATATTGAGGGTACAACCTTGTTGTTAATGAACGCTAATGATCTTTTGTATTACGATATTTCAGACCCGACAAATCCGGTACTGACTAATGAATACCTTGAATTCGAGATGGACCCGGAAGAACCGTGGAATACCGATCACTGGCCATACTTTTATTACATCACGAAAAACGACAATATAAATTACAGCCTGAACGTCTGGGATTTTTCCGATATCGAAAATCCGGTTCAGCATCTCGACCTTGCACATCCGGGAGGACAGATAACGGGTGTTTTCATCAAACCTGGAACCGACACCATGTTCCTGCCTGCATATCGTCCGATACTTGATGACCGGTGCTATACCTACGATATAACCGATCCGATAAATCCAGTCCAGTCCGGGCTGGACTTCATCAGTATCGACCATGAAACTCCAGCGTATGTTGAATCGGGGGGAGACGATTATCTTATTGTTGTCGATGGAACAAGCCTGAGAAGCTATGATATCAGTAATCCAAATCTCATTTCACAGGCAGATTCGATCGTGTTAAATGGTACACCTGTCTACAGGTCGATCGGACATGGCGATAAGTTGTTTCTGGAGCATGAAATTGCAGGAAATTCTATTTCGGCTTTTTCTGTTTCCAGCATCGGGGACTTCTTTATTGAATCGAATCTGAATATCGAAGAGAATGTCAATAACTGGTATGTAGAAGGTGAATATATTTACACCACTACCCAGGACAAGAAAATTCAGATAATCAACGTATCTGTCATTGACAATATCGGTGTTTCAGCCACAATCAATACTGAAGAAGGAGGACAGTACGTCGTTACATCCATCAGTCACCTGTTTCATGTGAGGAAGGGCAGAGGATTGGAAGTTTACGATATTTCCACACCCACTTCTCCGTCTCAGGTATTTGAAGAGAATTTAATCCTTAACCCACAGGATGTTGTCATTGTCGATAACTTCGCAATAATTTCTGATAGTGCAACGGATTCAGTCAACCGAATTGTGACTCTCGATATCACCGATCCGGAAAATCCAATGCTCGTGGGTGAATATCCTCTCGATCAGCCCTGTTTCGATCTTGTCTACTCTGATGGACTCCTGTTTGCAGACGAACAGACAGATATTGTCCAGATCTTCGACGCGTTGGACCCGACCAGTCTGAGCCTGGTTTCGAGTGCCGACTTCAATGCACAGGTTTTTGAATTTGGCGCATACAAGGATGTTCTCTGGGTAACGGGATTCGGGTTAAAGATCGAATCATTCGATATTTCCGATCCACCGAATCCGGTACTTTTATGGGGCGACTTCACTAACAACTTCGCGGGTGAGCCTCATTTCTACGAAGACACCATGTACATCCCGACGAGTGCGGGTATTGAAGTGTGGGATATCACTGATCCATCCCTTCCGGTAGGCATCACAACATATGTCGCGGGCGGGATTTCGAGAGATATCGATATCGCCTATGGTTACATGTATGTAGCTGCCGATAACACGTTTGAAATTGTCAGCCTGTTCGATCCCATCTCTCCGATGCTGGTTGGATCGACCACGCTTGATCCGGGTGACTTCGCACATCACGTTTACAGGGATGGACCATTCGCCTACCTTGGGCCGTACGATGACGCGAAGTTATACGCGATGAACATCGTACCCGATATGCCCGAGATTGGAACCGACGGCAAGTGGGCATACAGTTTCGCATACGGACTTGCGGCGGATAACCAGTATATTTTTGTTCCGTCCAGCCTTGGTTTGAGAATTTTCAACGCGAATTAGTGGTTCACCAGCCCGGTGGGGCTGGTGCCAGGGTAACTTCGCCCGGTGTGTATCCAGAGCAGATAACCGGACGGTCACCGGGGAATTCCCCCAGGAGCCTTGGGATGACATGATCCCCTTCACCTGCTGTTGGATCTATTTCCGCACCACAATATATGCAGTGGACTTGTTCGTGCATAGCACACTCCAATCTGTGTTAATCTTATTTTAGAACCGCCATCTCCGTTTTCTGCTGGTGTTGGCTGTTTTCTTATGCCGTCGCAATTTTGCATGCAGTCTCAAATGATCGCTCCGGGACATCACCTGGACGTTATCCTGTCGGTAATTCGTTTTGTCACCGTCAATGTGATGAACGACACGACCTGGAAAGATCTTCCCTCCAACTTTCTTCTCAGCCGCCCTGATATGTGCCGGGACTCCAGAGTCCTTGTACACCGGGTAACCGTCTTTGTTCAGGTATGTGCTACTGGATCGTCGTTTTCGTCTTCCAAACATGGTTCCCTCCTTCCGATCAGTTTTCTGAAATCAGCGATAAGCTGCTCATCCGCAATCTTGTAGATATTCTGTAATGACAGGATTTTCATAATGTGCCCGTAATCCTTTAGTTCGTAAACTTCCCAATCCAACCCGTTGGTGAGGATACCGAGTTTTGTTCGCAATCCAGACATATAAAAAGCTAATTGTTCTGTGTGATTCATGAGTTTGGTCTGAAGCTTTTTCGCCTCGACAACTATTAGAGGCTCCCCGTCTTCAGTGAATAGCACGTAATCTGCTAATCCCTCTCCGGTTTTAACTTCCCTCCCGACATTGCTTCCACCATATGTGTCCCAGCCGAGTGACATGAGTATCGGGTCGATAAATTCAGACTTCGTAGCTGGCTCATCATAGGAGTTAGGTAGCCAGTTATCGGCTGAAGGTTGTAACCGGCTCAGGACCTCGTCGAGATCACCTTCATTCATCTGGTCAATACGTCTCGGGGCAGCCATGAAATCTTCAGTGCTCAACGTTTGCAGGTTATAGCATTCAGGATATTTACTACATCCGGCAAAGTAATCACCATAAACACGACTAACGATATGCATAGGTGCACCGCAATCCTCGCAGATCTTTCCTGTTGGCATTCCATCTCTCGACACTAGAAAACCCTCGATTCGGAATCTCGAGTCAATCAATACGCTTTCTCTCATTGCAGATACGTAACGGTTAATGGCAGATAGTGTAGCGCTTAGGGCATGCAACCGGTTATCCGTTGAGAGAGATGCTGTGTTGATTTCGGACAGGAATAATTCGCTGATCGGTTCTTGCTTGCTGAATACAGCATAGGTTATGTGATCAACACCTGTTTTCTCGATTAACCAATGACGGAATTCATCCGACAAGAAATCTTTCTTTAGGGTATCTTCCGAAACTCTGAATTGCACGGCAAGTTTAGGAATATTCAAGGTGTACCAATCACGGTAGAATTGATGAAAGAGCTGATTCCGCCAGGCATTCTCCATTACTGTTTGATCCATAGTTTCAAACGCTTTCATTAAATTCCCTCCACTTTCGGCTGTATGTACCGGTCATAAATCTCTGCACCTGCATCACGGGCTTTTTCATCATCGGATGTTATGAGCTGGGTATAAATTAACAACGGATGCATTGTATTTTTAACCGCTCCCTTCATTGAGATCGGTCCCGCCATTCGCATAATCACCAAATTACCTTTTTCATCCGGCATTGCCCTTAAGCTGGCAAACGTTTCGGCATAGAAGTTATCCACGTGAATTGTCGTTGAGTTATCCCTGTAGCCGTCTGTCATTATGTTAGAGGCTGTCAGGCCTCCCCAGGCCCATTTGATATCCGATTCCTCGAAGATTGCAGGATAGATTTTCTCACGCTCGATGGGATCGGACTCAGCGGTTTTAAATCTCGCTCTAGTCAATTTTGACTCGACAGTCTCCTTGTAGCCCTCGAGCCAATGTGCTAGGAGTTTGTCATATGCGGTGATCCGCTTGGTCTTTTTATCGCTCTGAATGTAACCGTCCTGTTCAAGTATCTGTAGTCTGTCAGCGACCGCCGTTTTACTCACGCCAGCATTTGCAGCAATGTTCCGAACGGATGTTGAAACTAATTTCGGTTCAGCCAGAAGGGTAAATATTACATGGTAACCCTGCGATCTGATTCCCTGCTTGGATTCGGGTGGTGTTATTCGTTTCTTCCCAAGAACCATGTGATAGTATGCATCACTGATCTTAAGACGGCTGTTACCTCCAAGATCGACAAAGTTAAATCCCTTTTCAGCAAGGTACTCCCCCCAATGTGGGGAAATGTACAGGCTAAAAACTATGATATTGTTCGGCTCAATTTGTCCGTCTATGAGTTGTAATAAATAGTCGATTGTCGAGTACTTTAACTGGTCGATGCGTGTACATAAAAACTCAGTCTCGCCCTCCTGGGTCTTAATATAAGTAGTTGCGTCCCATGTAATCCTGGATCTCATAAACGACCACATAACCTCGGGAGTCCTTGTGCTAAGGACAAAAGGTATCGCTTTAATGTGCTCTAAGAAGGGATCTACAAATACTGTGAGTGGTATGCCCATGTCCGGCATTTTACCATGTCCGTTATAATTGTCAAGGGACAACTTGTTTAAACGGACACCTTTTCCTGGAACTGGATTGTTCTCACCGGTAAAATCTCGAAGGCTTCCAGGTCTGAATTCCATTCAATTTCATAGATCCCCCATAGCACCTGACTTGTGGATAGAGCCTGCGTTCTCTGGGTCGAACCTGAAAGCAGGTCGCCTGCGACCGGGTTTGATCCCGAGCATGATGCAATTAATAGAAGAAAAAATAATGCTATTGAGCAGACCGGGTGTCTCGAGCGCATGGAAGACCTCCAGGGGGGATTGAGAAAATTATTATAATTTAATATAACTGACGATACAATGTTCCGTTGCGTAAATCCTCTTCATACGGTATTTTATGCGTTATCAACGGAGGCGAGACGTGACGGCCTACAATTCCGGTTTCAGGATCACTTTTATCGATCCCGATCTCTACGGGCTGATCTGCGCGTCCATGTTGACAAGCGACGGAGCGGAAGTAAATATCATTTATGAAAATTCGGATGCGGCAAATTTCAGGGCGGAATTTCCCTATGGAGGCACGTACTTTCCTGAGTATACCGACGGATTATTCGAGCTGGCTGATATCGGAAGCGTCAGCTGGAGGCGAATGTCGGAAGTCGAAATCTTCACTAAGTCGGCATGGCACGCATTTTCAACGTCGGATGGTCCCGGCGGCCTGAAACTCAAGCTTTTGGGCTTGACCGGAAACTCGGCCGTTCGCGAATGGATAAATGAGTTGTTGGCGAAGTCGAGGGATACCAATCAGGATGAATTGGGAAACGCATTACCAAGTACGGTGGCGATTGAAGAGTCAGTTTTGTCTAATCTAAGGTCTATGGGAGATAATTCTACGCTCGGGAAAATTCTGGATGTGATATCCGTATTGACGTCAGGATGTAGCGCTTCGCAGACAGGAGCTGAGAATTTCCACCACATTATTGCCGGATTAGTCAAGGGCTGGAATTTGCTTTCAAATGCGGGCGAAATCGAGGACGAACTGAAGTCCAGGCTTACCGGAGACGGTGTCAGGTGGATCGAAGGCTCGCCAGTAAATCAGGTATCCGGCGAAAAAAGTATCTGCACGTGCAGGCTTGAGGACGGAAAAGTCGTTAACTCCGAGACAGTTGTGATTCCTGAAAATGGACGGTTTGTGATTCCCGCTGAAAAAGCGCGCTCCGGAAGCCTGTACTGGAAAGTCTGGCAGTCAGTCGACGTACACGGGGAGGAGACTTCCGCAAAAATTATCGTCTCCCATGATTCCCGGCCATACATGAACGATAATTTTATAGTCGCCGGAATGAACGGAGATACGCCCATTAGAATTTCAGTACCCGTGGAAAATCGCTACATCGAAAACAGGACAGGCGAACGACAGGCATACATACCGGGAAAGATCAGGGAGAACCTGGCAAAGGCGGGACTGGAATTCGATGGAGCGCTGGATCTCGGTCCCTCCCATGCTGCAGAAAAAATCGTATTGCCCGCGAATGTCAGGGCGATAAATTCGATCACAGAGCCCCGGTGGGGTGAGACTGTCCACGGGCGGCTATCTGAGATATTTCATCTTCGCACCTCGATCCTCGAACAATTTTCCCGAACGTAGAATCTTATCAAAGGTCTCTGGACGAAAAGTTTCCGTGGTGTATACTTATACCTGAGCGCCAGATGGATGGTGTAAATTAATTATGAGAATGATACTGATATCTGCAATTTTTCCGGCGATACTGCTGATGTCCGGCGGGCAGGCGTTGTCGCAGGATACCGGACGGTCACTTGCCGATGTGATCTCGTTTCCGATCATAATGGAGCAAAGTGCGGTCGCATTCGAGACGTATTCCCAGACTGATCCACCCGACAATGTCCTGCTCAACGCGTACAAGGTCGCGTCGGGATATCTTGCCGGGATACCGTTCCATTATGAACGCAGCCGCGAAAAATGCATTATCACGTGGCAGATAGAGGAAGTCCCGGACGATCTGTCGTACGAGGGCTACGAACGTGTACAGGGAAGCCTGCAGTTCAATTTTCAATTCACCATGCCGTCAGAAATCAAAAACCAGGTCACCGGCGGCGAATCGTATGAGGTTAAAGGATCCGATGGCGATGACAGCCTGGCACTGGCAAGGGCGTACGCTATCAACGACGCGTTGTCAGAAGCCGTTAATTCATTCCTTTACAGCCATTACACGGAAAATAACGAAACGATCCCCGGAATTGTCGATGGGCGAATCGCATGGCATGAAATCACAGATGAGCGCCGCGACCCGATATCCGGCGAGTATGTCGTCGAGTTAAAAGCCTGGGTCACTGTCGACGGAGAATGACTGCAATGGCGAGTCCTGAACTGCTGGCGCTGGCTGTCGATGAGGCTGAGAACGACTGGGAAATTGAGGTTGTCGAGACAATCAGCTCAACCAACCAGGAATTGTCCCGGAGATTTTCAAACGTGGTATCAACCCCGCACATAATTTTATGGGCGGAAGAGCAGACTGATGGACGTGGGCGGTTGAACCGGACCTGGGTCAGCGAGAAGGGCAAGGATATATCGTCATCGATCTGTTTCCCCTCCCCTGTGAAAGTTCCCGAAACGCCGAAACTGTCTATCCTGGCAGGAATAAGCCTTTGCCGGATTTTAAAGGGCTCGTATGGAATCAATGCGAGGGTACGATGGCCGAACGATGTGATGGTCAATGACACCAAGGTGGCGGGAATCCTGTGCGCGTACCTGGGTAAACCGGATGCTGTTATATGCGGCACAGGGATTAATGTAAATTCCGAACCAGGGATTTACGATTTCGGAGAAGGCCGCAGTTACACGACAATCAAAGCCATCCTCGGACGGGAGATAGAGCGTGAAAGACTGTACGGGAAATGGTTAATCGAGTATGAAAAAAGCTGGGCGCTTGGAGTGAAAGAAAAGCCCGGGGAACTGAGATCCGAATTCGATAAATTCAATTATTACAACGGCATTTCGGTCGAGGTTTACTCGGGAGCAGGAGAAGAGCGTGAGAGGATCAAGGGACAGCCCGATGTAATAGGTGTGGCGGACAGCATAGATGAGTCCGGGGCATTGCTTGTGAAGGAAAGCGGCCGGATGTACAGGGTAGAGATCGACGATGTCATTGTTCCGATTGAGTAATTTTTTCCAGACACTCTCCATTTATTAACAGGTTTGCTGATTTGAAAAATAAATCCGCCTCGCGGCGGATTGCAAAATTCAATTTATTTAGTCCTTGCTCAGTGGCCTTCGGCTTCAAGGGGCTCTACAAATTCAGGTTCTATCGCGACACCCGTTTCGATCATTGTGATCGCGCCATTAATATTATCCCTGATCCACAACTCAGTTTCCGATTGCATGGATACTGTCAATGAATCGAGGGCTGCCTGGCGGGATTCATCCATGCCGTCTATATATTCGATTGTGCCGAGGCTTGTAACCGCCGCGTCGCGAATGAACATATCTTCATCGCCCAGCATTTCTATCAGGGCGTAGACCCCGTCATTCGATGATATCTTCCCGAGCGCGTAGCATACGGTCAGGGGTTCGGAATCCATTGCTCCGATCAACGTCGGTGCAAATCCGACAATACCGGTTTCACCCATGGCCCACATAGCCTGTCGAGCGAGGTTGATATCACCGCCATTCGACTCTTGCTGATAAATGGTCAGCAGGCCGTCATACAAGGTCTGATCGTCGAATTTTCCATCGCCCCAACCCATATCTTCAGGCTGGGATAGCAGGAATTTCAGGTTATCAATAGTCTGCTGATCGATCGCGTTCGCCGTCGCGGGAAAAATCAGCATAGCTGCCAGAATTGCAAGGATAATATGTACTCTCATTTCGTCACCCTTCTAAGATCTGAATTTTAGTCGGCTCTTTCCTCGAATATTGTATCAAATCCGCAGCCTATGGATACGGATAATTGCTCTCGTAATTGCTGATCCACCAACCATGATAAGTCCATTGCGACGCGATTATATCGTAGTCCGCAACGGGCCTTCCGGAAAAACTATACCACATCAGCTGTTTCGGAGTTTTACCTGAAGCGCCGGGATTGTAGGGATAATCCGCGAGATCGTCGCAGAACATCCATGGAGTGGCAGGAGGCGATGTACACCAGGTATCGTCGGCAAGACAAGTCTGGGGATCGTCTTCAATCAGGTTCCTGTTACCGTCAAGCTGGTAAATATCCCATTGACGAGCCATTCCATGTCCGAGCTCATGAGATGAAACGATCGGGTTTCCGGACCCGGATGAATTCTGCGCGAGAACTATGTAAATGTTCTGTGTTGTCGAATTGAATCCCGGACACCATGACACGCAGTATCCGGTACCAAGACTGCCGTTTGCGTAGCGGACGTAATACATGTTAATGGCATCAGGCTGCTGGACGCGACCGTAAGTCTGATGCATCGTGCTGGCTTCGCCGCCGGTAAGATCCTGGTACTCTGGATCTGTAATCCAGAAGAAATTTCCGGGGTTTTTACTTACAAAGTTAATTCCGTACTTGTTCCAGAACTCATTAGCTGCCGCGAAATCAAATGCCGCCCGCGCCCATGTCGTTGCCGCGTTGGTTCCGGATGAATCCTCAGCCCAGCACCATTGAGCGAGATAAATGTTCCTGAGCGGTGGATACCCGGTAACGTATGTCCAAGATGGTGAAGTTCCGGTTACATTTCTTGCCCGGATCCTGTATTCGATCGGATTTGATGTGCCGCCGTAACGGGCACTGGTATGAAGATAACCTGTCTGCAGGCCATCGACAGATTGAACCGGTGCCCAGCTGTAAGTGAATGTGGTGAGACTGAATTCACGCCATTCTATGTCGAACCAGTCGACACATCCCGGGATCGCGTCCCAGTTAAGCTGGACTTCCCTGTTGTTCAAACCAAAGCCAGCGTCGGTTGCCACGAATCCGGTCACATCAGGAGGAGGATTGGCGCAGGAGCTGTCAATAGTAAAGGTACAGGAGCCACAGGTCGCCGGAATCGTCGAGCATACCAGCTGGGGATTACCCGTATCCCTGGCCTGGACCTCAAATGTATGAGAGCCGTCGGCAAGTCCGGTGTATGGGAATGACATGGTCCCGAGCTGCCATGACGACCATGCTCCGGCATCAAGTCTCCACCTGTATGACAACCCTGCCGGAGGAGTATTGTCGTCAGACCCGAGCCACGTCATTGTGATATCGGACGATGGCCATACTCCGCCTGGACAGTTTGTCACGGAAACGGACGGCTTGTAATTCACAAGGAAACTCAAAGAATCTTCCGCCCACAGCTGTGGATTTCCATTGTCACGAACACGGACCTTGAATGACCTTGTACCTGACGGCAGAACTGTCCAGTTGTACTGGGTGATTCCGTTCTGCCATCCCTGCCAGACACCGTCAAGTTCGACGTTGTAGGACATTGTGAGAGGACTGTCGAGATCATCCGATGCAGTCCATGTGAACAGGTAACTTGTCGTGTTAACGTCCTGTACCGGAGGATTGTTAATACTGATAGTCGGAGCGAAGTTAACATCGAAGCCGCATGTTGTCTGGTCCGTTCCGCCCGTGATATCGCGGACGCGAACATAGAAGGTATGCGCTCCGGAACCGAGTCCGGTCAGATTTGTGGAATTGGCGGCATTCCATGCAGACCATGGGTTAGTATCGAGTTTGTATGAATATTCGAGCGGATCGAGTTCCGGATCGGTGCCGGTCCACGAGAAGGTGTAATTATCTACATTCAGATCCAGAACAGGACAGTTGTCGATCAAAACGTTTGGCTTGAAGTTAACGTTGAAATCGCACTGTGCCTGATCGACCATTGTGTCGAGGTCTTCCACTTCAACAATCAACTGGTTCGGTCCGCCAGAGGTCAATCCATTCAATGTAATGGACGTGCTGCCGTCGGGCATATTCACCCACGCGCCCCCGTTGAGCGAATATCGCACCTTGATAAAGGATATCTGTGTGAAATCGTCGGATATATCAAGATTGAAAGTAAATACTGCCGTCCTGACGTA
>Ga0214471_10004662_pt1 | contig 10570 bp, 11 predicted proteins | sample RVTome_5_FD_207665 | JGI IMG/M metagenome (GOLD analysis project Ga0214471, IMG submission 207665) | Soil microbial communities from uranium-contaminated site in the Upper Colorado River Basin, Wyoming, United States - RVT142D155 | ecosystem: Environmental > Terrestrial > Soil > Contaminated >... | reverse complement strand
CGAAGGCCAGTGCCTTGGCGGCGATCTGGTTGTTGATGGGGCCGCCCTGGGTGAGCGGGAAGACGGCCTTGTCGACCGCCTGCGCCAGCTCGGCCTGGCACAAGATCAGGCCGCCCCTCGGCCCGCGCAGCGCCTTGTGGGTGGTGGCCGTCACGATGTCGGCAGCCGGCACCGGATTGGGGTGTGCCCTGCCTGCGATCAGCCCGATGATGTGGGCGGCGTCGACCATGAAGAACGCTCCCACCTCGTCGGCGATCGCCCGGAACGCTCCCCAATCGATGAGGCGTGAGTAGGCGGTGTAGCCGGCCACGATGAGCCTCGGGCGGTGGGCGAGGGCGAGGCGCCGCACCTCGTCGAGCTCGACCAGCTCGGTCTCGGGATCGACGCCATACGCGACGAACTCGAACATCTTCCCTGAGAGGTTGACGGGTGACCCGTGGGTGAGGTGGCCACCCTGGTCGAGGCGCATGCCGAGGATCGTGTCGCCGGGTTCGAGGACGGCCAGGTAAGCCGCCATGTTCGCCTGAGAGCCGGAATGGGGCTGGACGTTGGCGTGCTGGGCGCCGAACAGGGCCTTGGCACGCTCGATCGCGAGATTCTCGACCTCGTCGACGACTGCACAACCCTCGTAGTACCGGCGGCCCGGGTAGCCCTCCGAGTACTTGTTGGTCAGCACCGAGCCGGATGCCTGCATCATCGCCGTCGACACGAAGTTCTCCGACGCGATCAGCTGGATGTTGGAGCGCTGGCGGGCGACTTCGCGGCCGATGAGACCGGCCAGGACGGGGTCCACCTCGGGGAGGGGACGGGTGTCGATCATGCAGAACCTCCGAAGCGATGCAGGCGAGCGCGAGGGTAGCCGCCCCCGGGCGGGAGTTGGCTCTAGCCGGGTACCGGGCCCTCGCGCAGCACGAGCGGGCTCTCCTCGGTGAGGTCGATGATTGTCGATGCCCGCCCGCCGCGTGCCTCTCCTTCGAGGTAGACGGCGACGGCGTCGCCGAAGAGTGCCCGGGCCTCCTGGTCGTCGAGCGCCGTCGCCTGGCCGGTGATGTTGGCCGACGTCACGGCCAGCGGGCCCGAAACCTCCAGGAGGCCCAGAGCCACCTCGTGGTCGGGACACCGCAATCCGATCGTGCGCCGCCCCTGGTGGCCGAGCCAAGACGGGGTGGTGTCGAGGCGGGGCACCACGAGTGTGAGCGCGCCGGGCCAGTGTTCGTCGGCGAGATCCAGAGCCCGGTCCGTCAACATCGCCAGGCTCATCGCCTGGTCGATGGAGGCCACCAGCAGAGCGAGCGGCTTCTCCTGGGGACGGCCCTTGAGGAGAAAGATCTGCTCGAGGGCATCCTGCCGGAACGGGTCGGCTGCGAGGCCGTACTGGGTGTCGGTCGGGACCCCGACGATCATGCCCTGTTTCAGGGCGTCCACCGCCTCGGCGATGCTCATGCCTGCACCTCGATTTCTCCAGCTTCCCCGAAGTTAGCGTGCCGGGGCCCGACCCATCACGAAGCGGTCGCGCCCCGCCAGGTCGCGCTCGACCACGGCCCCGTAGGCGGCGAACAGGTCGCCGGCCCGCTTGCCCTGGCGCTCGCCGATCTCGCAGGCGACGAGCCCTCCCGGCGCCAGCCACGATGCAGCCTCGGCAGCGATCGCGACGAGAGCCTCGTCGCCGTACCGTCCCGGCACCAGCGCCCCGGCGGGCTCGTGGTCGCGCACGTCCACCGGAAGCGAGCAGAAGTCCTCGGTCGACACATAGGGCGGGTTGGCCACGACGGCGTCCACCCTGCCGCGCAGGCCGTCGGGCACGGGTGCGAACAGGTCGCCCTCGACAAACGCCACGTCGAGCCCGGTGAAGGCGGCGTTCTCCCGGGCCAGATCGACGGCGGCGGCGGCGATATCGGTTCCGTAGACCATCGCCGCCCGAAAGGTGTGTTTCAGCGCGAGCGCCAGGTTTCCGCTCCCGGTGCACAGGTCGACGATCACCTCGGGAGGATCGGCACGGAGCCGATCGACCACCCGCTCCCAGAGTTGTTCGGTTTCGGGGCGCGGGATGAGGGCACGGCTGTCGATCTTCAACTCGAGCGGCCCGAATTGCACGGTACCCTCGAGGTACTGGAGCGGCACCCCCCGTTTGCGCTCGGTGACGAGCCTTCCGAACCGCTCGCCCAGCGCGTGACCGACATCGGGCAGCGTCATCACCTCGGCCCGCGTGCTCCCGGCGGCCACCACCAGCAGCCGCTCTGCCTCATGACGAGGTAACCCGGACTCGCGGATGAGATCGAACGCGGATGCCATCGGTGAAGAAGGTAGCGAGTAGCCGGTTCTTCCCCTCCCTTCTTGGGGCTGTCGCAGTACCGCAATGCGTGGCCGCCAAGCGTTCGTAGTGACCCCGCTCCGCCCGGCCTGCTTCACCCCCTCCCTTCTAGGGGCGGTCGCTTCACCCCCGCGCCTCATCACCGGGCTGTCTACCCCTCCCTTGTAGGGCTGCCGCTTCACCCCCGCGCCTCATCACCGGGCTGTTCACCCCTCCCTTGTAGGGAGGGGTCGGCGACGGCGAAGACGCTTGCGGCTTCGGCGTCGACGGGGGAGGGTTTCGGCTCTGGTCACCGCGACGGTGGTGACCTTTCGAGGCTGATCGCATGTCACCACCGAGGTCTCGTCGGCGGTGGACACCCTCCCCGGCCGCCGCAAAGCCGGCGGCATCCCCCGGCTCCGCCGGGGGCCCCTCCCTGGAAGGGAGGGGACAACCCTCGCATGGACACACTGGCGGGTACAGCGACAGCCCCTCCAAGGAGGGCCAACCCTCACACGATTCTCCGGTCGGTGGCCCACCGCGCCAGTTCGTGGCGCGACGAGAGCTGCAGCTTGCGCAGGACCGACGAGACGTGAGTCTCGACCGTCTTCACCGAGATCGAGAGGCGTCGCGCCACCTGTTTGTAGGCGTAGCCGCGGGCGATCTGGCGGAGCACCTCCTGCTCGCGCGGCGTGAGCAGGTCGAGCTCGGGATCTTGTGGAACGGGCACGGAGCGGCCGAACGCGTCGAGCACGAACCCGGCCAGACGTGGCGAGAAGACGGCGTCACCGGCGGCCACCCGCTTCACCGCATCGACCAGCTCGGCGGGAGAGATCGACTTGGTGACGTATCCCCGAGCGCCGGCGCGGATCATGGCGATCACGTCCTCGGGCGAGTCGGACACGGACAGCGCCAGGAACCGCACCTCCGGGTTGGTCTCGGCGACGTTTGCGAGGATGGCCAGCCCGCCGCCTCCCGGCATGTGCACGTCCACGAGCACGACGTCGGGTCGCAGCGATCTGATCGAGTCGATGGCGGCGTCGACGTCGCCGGCCGACCCCAGGACGTCGAAATGGGGCCCCAGCTCGGTCTTCACACCGGTGAGGAACAGCTCGTGGTCGTCGACGAGGAAGATGCCCGTCATCGTGGCTCCCTCGGCAGGTGCAGGTGGACCTCGGTTCCCTCCCCCGGCGAGGAGGTCACGGTGGCCTCACCGGCGTGGCGGACCATCCTCGCAACGATCGACTCGCGCACGCCGCGGCGGTCTTCGGCGACGTCGGCGACGACGAAACCCTTCCCCTGGTCGGTGACGAAGACGTCGACCCCGTCCGGACCGACCTCGGCGAAAATCGACACCTTCGAGGCACCGGAGTGGCGGGCGGCGTTGCCGGCCGCCTCGGCAGCAGCCTGCACCACGGCGCGGATCGCGTCGGTGGTGGGGACATCGCCCACCACCACGATCTCGACAGGCACGTCGTGCAGTTGCTCGGTCCGGGCCGCCACGGACTCGAGAGCGCTGCGCAGCCCGTCGGGTTCGCGACCGTCGGCGCGGCCGTAGAGCCAGGTCCGCAACTCTCGCTCCTGGCCCCGGGCCAGCGTGACCATCCGCCTCGGGTCGTCGCTGCGTTGGATGAGCGCCAGCGTCTGCAGAACACTGTCGTGGAGGTGGGCCGAGATCTCGGCCCGTTCCTGGGTGCGGATCCGCTCGCGTCGCTCCATCGTCAGATCGTCGGTCATCCGCCACAACCACGGCCCGAATACGAGCAGGGTGCCCCCGGCTGTGGCGGCAACGGCGACGACGACGGGCGTGATGTCGGCGAGGGCATCCACGGATCCGAAGAAGGCGACGACGCCTCCGACCATGAGGAAGAGGCCAACGGCGATCCGCGCCCGCGTCGGCATGCTGGCGGGGCGTCCCGCCGTCGCCAGCGCAGGTCCGGACCGGTCCCACACGGCGGCAGTTCCGAACGCGACCAGGACAACGGAGGCGGAGACGGCATCGCCGAACCAGATGCCGGTCGCCCGCAGAGCCAGCATCACCCCGGCGAGCATGAGACCCAGCCCCAGCTTGCGGCGAGGCTCCGCCGGGGCCGCCACCTCGGTGGTGGTGGCTCCGAGCGTGGCGGCCCATCCGAGGAGGTACAACACCAGCCCGGTGCCACCGGCGGCAGTGAGGGTCACGAAGGCGGCGCGCACCCAGATGGGGCCGATGCCGAGGGTGGTACCGATACCGCCGGCGAGGCCGGCGAACACGCGCTCGTCATGGCTGCGCGCCAAGCGCAGCCTGCGTCGGGCGGGGACCTCGGCGCTCGCCGCCGCTGCCTTCGGGTCACTGATCGCCATCACGCCCGATGTTGTCACAGGCCTGCGACGGCAACAACCGGGATTGACCCCCGGCGCACTGGGTCGCCTCAGGGTGACATCAGGGTGATGCCCGATGGCGCCGAGGCGCCGGAGGCCGCACCATGGCTCCATGACGACCGACACATCCCTCGACCAAGGATCGCCACCGATGGTTCGACTAGAGCGGCCCCATTCGGGCCGATGGGTCGCCGGCGTTGCCCGCGGCCTGTCCGCCAGGTACGACGTCGGCGTCGGGTGGATCCGTCTCGGGTTCGCCTTGCTGGCCTTCGCAGGCGGCCTCGGTATCGTCCTGTACGCAGCCGGATGGCTGCTGCTTCCGGACGAGGGCAGCGCCGAATCGACCGTGACCCGGGCCCTGGGCAACGTCGACCAACCGGCACGCTGGGTCGGGATCGGCATGATCGCGCTCGCCGGAGCCATCGTCGTGGGATGGAGCGGACTGGTGCGCGGCGAGTTGATGTTCGCCGGGCTCCTCGTGCTCGCCGGCCTGCTGCTCTACCGCGGCGACCTGCCGACCCGAACCCCGCCGCCGGGCCGACCGCCGGACGACCCTGCCGGGGTCGGGCCGGGATCGGACGAAACCCGCCATCCCGACGAGGAGATCCCCCAGGACGCTGGTGCGCCAGGACACGACGCAGCACCACCCGCAGCCGGACCCGGGAGACCATCCGCCGGGTCCTCGGCGCCCGTGGTGGAGTCGCAGCCCCGGCCGCCCCGGCAGCCCCGGCCGCGATCGGCCCTCGGTCTCTTCACCGTGGGAACCGCCCTGGCGGTCGTCGGGCTACTGGCCATGGCCACGACCGGCGGCGTTTCCCAGCGTGATGTCCGCGACCTGCTCGGTGCGGCCTTTCTCGTGATCGGCGCCGGACTGCTGATCGGCACCTGGCTGGGCCGCTCGCGCGGTCTCATCGTCCTCGGCATGGTGCTGGCTCCACTTGCGCTCGTGGCCGTCGTCCTGCCGGTACCCCTGCGGGGCGATGTCGGTGAGCGCACGTTCGCCGTGTCGGACCCGGAGACGGCCCCCGTCTACGAGATGCTCGCCGGTGACATGCGCCTCGACCTGCGCTCCCTCGAGCCCGATGCCGCAGGCACGGTTCATGCCTCCCTCGGGTTCGGCAGGCTCCTCGTGCTGCTGCCCGGCGACCTGAACCCGATGCTCGAGACCGAGATCGGGATCGGCGAGTTCGAACTGTCACGCCTGGGCGCACGGATGGAAGAGGGCGGCCTCGACGTTCGCCGCAGTATCGACCTCGGCGGTGACGGCGACCTCGTGCTCGACCTCAGAGTGGGAATCGGCCAGATCGACGTGGAGGAGGAGTGATGCAACGTCACGAGTTCGACCCTGTCTCGTTCGTCTTCGCCATGGCGTTCGTCGCCACCGGCCTCCGGCTGGTGCTGACCGACGAGTCGCTGATCCGTCAGGACTGGCTGTGGCCCGGCTTCCTGCTCGTGAGCGGAGCTGTGCTGATCGCAGCGGCGGCTCTGCGTACCGCGCGGCGCACCGCCGGTAGCGACATCGCCGACGTCGAAGACACGGGCGCCGCAACGCCTCCGGTGCGCTTTGATACCGACGGCTGAAACCTCGATACTCAGTGCCGACACCGAGAGGAGCCCGATGGACCACGCCCGAGCCCAGGACTGGCTCGACCGTTACGTGGCGGCCTGGCGCAGCAACGACGCCGACCTGATCACCCCATTGTTCGCCGCCGACGTCACCTACCGCTTCTACCCCCACGGCGACCCCGTCGTGGGCAGGGACGCTGTGGTGGCCTCGTGGCTCGACGACCCCGACGATCCCGAGAGCTGGGACGCCCACTACGCGCCGTACGCCGTCGACGCCAACAAGGTGGTGGCGACCGGCGAGAGCCGCTACTTCGCCCACGACGACCAGGCCGAGCGGGTCTACCACAACTGCTACCTGATCGAGTTCGACGACGACGGCCGCTGCCGCGCCTTCACCGAGTACTACGTGAAGGTGCCCTGAGAGCTCGTCATCCAGCCAGCTTTTCCGCCGCCTCCCTGGCAGCAAGGCCGTCGTGGAAGTCGTCGAGATCGCCGTCGAGGACGGCGTCGAGTGAGTGCACGGTGAGCCCGAGGCGGTGGTCGGTTACCCGGCCCTCCTTGAAGTTGTAGGTACGGATCTTCTCCGCCCGCTCCCCCGTGCCCACCTGCGACCTGCGCGCCTCGGACCGTTCACCGAGCTGTTCGGCGAGCTGCTGCTGGTAGAGACGGGCACGCAGCACCCGCATCGCCTTCACCTTGTTCTGGAGCTGGGATTTCTCGTCCTGGCAGGAGACGGTGATCCCGGTCGGCAGATGGATGATGCGCACCGCGGAGTCCGTGGTGTTCACCGATTGGCCGCCTGGGCCCTGGGACCGGAACGTCTCGATCTTGAGGTCGCCCTCGTGGATATCCACCTCGACCTCCTCGACCTCCGGGAGCACTGCAACCGTTGCGATCGACGTGTGGACCCTGCCCTGGGACTCGGTCTTGGGCACCCGCTGCACCCGGTGCGGCCCAGCCTCCCACTTGAAGCGCGAGTAGGCGCCTTTGCCCTTCACGGCGAACTGGCCGAACGGCAGGCCGCCGCCGTCGGCCCACGCCATGTTGATCGGCTCGACCCTCCAGGCGTGACGCTCCGCGTAGCGCTCGTACATGCGGTACAGCTCCCCTGCCCACAGCGCCGCCTCCTCACCGCCGACGGCGGACCGCAGCTCGACGATGACGTCCTTGTCGTCGTTGGGGTCCTTCGGTACCAGCATGCGCCGCAGGTCGAGATGGAGCTTGTCGAGCTCCTCGCGTCGCTCCCGGGCCACGCTGTCGAAGTAGTCCCGCATCTCGGCGTCCGGCTCCGCCGCTCCCAGCTCGTCGGCCTCGCGGGCCTCGGCCTCGACGGCGCGCAACCGGGCGTAGGCCTCCACCACCGGCTTCAGCTCGCTGTGGCGGGTCATCACCTCCTGGTAGCGGCGGCGGTCGGCGGTGACTGCGGGATCGGCCATCTCTTCGAGGGTCGAGTCGTAGAGGTCCTGCAGGGTGTCCAGGCGGGCCGCCAGCCGGTCATCCATCGGACGGGGCCCCAGGCGTCTCCTCCGGCACGGCCTCGCCCGACACAACCACCCGGGACGCCTGGGCGGCCCGGGCCGCCTCGAGTGCATCGTCGGCGATCGGTCCACGGGCTGCCACGGCGGCGATCTCCTCGGTGGTCATCGCCGCCAGGAGGCTGGCCACCGCCACGGGCACCATCGCGTCCTCCGGCTCCTTGGTGGTGATCCCCTGGAGCCAGATGCCGGGGCGGTTCGCCCACGACATCCAGGCACGATCGGCGCCCAGCTTCAGCACCTCGTAGGACAGCCCGGCGATCACCGGCAGCAGCAGCACCCGCACCGCCACCTGCCATCCGAACGGCAACGGCGCCAGTGCAAGGAACACCACGAACGCGACCATGGCCACGATCAGGATGAACGATGTGCCGCACCGGGGGTGGCGAGGGCTGTAGCGCTGGATCGCATCGATGGTGAGCGGGTCGCCGGCTTCGTACGCGTGGATCGTCTTGTGCTCGGCGCCGTGGTACTGGAACACCCGCTGGATCTCGGACGAGCGCGAGATGGCGAAGATGTACAGGACGATGAGGCCGAGGCGCAGAACGCCGTCGAGTACGACGAACACCAGACCGGAGTCGCCGAGGCGGCCGCGGAGCCAGTTGGCGGCCACCGCGGGCACGGCGACGAACAGCGCCAGGGCAACCACGACCGCGAACACCATCGTGGCGATCGTCTGGCGCCGGGTGATCTCCTCGCCCTCCTCGCCCGCCATCTGAGCCGACCACGACAGCGCCCGGAAGCCGAGCGTGAGCGACTCCATCAGCACCAGCACGCCGCGTACGAAGGGGAGCCTTCCCGCACGAGAACGTTCACTCAGGCGCGGCAGTTCGTTGCTGCGAGCTTCGATGACTCCGTCGGGTCGGCGTACCGCCACACCCCAACCGTGGGGAGCGCGCATCATCACGCCTTCGAGCACTGCCTGGCCGCCGACCGATGCGCCGGGCGAGCGGCTCAATCAGGACTCCGCTGGGGCGACGTCCGCTGCGTCGGCTGGGTCGGGCGCCATCTCGGCACCACCGGCGGCCGATCCGCCCTTGGCCCCCACGTTGGCGTAGCGGCGACGGAATCGCTCGACGCGTCCACCGGAGTCGACGAGCTTCTGCTTGCCTGTGAAGAAGGGATGGCACTCGTTGCACAGTTCGACGTGAAGCTCGGGCGAGGTCGAACGGGTGGTGAACGTGTTGCCACAGGAGCACCTGACGGTGCTCTCGACGTACTCGGGGTGGATGCCGGTTCTCAACGCTGTCTCCTCGGGTGCACGCCACGGCCGGGGACCGTGGACGGCGACTGTAGTGGCCCTCGCCGCGTCACTGGCTGCTCTTGGCGATGTTGGCGAGGAACTCCGCATTCGATTTGGTGCTCTTCAGCCGGTCGATGAGCAGCTCGAGCGCCGCTCCCGACTCCAGGGCGAGCAGCACCCTGCGCAGCTTCCATACCTCGACCAACTCGTCCCTGTGGAACAGCAACTCCTCGCGGCGTGTTCCCGACGCCTCGATGTCGATCGCCGGGTAGATCCGCTTGTCGGCAAGCTTGCGATCCAGGCGCAGCTCCATGTTCCCGGTGCCCTTGAACTCCTCGAAGATGACCTCGTCCATGCGGGACCCGGTCTCCACCAGTGCGGTCCCGAGGATGGTGAGGCTGCCTCCCTCTTCGATGTTGCGGGCTGCGCCGAAGAACCGCTTGGGCGGATACAGCGCCGTGGAATCGACGCCACCGGAGAGGATGCGGCCCGATGCCGGGGTCGCCAGGTTGTGCGCCCTCGCAAGGCGGGTGATCGAGTCCAGCAGGATCACCACGTCCATACCAGCCTCGACGAGGCGCTTGGCCCGCTCGATGGCAAGCTCCGACACCTGGGTGTGCTCCTCGGCGGGACGGTCGAAGGTGGAGAAGATCACCTCGCCCTTCACCGAGCGCTGCATGTCCGTGACTTCCTCCGGCCGCTCGTCCACCAGGACCACCATGAGGTGGCACTCGGGGTTGTTGGCCGTGATCGAGTTGGCGATCTCCTTCAGCACCGTGGTCTTGCCGGCCTTCGGCGGAGACACGATGAGGCCGCGCTGGCCCTTCCCGATGGGAGCGATCAGGTCGATGATCCGAGGCAGGATGTGGTTCGCCTGACCGTCCACCTCGAGGCGGAGGCGATCGTCGGGGAACAACGGCGTCAGGTCGGCGAACTTCTTGCGGGCGGTCGACAGCTCGGGATCGGCGCCGTTGACGGTGACGACCCGCAACAACGCAGGGAACTTCTCCTGGGCCCTGGCGGGGCGCACCGGTCCGGTGCAGATGTCTCCCTTGCGCAGCTTGCCCTTGCGGATCTGGTTCGCCGAGACGTAGACGTCTTTCTCCCCGGGCAGGTAGCCGGTGCAGCGGAGGAACCCGTACCCCTCGGGGAGGATGTCGAGGATGCCCTCGCGCACCTCCAACTCGGACTCGTCGATCTGCTGCTCCGGCTGGCCGGTGCGGGTGCGGTTGCGGCGCCTCCGGCTGCGGTTGCCTCCCTGGCCCTGGTAGTCGTCGATCTGCTGGCGCAGATCGCCCATGTCGGCGCCGTCGGCGGTCATGTCGCCTTCGCCGTCGACGCTCGTTGCAGGCGGCGCCTCTGGCAGCAGGGAGTCCTCGAACTTGTCCGACTCCATGATCGCGGCGATGAGCTTGGTCTTCTGGAGACCGTCGTGCTCTACCTCGACCCTGGATGCCATGTCGCGCAGGGCATCGAGTCCGAGCTCCTGCAGCCTGGCTCTCGTGGTGGTGCTCATGTGGCTGAGTGCCCCTTTCAGCAGTTCCGAGGAATCGTCGATCTGTCAAAGGTCCGCCT
>Ga0214471_10004661_pt1 | contig 10570 bp, 9 predicted proteins | sample RVTome_5_FD_207665 | JGI IMG/M metagenome (GOLD analysis project Ga0214471, IMG submission 207665) | Soil microbial communities from uranium-contaminated site in the Upper Colorado River Basin, Wyoming, United States - RVT142D155 | ecosystem: Environmental > Terrestrial > Soil > Contaminated >... | reverse complement strand
TCCTGCGCGTCCGGGAACTCGCCCACCACCACGTACGGCCCGGCAGCGATCGACCCGTCGAAGTTCTTCGCCCGCGCGAAGCTCGACTGCGGATGGTCGGGACGCGGCAGCGTCGTGCGCGCGCTGACATCGTTCTGCAGCAGGTAACCCCAGAAGTACGGCGCCGCCTTGTCCGCCGCGATGTCCTTGCCCTTGCGGCCCAGGATCACGGCTACCTCGCCCTCGTAGTCCAGCCGGTCCGTCCGTGACGGGTAGACGATGTCCTCATCCGGCCCCGCTGCGTTTTCGGGGAAGCAGTAGAAGCCCCAGATCCCGCGCGCCCGGCTCTGCTCGTACAGCGCCTGCAACGTCGGCGGCGGCCCATCGCCGGCACGCTGCATCCCCGCGCTGTGGATCACGTAATTGCCGCCCGCCATCATGATCCGAGCCCGCCGCGCATACGGCGCCTGCAGCTTCACGTCCCCCAGCGCAAACACGATCCGCTCCCCGCTCAGCCCCGCGCGCTCACCGGCGCGCTGCAGCACGTACTCGGCGCCGCGCGCAGCCGCCTCGATCGCCCGCTCCCCCGCCTCAATGAACGCGCCCAGCTCCTCAGGCGCCGCCGCTGCCGCCATCTCATACGGCCGCCGCTCATCCTGTGCCTCGCCCAGCTGCTTCGCGCAAGCGCCGTTCACGTCGACAACCAAATCGTCCTGCACCAACCCCAGCCGTCGCACCGGGCCGTAGACCACCAGCTTCATGCCTCGCCTCCTTCGCCCGGCAGCTTAGCACCGCCCTGCCACGGAGGGCGCAGCCCCCTTTGCCATCCTGCTCGCGAAGCCCGAGGATCAAGCCACCCCAACATCCACGACACGCCGTCTCCAAGAACACGACCGCACCGCCATGTCTATGTCCTATGCCCTATGTCCTCTGAACCCGCTGCCGCTATGCCCGCTGCCGTATGCCCGTATGCCCGTATGCCCGTATGCCCGTATGCCCGTATGCCCGTATGCCCTAGGATTCTTGATCGCGCCCCGAAGCGTCATAATGTCCCCGCAAACCAATGCAACCTAGCGAGAAGGGGAACCACCGTGACCTACCGGGGCATCCAGACCACCACCGTCAACATCCAGGGCCACCGCGGCGACACCATCGAGGCCTACGTCGCCAAGCCCGAGGGCGACGGCCCCTTCCCCGGCGTCGTTGTGATCCACCACTACCCCGGCTGGGACGAATGGACCCTCGAGGTCACCTGGAAGCTCGCCAACCACGGCTTCGCCGCAATCGCGCCTCACCTCTGGCACCGCTTCGGCCCCGGCAGCCCCGACGACGTCGGCGCTCGCGGCCGCGGCATGGGCGGCATGGCTGACGACGAGGTCGTCGGTGACGTCGCCGGCGCTGGCCGCTATCTGCGCAGCCAGCCCTACCACAACGGCAAGGTCGGCATCATCGGCTTCTGCAGCGGCGGCCGTCAGGTCTACATCGCCGCCTGCAAGCTCAGCGAGATCGACGCCGCCGTCGACTGCTGGGGCGGTGGCGTCATCGTCGACGACGAGAGCCAGCTCAACGAGAAACGCCCCGTCGCGCCGATCACCATGACCCCCGACCTCAACTGCCCCCTCCTCGGCATCTTCGGCAACGACGACGACAACCCACCGCCGTCCGAGGTCGACCGCACCGAAGAGGAGCTCAAGCGCCTCGGCAAGACCTACGAGTTCTACCGCTACGACGGCGCCGGCCACGCCTTCTTCTCTACCGACCGCTACCGCTACCGCCCCGAGCAGGCCGTCGACGCCTGGAACAAGGTCTACGCCTTCTTCGGCCGCCACCTCCAGGCCACCGGCGCCACCGCGGGCCCGCAGCGCTGGATCGGCGACAGCCCCAACGTCTCCCTCTCCGGCAAGGTCCCCCTCCGCCCGTCTTAGGGACCTGTCATCCTGATGGCGAAGCCGGAGGACCAAAACGCCGCACTCATCCTGGACACCTCATGCGCCATCCACCGGTTTCATCGTCTACAGCCCCTCTCCGAAATCGGAGAGGGGCGCGCGGCAGCGGGGGTGAGGTGCAAACGCCACTACCGCGAAGCTACGGGATTCATCCTGCAGAGTTCCAAGTTAACGAGAACCCTCATCGTCATCAAGCGGGGTCAGTAGGAGCGCCGCCCCCGCGGGGGGAGTCTGAGGGTCGCAGAGTCGCCCAGAGACGTCTCCCCTCAGATTGAAACAACAAAGAAGGCGAAGCGAACAAGCCCGACCGACAGGAAGGGCGCCGGACGCGCAGCCTTCAACGCCCCGTCTAGGAGACGCGAGTCAACCACCCGGAGGTCCATCCCATGATCAAGCTCATCGGCTTCCTAACCCGCAAACCCGGCATGTCCGTCGCCGACTTCCAAACCTACTGGCGCGACGTCCACGCCCCCATGATCGCCCGCTCCCCCGGCCTCCTGCGCTACATCCAGTCCCACGCCTGCCCTGAGGTCTACGACACCTACCCGCCCGCCTACGACGGCGCTGCCGAAGCCTGGTTCGACGACATGGACGCCTTCAACGCTGCCGTCGCCTCCCCCGGCTGGCAGGACGCAATCGCCGATGTCGGAAACTTCATGGCGCCCGGCGGCGGCCGCCTCTTCGCCACCGAAGTCCCCATCATCGACGCCCTGCCGTCTCCTCAGGAACGCGCGGGCATGGTCAAGTTCATGGGCCTGCTCACCCGCCGTCCCGGCCTCAGCGTCGACGAGTTCCAGCGCCATTGGCGCGACATCCACGGTCCGCTGGTCCACACCGAGTTCCCCGAGATGCGCCGCTACATCCAGTGCCACGCCATCCCGCACACGTACTCGCTAACCCCGCCACCCGCCTACGACGGCGTCCCCGAAGCCTGGTTCGACGGCCTCGACGTCTTTCCCTGGCGCATGGTCCGCCGCGAAGGTCCACAGCTCGAAACGGCCGCCGCCCGCGACTCCCAGAACGTCTTCCTCCAGCCCATCCCGTCCATCGTCGCCCGCGAAGTCGTCATCGTTGGCTAACCCGGAGCATGCGCCGGCCTTGCGTATACTGCGCCGCCCCGTAAGGCGGCCCCTCTTCGTCATAAATGGCGCGCTGGGAGGGACTCGAACCCTCGACCTGTCGCCCTGCGACCGCCCTATCCGCCGGCGCCCACAAAGAAGCCGCCCCGCAAGGCGGCCCCTCTTCGTCATCAATGGCGCGCTGGGAGGGACTCGAACCCCCGACCTGTCGCCCCGCGACCGCTCTATCCGCCAGCACCCACAAAGAAGCCGCCTCAAAGGGCGGCTCCTCTTGGTCAATCGTGGCGCGCTGGGAGGGACTCGAACCCTCGACCTGTCGCCCTGCGACCGCCCTATCCGCCGGCGCCCGCAAAGAAGCCGCCCCGCAGGCGGCCCCTCTTCGTCATAAATGGCGCGCTGGGAGGGACTCGAACCCTCGACCTGTCGCCCTGCGACCGCCCTTTCCGCCGGCACCCACAAAGAAGCCGCCCCAAGGCGGCCCCTCTTCGTCATAAATGGCGCGCTGGGAGGGACTCGAACCCTCGACCTGTCGCCCTGCGACCGCCCTATCCGCTGACGCCCACAAAGAAGCCGCCCCGCAGGGCGGCCCCTCTTCGTCATAAATGGCGCGCTGGGAGGGACTCGAACCCTCGACCTGTCGCCCTGCGACCGCCCTATCCGCCGGCGTCCACAAAGAAGCCGCCCCGCAAGGCGGCCCCTCTTCGTCATAAATGGCGCGCTGGGAGGGACTCGAACCCTCGACCTCTGCCTCCGCAGGGCAGCGCTCTATCCGCTGAGCTACCAGCGCGGGAATGGTGCCGAAGGTGGGATTTGAACCCACACGAGCTAATGCTCACTACGCCCTGAACGTAGCGCGTCTGCCGTTCCGCCACTTCGGCGCGGAACCCTAGTCTACTAGACGCAAAGTACAGGGGACACCCCTGTCCCCCTTCGCCGGAGCCCCTGCACCAGCCTGATGTCCGGCTACGCCTCGATGGCCTGCGCGTTGATGTCCAGCGTCACCTTGTCGGCCAGCATGAAGCCGCCGTCCATCGGGACGTTCCACGTCACGCCAAACGCCGTCTTGTCGATCTCGCCGCGCATCGTGAAGCCGGCCTTGCGCTTGCCGCTAACCGGGTCGTTGACCGGGCCGGCATACTCCCCCTCGAGCGCTACTTCGCCGGTCGTACCCTTGATTGTCAGGTCGCCGGTCACGTCGAACTTGCCGTTCCCCTTGTCCGCCACCTTCTTCGTCGCAAACTCGATGTACGGGTTGTTCTCGACATCGAAGAAGTCGGCGCTCTTCAAGTGCCCGTCGCGGTTCGGGTCGTGCGTCGTGAACGTGCTCATGTCCATGCGGCCTCTGAGGCTCGAGTTCGCCGGGTTCGCCTCGTCGAGCTTGAGCTCCGCATCCGCCACCGACACGGTGCCCTTGATAAACGACACGCCAAGGTGCCTGATCGAGAACGACACCTGAGTGTGTGCCTTGTCGACCTGCCACGCCAATCTGTCACCTCCCCAAGACAATGTGCTGTTCGGATTTGTGTAAGCCATCTTAGGGCCATAGCACTGAACCGCAACCCGGGCTCGGGCCTGGCGATAGGCACTCGGTCTCCAGGACGAAGCCAACGCCTGGATTCCACAACTTCGGCCCGGCCCTGTCTTGACGTAGGCCTCGGTTGGCAAACATGATGCCGCGGGTTCACAGAATCAGCCCAGCCACCCCCTCGCAGAAAGAAGGACGAAGGGATCCGAAATGGTCCAGGAACGAAGTTGGGCAGAAGAAGCCGATGTCGTGGTCGTTGGCGCGGGTGCTACCGGGCTCCCCGCGGCCATCGCCGCATGTGAGACCGGCGCCTCCGTACTGCTAATCGAAGGAAACTTCGACATCGGCGGCCACGCCGGGATCAGCGGCGGCAACATCCCCCTCGGTGGCGGGACCAGCGCGCAGAAGCGGGCAGGCATCGTCGATTCACCCGACACGCTCTTCGCCGACCTCACCGACTGGTCCGTCGTCCAGGCCAACGGTTTCGCCGACTATCGCTACAACGACCGCGAGATTATCCGCGCCTTCGCCGACTGGAGCGCCCCGACCTACGAATGGCTGCTGGAGAAAGGCGTCGTCTTCATCGACCAACCGATCGATAACCGCGGAGCGCATGGCACGGGCAACTCAGCGCCTCGGGAAGCGCATTTCGCCGCCATGGACTGGGTCCAGTTTCAGACCGGCAAAGCCCAGCCTCCGGACAGGGGACCGGTCACGTCCTCAGGCATCGGTCTCGTCCGCCCACTCGAGGCCGCTGCCCGCAGGATGGGCGTCCGCATCCTGCTCAAGCACAAGATGACCTCGCTGATCCGCGACGGCTCGAAGGGCCGGGTCATCGGCCTTACATGCACGAACGAGGGGCGGGAGCTCGATATCCGGGCGCGCAAGGCGGTCATCCTGGGCACAGGCGGCTCAACCAGCAACGTGAACTTCCGGCGCATCTTCGACCCCAGGCTCACCGAGGAGTACAGCACGGCCGGCGACCCTTTCAGCCCCCAGGACGCCAGCGGCGAGCTCGCGGCGATGGCGATCGGCGCCTCGCTCTGGGGTACCTACAACCAGAGCGCCGAACACGGCATCGCGCTAAGCAAGGCGGGGCAGATCGGGACCTATCACGGCTACGGGCCGCTGATGTGGCAGCCGGGCAGCCCGGTCTTTCACCTCGCTCGCGCCACCGGCCTCAAGGTTGCCGACTGGCAGGACGTCATCCTGGTCAGCCAGGCCGGCCGCCGCTTCTACGACGAGACATCTCCGCAGTACACCTCGAATAGCTACGAAGCCGTCCCCGACTATGAGCCCGGCAGCTGGCGCAACGCGAAGGACATCGACTACAACCCGCGCAACTTCATCAACGCCGCCCTGGCAGGCACCGGCGAGGCGAGAAACGGCGGCGGGCCGATCTGGGCCATCTTCGACTCGGAGGCTCTGGCACGAGAGAACTGGGTCCCAGAGCCGCCGTACGTTGACGTTGCCGAGGGCTATTTCTTCAGCGGCGCCACGATCGAAGAGCTCGCCATGAACATCAAGAACCGGTTCCAGCGCGAGCCGATGCCCGCGGGCGTCCTCGCAGAGACGGTCAGACGCTACAACAGCTTCGTCGACGCCGGCGCAGACCTCGACTTCGAAAAGCCCGCGCCGCAGTACAAAATCGAGACGCCGCCGTTCTACGCCGCCTGGTCCACGCCCGTTGTCCACGACACGCGCGCCGGCCTGCGCATCAACGCTCAGTGCCAGGTCGTCGACCTCTCGGGTGAAGTGATCCCGGGCCTCTACTGTGGCGGCGAGTCTGCCGGCGGCTTCGCCCAACACGGACTCGCGAGGTGTGTCGTCCAGGGCCGCATCGCCGGCACCAACGCCGGGGCAGAGAACCCGTAGCGAGAGGCGATGCGGTGGTGGGCGGTACAGGACTTGAACCTGTGACCTCTTCCGTGTGAATGCTGCTCAGGCAACTTCAGCAGCGTAATGCAGGAGATACACTGAATCTCCAAATGTTTATCAAGGTCTTCCAGGGTTCACCGCCACAGTTGGCGAATTAGTGGTCAGACTTTAGCGCCGAACTGACACCTTCGCCTCCGCAATCACGTTGACCTCACCGGGCGGCGAAGCCTAATGTATGACTAATCATTCGTTGGAGATAAAGGCCCTGTGACACTCATCGCCGCGATGCGAGAAGATGATGAGTCCATCTTGTTAGCCGCTGATAGCGGGAAGCAGACAACGCCGGGGCCGACTGAACAACTAAAGCTCGATAAGCTTATGAAACACAATGAAGCGCCGTTAGCGTGGGGGCCATCCGGGAACTGGGGTCTTGAAGCGCAGCAGCTTTGCATATCCTTAACAGACCTCGACGTTTCGTCTGGCGACTGGACCGTCGTGACGAAAGACATAGCCGACAGGCTCGCAAAGCACAATGGCGAGCAACGGCAGCGCATGACGCTTTCAGGAGTCCAGCCAGTCTCAGATACTGCTACGCAACTCCTAACGGTCGGCTGGCTTGGCGGGCAACCCGGCATTACGGAGTTTGATGGAACCGGACGGATTACGCCCTACCTTGACGTTGGGTTTCACGCTATCGGTTCTGGGGGCGTGCATGCAGTGGTTGCCCAATTCGCGCTAAGCAAGGTGACCGGCATCAGTCCTTTGGACAAATTGAAGCTGACGCTCCAAACCGCGATACAGCTTGCTCCGGGCTGCGACTTTCCGGCGCACATCTGGCGGATTAGGCTCGATGGCATCGAAGATGTCCTTTCTCCCGGCGCGGCTTCTGGCCACACGCCCTAGCGACACATTAAGCAGCAAACACGCCTGTCGTAGATTCAGATTTGCAGGTCTGCGGTGGTGGGCGGTACAGGACTTGAACCTGTGACCTCTTCCGTGTGAAGGAAGCGCTCTGCCAGCTGAGCTAACCGCCCGTAGAATCGCTTTCCTTGCCTTGTCGCTCCTGTTTTCGTTATCCCGCTAGTGGGTTTGCTAACGGATGCCGAATCGAACGGTAGGGCATGACGAGGAAGACAGCCTAGCGAGAGCGAGTATAGCAAGCAGGAGCCGAGGGAGTCAGCAGCACACCCGGTGACCCTCGCCTCGAACGCGTCCGCTTCACGCTCAACGGCGTTCTCCAGGGGCAGAGCATCGCGGCGCTTGCCCGCTCTCAAGGGAAGAGCCGCGAGTACTGGAGCCGGACGGTGTGGCGTCGCGCCGTGGATTGGTTACCAGGAAGTCAAGTGACCTACTCGGCCCGGGATGGAGCCAAGCACCAGCTCGGCCTAACGTCCTTCGTCTCGCCCGCCGTCAGCCTGGCGGGGGTTCCCCCGCTGGCGCTCACCTTGAGGATGTCGAAGCTGTCACCATCCTGGTAGGTGAAGGCGATGCTGGTGCCGTCCGGCGACCACGCGGGGTCGTATTCACGGCCGGGCTCGTCCGTCAGACGTTCTGCCGTCTGGTCACCAGCCGTCGCGTCCATGATCCAGAGCGAGAAGTCGTTCGGGTCACTCTCCTGGCGCACCGACTGGAAGACGATCCGGCCACCGTCGGGTGACCAGGCTGGCTCGCCATCGAAGCCGGGCTGCCTAGTTAGGCGCTGCGGCCCGGACGACAGGTCCGCCGGGATGCGATAGATCTCATGGTTCTGACCCGGCGCGTCGCGGTCCGATGTGAAGGCGATCGATTGGCCGTCCGGCGACCAGGCGGCGTCCTGTTCATCGAAGGCATCACTGACGAGCTCCTTTAGGTCGCTTCCGTCCACATTAACGATGTAGAGCTGGTTGTTCCCTGCCGTCCGCAGGGCATAAACCAGGCGGTCACCCTGCGGCGCAAGCACCGGCTCCGACTTGGGGCCGGGCGGTCCCGGAATGACCTGCTGGTCACCGCTGGCCAGATCTATCAGCACGAGGTCCCAGGCATCTTCGGACGTCAGCACGAAAACCACCTGGTCGCAGGTGAGGTTCGCCGACGGATCCACACTGTCGTTGGTATTGGACGTGACGAGCGTCCGCTCGCTACCGTCAGGTTCCATCGAGAAGACCTGGCGGACCTCCCGCTCTCCCAAAGTTGCCGACGAGTCGAAGAGGATGACCTCCCGGCGCTCTGATTCGACAACTGCTGTCGGCGGCAGCCCGCCGCTGGCGGTCGGCGAGGGATCGACTCCTGCTGTACTCGGCTCGTCATCGGAATCGGCACCGAACACGAGGAATCCACCGACCAGAACTGCGACGGCGAACGCAGCGCCGCCACCCAGCAAGAACACGTTGCCGGGTACGCGCAGGGATCTGAGGCCTGACAGCCCGCTTCGGAAGACTCTGGCGAGGCTTGACCCCAAAGACGCCAGGAGTGGCGGTTTGGCGGGACCCAGCTTGAAGACAAGGCCGTCGCGGACACCGAGGTAGAGGGTTGGCGCGGGCGCCTGCTCCGGTGACGTCGCAATCGCCGCTTCGGCGGCCGTGGTCACGGCGCCGCTTGACGTCAGCTCGGCATAGAAGCGAGCGACGAAGGCCTCGGCAGCGTCTCCTGGGAACTGCGCGACCGCCGGCAGCCCGTGCTGCACCAGCGTCGACGCGACTCCGCCGACCGCGTCCCCGTCTGCTCCCGTCCGCCACCCTAGCACCGCTAATCGCAGTGACGGATATTGCTGAGATAGCAGTCCCAGGCTCGGCGCCGAAATCGGCCGCGCGACGCCGGATTCGTCCTCCAAAACGAGAGAGGCTTCGCGGCTCTGAGCATCGTGTTCGGCACCACCGATGAAGTGCAGCACGTGGAACTCGGTGGCTCGCATGCGGCGGTGAAGCTCTCGCAGGGTCGGCGGTTGAAGCCACTCCACTGCCAGCTTTCCATCGCGAATCAGCGGATCGAACGCGGCCTGCAAGCGCTGACGGTCCGCTTCGAGAGTGGCAGCCGTGATGCCAGAACCCTGCGGGTTGGGCGTCAGGACCAGGAGGCGTAAGGGCAGACCGGGTGATAGCGGTCGTATTGCGGCGGAGGGCTGGATGTGGCGGATGTTGGCAGGCATGCTGGCAATTCTAGCTCCCGCTTCAGGGATAAGCCGTACCCAAGGACCGAGCTCGGGCGTTCGAAAGCATGCTTGTAGCGAGCATCAACCATCTTTCAATCGTGGTTCAATGCTCTCGTCATATCTTGCGCGCATAGAGAGCGTGAGGAGGGATAAGCATGCCACCACTCGTAAGCAACGGGGCGATGCTAACGTGCACGTTTGGCACGGCGCCATCCACTCTGAACGTGCCTCCGAGCAGCATGGTCAGTGTCGGCGGACAGCCTGCGGCGACGATCATGAACAATTTGCCGATGACCAACATCATGCCCTTCCTCATGTGCACGACTCCGACGAACCCGCAGGTGGCCGCGGCGACTTCGGCAGCGATGGGCGTCCTGACGCCTCAGCCTTGCATTCCGGTTACCTCGTCTCCCTGGACGCCGGGATCGGCCAAGGTCAGAGTGAAGGGCGTTCCAGCGCTGGATAGCACGTGCACCTGCCTCTGCGCCTGGGGCGGGCAAATATCGATTACGAGCCCCGGGCAGTTCGTCGCACAGGGGTAGCCGCCGCGGCCTAGCGGCGGGGAGGCGCTCCGATCGGTTCGGCGGAGCCTGGACCGAACCCCAACGATTCGGGCAAGAAGCGTCCCACGTCCAGGTGCAAGCCAAGCATGACGTTGTCTCCCTTTGTATTCAGCTCAACGCCGAGACCGTCAAGGCCGGGCACTGGGATAACGCGACCGTTGAGCTGACTCAAGGCCAACTCGCGCGCATCGGGGTCCGTCATCGCGCCGGCCAGCGAGCTACCAGCGATCACTGCCAGCGAGCTGACGACAGCCGCCTGACCACCCGTCCCCAGCGAGTGCCAGTCGCGACGGACCTGCTCGGTTGCACGTGTGCGGAGATTGGCGATTGCCGTATCGATGGCAGGAATCGCAACGACGGCGCGCAGCAAGTCAGAGCTAGACGCAGCCTTGGGTTTGGACGGCCCTTTGCCGCGCGGGACCAACGGCTCAGGCTGAGGCGAAGGTGGCGTGTCGAGCGGGCTCGGCTCCGGC
>Ga0214471_10004659_pt1 | contig 10572 bp, 6 predicted proteins | sample RVTome_5_FD_207665 | JGI IMG/M metagenome (GOLD analysis project Ga0214471, IMG submission 207665) | Soil microbial communities from uranium-contaminated site in the Upper Colorado River Basin, Wyoming, United States - RVT142D155 | ecosystem: Environmental > Terrestrial > Soil > Contaminated >... | reverse complement strand
GCTCTCCCTCCCTTTACGGGAGGGGGCTGGGGGGGTGGATGAAGGTACGCCCAAACGCCGTTATCCGGCAACATCCCCCTCACCTCGCCCTCTCCCGCCAGAGGAGAGGGCGTTTTCCCAAGCGCCTCCCCTTTTCCTGATCTTGTTGTCGTACATCAGCCCATCGGCCCTGATCATGACCTGCCCCAGGGTCTCGTTCTCTTGCAGCTGAACCACGCCAAAACTGATGGCAACGGGAAACGGCAGTTCCCCATCCCTGTTTTCCTGGGCGATGTTTGCCTCCAGCCGGGAGAGAATGGCCTGTTCGCTGTCCGTTCCAGGCTTGCAAGAGATAAAGACCGCAAACTCATCGCCGCCCAAGCGGGCAAGGATATCGGCCTGGCGGAAGGTGGTTCGCAAGAGCGCGGCTGTGGTGGTCAAGGCCAGGTCCCCGGTCTCATGCCCCAGGGTATCGTTGATGGTCTTCATATTGTCCAGGTCGGCAAAGATCAGGAACATGTCGTGCTCGGCCCGCAGGGCATTGCCCAGTTGCTTCTCGGCCAGGGTCAGGAAACCGCGGCGGTTGAAAAGCCCGGTCAACTCATCGGTGATGGCGATATCCCGGAGATGCGCCTCCAGCTCCTTGTAGCGGGTGACGTCCTTAAAATCCTCGATGATGCCGAGGAGCTTTCCGTCCTGACCGTAATAGGGCGTGGAGGAGATAAGACAGTCAATTCTGCGGCCCGAGGGCAGCACCTTGGTCAACTCGACTTCCAGCCGCTGCGGCGTCTGGAGGGTGCGGACAAGAGGACACTGGCCGCCCTGGCAGGAAGGCCCGGAAAAAACATCTTGGCATTTCCGGCCAATCACCTCCTGATCGGTCAGGCCGGTGAGCGTATAGAAGGTTTTATTGGCTCGCAGCACAGTGTGGTCGACATCAATCACCCACATGCCGTTGGCTGCGGTGTTGAATATCTGCTCCAGCTCGGCGTGGGCTTTTTCGACCTCCGCCGCGCTTCTTTTCTGCTCGGTGATGTCAACGACGGAGCCGATGACCCCGACAACCCTGCCTTTCTCGTCAACAAACGGCGCCTTGACCACCAGCAGGTCACGGCTACTCCCGTCCGGGTATTCCATATGCAGTTCTTCCTGCTGATTTTTCCCGGAGGCAATGACCTTTGCATCGAGGTCCTGCTGCTGTTTGGCGGCCTTCAGCTCAATGAGGCTGGCATTGTACTGGCCGATGATCTTTTTCTTGGGCAGGCGGAACAGCTCGGCAAAGGCCTTGTTGCAGTTAAGGAAAGCCCCACGTAGGTCTTTCAGGCAGATGGGGAGAGGAAGGGCCTCCAGAAGCTGCCGCTGAAAGCTGAGCTGTCCGGCGATCTTGCGGGTGGACCGAAGATGCAGGCCGAACAGGAGAACAAGCAGCACCGTGGCCAGGAGATGGGCGATGATGTAGCCGTGGCGGATGGAAGCCAGGTTCGGCTCCTTGCCATAGGCAACGATGTAGCCTATCCTGTGCCCCTCCACATCGGCCACGGACAGAAAGGTGACCAGATAATCCTGGGTGCCTAAGCGGACAGCACGGGCAAAAGATTTGCCTCCCGCCAGATTCATGGCAATCCGCGACCGCATCTCGGCATTAAGCGCCGTCAGCACCTCCTCGGGAAGATGCCCACGATGCTCGCCGGCAGCCGCGGCCACGTCGGCTTTTTCCTGGAGATATCCCTGGGCAACCCGACTCTCCTGGTAGTCAAGGCCGGAACCGGCAGCGAGCACCTTGTCCAGTGCCTCTTTTTTCAAGATCAGGGAATATTCTTCCGCGTACACCTGCTGCAAGGCCTGACTGACCGCGTAAAAAGGCACGCCAAGCTCCACGATTCCCTGGTATTCCCCGTTATGCTGCACCGGAAAGACATAGCGGAAGGCATGAATCCACCTCCCCAGCTCAAAGCCCTCCACGAAGCGTTTCTCGGTATGGGCCAGGCGCAGCGCCGGGCGGACCGCGAAGATCTGATCATCATAACGCTCGGGCGTGTGCATCCGTAAAAAACAGATTCCATCGGGAAAGGTGTAAATGACCTGCCTGAACCCCTGGGGCGTGATATTTTTGTAGGAGGAGTGAAGATGGTCGTAAAGCCGGGTGCGCAAACGGTCACGCTTCGGCCCCTTGTCTTGAGCCGCCTCGGCGAACATCGCCGCCGCCTCCGGCTGGAGAAAGGTATTGCTCGCCACAAAACGGGCCAGCCGGCTGAAGGAATCCAGGATGGCGGCGTATTCGCGCCGATGTTGTTCGAGCACCGTCGCGATGTAACGATCTTCTGCCTGTTGCTTGCCAAAGAAGAGCAGGCCGAAAAGCACGGCCACGACACAGAGAAAAAGAACGAGATGGGGCAATATTTTCTTTCCGGCCACAAAAACCTCCAAGCGTTACTGTCACACGACCCCTGGACCGGAACATAACCACGTCGGGCAGTAGCCGCAACAGCAAACGCCGCTGGCGGCAAACTTTTTCAGTCCGGCGCTGCTTGCGGCTTCCACCCGCGCCTCAGGCGCCGACCCGCACGGGAGACTACCGATTTTTTGGGTTAGTAATTTTTCTTTGCCTGTTCCCTCCATTTCACGTACCCTGTACTCCATGAACCTGCGCGATTTCCTCAAAAAGGTCAAAGACCTGCCCACCATTTCCGCCGTGGCCAACGAGATCAACGCCGGCGATAAGAATGACTCGCTCACCGCGAAATCGCTCGGGGCGATCATCAGCCGTGATCCCGCCCTCACCGCCACGGTCCTGAAACTCGCCAACTCCGCCTATTACGGAATGTCCCGGGAGATAACCAGCACCGAACGGGCGGTTACGATCCTGGGCTTTGACACCATCAAAAATCTGGCCCTGGCCATCTCCGTTTTTCATGTTTTCAAGAATCAGGAAGGGCAACTCTTTGACCTGAAAGGCCTTTGGTATCATTCCCTCGCGGTCGGTCTCGCGGCAAAGCATCTTGCCCTGCACAGTCCGATGCTGGCCTGCGACAAGGCCCTGCCGGAGCAAGCCTTTATCTGCGGCATCCTGCACGACATCGGCAAGATCGCCTTTGCCCAAAACCTGCCCGCGGAAATGACCGAAATCTTGAAGCAAACCCGAAGCGGGACCATGGCCCAACACGAAGTTGAAAAAAGCATCCTCGGCTTCAATCACCAAAAAGCCGGACAAGCCATGGCAGACGCCTGGAACTTCCCGGAAGATTACCAGACCGTCATCAGGATGCACCATACTCCCTCTGCCGCTCCCGCAGGGGATAATCCCAAATTAGCCGGCTTGATCATGACAGTTTACCTTGGCAACAAAATCGCCAAGGCTCTGCATCTGGGAGAAAGCACGGACCCGCACATGACTCAGGTAACCCCGGAGGATTTGAGAAACATGGGGATCGCCAAACAGGATCTTCCCGAGATTATCCAGCGGATCAAAGGCGAGTATGCCCAATGCATTGAGGCTTGGTCCTATGATCTGTAATGCGCGGAATTACAAGCAAGAGAACACGAAGATAATCCTTCGACAGGCTCAGGATGAGCGGACTTTACTGATATGATTAGTTTTTCCGTTCACCCTGAGCCTGTCGAAGGGCAAAATCACTCCTTGTTGAAATCGCAACAAGCCACGATTACAACGGTTATTACTTTTTCCTCTTTGATTTTGGGTTGCGGACCCGTGACCTTTTTCCCTTTGTCCGAGTCCGTCACTCCCTAACGCTGACAAACACCCCCTGGTTTGCCGGGTCCAATTCGTAATAGCGTTTCAGCAGCATGATGCTGGGGTTGGCAAGAACGGTTCCCTTGGTGAGCAGCAGAATCCCGGTGCCGCTGAACACATCCCGGCTCGCCTCCATCCCCTCCTGCAGGTCGTTGGGCAGCAATTCGATTTCGATATGGTCTGTCTTGGGCCGATTTTTTTTATAAAAAGCCTCGGCCTGCTCAAAAACCACGGGGATCAGCTTGGGATCGAAGAATGTTCCCTTCTGAAGATCCACCTCCTTGCGCATGATCTCAAAGCCCGTGGCCCCCATGCCGTGGCGGATTTTCTTGTCGAGGTGATCGGCCAGGGCGATGATCCGGGCGCCCAGAGGGATGTCCGCCTTCTTCAGTCCATCGGGGAACCCGCTGCCGTCATAATTTTCATGATGGCCGCGGATGAGCAGCCCCGCCTCCCGCAGCTCTTCAATCCTGTCAATGGCCGCTTGGCCGCGGACCGGATGCTGCAGATACTCCTCCCGCTCCGCGAAATTCATCTGCTCGGTCTCCCGCGCCAGCATGAGGTCGGGAATCCCTATCTTGCCGATATCATGGAGCAGGGCGGCCACCATGACCGTTTCCCGCTGCTCGCTCTCCATGCCCAGTTGTCTGGCGACATTCACCGAAACCTCCGCGACATTGCGGGAATGGGTCCGCATCCGCTTGTCGCGCAACTCGATGAGTCCGGAAAAAGCAACAATGGTATTCTTGAAATTGACCCGCAACCTGCTGTTGATCGCGCGCAGGCTGTCGTAGCTCTTCTGGAGCTCCATGGTCTGTTCCTGGACAATGGATTCCAGCTCCGTGTTCCACTTCTTCAACTCGGCGTTCTGTTTCTTGACAATGGCACCCAGCCGCTTGTTTTCGGCAAGCAGCCGATACATCTGCAAGGCGCCCTTGACCGTCTGGACAAGCTCGGCATCATTCCAGGGCTTGTTCAGGTAGCGGAAGGCGCCGCCCCGGTTGATGGCGTCGATGGCGGCGTTGACATCGGCATAGCCGGTGAGCAGAATTCGGATGGACTGGGGGGAAACCGCCTTGGATTTTTCCAAAAAATCGACGCCGGCCATCTCCGGCATCCTCTGGTCGGAGACAATGACGCCGACCTCCTTCTCCCTGGCAAGGATTTCCAGCCCCTTGGCCCCGGAAGAGGCGGTGAAGACCTCGACCTCTTCATCCATGAAAAGCCGCTGCAGGGAACGGAGGATATTTTCCTCATCGTCCACAAAAAGAATCTTCCCTTTTTCCGGGGAGGAAGGACTTGGCGTTTCGCTCATCGTTTTTCCTCATTTTCCGCGGCAGCGGCGGCCGGGTCGAGGACCCGACAGGCATCCCCGCAAATTTCGCAGGCAAAAACCAGCACCGTTCCGGACTGACCGTCCGGTTCATTCATCATGACCCCCTGCACACAAAACCGCTCCCCGGCCAGTCCAAGCTCCCGGCTGACAACCTTGCCCGGTTGCACCTCGGCCAACAGGGCTCCCCAGTCCGGCGGCAGCACCTCCGCCGCCGGCGCACCCAGGAGGGAGTGGCGGAACTTCCGCAGCACCTCTTCGGCAAAGCGATTCCGCTGCACCAGCATCCCCTCCCGGTCAAAACCAACCACCCCCATGGGCAGGGTATTCAGGATGACCTGGCCGTGCCGGAGCACCTTGTTCTGAAACAAAAGCTCTTCCGTGCGTTCCGTCACCTTCTCTTCAAGCTGCACGGCTATGCGGGAAAGCTCATCATTGGCCTGCCGCAACTCCTCGTTGAGCTGATTATTCGCCTCGACCAGGAAATACCGCTCCACCGCCTTGGCGATGGCCACCTTGAGTTCATCGTCGTTCCAGGGCTTGGGGATGAACTTGTAGACTTGGCCCTCGTTGATCGCCGCCACCACGGCCGCCGTATCGGCATAGCCGGAAAGCACGATGCGGACCGTGTCCGGCCAGCGCGCATGCACCTGCTTGAAAAAAGCGACCCCGTCCATCTCCGGCATCCGGTAGTCGGAGATCACCACCTGCACCGGCTGATGCTGTTCCAGAAGGGCGAGCCCTTCCTGGCCTGATTCCGCGGTGAGGATTTCATAGTCCTCATCAAGAAAAAGGCGCTTCAGGGATTTCAAGACGTTCGCCTCGTCATCCACACAGAGAATTGTCACATCCCCTACCATTACCATGCCGCCTCCCTCACTCTGTTTTCACCGGCAAGGTCACGACAAAGGTCGTTCCCTGGCCCGGCTCGCTGGCCACCTCAATCCTGCCGCCATGCTTCTTGGTCACGATATCGTAGGTTATGCTCAAGCCCAGTCCGGTTCCCTTGCCCACCTCCTTGGTGGTGAAAAACGGCTCAAAGATCCTGCCTAGATTTTCAGGGGGGATACCGCTGCCCGAGTCGGCAATGGCGATGGTTATCTCCGTTTCGCTCGCCTTGGTGGTGATCACGATCTCGCCCTTATTCTCGATGGCCTGGGCCGCGTTGACCAGCAGATTCATGAACACCTGGTTGAGCTGCTGCGGGTAGCATCGGGTTGGGGGAAGATCGCCATACTCTTTTTTTACGGTACACTTATATTTGAGCTCATTCCAGATGATATTCAGGGTGTCGTCCAGACACTGGTTGATATCGGCCAGGCTGTAGTCGGACTGGTCAACCCGGGAAAAACTTTTCAGGTTCTGGACGATCTTGCGAACCCGTTCCACGCCGTCCAGGGATTCGGCAACCAGGGCCGGCAGGTCTTCGAGAATAGGTGCGATCTTGAGCTGCCTGCGGATCTCGGCCAGGCGCAGGGCCCGGTCATCGTCCGCTGCCGGGGGAAAAAGCTCCGTCTGCCTTTGCAAAAATTCCGCCACCCGCCCCAGGTACTTCTGCAGGGTGCCCAGGTTGCTGGTGACAAAGCCGATGGGGTTGTTGATCTCGTGGGCCACGCCCGCGGCCAGCTGGCCGATGGAGGCCATTTTCTCCTGCTGAACGAACTGAGACTGGGCTGCTTTCAGTTCATCAAAGGCGTCTTGCAGCTCGCGGTTCTTTTTTTCTATGATCCGCACCATATGGCTGAACTGGATGCCGATCCGCACCACCGGATCATCGGCTGCCTCCTGATAGAATTCGCAGGCCAGACAGTTGCTGATTTTTTGAGCGAACTTGCCCTGCACCTTTCCCTTACAGCTGGTTCCGGCAATGGTCCAGCACTGCCGGGGTTCCCGCCCGAAACAGGGGCAGTTTTCCTGGCCGCACTGCATCATCTTCCAGCAGGGTTCATGGTCCGGCGGCAGGGGGAAGAAAAACTCTTCCTCCGCATTCCCGTTGGTAACCCGCTGGATCATGGAGGAAATCTCCGCCAGGGCGCCTTCGAGTTTCTTTCTGTCCTGCTCGACCTTCAGGAGAATCCGCTTGCGGTCGGAGATATCGTGAAGGGTGACCACGTGCCGCAATTCGCCATTCTCGGCCTCGGGGGGATAGCAGGCCTGCTGAAAAAACCTGCTGCTGGGTTCATGAAACCGCTCGCACTGGGACACATCCGCCGGCGCGCTCTGCGGGCGCATCGGCCGCATTCCCGCCTCGACAAAAAGGGCTTCCCAACCCCGGCCAAGAATCTCCGCATACGGCTTGCCCAGAAAATCGCGCACCGCCTTGTTGCAGCGTTGCACCCGCCCTGCGGCATCGACCAGAAGAACCAGGTCGGAAACCCCGTCCATGGTCATGGTCCATTCATCCTTGGCCCGCTTGACCTGGATGAAGAGCTGCTCCAGCGCTTCATGCTTCTGCTGCGCCGCCAGCCAGCCGCTCCGGGCCTTTTCCAGAAAGAGGAGCTCGTGGACCTTCCGAATCTGCAAGAGAACGACCGCCTCCCTGCCCGGCGATTCGGCAAGGGGAGAGGCGACAATCTCCTCCGCCCCTCCCCCCGGAGCGGCGCCGGGAAAATCACCCCGCATCGCCCGGATCACTTTCTGTTGCACGATTGCCTGGGTAATCAGACAATCCTCCCCACACTCCGCCGCGCTTGTTTCTCGCCCGCAGAACAGGAGACAGCCGGAGCCCTCCTCCCCGGCGGGGGAAAGCGCGGCAAGCTCCCTGGCAGCCTTGTTCAGGAACAGTATCCGCCCGGCCCGGGTAACGACGAAAAGCGGATCGCCGAGATGTTCCAGCACCAGCAGGGGGTCGACTTCAACCATACACTCACGCTCCATATTCTTTCATCCGAACTGCACGATCCAACACCATGACCGCATCCGCTGCCCCGGGTCACGGTCCCGGAGCCGCTCCCCGCCGCGGCCTTATGACTCCCTCGTAATACAGGAAGGCATCGCGGATCTGGGCGCGCAATTGCTCCACGTCCCAGGGCTTGCCGAAGAATTTATAGATGGCGCCCTCATTGACCGCCTGGACAACGGTTTCCAGCTCGGCATACCCCGTGAGCACCATGCGCACGGTGTCCGGATAGAGCACCTTGACGCGGCCGAGGAACTCGGTGCCGCTCATCCCGGGCATCCGCTGGTCGGAAAGAATCACCTGCGCCGGATGTTCCGCCAGAAGTTCAAGACCCTCCCGGGCGCTGGCCGCGGTGAGAATCATATACCCTTCATCAACCAACATCCGCTGCAGGGCGTTAAGAACAGGAAGTTCATCATCGACGATGAGCAGGGTGCGCGCCTGTCCGGCGGCTGCCGGCGTCGGCAGCTTCCTGCCCTGGCGCACCAAATCGGCAAACTCCTCGGCGGGCACGGGCCTGCTGAAGAGATACCCCTGCATTTCATCACAGCCGTTTTGCCGCAGATACCCGGCCTGGGCCTCGGTCTCCACGCCTTCGGCCACCACCCCGAGCCGCATCCGATGGGCCAAGGCGATAACCGAGGTGGCGATGGTCGCGGCGCCGGGATCGGTGATGATGTCGTTCACAAAGGAGCGGTCGATCTTCATCTGGTCGATGGGAAAACGGCTCAAATAGGCGAGGCTGGAATAGCCGGTGCCGAAATCATCCAGCGAAAGGCGAACGCCGATGCGCTTCAAGGCGGTCATGCGCGCCACCGCCTCTTCCGGCTCCGTCATGAGCATGCTCTCGGTCAGCTCCAGCATCAGGAGGGAAGGCTCCACCCCGTAACGCGCCAGGGCCTCGGCGACCTCCTCTTCCAAGCCGCCGCGGCGGAACTGACGGGCCGAGACATTGACCGCCACCTTGATCCCGGCCAGGCCTGCCTCCCGCCAGGCGCCCATCTGCCGGCAGGCGTCCCGGATTACCCAGGCGCCGATGGCCTCGATCAGGCCGTTTTTCTCGGCGGCAGGGATAAACTCCAGCGGCGACGCCAGGCCGAAACCAGGCCGTTGCCAGCGGATCAGGGCCTCGGCCCCCGCGATCCGGCCGCTGCGCAGATCGACCTTGGGCTGATAATAGAGAACAAACTCCTCCTGCGCCAAGGCGCGACGCAGCGCCTCCTCCATCACCAGGGTGGTGCGGGCCTGGACATTGAGCTCGCTGGTGTAGTAACAGAACCGCCTGCCTCCCAACTCCTTGGCCCGGTGCACGGCCGCATCGGCCCCGACCAACAGGGTCTGCGCCGTGTCTCCGTCCTGGGGATAGACGCTGATGCCGACGCTGGCCCGCACATAGGCCTTGCAGTCGTCCGGCAGGATGAACGGCGTCTCCAACAAGGCCTGGATGCCGCGCGCCATGATCTCCGCTTCCTGGTACTCGTGCAGCGCTTCCAGCACCAAAACGAACTGGTCCCCGGCCAGACGCGACAGGGTATCCTCCTCCCGCAATCTGGTCCGCAACCTCCGGGTGACCGCGACCAGCAGGGCATCGCCCGCGGCATGCCCATGGCTGTCGTTGATGGTCTTGAATTGATCCAGATCGATAACCAGCACCGCGGCCCGGGTGCCCTCGCGGCCGGCCCGTTCCAGGGTATGCTGCAGCCGCGCCTCCAGCAGCAGCCGGTTGGGCAAGCCGGTGAGAGGGTCATAGTGGACCAGGCGCTGGAGCCGCTTTTCGTGCCGCCTGAGTTGGCTGAGGTCGGTGGCCACGCCGAGGTAATGGACCGGGTCGCCCTGGGCGTTGCAGACCGCGTTGAGGGTAAGCAACTCGGGGTAAATCTCGCCGCTTTTGCGCCGGTTCCAGATTTCTCCCTGCCAATACCCGGTTGTAAGCAGACTCGCCCACATGGCCTGGTAAAACGCGCGGTCGTGGCGGCCGGATCTCAAAAAGCGCGGGTTTTCCCCCAGCACCTCGGCCTCGCCATATCCGGTGATCTCCGTAAAAGCCGGATTGACGGCAAGAATTTTAGACGCCAGGTCGGTGATGATCACCGCATCGCGGGTGCTGGCCAGGATCGCGGCCTCAAGCCGCAACGCCTCCTCGGCCGACCATGATGCTCTGCAAAAATCCCTCATATTCACGGTCTCCAAATATTCCAGTCGTCCGAGGCTCTTGCAAAATGCCTTATTGTGCTTCGACAGGGCTCTCCTGAGCATGCCGAAGGACTCAGCACGAACGGAAAAAATCAATGATTTAAAGACAACTACCGTTCGCCCTGAGCCTGTCGAAGGGTGTTTTGGGAGTTTTGGCAAGAGGCTCGTCCAAAAAGGTCTTCACGGCGCTGGGGATACGGTTCTCTCAATTCGATCCGCCCCTGTCCAGCGGTTTATCCAACACCTTTCTGATCGTCTCGACCAGCTCTTTGCGCAAAACAGGCTTCATAAGAAAAGCGTCAATCCCCAAGGCCCTGGCTTGTATATCGTCGATCATGGCGCTGAATCCGGTGCAGAGAATAACCGGGATCTCCGGTCGTATTTTTTTCATTCCCAGCGCCAGTTGATCGCCGGTCA
>Ga0214471_10004658_pt1 | contig 10573 bp, 7 predicted proteins | sample RVTome_5_FD_207665 | JGI IMG/M metagenome (GOLD analysis project Ga0214471, IMG submission 207665) | Soil microbial communities from uranium-contaminated site in the Upper Colorado River Basin, Wyoming, United States - RVT142D155 | ecosystem: Environmental > Terrestrial > Soil > Contaminated >... | reverse complement strand
CGCGTGCTCGAGCGAGCCGGTGACCTCGAGGATCACGTCGATCTGATCGGATTCGCAAAGCAGGCGCCAATCCTCGGTGATGGTCGGCATGCCGGCGACGATCGCGGCGCGTAGCGCCGTGCCGGTATCGACCGCGTGGATGTCGGCGCATCCCGCCTCGGCGAGCGCCCGGCGCGCAGCGTCGAGGCTGCGGTTCGCGACGGCCGCCAGGCGCATGCCCGGCGTCTCGCCGCACAGGCGCAGCGCCAGGCCGCGTCCCATGAAGCCGGCGCCTACCATGCCGACGCGAATTGGCCGGTGTTCGGCCGCGCGCCGCTCCAGCGCCTTGTCGACCAGGATCATGCTGAAACGGCTACCAGCAGCGCCGCGAATGCGCCTGTGATTTTTCGGAGTCTGCGCGCCTTGCAGCCACAAAATACGCGCCTCCTGGCATACCAGCGGGTCACAGGTTGATCACTGGAGTCCGCATCCACCCTCATGTTGTTGTCTCGTGCCTGAACGGGTTTCGACCCGCAGGCCTTCCCAAACTCGCCGAAGGACCCGCGTGGCAATGATCGATTGGGCATCTGAGCAGTCGATTGCCGGCCGCGCGGGCCAAGCACGTTTCGACCGGTTGGCCATCACGTCGGTGTTCGGCGATCCGCTGGATCTGCGCACCTGGTCGGGGGCGCCCGCGCGGCTGGCGATGGCGTTGCGCCGGCGCGGAATCGGCGTGGTCGGCATCCACAGCGGCGGCACGCGCGGCGAGCATATCCTCTTGGGCGCGCAGCAGAGCGCCATGGGTTTCGGCGTTCCCGCGGCAACGGAGGCGATCCTGCGCGGACGCATGGCGCGCCAGGGCGCGGCCGCGCGTATCGCCTCGATCATCCGGCAGCAGGGCGTCCGCCACGTGCTGCACATGGGCACGCTGGACCTGCCCGCGATCGACGGCGCCTCGGACGTGAAGCACTACGTGTATTGCGATCACGCCTGGGCCCTCTCGCTGCGCCACCGCCCCGACATCGACAGCTACAGCCCGCGCGCCGTGCGCTGGTTCGACGAGCTGGAGCGCGAGGCGCTCAGCGGGCTCGCGCACGTGTTCACCTTCGGCCGCTACGTGCGCGATCACCTGATCGAGCACTACGGCCTTGCGCCCGAGCGGGTGACCGCCGTCGGCTGCGGCATGGGCCCGATCCATCCCTATTACGGCGGCAAGGACTACGCCGGCGGAAAGCTGCTGTTCGTGGCCAAGCATCTGTTCCAGGCCAAGGGCGGCGAGTTGGTGCTGGAGGCCGTCGAGATCGCGCGCCGCACGCGGCCGGATCTGACGCTGACGATCGTCGGCAATCCGCGCGTGCGCCGCCAGATCCCGCGCGACCCGGCGATCACGTTTCACGGTCATCTGCCGTTCGAGGACCTGCAGGGCCTCTACCGCGACGCCGCGCTGCTGGTGCAGCCGATGCTGAACGATCCCTGGGGCCAGGTCTATGTCGAGGCGATGATCTCGCGCACGCCGGTCCTCGGGCTCGTGCGCAACGGCTTGCCGGAGATCATCGAGCACGGGCGCCACGGCTTCATGGTCGACCGGGCGGAGCCGCGCGCGCTCGCGGCCGCGATCATCGATGCCGTCGGCGATCCGGACCGGCTCGCCCGCATGGGCGACAGCGGACTGCGCCACGTCCTCGCGAGCTACTCCTGGGACCGCGTCGCCGAGCGCATCGCGTTTCCGCCGGCGCAACCCGCCAACGACGACCTGGCCGGGCGCCTGGCCGTCCCCGATCCCCTACCCGTCGCCATGCCCTTGTCGGGCGCCGGGCCGCGCCAACCAACCCAAGCACCATGAGGGACATGCACGATGGCTGACAAAGTCGCGCTCATTACCGGCATCACGGGCCAGGATGGCGCCTATCTGTCCCAGTTCCTGCTGGAACAGGGCTATACCGTCCACGGGATGAAGCGTCGGTCGTCGTCGATCAACACCACGCGCGTCGACCACATCTATCGCGACCGGCACGAGAAGAACCTGCGGTTCTTCATGCACTACGGCGACATGACGGACTCGACCACCATCGTGCGCCTGGTCGACGAGGTCCGCCCGACCGAGATCTACAACCTGGCCGCGCAAAGCCATGTGCAGGTGAGCTTCGAGACGCCGGAATACACGGCCAACACCGACGCGCTGGGGCCCCTGCGCCTGCTCGAGGCCGTGCGCATCCTGAAGCTGCAGGAGCGCGTGCGCTTCTACCAGGCCTCGACGTCGGAGCTGTTCGGCAAGGTGATGGAGATCCCGCAACGCGAGATCACGCCGTTCTATCCGCGCAGCCCGTACGGCGTGGCCAAGCTCTACGCCTACTGGATCACGGTGAACTATCGCGAGGCCTATGGCCTGCACGCCTCGAACGGGATCCTGTTCAACCACGAATCGCCGATGCGCGGCGAGACGTTCGTGACGCGCAAGATCACGCGCGCCGCGGCGGCGATCGAGCAGGGCCAGCAGAGCAAGCTCTATTTGGGCAACATCGACGCGAAGCGCGACTGGGGCCACGCCCGCGACTATGTCGAGGGCATGTGGCTGATGCTGCAGCAGGACGAGCCCGACGACTACGTGCTGGCCACCGGCGAGTGCCACACCGTGCGCGACTTCGTCGAGATGGCGTTCAAGTGCATCAAGCGGCCGATCATCTGGCGCGGCAAGGGCGTCGACGAGTGCGGCCACTGCGAGCGCACCGGCGAGACGCTGGTCGCCATCGATCCGCGCTACTACCGGCCGGCCGAGGTCGAGTATCTGCTGGGCAATCCCGAGAAGGCGCAGCAGCGCCTGGGCTGGCGGCACAAGATCAGCTTCGAGCAGCTTGTCGCCGAGATGGTCGAGAACGACCGCGCCGGCCTGCAGCGCATGAGGTACTTCAATGCCTGAGCAGGAGCTCTATTCGCTTGCCGGCAAGCGGGTCTGGGTCGCCGGCGACCGCGGCCTGGTCGGCTCGGCCCTGGTCCGGCGCCTGGCGTCGGAGGATTGCGAAATCCTCACCAGCCCGCGCGAATGCATCGACCTGCGCTCCGCCGTGCAGGTCGACCGCTGGGTACGCCAGGCGCGGCCGCAGGCCGTGTTCCTGGCCGCCGCCAAGGTGGGCGGCATCTACGCCAACAACATGCGGCCGGCGGAGTTCATCTACGACAACCTGATGATCGCCACCAACGTGGTGGACGCCGCCAAGCGCTACCATGTCGAGAAGCTGATGTTCCTCGGCTCGAGCTGCATCTATCCGCGGCTGGCGCCGCAGCCGATCCCGGAAAGTGCGCTCTTGACCGGACCGCTGGAGCCGACCAACCAGTGGTACGCGGTCGCCAAGATCGCGGGCCTGAAGCTGTGCCAAGCCTACCGCGAGCAGTATGGCTGCGATTTCATCTCGGTGATGCCGACCAACCTGTACGGGCCCGGCGACAATTTCAACCTGTTGAGCAGCCATGTCGTCCCGGCCCTGATCGCCAAGGCGCACAACGCCAAGGTCAATTGCAAGGAGACGCTGGTCGTCTGGGGCTCGGGCGGTCCGTTGCGCGAGTTCCTCTATGTCGACGATGCGGCCGACGGCATGGTGTTCCTGATGAAGCACTATTCCGACGACCAGATCATCAACCTGGGCACGGGCGACGAGATCGCGATCGCCGACCTCGTCAACGTGATCGCGCGCGCGGTCGGGTTCCCGGGCACGATCTGCTACGACGGCAGCAAGCCGGACGGGACACCGCGCAAGGTGACCGACGTGTCGCGGCTCAACGCCATGGGCTGGCGCGCCCGGACCGCGCTGGAAGACGGCGTGGCGCGCACCTACGCCTGGTACACCGAGCACCTCGACCTGATCCGCGACCGCGAGCGGAAGCGCGCCTGACCCGGTACCGCCGTCTCACCCGGTGCCGATCGGCGATCCGTCGTCGTCGGCGCCGGGTGTCCCCTTCTTGATGCGCAGCTTTCCGTCGCGCGCGACCCACAGGCGGTAGTCCCCGAGCTGCATCAGGTTGCGGCTGCGCCAATCGGCGCCGAAGCGCACCCCGCCGCTCGGGCCGCCCACCTCCAGCCCCTCGAACCCGTCGGCGTAGGCGATCGCGCCGCTGCAGCCGACGATCACCGCGTTCGCGGCGGACGTTCCCGACAGCTTGGCGAGCGTCGCGCCCTTGGCCCGGCCGCCGCCGCTGCCGGTGCAGCCGACCATGGTGAGCCGCCCGGCGACGAAGGCGCGCAGCAGGTGCGTCTGCTTGAACATCGAATAGCCCGTGCATGCCACCAGTGTGCTGAATCCCTGCAGCCGCATGCCGGCGTCGCCGTGCTCGAAGTCGGGTGCGCTTTCGTGGTTGTTCTCGAATCCGCAATGCGACAGCAGCGTGCAGCCGTTGCCGGCGTCGAGCCCGAACTTCTTGTTGAGCAGGAAGTAGCAGCCGTGGAAGCTGACGTCGTAGCACTTGTTGATCATGGCGACGCCGTTCACGCCGTTCTGGCCGAACACGCAGCCGAACACGTGAATGGCCGACAGGATTCCGCCGCGGGCGCCGTGGCCGAGCGTCATGCCGTTGCCGCGATTGTCGCGGAAGTAGCTGTTGAGGACCTGGCCTTCGAAGATGTTGCCCAGCATCCGGCAGCCATCGCCGCCGCAGCCCTGCACGACGATGTCGCGCAGGCAGAAATTGTAGATGTACTTGCCACCCTCGTACTCGCATTCCATCGAGATGCCGTGGCCGTCCTTGCCGCTGCCGCGGATGTCCAGCCCGTCGATCAGCAGGAAGCGCACGGTGGCGTCGCTGACGACCTCGAGCACGTTGCCGCCATTGTCGATCTGCGATACCAGCCGCGCGCCGTGGGCGACGATGCCGCTGAGGCGGGTGATATTCGCCGGCTTGCCGGCCGCGCCGCGCGGCGCGATGCGCAGGGTGCGCGTCACCTTGTAGGTGCCCGGACGGATATGCAGGATCGCCGCGTCGGGTGAGACGAAGGCGGCGTCGATCGCCGCCTGCAGCGCCCGGCTGTCGTCGGCGACGCCGTCGCCGACCGCGCCGAACTCATGCGCGGCGACGAGCCGGCCCGCCTTCTTGTCCGCCGGGTTGTCGGCCTTGGCGAGCGCGGCGCCGGCCCACGAGCCGGCCGCCAGGCCGGGTGCCGCCGCCAGCAGGTGTCGGCGCGCGAAGGACGGACCGGTCATGGCCGCGATGCTCCTTGATGCGGGGCCGGCATCCAGACGCCGGTCGCCGGCGCCGAGCGGCGCCGCACCGGCTGGGCGCGCCACCACCAGGCGGGCTCGCTTCGGACCTTCATGGCCAAGGCCAGGGTCAGCAGCAGCACCGTCCAGGTCTTCGGCCCGACATAGGCGCCGGAAGCCTGGCCGAACACCACCCAGGTCACCCAGGCGAACAGCGTGTCGGACGGCGCCAGGACGCGCAGCCATGCCGCCTGCGCGGCCAGCGTCAGGATGCCCCAGACCAGCCCCAGATAGATCCAGTGGAGCCAGAAGTAGTTGGTCAGGACCTCGGCGACCTTGTCGAAGCGCCAGGCCGAGGAATAGTGCGCCGAACCGACGAAGACGTTGAGCACGTCATTGGCGATGAACGGCTCCCCGGTCAGCCCCGCGCCCGCCCAGGGATAGCGCTCGATCACGTCGAACGCGACCAGGGCCGGGCCGATGACGCGATAGAAGAAGCTGGGGTCCTGGCCGCTGAAGATATGGCTCATGCGCTCGGCGTAGACCGTCGTGGCAAGATACGCGAAGACGGCGACGAACAGCACCGACAGCACGCCGGCCTTGGCCCAATGCGCGATCCAGTCGTGGTCCGGCCGCGCGTCCTTCTCGGCGAGCAGCAGGTAATAGGGGCCGAGCATGACCACCATCAGCAGCACCGTCGGCCCCGGCATCGCCACGAGTCCGGCGCCGACCAGCGCCAGGTAGAGCGGCAGCTTCCATCGCCAGCGCGAGGCGACCAGCCAAGCGAATCCGAACAGCGTATAGGCGAAGGTCACGGACGACGGCTCGGAGGTGAACAATTTCGGCCGGACCATGCCGTAGAGAATCTCGTCGCGCAGATCGGAGGCGTAGACGCCGAAGCTGTAGATCTGCTGCCGCACCGCGTCGCTGACCTGGCGCAACCCGGTATAGGTCTCGAGCAGGCAGCCGATCACGATGATCGCGCTGAGCGTCAGGAACAGCGCCGCAAGCTGCCCGCGGCCGGCCAGCAGGACGGTCAGCAACAGGGTGTATCCGAGCACCAGCGAGTAGACGAGCTGCACCCAGCCGAGGACGCGCTTGGTCAGGAACCCGTAGTCCGTCGCGGAAAACACCGCCGCCAGATAGACCACCACGACGATCATCAGCGCCGCGACATGGTGCGGCGCGATCATGTCGCGCCGGCGCCACAACAGCGCGATGCCGGCGATGCCGGACAAGGTGCAGGGAATCGGGACGGTCGGCGTGAGGCGGAGCTCGTAGTTGGTGTAGATGCCGAGCAGGAACAGGACCAGCAGGGCCAGGTCGATCGCGCCGAGCGCGGCCGCCGTCGGGTTGCCGGGTGCCCGGTAGGTCATGCGGCCAGCGCCGAAAGCAGGAATTCACCGCGGCTCTGCCAGTCGAACTTGTCCTGGCACTCGGCAAACGCGCGGTCGTGCAGGTGATTCAGCCGGTCCAGGTCGTCGATGACCTTGAGCACGCCGCGCGCCAGCTCCTCGTATGACGAATACAGCATGATGCTCTCCTCGTGGCGCAGCGGCACGCCGGCGACGGAGCCGGCGAGCGCCAGGATCGGCATGCGATTGAATACGTAGTCGAGCACCTTGAGCTTGAAGCCGCCGCCGTGCTGCTCGGGCACGATCGCGACCCGCGCCTGCTCCATATAGGGGTCGACGCCCTTCACCCGGCCGGTGAAGCGCGTGGCGGTGACGCGGCCGCGCCACTGCTCGAGGAACGACTCCTCGGCGCTGCCGACGACGTCGAGCTGCGCCCCGGCGGCGGCGAACAGCGGATCGGCGGCCTTGACGAACTCCTCCAGGTTGATGCGCTTGGCGATCCAGTCGTAACTGCCGACGATGATCGCGCGGCGCGGCAGCGAGCCGGTGATGCTGCGGTTGAGCTGAGATCGACCGCCATAGCCCGGCGTCAGCACGTCGATGCGCTTGCCCGGAAAGTCCTCCAGATAGAGGTCCCGGTCGTACGGGGTGATCGCGGTCACCACGTCGACCGTATCGAACAGGGCGCGCTCGAGCCGCGCGACCTTGTAGGCTTCCCACAGCCGCACCTGGCGCATGATCGGGTTCGTCTGGATCGCCGCGATCTGGCGGCGCAGGCTGGCCTCGTGGTTGTGCGAGATGTAGACCATGCGCGGCCGGCGCGCGGCGTTGCGATAGTGCCCGCGGATCGCGTCCAGCGCCCAGCCGGCGGAAATGCCGTCGAAGACGATGCCATCCCACGACGGCTGCGCGAGCATCTCCCGCAGCTTGCGGACCTTGGCCGGAGACTCGGCCCGATGCGCGAGATACGGCAGCGTGGACGCGACGCTGGCCCAGGCGGGACGCGGCGGATGATCGACCACCCACCAGCGGACATTGCCTTCGCCGTCGCCGTACGTGCGCGGCGAGCCGGCGCGGGCGCTGGCAAGCACGTCGAGCTTGGCGCCGGCCCCGGCCACGGCGTCGATCAGGCCGCCCGAATAGATGAGCTCGCCGTTGTGACGCGGATCGGGGTCGGTAAAGGTCACCCATAGGCAGCGCATCATCCGGCCCGTTTTGGCGAACTAGCCCACTTGGTTGATCTAGAAAGCGTTGCGTCCCGTGAACCCGCCGAGGATCGTGCGCAGGACGATGCGCAAATCGAGCATCAGCGACCAGTGGTCGATATAGAACAGGTCGTGCTCGACGCGCTTCTCGATCTGCTCGACGGTTTCGGTTTCGCCACGCCAGCCGTTGACTTGAGCCCAACCGGTGATGCCGGGCTTGACGCGATGCCTCGCGTGATAGTCCTTCACCGCCTCGGGATACAGCAGGCCGCCGGCCTTGGCTGCGAGCGCATGCGGGCGCGGGCCAACCACCGACATCTCGCCGCGCAGGACGTTGATGAATTGCGGCAGCTCGTCGAGGCTGGTGCGGCGCAGGAAGGCGCCGATGCGCGTGACCCGCGGATCGTTGCGCCGGGTGAGCTGCTCGGCGTTCGTGTCCTCAGCGTGATGATGCATCGTGCGGAACTTGAAGACGCCGATCAGGCGGTTGTTGTAGCCGTACCGCTTCTGCCGGAAGAACACCGGTCCGGGGCTGTCGAGCCTTATCGCCAGCGCGACCGCGGCCATCAGCGGCGAGATCAGCAACAGGATCAGCGCGGCGAGGACGCGGTCCTCGACGGCCTTCATCACGCCGGACCAGCCGCCCAGCGGCCGCGGCACCGCCGACACGAGCCCAACCCCGCCTACCTGGCAGGGCCGGATCGTCCCCAGGCGCAGACCGACGAGATCGCCGCACATCGCCACTTCGACCGGCGCATTGCGCAGCTTGCGCAGGATGTCGCCGACCCGGCGATCGGCCGACAGCGGCAGCGCGACGATCACGGTGTCGATGCGCCGCGTGCGCAGGTCGCCGACCAGCGCATCGACGTTGCCCAGGATTGGATGACCCATGCAGCGCGTGGGCAGGCGCGAGAGCCGGTCGTCATAGACGCCGACGACCTGCACGTCCGCGCCGGAAAACGCAGCGAGCCGCCGGAGCAGCGCCTGGCCGATCGGCCCGGCGCCGACGACCGCGACCACCTGGCGCAGCCGGCCCTGCGCCCGCCACTGCCTGAACTGCAGCGCGGCGACGACGCGGCTGAACAGCACGAAGAGGAGATACGCGGCGAACCAGGCCTGCAGCCACTGCTGCGACTTGCCCCACGAACCGCCGGTGATGTAGATCGCCGCCACCACGACGGCCGCGGTCTGCAGCGTGGCGGCAAGGCAACGGGAGAGCGACGCGTTGAGCTGCGTGACCGATTCGCGCCGATACACGCCGCCGAAATGTAGCAAGTTCATCGCCAGCAGCGCGCCGAACAGAACCATCGCCGCATCCGGCGAGGCGAAGCCGCGCCGCGTCCACCACAGCGCGCACAAGCCCGCGCTCAACGCGCCGATGCCGTCGATCGCGCGCAAGACACCGGTGACGATGGGCAACGACACTGCCGGACGCGACACAGCAGCTCCGCCATCGGCGACGATCGGCACGTCCGATATCACTGCGCGCCGGATAGAACCGGAAACCGCTTTGGTCATCACCTCGTCCCTGGTCTGCGTTGCGCCGTCGATCCGCAAACGCGCCGATCAACGGTCCGGCTGATCAGCCGGTTTCATAAGTCCGCGCAAAAAGATACGCATAACCCCGGAGCCGATTCTTGTGACCAAGTTAGGGCATGCCCGAGCGACGATGCTCGCCGCATGCGTTCACTGAACCGTCGCACGGTCGCGTGTTTCGACGATTCCGAGGCTTGAAAAAATGCAGGATGCAAAAGCTTCGGGCGTGCGCTGCTCAACGAAACGGCGAGCCGCTTCCGGATCGAAGAACCGATCTGCCCCGCGCTCGACCATCTGCTCAATCGATGCGGCAAGGGTCATGGGATTGGACATGTCGATCGACAGCCCCAGGCCGTGATCGCGCACCAGGCGGCCGACCAGGCCCACGTCCTGGGTCAGAAGCGGCCGGCCCGCTTGCGCCGCCCACAGCATGACGCCGCTGGAGCCGACGAAGCGCTGATAGGGCGCAAGAACGACGTCGCTTCTACGGACCAGGGCCGAGAGCTCTCCGGCCGTCAGGCGACGATCCTCGACGTGCAGCCAGAGCTCGGGGCATGAACGGCGCAAGCGCTCGCGCCGCGCGGCGATCTGCGCTTGTACGGCGCCGTCGATCCGGCCGGCAAGCATGACGGCGACGCGGCGAACGATCGACGGCGGCAGCCGGCCCAGCGCGTCGAGCAGCGTCAGCACGCCCTTGCGCTCGTCCAGGTAGCCGAACAGCGTGAACAGCAGACGGTCGCGCGGCGGCAGCGCGGCCAGCGAACGATCCGCCGGGCTCGGGTCGACCAGCGGGTGCGCGGGATCGCTGAGGCTGGCGACCTTGTGGCCCAAGCGGTAGTGATGCGCCGCGTACGCGGCAAAATGCGGGTCGAGCGAAAGCACCGACTGGAGCGCCGAATTGCGCAGCATGAGGCGATAGAGCACGCCCTTGCGCCAGTCGCGCAGGCGCTCGCGCCGGCTGGGGCCATAGGGCCCGATCTCCCGATAATGCACCGATGGCCGGAACAGGATGCCGCCGACCGAACGCCCGCCGGCGCCCAGGCCCAGGGCCAATGGCAGGGACAGATGATCGAGCGCCAGGAAATGCCCCGCCTCGGCCCGGCACCGACGCAGGTAGCGCCGCATCACCCACCACCGGGCGAAGCCGCTGACCGCGAGCGCCGAATGGGTGCAGAGGCGGGCTTCCGCCGGCGTCAAGGCGACGATCCGGATGCGGTCGCGCATCGTGCCGCTGAGGCCCTGCTCCAGCGGCTTCACGAGCTCGGACGGCACGACCAGCCAGATCGCGTCCCAGCCGCCGGCATGTTCCGCG
>Ga0214471_10004656_pt1 | contig 10576 bp, 12 predicted proteins | sample RVTome_5_FD_207665 | JGI IMG/M metagenome (GOLD analysis project Ga0214471, IMG submission 207665) | Soil microbial communities from uranium-contaminated site in the Upper Colorado River Basin, Wyoming, United States - RVT142D155 | ecosystem: Environmental > Terrestrial > Soil > Contaminated >... | reverse complement strand
CCTTCGGTTCCGCCCCCCGGGTCTGAAACCGACGACGAAGATCGGGACGCTCGGTCCCTATCGCGGCCGGCTCGGGTTCGCCTGGGTGGTCGCCCCGATCGTTGCCGGCGTGCTCATCCTGATCGCCGGATATCTCGCCTTCACCCGCTGAATCGGCGCTTCGGCTCCCGCCGGCGCGTCAGCACGCTCGAGCGGATCCGAACCAGCACGGTGCGTTCTCCGCGGCGAGGTACCCCGCCAGCGCCGCGAGGACCGCGAGCGCGACGAGCGCGATCACGACGCGGGCCCACTCAAGCCGGAGCGAGAACGCCGCCTCGACCGTTCCGTCGGAGCGGCCGAGTCGCATCCGGACGATCGGCACGAGGGCGATCGCGATCGCGACGACCGGGCCGACGAGCACGAGTGCGGTGACCCCGATATCCGCAGGTCCTTTGCCGGGCTCGGCGAACGAACCGAGCACGTTCGACAACGCATCGACGCCGAGCCCGTACTTGAGGACGTTCACCGCGACGAACGCGACGGCCGGAAGCACGAGCGCTCCGGCGGCGAGCGTGGACCATCGGCGGCCGTGTTCCATCCACGAAGCATGACCGCTCGGTCCGCGGGGCGGAAGGCTCACGACAGAACCTCCACACGTCCGTCGCACGCTCGTGCCCGGCACGGAGCGCGAGGCTAGGATCTGCCGTCCGCGCCATCGAAGGAGCACGCCATGCGTTGGGACGAGTTCGAGGAGGCCTGCCCCGAGATCGCGACGACGGCCCGCGAGCGATTCCTGAGGGACGACCTCGTGCTCGTCGGCACGCTCCGCGCCGACGGTTCCCCGAGGATCAGCCCGAACGAACCCGACTTCGCCGCCGGACGGTTCTTCGTGTCGATGATGTGGCGCTCGCGCAAGGCCCTCGACCTGCTGCGCGACCCTCGGATCGTCGTCCACAGCGTCACGTCCGACCGGATGGGCACCGACGGTGACGTCAAGGTCTACGGCCGCGCCGTCGACGAGCAAGACCCCGCGGTCCGGGAAGCCTTCCGCGAGGCGATCCGGGCTCGGATCGACTGGGCGCCGGACGAGCCGAAGTTCCACTGCTTCTCGGTCGACGTCGAGGAGGCGGGCTATATCCGGTTCGGAGACGAACCGATCGCATTGGCGTGGGATCCGAAGAAGGGTCTGCGCACGCTCGAACATCCCGGGTAGGTCAGCCGACCTTCTTCAGCGGTGCGTACGCGAGGAGGAGGTGCTTCTCGCCGACCTCCTCGAACCGCACCGTCGCTTCGGCGTCCGAGCCCCTGCCGCTGACGGTGAGCACGACGCCCTCGCCCCACCGATCGTGCAACACGGTGTCGCCCGCCGAGATCTCGATCGGCTCGCGCCGGCCGTCGACCGCCGCGCGGATCGGCGAGACCGAGCCGCCGGTCTCGGCGTCGTCCTCCTCGAGGGCGCGCACGAGCTCGCTCGGGATCTCGCCGAGGAAGCGCGACGGCGGGTTGTACGACGACGCGCCGAACAGCGACCGGCTCCAGGCGTGCGTGAGGTAGAGCCGCTGGCGCGCTCGCGTGACGCCGACGTACAGGAGCCGGCGCTCCTCCTCCAGCTCGGACTGGTCTCCCATCGACCGGTAGTGCGGGAACACGCCGTCCTCGAGCCCGATGATGAACACGACGGGGAACTCCAGCCCTTTCGCGTTGTGCAGCGTCATGAGCGTGACGCTGCCCGCCTCCTCGTCGTACTCGTCCTGCTCGCCGAAGAGGCTCACGCTCTCGAGGAAGTCCGACAGGCTGCCCTGAGGATCGCGCTGCTCGAACTCGGCCGCGACCCCGCCCAGCTCGCGGAGGTTCTCGATCCTGCCCTCGGCCTCGACGGTGCGCTCGGTCTCGAGCTCGATGAGGTAGCCGGATTCGGTGGCGGCGGCCTCCACCATCCGCTGCGGCCCCGCCCCGGAGTCGAAGGCCGCCTGCAGGACGTCCATGACCTCGACGAAGCCCGCGACGGCGCCCTTGGCCCTCGCGCCGAGCGACGCGACCTCGTCGACCCTGCGGGCGGCTTCGAGGAACGGCACGCTTTCCACCGCCGCGAAGCCCTCGAGCGCCGCCACCGTCGCGTCGCCGATGCCCCGCTTCGGCGTGTTGATCACGCGCCGGGCCGCGACGACGTCTTGCGGGTTGACCAGCAGCCGGAGGTAGGCGAGGACGTCCTTCACCTCCTTGCGCTGGTAGAACCGGACACCGCCGACGACGCGGTACGGCGTCCCGGCCCGCATGAAGACGTCCTCCAGCACCCGGCTCTGCGCGTTCGTGCGATAGAAGACCGCGATGTCGGTGTACCGGAACCCTTCCTCGTCGACCAACCGGTGCGTCTCCTCGGCGACGAAGAGCGCCTCCTCGTGCTCGTCGTCGGCCCGGAAGCGCACCGCCAGCTCCCCGCCCTCGGTCTCGGTCCACAAGGATTTCGGCTTGCGCTGGACGTTGTGCTCGATCAGCGCGTTCGCGACGGCCAGGATGTTCGAGGTCGAGCGGTAGTTCTGCTCCATGAGGAACACCGCGGCGTCGGGGTAGTCGCGCTCGAAGTCCAGGAGGTTCTGGATCGTGGCCCCGCGCCACGAGTACACGCCCTGGTCCGCATCTCCGACGACGCAGACGTTGCGGTACTTGGCCGCGAGCAGGTTGACGAGCTGATACTGGGCCCGGTTCGTGTCCTGGTACTCGTCGATCAAGACGTAGCGGAAGCGCTCCTGATAGTGCTCGAGCACCTCCGGGTGCTCTCGGAACAGGCGCACGGTCTCGCCGATCAGGTCGTCGAAGTCGAGCGCGCCGGCGGCTCGCTTGCGCTCCTCGTACGCCGAGTACACCTTCGCGATCGTCTCCTCGTAGAAGTTGCCGGCTCCCGTGGTGAACTCGGCCGCCGACAGCACGTGGTCCTTCGCCTTGCCGATCGCCGCGCTCATCGCCCGCGGTGGGAACCGCTTCACGTCGAGGTTCAGGTCTCGAAGGACGTTCCCGATCAGCCGCTCGGTGTCGCCCTCGTCGTAGATCGTGAAGGTGCTGGGCAGACCGAGGTGCTTGTGCTCGCGCCGCAGGATCCTCACGCAGGCGGAGTGGAAGGTGAGGATCCACATCCCCTTGGCGATGCGCTCGCCGAGGAGCCCCTCGACTCGCTGGGCCATCTCGCGCGCGGCCTTGTTCGTGAACGTGATCGCCAGGACCGAGTAGGGGTTCACGCCGTGCTCGCGGATCAGGTAGGCGATCCGGTGGGTGAGCGCCCTCGTCTTGCCCGATCCCGCGCCGGCCACGATCAGCACGGGTCCCTCGGTGTGCAGCACGGCCTCGGACTGGACGGGATTGAGGTGCTCGAGGAGGGGCGAACGCGCGGACATCGACCTCATCCTACGGCCGGCCAACGACCGCGAAGGCGTCGCCGAACGGCATGGGAACCGGATGGAACCTGCGAAACTCTGCGTCATGGCCGACGCGACGACCTGGAACGAGGAGAGCGTTTCGGACGGCAGCGGCGCGACGAAGAACCGCCGTCGTCGACGTGGGCGCGTCCTTCGGATCGCCGGCGTCATCCTGATCCTCGCGGCCCTCGCCGTCGGCGGCTACGTCTGGTGGCTCCTGTGGGGAACCGGCTACACGACGCGGGCGGCCCAGGACGATCTCCGTCCGAGGTTCGAGGAGCGGATCTCCACCACGCCTGCCACGGAGGCACCGCCGCGAACGGTGAACGTTCCGGGTTCGGCCGTGGCGATCCTGCGGATCCCGAAGATCGAGCTGAACTACGTGGTCGTCGAGGGAACCGACACCGAGTCCCTGAAGAAGGGGCCCGGCCACTACTCGTGGACCTCGTACCCGTGGGAGGACACCGGACGCGTGGCGATCGCCGGGCACCGGACGACCTACGGGGCGCCGTTCTGGTCCCTGAACGAGCTGAAGACGGGCGACCGCATCACCCTGGCGACCGAGTACGGGATCTTCAACTACCGCGTGACGGAGTCCAGGATCATCCCACCGACGCGGGAGGCCGTGCTGCACGAGACCGAGAACCCCACGCTCGTCCTCACGACGTGCAACCCGCGCTTCTCCGCGGCCGAACGGCTGGTGGTCTTCGCCCAGCGGGTGAACTAGCGCCCGAAGGATCCCGGGCCGGTCATTCCCACTCGATCGTGCCCGGCGGCTTCGAGGTGACGTCGTACGCCACCCGGTTCACGCCGGGGACCTCGCGCACGATACGACCCGCGATCCGGTCAAGGACGTCGTACGGCAGCCGGGCCCAGTCCGCCGTCATCGCGTCCTCGCTCGTGACGGCGCGAAGGATCACCGGGTGCTGATACGTCCTGCCGTCGCCCATCACGCCCACGCTGCGGACGTCCGCGAGGAGCACGCAGAAAGCCTGCCACGTCTCGCGGTCGAGCCCCGCACGGAGGATCTCCTCGCGCACCACGTGGTCGGCGGCGCGCACGATCGCCAGGTTGTCCCTCGTCACCTCCCCGACGATGCGAACGGCCAGCCCCGGACCGGGGAACGGTTGCCGCTGCACGATCTCCTCGGGCAGGCCGAGCTCGGCGCCCACCGTGCGGACCTCGTCCTTGAACAGGTCCCGGAGCGGTTCGACCAGCTCGAGGTCCATCTCCTCGGGGAGACCACCGACGTTGTGGTGGCTCTTGATCATCGCGGCGGTCTTCGAGCCGCTCTCGATCACGTCGGGGTAGAGCGTGCCTTGCACGAGGAACCGCGCACGGCGGTGCTCTCGGGCGACCTCCTCGAAGACGCGGATGAACTCCTCGCCGATCCGCTTGCGCTTGTCCTCGGGATCGATCACGCCGGCGAGCTTGGCCAGGAACCGGTCCGCGGCCTTCACGTGGACGAGCGGCACCTTGAAGTGACGGCCGAAGGTCTCCTCGACCTGCTCGGGCTCGCCCTCGCGCAGGAGTCCGGTGTCGACGAACACGCAGGTCAGCTGCTCCCCGATCGCCTTGTGGACCAGGAGCGCCGCGACGGCGGAGTCGACGCCGCCGGAGAGCGCGCACAGCACCTCCGCATCGCCCACCTGCTCGCGGATCGCCGCGACGCCCCGCTCGATCACGTTCGCAGGCGTCCACTCGGGCAACAGATCGCAGCCGTCGTAGAGGAAGCGCTTCATGATCGACATGCCCTTCGGCGTGTGCGCCACCTCCGGGTGGAACTGCACGGCGAACAGCCTGCGCTCCGGGTCCTCCATCGACGCGATGGGGATGGCGTCGGTACGAGAGGTCACGCGGAACCCCTCGGGCGCCCTCGTGATCGCGTCGCCGTGCGACATCCACACCTGCTCCTCGGCGGCGAGGTCCTTCAGCAGGACGCCGCGGTCGCCGACGTGGAGCTTCGTCCCGCCGTACTCCCGCTGCCCCGTCGCCGCCACCTCGCCGCCGAGTGCTCGCGCCATGAGCTGATGGCCGTAACAGATGCCCAGCACCGGGACGCCGAGCTCGAACAGGCGGGGATCGACCGAGGGCGCTCCCTCCTCGTACACCGACGCCGGACCTCCGGAAAGGACGATGCCGGCGGGCCGGCGGGCGGCGACCTCGTCCGCGGACAGGTCGTGCGGCACGATCTCCGAATAGACGTGGCATTCGCGGACCCGACGGGCGATCAGCTGGGCGTACTGCGCACCGAGGTCTACGACGAGGACGGGCCGGGAACGGTCCGACGCCCCGGGGACGTCCGTCAGTGGCCCATCCCCACGCGCTGCGCGGTCTGGTACGTCTTCCCCTCCGTCTTGATCGAGGGCGCGACCACCAGTTCGGCCTTCTGGAACTCGCGGATCGTCGCGTAGCCCGTCGTCGCCATCGACGTGGCGAGGGCGCCGAACAGGTTGAAGGTGCCGTCGTTCTCATGCGCGGGTCCGACCAGGATCTCCTCGAGCGACGCGACCTGCTGAGTCTTAACCCGCGCCCCGCGCGGGAGGGTCGGATGGAACGTCGCCATCCCCCAGTGGTAGCCGCCGCCGGGCGCCTCGTACGCGCGGGTGAGCGGCGAGCCAATCATCACGGCGTCGGCGCCGCACGCGATCGCCTTGGCGATGTCTCCGCCGGTCCGCATCCCGCCGTCGGCGATCACATGGCAGTAGCGGCCGGTCTCGCGCAGGTGCTCCATCCGCGCCGCCGCGGCGTCGGCGATGGCGGTCGCTTGCGGGACACCGATGCCGAGGACCCCTCGGCTGGTGCACGCGTTCCCGGGCCCGACCCCGACGAGCACCCCGACGGCGCCCGTTCGCATCAGATGCAGGGCGGTCGTGTACGAGGCACAGCCCCCCACGATCACCGGGATGTCGAAGTTTCGGATGAACTCCTTGAGGTTGAGGGGCTCGGTGTTGGTGGAGACGTGCTCGGCCGAGACGACGGTTCCCTGGACGACCAGGACGTGGAGCCCGGCTTCCAAGACGAGTTTGGCGTAGCGCTCGACGCGCTGGGGCGTGAGCGAGGCGCACGAGATCGCGCCGCTCTCGACGATCTCGCGGATGCGCGTACCGACGAGCTCGTCCTTGACCGGCTCCTTGTAGAGCTCCTGCATCCGCCGCGTCGCCTTCTCATCGGGCAACGACGCGATCTCCTCGTAGATCGGCTCGGGATCCTCGTAGCGGGTCCACAGGCCCTCGAGGTTGAGGCAGGCGAGACCGCCGAGCCGTCCGATCTCGACCGCCGTCGCCGGCGAGACCGCGGCGTCCATCGCGGAGGCCATCATCGGCAGGCGGAAGGTGTAGGCGTCGATCTCCCATGACGTGTCGACGTCGTCGGGGTCCCGGGTCCGCCGCGACGGCACGATCGCCACCTCGTCGAACCCGTACGCGCGCCGGGCGGCCTTCCCCTTGCCGATCTCGATCTCCGCCATCGTCGTCTCCCCGGATATGCCGCGAGGCCCACCCCCGATCGGGGCGAGCCTCGTGAAGATCACTCCATGCGTGGAAGGTACCACGCACCTTCCGAGGCTCTGTCGTCGCCGAGCACCCTTGACGGTTGCCCCACCCTTGCACTACGTTCATCTCCTGATGAGTACATGGAGTGAACAAGGAGAAGACGTCGAACCCCTCGTGCGGGGTCTTCGCGCTCTGAAGGACCGCCTCGAGGAGATCATGGCTCGGCCGAAGGCCACGCCTCGGGATGCGGAGGATGCGCGCGAAGCCGCGCAGGCCCTCGCCGATCTGCTCCGAGGGGAGGAGCGGGCGATCCGGCTCCTGCGATCCGAAGTGGCGCCCGATCGGCCGGGTGAGGGGAGCGACCGCTACATGCTGACCGGCTTCCCCCTGCACGAGGCGGCGCGGCGCGTGCTCGAGGACGCCGGATGGACGATGCACGTTCACGAGCTCGGGACGAGGATCAAGTCCCGGGGGTGGCGGCATCCACGCTCGACGAACGCGCGCCCCGACCAGATCGAGTTCCAGCTCGCGGCTCGGCTCCCCCGTCATCCGGACGTGTTCACCAGGGTCGCGCCGAACACGTTCGGCCTCGCGAAGTGGGGAGACTCCCCGCCTCGCGCCGAGCGACCCAAGCCGCGGCTCGGGATCGCGGCGAGCGACGGGCCCTTCGAACGCCTCGACGGCTACGAGTTAATGGAGGACTACTTCAAGGACGAGGCGCATTCGCCGTGGTCGTAGACACCGGCGTCCTCCTCGCCGCGCTCGACGAGAACGATCCCAAGCACGGCCCATCCTTGGCCGTTCTCGAGGATCCCGCTTCAGGGCAGCTCGTCGTCCCCTCTCCGGTTCTGAACGAGCTGGACTACTTCCTGCGGAAGCGCGGCATCGGGGAGGCGTGGCTCACGTTCTGTCAGGACATCGAGGACGGACGGTACTTGCTCCATCCGCTCGCGCCGTCCGCTCTCCTCGATGCCGCAAGACTTCAGCGTCGATACGAGAGCCTTCGAGTCGGATTCGTCGACGCGGCGGTCTTCGTTTCCTGCGTCGAGCTCGGCGAGGGAAAGGTGGCCACGCTCGACCGGCGCCACTTCTCGGTGCTTCGGACCGAGGACGGTCGCGCGCTCGAGATCGTGCCCGCGTGAGGCGCCCCTACCCGCGATCGGCCACGTGGCCGCTCTCGGTCACGCGGAGGTCCGTCAGGCCCGAGTGCCGGCGCTCCCCCTCTACCCTGATCGACGCGTCCTCGATGTAGCCGAGCTCTTGGAGCTTCGTGAGCACGTTCTGCAGCGACTCGATCGGTTCCTCGACCATCGTGTCCAGCACGAGCTCGGGTTTCTCCGGCGCCTCGTAGGGGTCGTCGATGCCGGTGAAGCCGGTGATCTCCCCGGCGAGCGCCTTCTTGTACAGGCCCTTGGGGTCGCGGTGCTCGGCGATCTCGTCGACCGTCGCGTGGACGTACACCTCGACGAAGTTCCCGATCGACGCTCGGACCTCGTCGCGGGTCTCTTTGTACGGCGAGATGGGGCAGCAGATCGTCGCGACGCCGTTGCGCGTGAGCATCGCCGCGACGAACCCGATCCGCCGGATGTTCGTGTCGCGGTCCTCCTTGCTGAAGCCCAGGCCTTTGCTGAGGTTCTGGCGGACGACGTCGCCGTCCAGGATCTCGGTCTTCAGGTTCCGGGCCTGGAGCTCGTGGTAGAGCATCTCGGCGATCGTCGACTTGCCCGCGCCCGAGAGCCCGGTGAACCAGACCGTGAAGCCCTTCTGCTCGGGATGCTGTGTCAGAGGAAGCTCCTTCCGACGGCGTCCTCGGCAAACTCGAGGCCGTACAGGGACAGGATCGAGGGGCCGACGTCGACGAGGTTCATGCCGGGGACCTCCCCCGTCGGTTGGCCCGGCAGCCCGGCCATCGCGAACACGCCGTCGCGGTCGTGGTTCGCGCCGTCGGGACCGGTGTCGTTCTCGTAGGTGTAGATGCTCGGGTTGCCGACCGAGCCGACGGAGCGCCACGCGAGGTCTCCGAAGTACACGATGAGGTCGGGCGCGACGCCGCGGACCTCCGGGTAGACGTCCTGCGGCTTGTGCACCTTGGTGCCGAGGGGCTCGCCGTCCGGCCCCGGCTGGGCCTCGAGCTCGGCGATCAGCTCGTCGCGCGTCTCCTCGTACCGGGCGGGCTCGACGATCCCCTGCGGCTCGCGGCCCTTCACGTTCAGGAAGAGGCGCCCGTAGTAGCCGCCGTCACCCCATGCGGCCGTTCGGCTCCAGTCGATCGCTACATCCTTGATCGGGATCGGGGCGGAGGGCTGCGCGGCGAGCGCGAGGTACCCCTCCCGGATCAGCCAGTCGTTGAAGCACAGGCCGCCCATCATCGGCCGGGCGCCGTGGTCGCTCATCACGATCGTGATCGCGTCCCCCGGAAGGACCTCGAGGAGCTTGCCGACCTCGACGTCCAGGAACCGGTAGTAGTCCTGGAACGCAGTCTCGTACTTGTTGCCCGGCTCGTAGAGAGGGTGCGTCGGGTCCCAGTGCTGCCAGAAGACGTGATGGAGCCGGTCCGGCGCGATCTCGCAGAGCATGAAGAAGTCCCAGGGCTTCTCCGTCACGAGCTTGCGTCCCACCTTGAAGCGGCGCTCGGTCATCGCGAAGACCTGCTCGAGCGCGACGTCGTAGCCGGCTCGCCTGAAGTCCGGGATGTCGAAGATGTAGTCGTTGCCCTCGCCGAGCTCGCCGACGATCTCGGTCTCGAGCTCCGACGGATACGCCCAGGAATTGGCCGAAGGCGGCGTGAGGAAGCACCCGACGCGCCACCCGGGGAACTCCTTGGGCGGCGGGAACGAGGGCGGGACGCCGATCAGGAGGGACCTGAGCCCCTTGCCGCCGAGGGCGTCCCAGACGGCCGGCTCCTTCACGGAATCCGCGGTCGCGATCGAAAGGCCGTCGTACGTCGTGTCCTTGCGGTTGCGGAACCCGTAGATCCCCAGCTGGCCCGGCGTCTTGCCGGTCATCGCGCAGGCCCAGGCCGGAACCGTGATCGGCGGCGTGATGCTCGCCAGGTCGCCCCACATGCCGCGCTGCATCAGCGCGTGGATGTTCGGCGTCTCGGCCTCGAAGTCGCGGAACAGGAGCTGGGGGGTGCCGCAATCCAGCCCGATGACCGCGACCCGTGGGGTGTCCGGCATGGGCTCCTCTCGAGTGGGCACGGAACGGAGCCGGTCACCCGGCTCCGAGGCTCATGCTACCAACGTGGCGGTGGGCCCGACCTGCGAGAATGCGCCGCGGTGAAGCTCCTTCGAAGGGTGTTGTTGTGGCAGGCCGCGCTCTGGGCCGCGCTCGGGCTGGCCATCGCCGCAATCCCGGGCACCGTGCTCGAGGATCTGTTCGGTCAGGCTCCGCTCGCCGACGACGCGTTCGCCCGCCTGGCGGGCATCGGCGCGTTCTGTCTCGCGCTCAACATGGTGCTCGTGGCGCAGCGGATCGAGGACATCTGGTGGTTCAGCTGGACGTTCGTCGTCCTCGAGGCCGGAACGGTCGTGGTATCCCTCGCGAACGCCCTCGGGTCGCGCCCGGCGGCGTCGGACGCAGTCCTCTGGTGGCTGCTCACGATTACCGGGGCGGCGTTCCTGGGGTTGCTGCTTGCCGGCCTCGCAAAGACCGGCACCGAAACGCCTCCCGCCTGACAGGGTCGCCCGCGTC
>Ga0214471_10004655_pt1 | contig 10577 bp, 8 predicted proteins | sample RVTome_5_FD_207665 | JGI IMG/M metagenome (GOLD analysis project Ga0214471, IMG submission 207665) | Soil microbial communities from uranium-contaminated site in the Upper Colorado River Basin, Wyoming, United States - RVT142D155 | ecosystem: Environmental > Terrestrial > Soil > Contaminated >... | reverse complement strand
CGATTCGGGCGAGGTGGGCGGCTTGCTGTTCTACGTCATGCCGTTCGTGGATGGGGAATCTCTGCGTGCGCGGTCTGACCGCGAGAAGCAACTGCCTGTCGATGAAGCCGTGCGCTTCGCGACGGCGGTGGCGAGCGCGCTGACATCCGCACACGAGCACGGCGTCATCCATCGGGACCTGAAGCCCGAGAACGTGCTCCTGCAGGCGGGTCAGCCGGTGATCGCATGCGGGGGCACGCGATGAGCGGGAGTCCGGGCCGCGTCACGGCACGAGTGGTGAGACGTCGCGCCACCGCGCATGGTTGACCATTGCGCCGTATGGCTTGAGCGGCCATACTCGTACATATGAAGACGACGCTCAACCTGGACGACGAACTGCTCGCCGAAGCTCGGCGCCTGTCGCAGATCGAGGAGAAAACCGCCCTGGTGCACGCCGGGTTGCGGGCCCTGATCGCGCGTGAGAGTGCCCGACGGCTGGCGGCACTCGGCGCAACCGAACCAGCGGCGACCGTCACACCGCGGCGTCGGGGGCGGCCCCGCCGGGCATCGTGATCCTGGTCGACACATCCGTTTGGGTCGATCACCTGCGACGCGGGAACGCCCGGCTGGCGGGCCTGCTCGGCGATGGGGTCGTGGTGTCTCACCCCTTCGTCCTTGGTGAGATCGCCTGTGGTTCGCTGCGCCAGCGCGGCAGGATCCTTTCGCTCCTGGCGGAGCTGCCGGTCGCGGCGACTGCGACCCACTCCGAGGTGCTGGCATTCATCGAGGCCCGGCACCTGATGGGCCGAGGGTTGGGCTATGTCGATGTCCACCTGCTGGCCGCGGCATCGATCGAGGGGGTACCACTGTGGACTTTCGACAAGCGCCTGGACGCTGCTGCGCGAGCGATGGGAGTTGCCCCCTGAGCGAGGGATCTGCTGCCGCCGTAGTTGGCGACCTCGCTTGCGAGGGGAGTGCACACGTTGGCGCCTGTGTTTCCAACGACACGGTCGCGGCCGAGATCCTTGTGTGCCTTGCTGACGCGGGTACGCAGATGAGCATCTCGGAGAATGGTGGGTACAATCCCGGGCGCTGGAGCAGCGCCTTTCCTCATGGTTGAATCCTGCTAGTGTACACGCTATCATTGATAGCATGGCGGCTATCAGATGGGCTGAACTGCTCAAGGAGGCACGAAGGCGTGCCGGGCTCTCCCAACGCGACCTCGCCGCACGAGCGGGAGCTACGCAGTCCGTCGTCGGCCGCATTGAAGCGGGACTGGGCTTGCCGAACGTGGCGACCGTGGAGCGGCTGCTCGTCGCCGCCGGATTCCAGTTGCGAGCCGAGCTGACCGTTCTCGAATCCAACGACCCGGTCGTCGCTGCCTACAAGGCGGACATCGACCGCACGATGCTGCGGGAGAATCTGCTCAAGACACCAGAGCAGCGCGTCCGCGCGCTGCAGGCGCTCTCTCGCCTGGCCGAAGAAGCCCGTCGGGCGGGCGCGAGGCTGCGCCGGACGCGATGACCGACTTCGCCAGGTTGCTTCGTGTCCTACATTCCGGGCGTGTGGAGTGCATCGTCGTCGGAGGCCTGGCGGCGACGATCCACGGTTCCGCGCGGCTCACGCAGGATATCGATGTCTGCTACAACCGGTCAGCGGCGAATCTCAACAGGCTCGTCCGGGCACTCAAGCCGCTCAAGCCGTATCCCCGGGGAGCGCCACCGGGCCTCCCGTTCGAATGGTCCACCGAATCGCTCCGGGCGGGTCTCAACTTCACGCTCACCACGACCGCCGGCTCACTTGACCTGCTTGGCGAGGTGACCGGAGGCGGTGCATATGACATGCTGCTTCAGCACACTGTAGTGGCCACGCTTTTCGGCCACGACGTGAAGTGCCTCGACCTCGAGTGGCTCATTCGGACGAAGCGGGCGGCAGGAAGGCCGCGCGACCTTGAAGCCATAGCGGAGCTGGAAGCGCTCCGCGAGGAACGCGGTGCATGATGCACTGCGCGATAGGCGACAGGGCTGGTTGGATTCCCTGGCGCGACGCGTGCGGCACAGCCTGGCAAGCAGACGTAGCCATACGCCTTCACCCACTTCGCTTTCAGCGACAATCGGGCGGGCAGTCCTGTTCACCCACCATTGCCCGGGTCACGGGCCGCCTGCTGCCTGCACCGCGACGTTGGAACGTCAGAGGCGGGCCGCTGATGGTTGTCGATGTTCCTGCCGGTTCGACGCTCGCGCCGGCGTGCCGCGACCGCTCTTCCCGATTGCCGGGTATCGCGGGGCGGCGAATCGGCAGCAGGATGACGTGGCACCGGACGGCCAGCGATTCCTGATGATCCGGCAGCCACCAGGCAATCCTCGGCCGGAACTCATCTATGCGGAGAACTGGTTCGAGGAGCTGAGCGCCAGGATGAAGGGGAGTGACGCGTCAGGCTCCATCGCGCGCCTGACTATTGCCCTCACCGACCGTTGATGAACGTGCGGCGCCAGGCCGTCCCAGGCACGTTGCGCCTCGCCGGGTTTCGCCCAGATTCTCGCATACTCGGGCTCCAAACCGGAGAGTGCCCATGAGACGCCTTCGCCTTGCCATCGCCTGTTGCGCCGTTTCCCCGTGTGCGCCGCTGCTCGCTCAGGGGTCGGGCGCTGCGGGTCATCCTGCCGGAGGTGTGCGGGAGCACATCGGACCGCCTGCTGCCGAACATCGGGCCGACGCCGGGTGGTCGGAGATGCGGCGGTCGCTTCCGCAGAACGACGTCGCGACGGAACTGCGAAGCCTCTTTGCTCAGGTGAGCGGCTGGGTGTCCCGGGCCGCGGAAATGGTCCCCGCCGACAAGTACTCATACCGACCCATGGAAACAACTCGGACCTTGGGACAGATGGTTGGGCACATCGCCGATTCATACAACTGGTACTGTGCGAACGCGGCAGGACGGAACGTGGAGTGGTCCGAAGCCATCGAGAAGGGGGCCACTGACAAGGCCACAATTACCCGACGGCTGGCGGAAGCACAGGAGCTGTGTACTCGAACGTACGCTGGACCGGGTCAGGTTCGTGCGTTGATCGGCAACATCGGTCACACGAACCTCCACTACGGCAACATCATCACCTACATGCGCCTGCTGGGACTGGTTCCTCCCTCGAGCTGAGCGGCAATCGCCGCGGCGCACCCGAGGCCGCCCCGGGATGCACCCGCCGGCGCGTTCCCCTTGTTGACAATGATCAAGGGTATCGCTCCCGCAGTCGCGCGAACAGCCTCTGAACCGCAGCTTGTGTGCGCGGCAGCGCGCTCAACTCCGGGCCGAGTATCGAGAGCACATGTGAGAGATAGATGCGCTCAAAGGACGGACCGTTCACCACACGTTCCAGGCCTGTGACGGCCGCGCTGTCCATCCCCAGCGCTCGATAGGCCGCTGCCGCGAACTCCGGGGCGGTCGACGTGTCGGCGATGCCGAGCAGCGTTGCGCGTCGGGAGGCAGGATCCCGGATGCCACTCGTCACACGCGCTGCCTCGCTGCTGTCCGCGCCCCACCCGATCGTGGCCCGACCGACCAGATCCGCCGCTCGCTCGAACTCACCGTTCATCAGGAAATGCAGGCCAACGAACCAGTCCGTGAGGAACACCTCGGGATACCGCTCGAGCACGCGCTCGTATTGAGCCCGGGCAGCCTCGTTCCGACCCACTGCATCCAGCAGTTCGCCCACTTCCACGCCGATGACCAGTGAAAGCGGGTCGAGTTGCTCCGCTGTCTGCATCTGCTCCAGGGCCTCGCTCATGCGCCCCGTGCGGGCAAGGTAGGTGGTGGCGTGCCATTGCCGGGCGGTCGGATATCGCGGGTCGAGCGCGATGGCCCTCCGATAGTTCTCGCCCGCTTCGTCCATCCGCCCACGCTGCACCGACACGAGACCCAGCGCTGCGTGTGGCTCTGCAAGGTGTTCGTCCAGGGCCAGAGCCCGAAGGGCGGCTCTCTCGGCGAGAACGAGGACCTCCGCCGGTGCGAAGGTCCTGATGTCGTACTCGGATGGTCCAAACAGAGCATACGTGCCGGCCAGGCCTGCCCAGGCGTGCGCAAATGTGGAGTCCTCGGCGATGGCATCCCGGAAGTAGTCTGCTGCTCGCTGAAGGTCTGCTGCGGAGCGCTTGTTCCAGAAGAACAGGCCCTGCAGGTAGGCATTATATGCAGGCAGGCTCTCCGTGCCGTTGTCTACCACCGGTGCCGAGCCGTCACCCACAAGCCGGACCTCGAGCGCGGCCACCACAGCACGGGCGACTTCATCCTGGACGGCGAAGACATCGGACATGTCGCGGTCGAAGCTCTGCGACCACAGCTGAAAGCCATCGGCCGCGTTCACCAGCTGCGTACGGATGCGAAGCCGATCTCCCGCGCGCTGCACGCTTCCCTCCAGCACGGAGTTCACACCCAGTGCGGCGCCGATCGCGCGCACGTCCTCCGCGCGGCCCTTGAAGGTGAAGGTCGACGTGCGCGCCGCCACCCGAAGTCCTTCCACGGCCGAGAGAGCATGAATCAATGTCTCGGCGATGCCGTCGCCGAGGTACTCGTCAGGCCCGCCGGAGAGGTCGACGAAAGGGAGGACCGCGACCGACGGGATCCCCGGACTGGCTGCGGTGTCGGGCCCGCGCCTGAGGAGCGCCACACCTCCCAGGACGACCGCTCCAACCAGCAGCGCGGCAGCGGTCATCAGGGGCCATCGCATTGCGCTCGGTCGCGTCGCCGCACTCGCCGCCGCTTCCATGGTGAACGCGCCCGGCCGGATCGCGTCGACGAATTGGGCAACCGGGTTGAATCGATCGGCCGGGTTCTTTGCCAGTGCCCGCTGCAGGACCGCGGCGACACCGGCGGGAACGGCCGGCCGGATCTGCGTGATCGGCCTTGCCTCGGCCACGAGGTGCTGGTGGACCACGCTCTCGACCGTGGGGCCGGTGAAGGGTGGCTGCCCGGCCAGCATCTCGTACACGACGCAGCCTAACGAATACAGATCGCTGCGGCCGTCGAGGCTCTGCTCCCCGGCTGCCTGCTCCGGACTCATGTACGCGGGCGTGCCCACGGCCACACCCGCCTGCGTGATCGTCTCCTGGCCGGCCACGCTCACGGCCTTGGCGATCCCGAAGTCCGCCACCACCGCGTGGGCGCCCTCCAGCAGGATGTTCTCGGGCTTGATGTCGCGATGGATCACCCCGCGGTTGTGCGCGTAGCTCAGGGCGTCGGCCACCTCCAGGGTAACCTGCATTGCATCGTCGAGCGGGAGCTGCTTCTCGCGATCGAGGCGGTCGCGCAGGGACTCGCCCTCCACGAACGGCATCACGTAGAACAGGAAGCCGTCCGCATCACCGGAGTCGTACAGGGGCAGGATATGCGGGTGGCGGAGGTTGGCCGTGGTCTCGATTTCCCGCAGGAAGCGCTCGGCACCAACAGCTTCCGCCAACTCGGGGCGCAGGACCTTGACCGCGACGCGGCGGTGGTGCTTCAGGTCCTCGGCCAGGTAGACCGTTGCCATGCCACCCTGGCCAAGCTCGCGCTCGAGAGCGTAGCGCTCGGCCAGCGCCTGCATCAGGCGGGTCGGGATGGCGGAGGCATGCACCGTGCCAAGATGCGGCGAGCCGGGATTGCCCGCCAGCGGCGACGAGAGCAGTCGAATCGGTGCCGGTCCGTGAGATGCACCTCCTGAAGGCGGCTGCGGCCCGTCCCATCTCTCGACCGGCCGTTTACAGGATGATGTCCGCCGAAATCCGCCGGTCCGATTGCTGAAGTGCGCCGGCGCGGAAGCGCGGACGATCGTCGGGCACGATTTCGCGCGCGAGGTCCGCGAGCAGAACGTCGAGAGGCGCTGACCCCGGTTACCGGTCACCGCACCGGACCGCATCTTGGGGTCGTGTTCCGACCCACACGAACGGCTCCATGGCCCGCCGGGGTACTCCTGTGCTGCGTTGCCGCGGCGGCCTCAGTCGCCGCGCAGGAGCGCGTCTCCTTCCGCCACCTCACCATAGCCGACGGGCTCTCGCAGAACGCGGTGTCGGCGATCGTCCAGGACCGGCGCGGCTTCATGTGGTTCGGCACAAAGGACGGCCTCAATCGCTACGATGGCTACCAGTTCGTCGTTTTCCGCCACGACCCGTTCGATTCCACTTCGATCTCGGACAGTGAGATCACGGCACTCCATGAGGACAGCCGCGGGCGCCTCTGGGTGGGCACCCACGGTGGTGGCCTCAACCGGTTCGACCGCCAACGTGAGCGGTTCGAGCGCGTCGCGACCGATCCGGCGCGTCACGTTACGGCGATCTCCGAAGACAGCGCCGGAAATGTCTGGGTGGGCTCGGCCGGCCAGGGGCTCTTCCGCCTGACAATTGGAGCGGCGGACACCGTCAACGTCGACCGCCACGTGCATTCGCCGTCAGACTCCGCCACCCTCAGTGACGACCGGGTGTTGGCGCTGCTGGTGGATCGCGGCGGTGAGTTGTGGGTTGGCACCGAGCGCGGACTCGACCGGCATGAACCAACGCGCGGTGGTGCCACGACCTTCACGCACCTCACGGCGGACGGGGGCGGGCCTGTCGCCCTGATGGACTCTTCCGTCACGGCGTTGCACGAGGATGCGCTGGGCCGCCTGTGGATCGGCTCCATTCCCGGAATCAGCGTCCTCGACCCCTCGCGAACGCGCATCCGGCACCACTACCACCGGTATCGCACGTACCGGTACGGCTGGGGCGAGGCGATCGACATCGCGGCCGACCCGTCAGGAAGGATCTGGATCTCGACCAGATCGGAGTTGATGCGCTTCGATCCAGCGACCGGTGGGTTCACGTACCTCCGGCACGACCCGCAGGATGCGCAGGGCATCAGCAGCGACCTCCCCACGGCGCTCTATCGCGATCGCTCGGACGTGCTCTGGGTCGCGACGAACGGCTACGGTCTCAACATCCACGATCCGAAGGCCACGCGATTCCAGACGTTCCGGCGTCCAACCGGCCGGCCGTCGCGCCTGTCGGGATTCAGTGTCTACACGATATTCGAGGACGCAGCGGGCGGGGTCTGGGTCGACGCCGGGCTGCTTTACCACTGGAACCGAGCCACCGGCGCCACGAGGAGCTTCGAGACGACCTCGAGCCGGCCGGATGATTTCGGCAACACCGGCGTCTGGGGGCTGGTGGAGAGTCCGCCCGGTTTTCTGTGGGCGGCCACGTATCGCGGTCTCTATCACTACGACGTCTCCACCGGGCGCGCACGACAGTACCGGCACGATGCGTCGGACTCGGGCGGTCTGCCCGAGGAGGTCGTGTACGACGTCTTCCGCGCCCGCGACGGCGTCATCTGGGCTGTCACCGAGAACTTCCTCGTGAGGCTCACTGACGTCTCGCGCGGACGCTTCGACCGCTGGCGGCACAAGGAGCGACCGACCACTGGGCAGTGGATCTTCCCTTCGCTGATCCAGGACCGGCAGGGTATTCTCTGGTTCGGTTCCGACCAGGGACTGTCGCGATTCGATCCGCGGACCTCGACATTCCGTCGCTTCAGTCACGATCCTCGACAGCCGTCGAGTCTCAGTCACGACGCCATCCGCGGCATTCATTCCGATCCGCGCGAGCCGGACCGCTATCTCTGGATTGCCACGGCAGGCGGGGGGCTCAATCGCCTCGACGTGGACTCCGGAACGTTCGTGCACTTCAGCGAACGCGAGGGCCTTCCCAACAACGTGGTGTACGGCGTGCTCGCAGACACCAGCGGGCATCTCTGGCTGAGCACGAACAACGGCCTGTCGCGGTTCGATCCCGCCACGCGGCGATTCCGCAACTACGACGCCAACGATGGGCTGCAGAGCAACGAGTTCAACTCCGGCGCGGCGTTCGCGAGCCGGAGTGGTGAGCTTTTCTTCGGCGGCATCTACGGGTTCAACCACTTCCGGCCGGAAGAGATCCGGGATAACCCGCACGTTCCGGTGGTGGCAATCACGGGTTTTCGCCGCGGCAATCGCTACGAGACCGTGCGTGACACCGGCACCGTTCTGCGCGCGACCATCTCGGAGACCGACTCCCTGCGCCTGACGTACCGCGACGCCGTCCTGACGTTCGAGTTCGCCGCCCTGGAGTATTCCGCGCCCGCCAAGAATCGCTACGCCTACCGGATGGTGGGTTTCAACGACGACTGGTTCGAGGCCGGGTCGGTGCGGGCCGCAACGTACACCAACCTTCCACCGGGCCACTACACCTTCCAGGTGCGGGCCAGCAACAATGATGCGGTGTGGAACGAGCAGGGTGCCTCGCTCACGATTCTCATAACACCACCCTGGTGGCGGACATGGTGGGCGTACGCGCTCTACGCGCTGCTCGGGCTGGCGACGCTGTACGCGCTGCGGCGGTACGAGATGAACCGGTTGCGCCTCAAGAACAGACTGGAGATCGAGCGCGTCGAGGCGGAGCAGCTTCGCGAGCTCGACCGCGCCAGAAGCCGCCTCTTTGCGAACGTGAGCCATGAGTTCCGGACGCCACTCACGCTGACCATGGGACCGCTCGACGACCTGCGGGCCGGCCTTCATGGTCCGCTGTCGCCGGCGATCGCGGAGCAGCTCGATCTGGCGCGGCGCAACGCTGGTCGGGTGCTGGGTCTGATCAACGAAATCCTCGATCTCGCGCGCGCCGAATCCGGGCGCACCACGCTGCATGCCCGGCGTCTCGACCTCGGCGCGTTCGTCGCGAGCGTCGCGCGTAGCTTCGTTCCGCTCGCGGAACGCAAGGCTATTGCCTACGACATCTATTGCCCAGCCGGCCAGGTAGCGGTCTGGGGCGACCCCGACCTGCTCGAGCGTGCGCTGTCCAACCTTCTCTCGAACGCCTTCAAGTTCACTCCCGACGGCGGCGCGGTGCGCGTAGCGATAGCGGGGAGCGAAGAGGCGGCGCGGATCACCGTTCGCGACAGCGGTCCCGGCATCCCGGCGGCCGAAGTGGCTCGTGTCTTCGATCGTTTTCACCGGGTGGAGTCCACCGCGAGTACTCAGCCCGGCACCGGAATCGGCCTGGCCCTGGCGCGGGAACTGGTGGCCCTGCACGGTGGGACGATCACCATCGAGAGCGAGCAGGGGTTCGGAAGCATGTTCGTGGTCACCCTGCGCACCGGACGCACTCATTTCCCGGTGGAGCAGGTCGTCGACGAGTCCGAAGCAGCCCCGTGGACGCCGCGTGACAGTACCGCGCTTGCTCCGCCTGACGATGCGGCCGTGCTGGTCGACGTCGCCGCGTCGGATGCCGATGTCACCACGGTACTGATCGTCGACGACAATGCCGAAGTGCGCGCCTATATCAAACAGCACCTGTCGCCTCGCTATCGCGTGATCGAGGCGGCCAACGGTGAACAGGGTCTCGAGGTGGCACGCCGCAGACTGCCTGACCTGGTGCTCTCGGACGTGATGATGCCGGTGATGGATGGATACGCGCTATGCCGTGCATTGAAGTCCGATCCGGAGACCGAGTTCCTGCCTGTCATCCTGCTCACAGCGCGTGCCGAGGCCGAGGATAAGCTCGCCGGTCTCGAGCAGCAGGCTGACGACTACCTGACGAAGCCGTTCGATGTGAGGGAACTGCTGGCGCGCATCGCCAACGTGGTGGCGATACGCCGCCGGCTGCGGGAGCGGTTCTCGGGGGCGCCGCTCGCCATGCATCCGACACGCGTGGATGTGGAGCCGGCTGATCGGAAGTTCATTGAACAGGTACGGGCGTCGATCGAGGCCAACCTGGGCGACGAGGCCTTCACCGTGGAGAAACTCGCCAGCGACGTGGCGCAGAGCCGCGGCAACCTGCACCGGCGGCTGCGCGACCTTGTCGGGGAATCCCCGTCAGATCTGATCCGTCGCATGCGACTCGAGCGCGCGGCGGAGATGCTGAAGGCCGGCGCCGGCTCGGTTGGGGAGGTTGCTTACGCGGTCGGTTTCAAGAGCGTCGCCCACTTCTCCAACGCCTTCAACGACCTTCATGGCGTACGCCCCTCCGCGTGGCGCACCCGCGGTCGAGCGGAATCCGGCGCGGAATCGGTGTCAGACTCCGATCAGGGCTGAAATCGGAGTCTGACCCCGATTCTCCGATGCTTGCAGCGACGTAGCCAACCGTTGCATCCACGTCGCATGCGACGCCGCAGCACGAGATTGCCGCGTCGTCGCTAACGCCACGTCCATCGCAGACACCACTTTGGCGCCTCAATCAAGCGACGGCGCCAATGACGATGGAGCGACATGACAATGAGCCCGTTGCAGTTCCGGGCGAGCCGCGCTTATAGCCACGTGGTCTTTCCCACACGGATCGTGCTGGTCGTCGATGATGACGCCGACATGCGGCTTTACCTGCGGAGCTGCCTTCGGGGCATGATTCCGCCCTTCGACCGGATCATCGAGGCTGCGGACGGGCTGGAAGCACTTCGCCTGGTTCGCACCGGCGAGGTCCACCTGGTAATCAGCGACGTCGGGCTGCCTGGCCTGGATGGACACCGGCTCAGCCGAGCCATTCGCGACGACGCCGCGCTGCAACACGTCGCGGTGCTGCTCATCAGCGGCTATGGGGCATTGAGGGAGAGCAGCGCCCCCGACGGCTTCCTG
>Ga0214471_10004654_pt1 | contig 10578 bp, 8 predicted proteins | sample RVTome_5_FD_207665 | JGI IMG/M metagenome (GOLD analysis project Ga0214471, IMG submission 207665) | Soil microbial communities from uranium-contaminated site in the Upper Colorado River Basin, Wyoming, United States - RVT142D155 | ecosystem: Environmental > Terrestrial > Soil > Contaminated >... | reverse complement strand
AACATCTGCACGTAGCTGTCGTTGAACAGCAGCAGGCTGTCCTCGCTGTCGAACAGGGCGACCGCCGAGGAGAAGTGCTCGATGGCCTGCAGCAGCAGGTCCTGCGCCTCGAAGGCCATGCGGCGGGCGCGGTACTCGTCGGTCAGGTTGCGCCCGGTGCCGCGGTAGCCGAGGAAGCGTCCCTCGTCGTCGAACAGGGGCACGCCGCTGATCGACCAGTACTGGCGGTCGCCGTTCTGGGCGACGTAGATATAGCGGAAGTCACGGAACGGGCGGTGCGCCTTGAGGTCGGCCAGGTGGGCCTCCCACTTGTCGGCGTCGGTGTCGCCGGCGCCGAGTTCCTGCCGGGTCTTGCCGATGGTCTGGCGGGGATTGACGCCGGTGACGTCGCGCAGGCGCTCCGACATGAAGGAGAAGCGCAGCTCGGCGTCCATCTCCCAGAACCAGTCGGAGGCGGCCGCCGCGAAGTCGCGCAGCCGCGCCTCGCTTTCCTGCAAGGCGGCGGCGGCCTCGGCCCGCTCGGCCTCCAGCCGCTCGACCTCCTCGACCCGCCGCTGGAGCCGCGCGAGCTCTGCAGCCAACTCCGCTTTCGTCGGCACAGGCCGGCTAGCTCCCCCGAAACTGGGCATGATGGCACCGCTGAATTCCACCAGAGAACGGTTAAAAGACGTTGAAGATTAACGTTTTGGTTGGAAATATCCTGGGCGTCGGGGCGACACGGGCAAGACGTCACGGAACTGCAGCCGCGGCGACATCGCACGGCAACGCGGAGCGGGTATCGACAGCAAAAAGGGCACCTCCCCGCGCTCAACAAGGAGAACATGATGTCGCTGCCTCCCGCCGGCCCCGCGTCCCCGCAGTTCCGCATCTTCACCCGGCGCGCCGTGCTGCGCAGCGGTGCCGGCCTCGCCGGCGCCGGCCTGTTCGGCTCCCGACTCCTGGGCGGCGCGCCGGCCATCGCCCAGGCCAACCGCCCGATCTTCACCCACGGCGTCCAAAGCGGCGACGTCACCACCAGCAGCGGCATGGTCTGGGCGCGCGCCGACCGCCCGGCGCGCCTGCTGGTCGAGGTGGCGACCAGCGATTCCTTCCGCAACGCCCGCCGCCTGCGCGGCCCGGCGGCCATCGAGACGACCGACTTCACCGCCAAGCTGGACCTGACCGGGCTGCCCGCCGGCCAGGACATCTTCTACCGCCTGCAGTGGCAGGATCTCGCCGACGTGAATCTCCTGAGCGAGCCGACGGTCGGCCGCTTCCGCACCGGGCCTGCCGACCGGCGCGACATCTCCTTCGTGTGGACCGGCGACACCGCCGGCCAGGGCTGGGGCATCAATCCCGTCTGGGGCGGCATGCGCTGCTACGAGACCATGCGCGGCAACCGCCCGGACTTCTTCATCCATTCCGGCGACGTGATCTACGCGGACGGCCCGATCCAGGCCGAGGTCGCGCTGCCCGACGGCAGCCTGTGGAAAAACCTGACCAGCGAGGAGAAGTCGAAGGTCGCCGAGACGCTTGCGGAGTTCCGCGGCAACTACAAGTACAACCTGATGGACGACAACCTGCTGCGCTTCAATGCCGAGGTGCCGATGCTCGCCCAGTGGGACGACCACGAGGTCACCAACAACTGGTATCCGGGCGAGATGCTGCTCTCCGACGACCGCTATAAGGTGAAGAGCGCCTCGCTATTGGCGGCTCGTGCGCATCGCGCCTTCCACGAGTACGTGCCGCTGCGCCCGCAGGGCGGCGACGGCGAGCGCCTCTACCGCAAGATCGCCTACGGCCCGCTGCTCGACATCTTCTTCATCGACCTGCGCAGCTACCGCGGCCCCAACGGCCCCAACGACCAGGCGGAGCGCAGCGCCGCCACCGACTTCCTCGGCAGCGAGCAGCTGCGCTGGCTGAAGCGGGAGCTCTTAGCCTCCGAGGCGACCTGGAAGGTGATCGCCAGCGACATGCCGATCGGCATCCAGGTGACCGACAAGGTGAACGACCTGCCGGCCTTCGAGAACGGCGCCAACGGCGACGGCCCGGTGCTGGGCCGCGAGCACGACATCGCCGACCTGCTGAGCTTCGTGAAACGCAACGACATCAGGCAGATCGTCTTCCTGACCGCCGACGTGCACTACACCGCCGCGCACTACTACGACCCCGGCAAGGCCCAGTTCCAGGACTTCGACCCCTTCTGGGAATTCGTCTCCGGCCCGGTGCACGCCGGCTCCTTCGGGCCCGGCGCCATGGACAACACCTTCGGCCCGCAGGTCGTCTATTCCCGGGACCCCGCCGGCAAGACGAACCTGGCGCCCAGCGAAGGGCTGCAGTTCTTCGGGCATGTCCGCATCGACGGCGAGAGCGGGGCGATGACGGTGACCCTGAAGGACCTCGAGGACCGCGCGCTCTACGCGGTGACCCTGGAGGCGGCGGCGGGGTGACGGCGCGGCATCACGGTCTCCGGCAGAGCGGAGACCATGACGTCGGCGACGGCCTCCAGCAGTGCCGGCTGGGGAAAGCTGCGGCGGTACCAGAGGGCGACCGGGCGCGCCGCCGTCGCCAGCGTCAGCGGCCGCGCGACGATGCCGCGGCCGACCAGCTCGCCGCCGCGCACCGCCAGCGCCGGCACCAGCGTGCAGCCGAAGCCGGCCGCCACCAGGTTCAGCAGCGTCTCCAGGCTGGAGGCGCGCAGGTCGGCGAAACGCCGCCCGGCGTCCTCGCGCGGCCGCGCGCAGACCTCCAGCACCTGGTCGCGCAGGCAGTGGCCGTCGGTCAGCAGCAGCAGGTCGGCGCCGGCGAGGTCCGCCTCGGTGATCTCCGCCAGGTCGCCCAGCGGATGGCCCTCGGGGTAGGCGGCCCAGAAGGGCTCGTCGAACAGCGGCAGGCAGGCGAGCTCGGGCGCCGCCGGCGTGGTGGCGATCACCGCCGCGTCGATCTCGTGCGCCGCCAGGCGCGCCAGCAGGGCCTCGGTCACCTCCTCGAAGAGCACCGGCGTCAGCGCGGGAAAGCGCTGCTTCAGGCGGCCCAGCACCAGCGGCATGAGGTAGGGGCTGACGGTCGGGATGACGCCGAGGCGCAGGGGGCCTGCCAGTGGATCGCGGCGGGCGCGGGCGATCACCTCGATCTGCGCCGCCTCGGCCAGCGCGAGGCGGGCATGGCGCAGGATGGTCTCGCCGGCCGCCGTGACCGCCACTGAGCGACTGGTGCGTTCAAAGAGGGTTACGCCCAGACTCTCCTCCAACTTGCGAACTTGGCCGCTCAAGGTCGGCTGGCTCACGTGGCAGCGCTCGGCGGCGCGGCCGAAGTGCCGCTCCTCCGCCACTGCCACGGCGTACTGGAGATCGCGAAAGTTTACCATGTAAATTGGTTTAGCCGATCAATCAGATTGAAACAATCGATTTCCTAAATACGCTCCTCCAGCCTTAGTTTAGAAGAATTCCAGATGCGGCACGTCGTGCGGCCGCGTCCCCCTCAGGAGGATCCGATGGCTGACCCCAAGACTTTGACGACCTCGGCCGGCGCGCCGATTGCCGACAACCAGAACGCCCAGACCGCCGGCCCGCGCGGCCCCGTCCTCATGCAGGACTACCAGCTGATCGAGAAGCTGGCGCACCAGAACCGCGAACGCATCCCCGAGCGCACGGTGCATGCCAAGGGCTGGGGCGCCTTCGGCACCTTCACGGTGACCCAGGACATCACCCGCTACACCCGCGCCAGGATCTTCGCGGAGATCGGCAAGCACAGCCGCATGCTGGCGCGCTTCTCCACCGTCGCCGGCGAGCAGGGCGCGGCGGACGCCGAGCGCGACGTGCGCGGCTTCGCGCTGAAGTTCTACAGCGAGGAGGGCAACTGGGACCTGGTCGGCAACAATACGCCGGTGTTCTTCATCCGCGACCCTTACAAGTTCCCGGACTTCATCCACACCCAGAAGCGCCACCCGCGCAGCAACCTGCGCTCGCCCACGGCGATGTGGGACTTCTGGTCGCTGTCGCCCGAGAGCCTGCACCAGGTGACCATCCTGATGTCCGACCGCGGCCTGCCGCAGAGCGTGCGCCACATGAACGGCTACGGCTCGCACACCTATTCCTTCATCAACAAGGACGGCGAGCGCTTCTGGGTGAAGTTCCACTTCAAGACCCAGCAGGGCCACAGGTTCTGGACCAACGCGGAAGCCGAGCAGGTCGTCGGCAGGACCCGCGAATCGACCCAGGAGGATCTCTACGGCGCCATCGAGAGCGGCGGCTTCCCGAAGTGGACGCTCTTTGTGCAGGTGATGCCGGAGGCCGACGCCGAGAAGACGCCCTACAACCCCTTCGACCTGACGAAGGTCTGGCCGCACGGCGACTACCCGCTCATCGAGGTCGGCGTCATGGAGCTGAACCGCAACCCGGAGAACTACTTCGCGGAGATCGAGCAGGCGGCCTTCTCGCCCTCCAACATCGTGCCGGGCATCGGCTTCTCGCCCGACAAGATGCTGCAGGCGCGCATCTTCTCCTACGCCGACGCGCACCGCTACCGCCTCGGCACCCACTACGAGGCGCTGCCGGTGAACGCGCCGAAGTGCCCGGTTCACCACTACCACAAGGACGGGCCGATGCGCTTCTTCGCCAACAACCCCGATCCGGATGCCTACTACGAGCCGAACTCCTTCGGCGGCCCGCAGCAGGACGCGCGCTACGCCGAGCCGCCGCTGAAGATCTCCGGCGACGCCGACCGCTACGACCATCGCGCGGGCAACGACGACTACACCCAGCCGGGCAACCTCTTCCGCCTGATGACGTCCGATGAGCAGCAGCGCCTGTTCGGCAACATCGCCGCCGCCATGCAGGGCGTGCCGGAAGAGATCGTGCGGCGCCAGCTGGTGCACTTCGCGAAGGCCGACCCGGCCTACGGCGCCGGTGTCGCCAAGGCGCTGGGCCTCGCCGACGAGCCCGTCGCGGCGGAGTAGCCGAATCCCTGCCGGTCCTCCCGGACCCTACGAACCCTCATCCCCCCGGGAGGGCCGGCGTCTTTCGGCCGGAGCCGCCTGGCGCCGTTCTCTCCTTCCTCCGGAGCGGCGTCAGGTGGTTTCCGGCCGAATTTTCCGGGTTTTAGAGCGATATTGGCCTCCCGGTCATCATTCCCTTATCCTTAGCGAATGGACATCCAGACGGTGCTGGCCGTAACGATCTGGGACCGGACGGCCGATGAAAGGTTTCTGTCATTTGATCTCACCGACATTCTGTCGCTGTGCGGCGAACGCGCCTTGTCTTCCGCGTGGCTCTGCTCCAACGTCGAAGCGATCGGTCCAGGCGCCGAGAAACTCCATGCAATATGCGATGCTCAAAGAACCATCGCGGGCATCGAATTGATCTCGCTTGCAAGCGGCATTTCTCAGACAATCGACGGATACTTCTACGCGTGGGAGCCAGCCGCCGATTTCCCATGGCTGTTCATTCGTGCCGTCGACGGGGAAGAGTTTGCCGTCGCGACCACAGAGCATGAGCTTCTCGAAGCGATCCGCAGGCGGTTCCGCGACGTCCGTGAATCTCCGCTGGACGCCGACTACCTACTCCGGTTCCGCAAGTAAGCCAAAACGCGCCGCTCAAAAAGTCGGTGACGACGACCGTTACGACCATCGCGCGGACGACGACGACTACACCCAGCCGGGCAACCTCTGCCGCCTCATGACGCCGGACCAGCAGCAGCGCCTCTTCGACAACATCGCCGCGGCGGTGCAGGGCGCGCCGGAAGAGATCGTCCGGCGCCAGTTGCCCCACTTCACCAAGGCCGATCCGGCCTACGGCGCCGGCGTCGCCAAGGCGCTGGGCCGCGCCGACGAGCCCGTCGCGGCGGAGTAGCCGAGCAAGGGGGTCTCGCCCTTCGAGACGCCTGCTTCGCAGGCTCCTCAGGGTGAGGCCCACACTGAAACTTCTTCCTGAGGAGGGCCGCCCGATAGCATTCTGGGGCCCGTCTCGAAGGATGTGCCGGTCACGCAATGCTAGCGCGTATCGCGGTTTCGCGTCAGTCGACCCATCATCAGGGCGTCGACGTAGCCCCCCTTGCGGAAGGCATAGTCCGGCATGACGCCCTCACGGGCGAAGCCGAGGCCTTCGTAGAGGCGGATCGCGTGCGCATTCTCGGTCCACACGATGAGGCTGAGCCGGGTTAGCTGCAGCCAGTCGTCGGCCAGCTCGATCATCGCCTCCATGAGGCGCCGCCCAACGCCTTTGCGCTGCCAGTCCTCGTGGGTGACGATCATGTTCACCTCGCCGGCGTGGTGGTGGCGCGGGTTGTCCGGATGGGTGATAAGCTCGGCATAGCCGACGAGCTGTGCGTCGACCTCGGCCGCCAGCTTGGTGACGCCGGGCTTGGGCGTCAGGCGCGCCTGCATGTAGGCCGGCGCCTCGTAGGGCAGACGCTGCGTGCCATGCAGCACGTGATCCTGCAGAAAAATCGCGTGCACGGCCGCCCAGTCCTCGGGCGCCGCGTGCCTGACGGTGATCCCCATAACGTCCTTCCCGCGACCCGGATGCGCGTCAGAACATCTGGGAAGCTCAAGAGAATAGGTGCAGCAACGGTGCCGGTTATTATCCTCGGGGGAGGAAGGGTCAATGTTTCAATTGTCACAGTGCTGGATCGTCGACGGCTTCAAGAAGTGCACGCGCAAGGGCTTCGGGCTGCTCCATCGGAGGGTCGTCAGCGCAGGCTTCGATCACCTCGAGGGGCCAGCCGAACTGAGCGCTCGCCGCCTCGGCGACGGCCAAGGGCGTTGCCAGGTCGTGCCGCCCCCAGATCAAAGTCGTGGGAGCTGCTATGCGCGCAAGCTCCCTGGAAGGGATTACGGGGAAGCCGAACGCCTGCATCAGGGAGGAGAGCGCGGCTTGGACATCCGCTCTACTCGCGAGATCGACGTTGTAACTCTCGAAGGATCCCCAGACTTCGCCCATGCTTTGCAGCAGCGTGTCGATGTCGAAGGCGCAGTAGCCCCAGAGCTGCCTGTGTGTCTGCGCGGTCGGCTGCTTGAGGAACTGTTCCAGGGCGAGCCCGAAGTCCGGCGCAGGCTGGAAGGCCCGGAGGCCGAAGCTGTCCACCAGGACGAGACGGCTAAGCCGGTCGCTTCGGGCGATCGCGAAGCGGGCCGCGATGGCACCGCCCAGCAGCTGCCCGACCAGCGCAGGGGGCGAGTCGCAGGTCTGGTCGATCAGTTCTCCCAGCCAAGCGAGCACGCGGTCGGCATCCAGGGTATCGGGTGAGTGCGATGCGCCGTGTCCGGGCAGGTCAGGGGCGATGACGCGATGCGACCCGACGAGCGCGGGAATGACGCGCGTCCAGTGCGCCGCATAGCCCGACGGGCCGTGTAGCAGGACAATGGGCGATCCGGCGCCGCCTTCGAGCACGGCCGTCGGGATGCCAGCCAGTTCGAGTCGGCGTTCTGTGACGGGCATTCGCGCCAGCAGTCGCGCGCGGGCTTCCGTGCCAGTGATCGCGTGCACAGCCTCCGATGAGTTCGGCGCCTTTCGCTTTGCTACCTCGGCCATCGTTTCCTCCTCGTTCGGGTTTCGGGGGAGCTAACAGCAAGGCTAACGGGAAATCGATCGAGCCCGCTTCGGCGAAACCACCCAGAATGACCCGGCGGCCCTTTGGGTCGTTTCCGCCATGGGCGGAAGCGAGTGGCCGCGCATGGGGGAAATTACCCATGGCGACTTTTGCGAAACTTGAGTGGTTTTCCCGAAGCGGGGACCGCCGCCGCGTCATAGCCTTCGCCTCGCGGTGGGTTGGTGGGCCGCAGGCAAGGAGCTGACTTTGGCACTGGAAGCGCAGGCGGAACGGCAACGCGCCCGAAGGTGTGCAGGCGGTGCTTTGCGCGAGGCAAGCTTTGCGGCATGGTCTGCCGCAAGGGCCATCGTGACAGAGTTCGCACGGGCCATGGATGCGTGGCGATGCTACGAGACCCTGAAGTACTCCCGAGCCAGTCGGCGAAGGCCCTCTGCCGCGCAGATACCTCGTCGGATCTTCGAGGAGTTCTACGACAGGTAGACGAGCTGTGACCCCGTTGTGTCAACGTCTCGTCGGGGCGGGCCAACGAGGACTCGCAATCTCCTTGCCCATTGAGAAACCATCGACCTCCGCCATATGGAGGTTCAGCGCCGCGCAGATGTACATCCATTCCCGATCTGGTAGCCTCCGGATCATTGGAACGCGGCGTATGCGCGACCTGAATCCAGACCAGCCGGCCAATCGCAAAGTGGGCGAGCTCAGCCTTCTTGAGCGCGGTCGGAAACATTGCGCGCTGCGGGCCTGGGCGGATGCGTTCCAGGCCTTCTCGGCTGCCGACCAAGAGAGTCCACTCGAAGCCGACGATCTCGAGGAACTGGCTCTGGCGGCATATCTGGTCGGGCTGGACGAAGAATACCTCAATACGCTTGAACGGGCCTACAACGCGCACCGGAGCGCCGGCGAGGATCTGCGCGCCGTTCGCTGCGCATTCTGGCTCGGCTTTCGCCTCTTGATGCGCAGCGAGATGGGACGCGCGACAGGCTGGCTTGCCCGCGCTCAGCGCCTGCTGGAGCGCGGCGCGCGCAACTGCGCCGAGCGCGGCTATCTGTTGCTGCCGACTGTCGAACGGCAGCTCGAGTCGGGCGACTACGAGGCCGCATACAACACTGCGGCGAAGGCTGCCGCAATCGGCGAGCACTGCGGCGACCCTGATCTGGTCGCCTGTGCGCGCCACCAGCAGGGCCGCACGCGACTGCTGCAGGGCCAAGTCGAAAGTGGATTGGCGCTGCTGGACGAGACCATGGTCGCGGTCACCGCAGGAGAGTTGTCCCCCCTTGTGACGGGCTTGATGTACTGCAGCGTGATCGGGGCGTGTCAGCAGGCGTTTGCGTTCGATCGCACGCGCGAGTGGACGGCAGCCCTGACGCAGTGGTGTGAGGGCCAGCCCGACATGGTCGCCTTCGTCGGCGCCTGCCGGGTGCATCGCGCGGAGATCATGCAGTTGCGCGGCGCATGGTCAGAGGCGATTGAGGAAGCGCGGCGTGCCTATGGGCGTTCGCAGGGCCTCGATCGGCGAGCCGCCGCCGCAGCGCTCTACCAGCAGGCGGAGGTCCATCGCCTGCGAGGGGAGTTCGAGGCGGCCGAAGAGGCATACAGAGGTGCAAGCCAGCTGGGCCTGGAGCCCCAGCCGGGCCTGGCACTGTTGCGTCTCGTGCAAGGACGCTCGGACGAGGCCGCCATCGCCATTCGTCGCGTTGCGGGCATCATGATGGACCGCCTGAAACGCATGAACCTGTTGCCGGCGTATATCGAGATCATGCTGGCCACGGGTGATGTCCAGGAGGCACGCAGCGCCTGCCTGGAACTGAAGGAGATTGCTGCGAGCTTCGATACAGGTGTGCCGGACGCGATCGCCGCGCAAGCATGCGGAGCGGTGGATCTGGCCGAAGGCGACCCGCAGGCTGCGCTGGGCTCCCTCCGCCGTGCCTTCGAGGTGTGGCAGCGCATTGAGGCGCCCTATGCGGCCGCCAGCGCGCGTGCGCTGATCGGGCTGGCGTGCCGCGCCCTTGGGGACGAGGACGGTGCTGGGCTCGAGCTCGCGGCGGCCAAACTCGCATTCGAGGAGCTGGGTGCCAAGCCGGACTTGGCGCGGATTAACCCGCTGATCAAGCGCACCGCATCCAAGGAAACGCATGGGCTAACGCCGCGCGAGTTGCAGGTTCTTCGGCTTGTCGCCGGAGGCGAGACCAACAAGGTCATCGCCGGCAAGCTAAGCCTCAGCGAGAAGACGGTCGACCGGCACGTCAGCAACATCTTCGTCAAGATTGACGTGTCCTCACGAGCCGCGGCAACCGCCTTCGCTTACCGGCATAAGCTCATCTGACCCCAGAACGGTAGTCGCCTGCGCCTAGGGGAAATCACCCACGCCCTTGGCGAGCGCAATGGGGGTTTTCCCCGAAGCGCCGCACGACTCGTCGCCCTAGGATCCTCCGGGTCGCATAAAAAAGAGGAGAAGCCACGAATGAGCCAGGCGTTCGAGGCGATTGTTGTCGGCGCGCGCTGCGCCGGTGCGCCCACAGCGATGCTGCTGGCCCGGAAGGGATACCGGGTCCTGCTGGTCGACCGCGCGACCTTTCCGAGCGATACCGTGTCCACCCATCTTGTTCACCCTCTTGGCGTAAGAGCGCTGTCGGAATGGGGGCTTCTTGAGCGCCTGGCAGCGACCGGGTGTCCGCCGATCCATACCTACCGCTTCGACTTTGGCGCCTTCACGATCTCCGGTTGGCCGGGAACCGACGAAGCGCCCGTCGCCTTCTGCCCAAGGCGGACAATTCTCGACAAATTGCTGGTCGATGCGGCGGCGGAGGCGGGTGCTGAGGTGCGCGAAGGCTTCGCCGTCGACGAGATCCTGATCGAGGACGGACGTGTCGTCGGCGTAAAAGGGCGCTCGAAAGAGGGTGGCTCCTCCATCGAGCGCGCGGATGTCGTCGTCGGCGCCGATGGCCGGCAGTCCGCCGTGGCCAAGGCAGTTCGGGCCGAACGGTATGACGAGAAGCCCCTGTTGCTCGCCGCTTACTACACCTACTGGAGCGGGCTGCCGACGGACGGCAG
>Ga0214471_10004653_pt1 | contig 10580 bp, 15 predicted proteins | sample RVTome_5_FD_207665 | JGI IMG/M metagenome (GOLD analysis project Ga0214471, IMG submission 207665) | Soil microbial communities from uranium-contaminated site in the Upper Colorado River Basin, Wyoming, United States - RVT142D155 | ecosystem: Environmental > Terrestrial > Soil > Contaminated >... | reverse complement strand
TTGCGTTGCTCAAAAATAAATCACTCCGACCCCTTTACCGCTTTACCGAGAGCATGTTCAGGTTCATAAGGCAGCGGTTGCTTCGAGAAAGGCCGGTACCGGCCGAACAGCGCGATCGAGGGCGATCCCGATTACCGGGTCATCGACGCCGACACGATCGAGGTCAAAGGCAGGAAGGGCTTTGCCCGGTACGTCCGGGTGCGTTCCCGCGAACATGCCTGAGGTCCGGCCGGGTTGGTTGTCAGGAGGCGTATGCGGCTTCCATTCACTGTTGAAGAATTCTTCGGGGTGTTCGGCGAGTACAATGAAGCGCTCTGGCCTGCCCAGGTGTTGCTGCTGGGTTTGGCGCTTGTCGCTGTCGCTCTCGCACTGAAGCCACGTCGTTGGTCCGGCGTCGTCATATCGGCGATCCTCGCCTTCCTGTGGGCGTGGCTCGCGGTGGCTTACCATCTTTCCTTCTTCACGCGCATCAATCCACTGGCCTATGTGTTCTCCGGTGTATCACTGGCGGGGGCACTTGGATTTCTGTGGCAAGGGGTCGTCCGGCGCCGGCTTCAGTTCGCATGGATTGACGGCGGTCGCGCGTTCGTTGGTGCGGTTCTCATCGTCTTTGCGCTCGCCCTCTATCCAATCTGGTCTTGGTATGCGGGGCACCCTTATCCGCGCATGCCAACGTTCGGCCTGCCATGCCGCACCACGATATTCACCCTCGGCCTGCTCGCATTCCTCGTGCCACCGTATCCGCGCAGCCCGTTTATCGTTCCTATTTTGTGGTGTATCGTGGGCGCGCAAGCCGCGTTCCTCCTCGGCGTTCATCAGGATTTCGGGCTCATCGTCGCGGCGGTAGCGGGTGTGATGCTATTGGTGCGCTCGAAGGGGCCGACGGCAACGGCGAGCGCGGGGATAATCTAGCCCGCGCTGGCCAAAACGATGTCAGAGGGTGTCAGGCCGGCATGGAGCAAGCCATATGTAAAACCACATTAAAGTATGTACAAACTGCCTGGGGCCTGCTAGGATCGCCGCATGAGCAAGGAGAGCTTCGAATGGGATGACGAGAAGGATATTGTCAATCAAGCCAAACACGGTGTTTCATTCGCCGAAGCTCAGTATGCTTTCGCAGATCCAGACCGCGTTATTGCCGAAGACGTGTCTCACAGTCATGGCGAAAGGCGGTATTACTGCTTCGGTAAAGTCGGCGCCGGTATTTTGACAGTCCGTTTTACATATCGGCATGGTCTTGTCCGGATTTTCGGGGCCGGCTACTGGCGTAAGGGTAAACAGATCTATGAGCGCGAAAACCAAATACACTGATGAGCCGATCGGCCCTTTGAAGATAGTGCCGGATTTTCTGCCCGCACCGGAAGAACTGGTATTCAAGGAAGATACCGTAAAGGTGACGATTGCCCTGAGCAAGGAAAGCGTCGATTTTTTCAAGGACGAGGCGGAAAAGCATCACACTCAATTCCAGAAGATGATCCGCCGGTTACTCGATGCATATACGTTGGCTCACAAGCAGGCTCCGACGAAGCGTTCCAGTCGGCGCAGAAGGCGCGCGGCTGAACGCTGACGTCAGGCGTCTCGCGGCCACAACGGCGGTCACGGTCACAACGGGAGTCAGATCTTGAGTAATCAGACGAGAGATTTATCGCCGATGCCCGCTGGCGTCCGGCTCGTCGCCTGGACCTGGATCGTCTCCGGGGCGCTCATCGTCCTGGCCGGGGTGTCGACGGCGCAGCTGGCGCGGGTCATGACGTCGATGATGGGCGAGGCCGGTCTCGGCGCCGGCGGTATGCCGGGTCTGGAGGCGATGGCCGGGATGGGCGCCCACGGAGTCTGGTGGGCGGCGTTGCAGGTCGCCGTCGGCGCGCTGGCGGTCATCGCCGGGGTGTATTTCCTCAAGCTGCGACCCTGGGCGCGCAACGCGCTCGAGGCGCTGTCGTGGTTGTCGGTGCTGTCGGTCGTCGGCTTCGGCATTCTCTGGCATCGGGCGTGGACGGCGCTGACCGCGAATCTGCAGGTCCCCGGGGTGGTGATCGATCCGGCGCAACTGCAGCTGGCCGGTTGGATCATCGGCGCGGTTGCCGCGATCATCGTGGTCGTTCCGTTGGTGCTGATGATCAGGTATCTGCGCGGGTCGACCGTGCGTCGCGCCATCGCGGGGGTAAAGGGGTCGGAGTGATTTATTTTTGAGCAACGCAAAAAATGTGTTTCGGGCGGAGTGACGAACATTCCCGCGTTGCTCAAAAATAAATCACTCCGACCCCTTTACTTATCGGCTCAGGTCAGCAGCAGATCGATCACCAGATACCCGAGCAACAGCAGCGCGACCCAGGTGACCACGGCGCCGATCGACCACTGCCGGCCGAGCAGGCCGAACGGGCCGCCGCGCCCGATCCACGCGCCGATCAGCCCCGGCCAGAACTCCAGCAGGCCGCGCTCCAGGCGCTTGAGGGCGGCGAGCGGCGGCTCGACCAGGCGCCGCCACGCGAGCGGCAGGGCGCGGCGATAGATCCAGTCGACATCGAGGCTGATGGTGAGCGTGCGCGCCAACGCCGGCAGCATTACGAAGAACGCGAGGCCCGCGAACAACAGCAACTGCAGCTGGAACACCACGTGATCCAGCGTGTACGGAACGTACTCGACCGGATAGGGCAGGATGGCATAGAGCGGCGCCGGATAGGCGCCGAGCCCGATGCACAGCGCCGCGAACAGTATCATCGCGAGCTGCATGTTGCGCGGCGGGTCGGCGGGCCGCAGCCCCGAGTCCTTCTGGAAGAACACGAACCACGGGAACTTGATGCCGGCGTGCAGGAACACCCCGGCCGAGGCCGCCGCCAGCAGGAACCAGACGAGCGCCAGCTGCTGGTCGGCGGCGGCCTGCGAGATCATCGACTTGGAGACGAAGCCCGAGGTGAGCGGGAAGGACGAGATCGCCAGCGCGCCGACGATGCCGCACACCGTCGTCACCGGCATGCTCTGGAACAGCCCGCCGAGGTCCGAGCATTTGCGCCTGCCGGTCTGGTAGAGCACGGCGCCGGCCGACATCAGCAGCAGCGCCTTGTAGATGATATGCGTGAAGGCATGGGCGGCCGCGCCGTTCAGCGCCATCTCGGTGCCGATGCCGATGCCCGCCACCATGAAGCCGACCTGGTTGACGATGGAATAGGCCAGGATGCGGCGCATGTCGTTCTCGAGCAAGGCGTAGATGATGCCGTAGAAGATCATGTACAGCCCGACCCAGACCAGCGCCTGCGTGCCGGCGAAGCCGACCCACAGCACGTACACCGCCGTCTTGGTGGTGAAGGCCGACAGGAACACCGTGCCGCTCGGGCTGCCCTCGGGATAGGCGTCGGGAATCCAGGCCGACAGCGGCGGCGCGCCGGCATTGAGCAGGAAACCGGCCAGGATCAGCCAGTGCGCCGGGCCGTCGGCCCGCATCGCCTCGAAGGCGACGCTGCCGGTCTCCATCACGTGACCGACGATGCCGAGCATCAGCACCACGCCGCCCAGCAGATGAATCAGCAGATAGCGCATGCTGGCCCGGTAGGCCGCGGGCGTCGCCGCCGACCAGATCACCAGCGCCGAGCCCAGCGCCATCAGCTCCCAGCAGATGAACACCGTGATGAGATCGCCGGCCAGCGCCACGCCGATGGCGGCACCGGCATAGGCCAGGGCCGCGGCGAGCTCGACCGTGCGCGCCTGCAGCAGCGCGAACAGGCCGCCGGCGAACGCCATGACGGCGAAGATCGTCGCGAACAGCCGTCCGATCGCGGTCATGCGCAGCGGCTCGAGCTCGTAACCCAGGAAGGACAGGGTCGCGACCGCGTCGGCGGGCAGCCACCAGATATGCGCGAGCGCCGCGAGCGGCAGGCCCAGCACCAGCGCGTGGCGCGCCGCGCCGCGCACGAGCGGGACCAGCAGCGCCCCGACGATCAGGATCAGGCCCGGCGGCAATGCGGCGAGATCACTCGTCATAATAGGTATCCCGTCGCTTGAGCAGGATGCCGAGCAGCTTGGCGAACACGATCAGCGCCACGCAGGCGCCGAAGCCGAACCAGGCGCCGAAGCCGAACGTGCCGTCAACGCCGAAGGCGGCATGCGGATGCATGAAGAAGTTCGGCGCCAGCGTCAGCGCCAGCACTGCGATGAAGGCGATCCACAGCTTGCGGATCGTCTCCGGGCGCGTCAGCCGGTGCCGGGTCTGCTTGCGGCGGCGGGTGCTCATGGGTTCACTCCAGCAAGTTGCCGGGCCAGGGTCAACGGCACCTCGGGAAAGAAGAACAGCAGGAGCGTGAGCAGCGCCGCCGTCACGGTCGCGACCACGATCGGCCACGGCGCCTCGCCGTGCGTCTTGCCCTTGCCGGCCCTGTCGGGCGCGACGAAGAACGCACGGTACAGGATCGGCAGAAAGTACGCCGCGTTGAGCAGGGTGCTCAACACCAGCACCCCCAGCACGAAGTTCCGGCCGGCCGCGATCGCGCCTTCCATCAGGTACCACTTGCTGATGAAACCCGCGGCCGGCGGCAGCCCGATCATCGACAGCGCGCCGACCGCGAAGGCGCCGAAGGTCCAGGGCATGCGCCGGCCGATGCCGTTGAGCTCGCTGATCCTGGTCTTGTGCGCGGCGGTATAGACCGAGCCGGCGGCGAAAAACAGCGTGATCTTGCCGGCACCGTGCGCGACCAGGTGAAAGGCCGCCGCGACGATGGCCGCCGGCGTCGCCAGCGCCGCCGCCATCACCACGTAGGAGAGCTGGCTCACGGTCGAGTAGGCCAGCAGCCGCTTCAAGCTGTCCTGGCGCAGCGCCACCAGCGAGGCCAGCACGATGGTGGTGCCGGCGACGTAGACCAGCCACTCGCTGGCGGACACGGCGTTGAGCAGGTCCAGGCCGAAGATATAGACGATCACCTTGATCACCGTGAACACGCCGGCCTTGACCACCGCGACCGCGTGCAGCAGCGCGCTGACCGGCGTCGGCGCCACCATGGCGGCCGGCAGCCAGCGGTGCACCGGCATGAGCGCGGCCTTGCCGATGCCGTACATGTACAGGACCAGCAGCAGCGGGACCCACGGCGCGTCGACCTTCCCGGCCAGGATCCCGCCCTCGGTGAACTCCAGCGTGCCGGCCGCCTGCCAGGTCCAGAGCATGGCGAACAGCAGGAAGCCGATTGAGGTGCCGAGCAGCAGGCCCAGATAGGTGCGGCCGGAGCGCATCGCTTCCTGGGTGCCGTGATGCGTGACCAGCGGATAGGTCGACAGCGTCAGCGCCTCGTAGAACACGAACAGCGTGAGCAGGTTGCCGGCGAAGGCGATGCCCATAGTGCTGCCGAGCGCGATCGCGAAGCAGACGTAGAAGCGCGTCTGGTGGCGCTCGGCGTTGCCGCGCATGTAGCCGATCGAGTAGACCGAGTTCACGATCCACAGCGCCGAGGCCAGCAGCGCGAACAGCATGCCGAGCGGCTCGAGCGCGAGCTTGAGCGAGAGGCCCGGCATCATCGTCGCCAGCGTGACCGCCGGGCGCCCCCCGGCGAGCGCCGCCGGCAGCAGCGTCAGCACCAGCGCGAACAGCGCGCCGGCGGTGACGAGCGTCACGGTCTCGCGCAGGTTCGGCCAGCGTCCGGCGGCGGCGATCAGCAGCGCGCCGGCGAACGGCGCGGCGAGCGCGGCGGCGAGTACGGTGGCCGGATCGGGCAGGGTCATCACGGCTCCACTCCGTCCACGCCCAGCAGCAGCGCCGCGGCCTTGAGCGCCAGCCCGGTGGTGAGCCGGGTGTCGACACCGAAATAGACGTTGGCCGCGATCAGGACCCAGGTCGGCAGCAGCAGCGACCACGGCGCCTCCTCGACCTTGGCGGCGCGCGCGGACGCCGGCTTGAAATACGCCGCCTCGACCACCCGCCAGACATAGACCACCGCCAGCAACGAGCCGACCAGCACCAGCACCACCAGCGGCCACCAGCCGCGCTCGAGCGCGCCCAGCACCAGGTACCACTTGCTGATGAAGCCGACCGTGAGCGGTATGCCGATCAGGCTCAAGCCCCCGGCGACGAAGGCCGCCATGGTCCAGGGCATGCGCCGGCCGAGCCCCGCCATGTCGTCGATATGCGCGGCGCCGAGCCGGTAGGCGACCGCGCCGAGCGCCAGGAACAGCGCGCCCTTCATGAGCGCGTGATTGAACAGGTGCAGGATGCCGGCCGCCAGCCCGGTGACGTTGGCGAGCCCGAAGCCGAGCGCCATGTAGCCGATCTGCGCGACGCTGGAATAGGCCAGCATGCGCTTGACGTTGTTCTGGCGGATCGCGACCAGCGAGCCGGCGATGACCGCGGTGCCGCCCAGCAGCATCAGCAGGATGTCGGTATGCAGCAGCGCGAAGCTGAACTCCACGCCGAACAGCGTGAACAGGAAGCGCAGCAGCACGTAGGCGCCGACCTTGGTGGCGGTCGCCGCGATCAGCGCCGTGACCACCGAGGGCGCGCGGGTGTAGGCGTTCGGCAGCCACAGGTGCAGCGGGAACAGCGCCAGCTTCAGGCTGGCGCCGACCACGATGAAGGCGAAGCCGGAGCGCACCGTGCGGTTGTCCTGGAGCGCCGGCAGGCGCGCGGCGAGATCGGCCATGTTGAGCGTGCCGGTGACCATGTACAGGTGGCCGATGCCGATCAGCAGCAGGGTCGCGCCGATGGTGCCGAGGATCAGGTAGTTGAAGCTGGCCGTGAGCGCGCGCCGGTCGTCGCCCATCGCCACCAGCGTGTAGGTGGCGAGCGACGACACCTCGAGCAGCACGTAGAGGTTGAAGGCGTCGCCGGTGATGACGATGCCGAGCAGGCCGGTGAGACACAGCAGGTAGACCGAGTAGAAGAAATGCCGCCGGTCGGCGGGGATCTCGCGCTCCACCGACAGGCGCGCGTAGGGCGTGACCACGGCGGCGATGCCGGCCACGATCAGCAGCACGAAGGCGTTGAGCTCGTCGACCCGGTACTCGATCCCCCAAGGCGGCGGCCAGCCGCCGAGCGCATAGCTCACCGTGCCGGACTCCAGGACCTGGCGGAGCAGCGCGACGGCCAGCGCCAGCGCCGCCCAGCTGGTCAGCGTCGCGAGCAGCCACGGCGCTCGCCCGCGACCCGTGAGCGGCGCGAGCAGCGCCGCCAGCAGCGGCACGACCACGACCAGCGCCGGCAGATTAGCGATGATCAGGGTCGTCATCGCGGATCTCGTCCGACTCGATGCTGCCGTAGGCGCGCCCGATGCGGATCACCAGCGCCAGCGCCACGGCCATGGTGCTCACCGACACCACGATGGCCGTCAGGATCAGCACATGCGGCAGCGGATTGACGTAGCGCCCGGCCTGCTCCCAGACCACCGGCGCGGTGGCGTCCGTCACGAACGCCATGGAGATGTAGAGCAGGAACACGGCGGTCTGGAACAGACCGAGGCCGATGACCTTCTTGACCAGATTAGTCTTGGCGATGACCGCGTAGAAACCGATCATCATCAGCGCGACGTATACCCAGTAGTTGTAGAGCGCCGTGAATTCCATGCTCAGCCGTGCTCCGAGAGCTCGTTGAAGATGGTGATCATCACCGCCGCGACGGTGATGCCGACGCCGATCTCGACCAGCGTGATGCCGAGCGCCTGGCCGGCCGGCGCATCGGCCGGGATCAGCATGTTGTAGTCCAGGAACTCGCCGCCGAGCGCCATGGTGACCGTTCCGACGCCGGCGTAGATCAATGCGCCGCCGCCGGCCAGGGCGTCGGTGACGCGCCGGCTGAGCACCGCGCGGCTGGCGTGGACGCCGAAGACCAGCGAATAGAGAATGAAGGCCGCGGCCAGGATGACGCCGCCCTGGAATCCGCCGCCCGGGCTGATCTCGCCGTGCATGATCACGTAGAGGCCGAACATCAGAATGAACGGTGTCAGCAGCTTGGTGATGACGCGCAGAATGACCTGCTCCCTCACAGCGTCCTCTCCCCCTTGCTACCGGGATGGCGGCGCGCGCGCAGCAGCAGCACCAGGCTCATGCCGGCGGTGTAGATCACGACGGTCTCGAACAGCGTGTCGTAGCCGCGGTAACTGGCCAGCACCGCCGTGACCATGTTGGGCACCCGGGTTTCGCGCAAGGAGTCCTCGATGTAGCGCGGCGCGACGTGCTGGTGGACCGGCGCCTGCGGATCGCCGAAGTGCGGCATGTCTAGGGTGCCGTAGATCAACACCGCGCCCGTGATCAGCACCACGCCGAGCGCCGGCCAGTGGAGGCGCGGCTTGACGCGTTCCCACTTGTCGACGAATACCAGCGTTCCGATCAACAGCACGGTGCTGATGCCGGCGCCGACCGCCGCCTCGGTGAAGGCCACGTCGACCGCCTGCAGGTCGACCCAGACCAGCGCGATCAGCAGGCTGTAGATGGCCAGCAGCATGCTGGCGGCCAGCAGGCTGCGCACGCTGATCGCGCCGATCGCGGTGATCACCATCAGCGTCAGCAGGAAATCGTTGATCAGCACGCCGGTCATCGGCGCGGGTCCCCCGGCCGCCAGGGCTTGAGGCCGCTGACGTGCGCGGCGCGCGCCACCGCGTGGGTCGCGGTCGGCGTGGTGATGAAGAGGAACAGCGAGATCAGCGCGAGCTTGACGCTGACGAGCGTCGGCCCGGCCTGGACCATGAGCGCGATCATGATCGACGTCTGCGCTAGCGTGTCGCTCTTGCCGGCCGGGTGGATGCGGGTATAGAAGTCCGGCATGCGCAGCACGCCGACGCCGCCGGAGATCGCGACGAAGCAGCCGACGGCGAGCAGGATGCTGGTGACGATGTCGTAGGGGTTCATGCTCAGCCCAGCCGCCGGTACTCGACGTACTTGAGGATCGCCACGGTGGCGATGAAGTTGATCAGCGCGTAGAGCAGCGCGATGTCCAGGAATTCCGGCCGGCCGTTGATGAAGCCGAGCAGCGCGACGAAGATCACCGCCTTGGTGCCGAGCCCGTTGACCGCCAGGATGCGATCATAGGTGGTCGGCCCGAGCAGCGCGCGCACCAGGAACAGCAGGATCGCCACCAGGATGGCGGCGCCGGCGGCGACGAACATCACGACAGGCGCTCCATGCGGCACACGCGCCGCTCCATCTCGCCGTCGAGCAGCGCGCGCGCCGATTTCTCGGTGAGCGCGTGCACCAGCATGTGCTTCTTCTCGATCGACACCGTGACCGTGCCGGGGGTGAGCGTGATCGAGTTGGCGTAGATCACCGTGGTGAGGTCGTTGCGCGTGCGGTAGGGCAGCTTGAGCATGCGCGGCGCGATCGGCAGGCGCGGGTGCCAGACCCGCCAGGTCACGTCGATGTTGGCCAGCACGATCTGCCAGGCGAGCCACGGCCAGTAGACGAGCGCGGTGCCGAGGATCTGCACCGGATGCCCCTCGGCGTCGACCACGCCCTTGCGCACCGCCAGGAAGGCGACCAGCAGGCTGCACAGCGCGCCGGAGACCATGAGGAACACGCTGCCGGTCTCGCCGGACAGCAGTACCCATACCGCGAACAGCATGATGAACAGCGATGCGACGTGCAAGGGGAGCGAGCCTCGTTGTTGCAGCCGGCGGCGCGGGCGCCGGCCCGTTGGGGCATAGCTTGAACGATTAAGGCGCGGGCTTCAAGGCGACCCGAAGGGTCATTCGCCCGCCGGCGGGACGTAGCCCTCCGGCTCCTGCGACCCCTCGCCGAAGAGAAACTTCTCCATCTCCGCCTCGACGAACTTGCGCGCCTTGGGGTCGAGCGGGTTGACGCGGTACTCGTTGATGATCATGGTCTGCCGGTTCATCCACTGCTGCCACGCCTCCTTCGAGACGTTTTCGAAGATGCGCTTGCCCAGCTCGCCGGGGTAGGTCGGGAAGTCCAGGCCTTCCGCCTCTTTGCCGAGCTTCACGCATTTCACGATTCGGGCCATGGTGCTTTCCTCAACTGTTGCAGTAATTTCTTCACCGGCGCCGCCAGGCCGCGCGCGTCCGGAGAAAACGGGTTATACCAGACTGCGTCGCCGTTCTCCATGAGCTTGCCGCTTGCCCCCGTAAGCAGCGCGGGTACCGGCGTGATGTCGAGGCGAAAGTGGCTGAAGCTGTGGCGCAGCACCGGCCAGGCGGTGCGCGCCGCGACGCGCAGGCCCAGCGCCTCGCGGCACCAGCGCTCGACGTCATTTTCCGCCGCGCACTCCGGGAAGCCCCACAGCCCGCCCCAGATGCCGCTCGGCGGGCGGCGCTGCAGGAGCACGCGCCGGCGCGGCCCCTGGATCATCAGCATCGCCACCTGCCTCACCGGCACGCGCTTGCGCGGCGCCTTGCCGGGATAGGCCGACGGGTCGCCCTGCCGGCGCGCCACGCAAGCGGCGCGCACCGGGCAGTGGTCGCAGTCCGGGTGGCTGCGGGTGCAGAGCGTGGCGCCGAGGTCCATGATCGCCTGGGTATAGGCGCGCACGCGCCGGGTCGGTGTGTGACGCCCGGCCAGCGCCCACAGCCGGGTTTCGACCGCGCGCTCGCCCGGCCAGCCGGCGACGCCGTGGTAGCGCGCCAGCACGCGCTTGACGTTGCCGTCGAGGATCGGATGCCGTT
>Ga0214471_10004651_pt1 | contig 10581 bp, 9 predicted proteins | sample RVTome_5_FD_207665 | JGI IMG/M metagenome (GOLD analysis project Ga0214471, IMG submission 207665) | Soil microbial communities from uranium-contaminated site in the Upper Colorado River Basin, Wyoming, United States - RVT142D155 | ecosystem: Environmental > Terrestrial > Soil > Contaminated >... | reverse complement strand
CCGATGACCTTTCTTGACATTTCACTCGTAACCGACACTGTTAATGGTTCCACAAAGCCCGATATAACTGCAATTAACAAATTGAACTTCTTCATTTTGACTACCTCCTATTTTGAGAATTGAACCCCGCACTCGCTTCAAGGTAAACCCGACGCAGGAAAGACTATGCAAATGAACATGGAAGGTCAAACAGGGTTCTCGTGAGGGAAAGGCTGAGAACCCTCTTTTTTGTCAAATTTTACAACAGCATCACTTCCGGCACCTTAGGAATAAGCTTCTTCTCAAAAGCCTTTTGGAAAAGCAACTCCAATGCCTTCTTCCCCTTTTCGCCCATATCGATTGTCAGGTCGCTGACATACATTTTTACGAACTTCTCTCCAAGCCTATAGTCGATGCCGCGGCCCCATTGCATGGCGTAGGGAATGGACTCATCCTGGTGTTTGTAGCCGTAGGCGATGCTCTCCTTCAATCCTTTGGAAAGCTTTCGCGCCAGTTCTTCGCCAAGGTCTTTTCGCACGACGTCGAGTCCGAGGGGAAGGGGAAGACCGTTCGTTTCCTTTTCCCATAACTCACCGAAATCAAGAACCTTGTTGTAGCCAAGCGACATGTACGTTATCTGTCCCTCGTGAATGAGTAGTCCTGCATCGACTGTTCCTTTATCCACTGCATCCATGATCGTATCGAACGGTATATCAATGTTCTTGATGCCCTCTGTGAAAATCTTGAAGAGCAGCGTTGCGGTGGTTAACGGTCCGGGCGTGCCGACAGTTTTTCCTTTAAGTTCGTCCAATGTTTTGTATTTTCGTGAGATGATGACCGGGCCGTATCCTTCTCCCATGCTTGCGCCGGTACGCATGATCCAGTACTTATCGGAAACATGTGGAAACGCATGAGCTGAGATTGCGGTGACCGCAAGTTCGCCTTTCATCGCACGCTCGTTCAGTGACTGTATGTCTTCCAGCAAATGCTCGATCTTGATTCCTTCCAGTTTCACCTTGCCGCTCGCGAGTCCATAGAACATGAATGCATCGTCAGGATCGGGGCTGTGTCCGACAGTGATTGCTTTCTCTATCATCAGGTTCCTTGTATTTGGTTCTCCGAAACTATCTGAACTCATCCCCTCGACAAGTCGTCAACGACCCGACGGGTCCGTAGACCCATGGGGAGTCGTTGACCGACCCCTTCTCTTTCGAAGAGAAAGGGGGGGTGTACCACAGGGTGAGTTTGCATTAAGATATTGCCGAAATACTCACGACTTCGATCCTTCATAGATCGATGCGATCCCGAATGTCAGTCGCCGTAGTTTGGTCTCAGTAAATCCTATCTTCATGAGAATCTGCAAGAAATCTTCCCCTTCTGGAAAAGTCATCACCGTGTTGGGAAGATAGGTATACGCCTCCCGGTGTTTCGAAACGATTCGTCCGATAAGCGGAAGAATATGACGGAAGTAGGCAAAGTATATCTGCCTGAAAGGAAAGGCGGAGGGACGTGAGAACTCGAGAACCAGGATCTTGCCCCCTTTGCGAAGCACGCGGTGCATTTCCTTCAAACCTTTTTCAAGGTTCTCAAAATTGCGTGCACCGAACGCGACAATTGCGGCGTCAAATGTTGCGTCCTCAAACTTGAGATGTTCCGCCTCTCCCGATTGCAGCAATATCTTCGGATCGAGACCACGTGCTGAGACTTTGTTTCGGCCAATCTTCAGCATTTTCTCTGCAATATCCACGCCGACGATCTGGTCGGGTTCAAGTCGGAGAGCAGCTATTGCAAAGTCAGCCGTGCCGGTCGCGACATCGAGAATGTTTTTTGGGTGAAGGTCGCGCAACGTCTCAATTGCTGTCCGACGCCAATAGAAATCAATGCCGCCGCTGAGCAGATGGTTCAATAGGTCATAGCGTTTCGCTATGGAATCGAAGAGGGATCGGACGTATTGCTTCTGCAAGCGGACAGGGCGGAGTTGTTTTGAAAACCGGTCACAAGATAGCAAAGTCCGGAAGGAGTTCCAATAACGCACCTTGACTTTCAGAGACTCATCCCGTATCATTTTGCAGACGTTATGATTTTCAACAGCACTCCATATTACTACCCCTGGCATCCGCAGAACGTTCCTGTGGTGGAGTGATTCCTTTTTCGAATTAGAAGTACAGTACGACAAAGAACCTTCACCCAGACACGGTGGAGGTTTTTCGTTTTTATGATGGAGTTCAATGCCTCGCTTGCACACCATACCCTTAAAGTTGAAACCGGATCGTAATCGTTCCTACGCAGTTACAATGGGTTCCGGACTCCTTGCAAAGATTCCTATCCTCCTGCAGAAAGAATTTGGGGAGGCCAGGGTCTTCATCATTACGGATGAAACGGTAGGTGAAAAGTATGGACGGAAGCTTCTTCGGGAATTTCATCGTTCTGGCCGAGAATGCGCCCTTATCGATTTTCCTCCAGGCGAGAAGTCGAAAGGACAGTCGGTGGTGAACGCGCTGTACGGCCAACTGCTGGAGCTTGGCATTCATCGGAATAGTCTGATCATTGGGCTTGGCGGAGGGGTTGTTGGAGACGTCGCGGGTTTTGTCGCTGCGACGATCCTTCGAGGTGTCCGCTTCGTGCAAGTGCCGACGACACTGCTAGCTCAGGTGGATAGCAGCATCGGCGGAAAAGTGGGGATCGATCATGCTCGCGGAAAAAATCTGATCGGCGCGTTTTATCAACCTTCCCACATTTATGTCGATCCATCAGTCATTGCAACACTGCCTGAGACTGAGTTCCGATGTGGACTTGCCGAGGTTGTGAAAGTTGCCTCGGCGTTGAGTGCTCCTTTCTTTCGAACGCTTGAGCGGAAGGCCCCTGGCCTGCAAAAAAGCGACGTTTCTGCCCTGCTTCCTATCGTCAAACAAGCGGCAGGTCTGAAGGCTGCAGTTGTTCAAAAGGACGAATACGAAACAGGACTTCGCAAGGTATTGAACTTTGGCCACACAATCGGCCACGCCATCGAAACGGCGAGCCACTATGGAATCAATCATGGTCATGCTGTCGCAATCGGAATGATGATGGAGACGCGTATCGGTGAAACACTGGGGATCACGGAACAGGGAACTACTCAAAGATTACAACGGCTCTTGAAAACCCTGAGAATCCCGTTGAAGATTCCCCAAATTGAGAAGAAGAAATTCCTCTCGGCACTTTCGGTTGATAAGAAGGGTGATGCCGCCGGTCCTCGTTTTGTTATTCCGAAAAAAATAGGGGAGTCTGCGATCGGTGTCCGTGTTCCGAATGATCTTATCGAAAACATTTTGAGAAACAACGGTGAAGTTCGCTGAGGATAAGAAAAACCGTCCTGTCTTGGATATTCCTCGGAGTCAACTCGAACAGACCATCGAGATTGTAACTATCGCAGCGTTACTCTCCGGAATTATTTATGCAGCGGCCTACTGGTCCGACCTTCCCGATCGTATCCCTGTCCATTTTGGGATAGACGGCACCCCCGATGGCTGGGGAAGCAAGCTGTTGATGCTGCTTCCACTTGGAGTTTCCGTCGTGATATACGTTGGCCTGACAATCCTGAGTCGCTATCCTCATATTTATAATTATCCGTGGACAATCACGTCCGATAATGCCCCCAAGATGTACGCTCTCGCCCGGTTGTTTATGTCAACCCTCAAGTGTGAGATCGTCGTTCTCTTTTCCTATATCACCTACGCAACGATCGCAACAGCATTGGGCGCAGCAAGCGGCCTTGGATTGGTTTCGGTTCCGTTGATCATGGCTTTCGTGTTTGGGACGATCGCTTGGTATTTTTGGTCGTCCTACAAGGCACGATGATATGCTAATTATTTCCATCATAGGGCCTTCAATGAAGGAATCGTTGCAGCAGATCAAAACGTCCTTCTCGTATGCAGACCTCTTTGAATTTCGTTGTGACCTTATCAGACGCCCGGATATTTCAGCGTTGATGCGAGCGGCCAAGAAGCCATGTATCATTACATATCGCACGGAGACCGAAGGTGGTAAGTATCGCGGATCGCCGGACGATCTTCTGGCGCATTTGCTGACAGCCTCTTTTCTTGGTGCACAGTATGTTGACATTGAACGCCGGCTTGGGCTCCCGTTTCTTCGTGAGTTTATCCGTAGACGAGGGAACACCAGGATTATTCTCTCCCTGCACACGCGCGGCGTACCACGAAGTGCGAAGAGAGTATTTGTTAAGCTCGATACTCTCGAGGCAGATGTTCTGAAGTTTGCTTATCGAGCCACCGATGCATCGGATATCGATTGCGCCCGGAAATTTCTTGCTCTCGCGAAGAAGAGGAAGAGGAAAGCGGTGGCGATCGCGATGGGGGAGTCCGGAGAGGCGAGTAGAGTTCTCTACCGTGCTTGGGGGGGATGGGCAACATACGCCTCACCGAATGTTGGTAGCGAATCGGCTGACGGACAACTCCCCGCGAATGTCCTGAAAAAAATCTTTCATGCAGATACCTTAAACGCTTCGACCCGGATCTATGGAGTGGTCGGGAATCCTCCGTCACAGAGCAAGGGTATCTATTTGCACAATCCACTATTCCATCTGCCAAAGATAAATGCTGTTTATTGCCGTTTCCCGGTGAAGGATGTCGGAAAATTCATGAAGACTGTTGCTCCGCAGCTGTCTGGATTCAGCGTTACCATTCCGCATAAGCAAAAGATCATGCAATATCTTACATCGGTGGACAAAACCGCGACCGCAATAGGTGCCGTGAACACAGTGATCCGTCGGGGCAAAGCCTTTCATGGGACGAACACCGATGCGCCCGGAGCGTTAGATGCGATCGAACAGGTGCGCCGAGTGAAGGGAAAGACGATGCTCATCCTCGGCGCCGGCGGAGCCGCACGCGCCATAGCGTTTGAAGCAAACAAAAGGGGAGCGGTTGTGTCGGTTGCCAACAGGACGGAAGAAAAGGCAAAGTCTCTTGCACGAGCGCTCAATCTCTCCACCATTCCCTGGAACGACATCCGAGACAATCAATTCGATTTTCTTGTGAATGCAACTTCGGTGGGAATGGCTCCAAAGGCAAATGTGTCGCCGATTCCGAAAATACCGCTTCGCGGAAAAATTGTTTTCGATGCGGTATACAATCCGCGCGTCACGATGCTGCTTCGGCAGGCGAGAAGTTCCGGAGCCCGAATTATTTCGGGAATGGAGATGTACTTGAACCAGGCTGCTCTGCAGTCGAAATACTATACCGGCAAGCTTCCGAGCAGAGCGCTCATGAAAAGAATTCTAAAATGAAATCTTCTACAAGCACAAGACTAATCAAATCAATCAATAAGCCAATTACCGCAACGATCGCTGTCCCGGGGTCGAAGAGTATCACCAACCGCGCCCTCATTTGTGCAGCGCTTGGGCTGGGTGAATCCAGGATCGGCAACTACTCCGACGGTGACGATACTTCTCTTCTTGCAAACGGCTTGAATCAACTGGGAATTCTTGTCCGGCGCGATGGCCCGTCTCTGATTGTTGAGGGAAAAGGAGGAAGGGTCTATGCGCCAAAATTTCCGATTCCGGTTGGAAATGCCGGCACAACCCTCCGGTTTCTGGTAACTCTTGCTGCCCTCGCTGATCGCGGCGTTGTCTTCGAGGGGAGTCCCCGAATGGCAGAGCGTCCCATCACAGATTTGCTTGTCGCGTTGAAGTCACTAGGTACCGATGCGACGTTCGAGGACCTTTTCGCAAGATACAAGGTGCAAGGGGGAAGTTTTCGGGGCGGGACCGCGCAACTTCGTGCGGATCGCAGTTCCCAGTTTCTCTCATCCTTGCTGATGATCGCTCCGTATGCTCAAGAAGATGTTTGCATTGAGATTATGGGAGAGCTTTGCTCGACTCCATATGTTGCGATGACCGTCGCAGTGATGAAGCATTTTGGTGTTGAGGTACTCCATAAGGATTATCAATATCAGGTAAAAGCCGGACAACTCTACAAGCCGAACATCTTCGAGGTGGAAGCGGACGCGTCCGGAGCTTCCTATTTTTGGGGTGCAGCAGCGTTGACCAACGGTTCAATCACCGTCCAAGGAACGCGACTTCATTCTATGCAGGGCGATCTTCGTTTTCTTGATGTGTTGAAAACAATGGGATGCCTTATTGAAGAATCGGGCGAAGGTATTACGGTCGCCGGACCAGGGCAGCTGAGAGCGATAGATATTGATATGAATGATATGCCAGACATGGTCCCGACGCTCGCAATTCTTGCCCTCTTTGCGAAAGGAACGACGCATATTCTCAATGTCTCTCACTTGCAGCATAAGGAATCCGACCGACTTGAAGCCCTTCAGGAAGAACTTCGGAAGACGGGTGGAAGTATCACGCGGAGTAATGATGGTCTGGAGATCAACGGGTCAACAATGCACGATGCTCAATTGAATACTCGTGAAGATCATCGCCTGGCCATGAGCTTCGCTCTTCTCGGGCTCAAGGTTTCCGGAATTAGTATCGAAAAACCAGAATGCGTCTCCAAATCATTTCCAAATTTTTGGAAAGAGTTTGATAAGCTATACGAAAGGACGAACTGAGTTATGGCGGGAAACACTTTTGGCGAACAATTCCGGATTACGACCTTCGGCGAGAGTCATGGACGAGCAGTCGGTGTGGTGATGGACGGCGTTCGTCCGGGACTTCCGATTGACACATCTGTGATTCAAAAGGAATTGGACAGACGTCGGCCCGGTCAAAGCCACGTGACGACGGCGCGCAACGAGACTGATACAGTAGAGATCGTGAGTGGCGTGTTCGAAGGAAAGACCACCGGAACGCCCGTGTGTATGATCATCTGGAACAAGGATCAACGTCCAGGTGCGTATGACAAAATGAAGACACTCTTTCGTCCGGGGCATGCCGGGTACACATACCTTACGAAGTACGGCATTAGCGACTACAGGGGAGGAGGCCGATCATCCGGAAGAGAGACTGCTTCGCGCGTCGCAGCAGGTGCAGTTGCAAAATCGCTTCTCGAGCAACGAGGCGTCCAGATCATTGCATATACACTGGAAGCGGCTGGAATTCGCGCTAAGACAATTGACTATAATGCGATTGAAACAAATCCTCTCCGTTGTCCCGATCCCACAGCGGCGGCGAAGATGGAAGAGATGATTCTCGACGCGAAGGCACAGGGAGATTCGGTGGGCGGCATAGTCGAAGTGGTGGTGAAAAATCCTCCCGTCGGACTTGGTGATCCCGTGTTCGATAAGCTGGAGGCTGACCTGGCGAAAGCGCTCATGTCGATTGGGGCGGTGAGGGGATTTGAAGTGGGCAATGGGTTTGGCGCTACAAAACTTCGGGGGAGCGAGAATAACGATCCGATTTTTCGTGACCAATCTGGTCGAGTGCGAACAAGAACCAACAATGCCGGTGGAATTTCCGGTGGTATTTCCAACGGTGAGGATATTGTGCTTCGAATAGCGGTAAAGCCAACTTCTTCGATCGCGAAGGAACAAGAAACCGTAACTGTTGATGGAGAACAAGCGACAATCAAGATTGAAGGCCGCCACGATCCTTGTATTTGCCCTCGCGTGGTTCCGGTTGCCGAATCAATGGTCGCATTAACCCTTTTCGATCATCTGACAAGACAGGAGCTTCTCCATCCGGATGATTCCCTTGCTGCTCTCCGGAGTTCGATTGACACGATCGATCAAAACATTCTTTTCCTTCTTGCGGAACGACAGCGGATCGTGTTGGAGGTAGGTCAGGTGAAGAAACGCGAAGGAAAACAAATCGAAGACCTTCGACGGGAAAGTGCTATTCTCCGTAGACAGCTGAGGCTTGCAAAGAAACTTGGTCTTGACATGAAGTTGATGGAAAGATTCCTTTCGGTGATTTTTAGTCTTGCCAAATCTGTCCAGAAGAAGATAGCGTGAAGACTGAGCGATTCTCCATAGGGCTGATAGGATATGGCCGTTTTGGCCAACTGATTGCCCCTCATCTTGCTCGTCATGTTCCAGTGCGCGTGTTTGACACGAGGAGAAAGCGGAGCGCCTTAAGTTCCCGGAGAATCTTCCGGTCATCGCTGCGCGAAGCTGCGTCGTGTCCGGTGGTGATTCTTGCCGTGCCGGTTTCCAAACTCTGTCCCCTTCTTATCGCGATAGCTCCGTTTCTGCAAAAGAATGCGCTCGTAGTTGATGTTTGCGCAGTCAAGTCTTGTCCCGCGGAATGGATGAAGAAACTGTTGTCGCGGGATGTGTTTCTTCTCGGGAGCCATCCGTTGTTCGGTCCTCAGTCGGCTGGGTCATCTCTGCACGGTCATGCGGTTGTTCTGTGTCCGCTTCGTTTACCCGAGCGCTTGATGAGGAAGGTCAGGATCCTCTTGAGGCAACATGGCCTTCGGGTAATTACGATGACTCCGCGATCGCATGATCGCGCCATTTCGGAGTCTTTACTGATTACTCAGTATGTTGGCCGATTTCTTGGCGGTGCCGGCATGAAACGATCAAAATTGTCTACGCCAACCTTTGAGGGATTGTTTAATATTGTGGGCGTGGCGAAAAGTGACTCGCTCCAGCTGTTTGACGACTTGCTAAAGTTCAACCCATATACGCGTCGGGTAATTAACAGACTCGAAAGATCACACAGAAATTTTCTCTCGTCAATCTCCAAAAGATAGTACACTCTTTGGTCTTCGAACATGGTTGAGCAGATACTCCACAACACGTTGATTCTTAGGGTTTTTTTCGCAAACTTTACCGATACCTCAGCCACTAAAATCTTACAATAGAAGCCATAATGATTGAAATCAAGAACCTTGTGAAGAAATTTGGCTCGTTCATAGCCGTCAACAATCTTAACTTGAATATCGGGAAAGGAGAGTTTTTTGGTTTCTTGGGTCCTAACGGAGCCGGCAAGACCACAACCATTAAGATGCTCACCGGGTTATACAAACCGAGCGGAGGGTATTGCAGCGTTAATGGCTATGATGTCTTCAAAGCGCCTCTTCCCGCAAAGTTTAGCTTCGGCTATGTACCCGATCAACCGTTTCTGTATGAGAAATTGACCGGGAGGGAATTCTTGTACTTCGTTGGAGGGCTGTTTCAAATCCCCTCACAAGCTCTTCGCGCAAAAGTCGAGCAGTTAAAAGATACGTTTGAGATAGGAAAGTTCATTGACAAACGCGCGGAAGAATACTCGCAGGGCATGCGACAACGGATTGTTCTTTCGGCGGCATTGCTGCACGATCCCAAAGTATTGATCATCGATGAACCAATCGTTGGACTTGATCCTCGAAGCGCACGCCTTGTCAAAGACATGCTCAAGAGAAAGACGAAGGAAGGCCTGACCATATTCATGTCCACCCACCTGCTGGAAATCGTGGAGGAGCTCTGTGACCGGATTGCGATTATCAAGGATGGCAGAATCATTCACGAACAATTCTTGGTGGATCCTTCCGCCCCGGATCGCCGTTTGAACGGAGAGCTTGAAGAAATTTTTCTCAATTTGACCAACTAGGGTCCCCAATGCGCGAACTCCTGCTGATTTTCAACCTGAAGGCGCATACCTTTCTTAAGAAAATCTTCGAGTGGAAGCTCGAGACTATCGCAAAAGACATTTCCTCCTTGCTCATCTTCGGAGGTTTTGCCGTCGGGGTGTTCATTCTCTCGCGGACAGTGACGCTTTACCTTTTGCAGGAAGCCCACATTGGACAGTTCCTCTTTCACCGGTTCCTGTCCATGTTGCTCTACGTCTTCTTCATCACGGTAAACCTCGGGAACATGATCGTGTCGTATGCAACGCTGTACCGCTCCCAGGAGGTGAACTTCCTGATGGCGCTTCCGTTGACTCATCAGAAGATTTTTCTCATCAAATTTGTTGACAACTTTTTTTATAGTTCGACCACACTCTCGCTCATCGGTTTCGCAGTTCTCTTGGGGTATGGTTCCTGTTTCGACATGCCCTGGTATTTTTATTTTTTCACCATGTTTTTCATCATGGTGCCGTTCATGCTTATCGCTGGTATTCTGGCAGTTCTGGTGTTGATGTCACTCATTAAGATTGCAGCGCGAATAGGTGTCCGGTGGCTTCTTGCGATTCTGGCTGTCGTGTACCTCTCCGCCATCTATCTCTACTTCCGCGTCATTAACCCGATCGAGCTGGTACAGTCGGTGATGCGTTTTTTTCCCGACGTGAATCAATATTTCGGTCATCTTGACCCGCCATTTGTCAAGTACCTTCCGAATCACTGGGTGACCGAGTTCCTTTATTGGTCTGTGACCGGATCGCCTGAACGCGGGATACCGTATTTCATGATTCTGTTCCTCACGATGCTCGGTCTGGTGGTCGTTGCGGGGATAGTGGCGTACCGATATTACTTCGAAAGCTGGGTTCTTGCGAGTGATGCATCGAGCATGCTGCCCGAACGGAAGAGGAAACCCCTCCTTCAGTTCTTCCTGCTTGGAAAGGAGTGGCTCTTTCGATCTCAAACCGAAAGCATGCTGCGGAGAGACTTCTGGCTGTTCTTCCGCGAGCCTAGTCAATGGCTTCACATGTTGTTGATGATTCTCCTAATGTTGATTTTTCTCGTCTCGATTGGTTCTCTTGACCTTCAGGAGGTGAGGCCGTTTCTTCTC
>Ga0214471_10004650_pt1 | contig 10581 bp, 11 predicted proteins | sample RVTome_5_FD_207665 | JGI IMG/M metagenome (GOLD analysis project Ga0214471, IMG submission 207665) | Soil microbial communities from uranium-contaminated site in the Upper Colorado River Basin, Wyoming, United States - RVT142D155 | ecosystem: Environmental > Terrestrial > Soil > Contaminated >... | reverse complement strand
TGCCCGCGCGCAAATCAGGGGTAGGGACGGGCCCGCCACCGTGCGTCTGGCATCCTTCATGCATCCACTATGCGCGGCGCCTCGTGGGGCCGCACAGACAACTTCTCAGGGAGCTGGAGCATGGGCATGACAAGAAGGAATTCAGGGAGGCTCGGCGTCATGGCCGCGCTGGGCCTGGCGGCCGTCGCCGCCGGCTGCTCGACGGTGAGCCCGGACGAGCTGGACACCAGCCTCTCGACGCTGCGCGAGGAGATGCGCCAGGAGATGCGCACGGGAGACCAGACGGTGTCGCAGCAGCTCGGCGGTCGCATCACGACCGTCGAAGGCCAGGTCGCCGCGTTGGACTCGGACCTCGAGCAGATGGCGCAGGACTTCGAGGTCGCGATCCAGCGGCTCGAGGAGGAGCTCCGCTTCGACGTCCCGGTCTACTTCGCGTTCGACGACGCGACAGTGGAAGCCGAGGACCAGGCGGTCCTCGACCGCTTCGGCGCGGTCGCGCTGAAGTATTATCCGAACGCGACGATCACCGTGGAGGGCTTCACGGACTCCGCGGGCCCGGAGGCGTATAACACCTCGCTCGGCCAGCGCCGCGCGGACGCGGTCCGCGAGTATCTGGTCGGCAACGGCGGGATGGTGCAGGAGCAGGTGCGCGCCGTGAGCTACGGCGAGGACACGCAGCGGCTCGTGCAGCCCGAGGGCCGCGGCCCCGGGATGGCCGGGTGGGAGAACCGGCGCGTGGTGCTCGTGATCGACCACGATGGCATGCCACCGATGCCGACCGTCACGGACGGGGACCAGGACTCGGACAGCTAGAGCTAGACCCGAGTCCACGCGGGGGGTCGGTCGGCTCGGCGGGGAGCCGGCCGGCCCTTCGTGATCCAGGGCTCGGCCCTCAGAAGAGGTACCCGAGACCGATGTAGATCGGGAGCCCGGCTTCGCGGGATGTGGCCGCGTCGAGAGTAACCACGAAGTTCTCCCCCATCCCGACGTGCACGCCGCCGCCGAAGCCTCGGTGTAGGTCCCGGAGCAGCTCACCCGCACGGACGCCACCGCTCCAGACGCGACCCTGGTCAAGGAACGCCGAGAGGGTGACGTGAATCGGCCGGCCCACGGCTCGGAAGTCCGCGACGCGCCAGCGGAGCTCCGTATTCCACACGAGCATGCCTCGGCCCGTGAAGCGGTTCTTCGGCAAGCCGCGGACGGTCCGCGAGCCGCCGAGGCCTTCGGTGTCCTTGAACGACGTCTCTACGCGCTGGAGTTGGTCGACGGGCGCGTCGCCGGTCACGCCTTGGAGGAGGTACCGGTGCGCGAGCACGAGCCGCTCGCCCAGGGAGAAGTAGCGCCGGTCGATGAAGCTCCAGCGCGTGAAGGCCACGTCGGCGCCCAGGCGCTCATCGACCCGCTGGACGAGCACCTCGGTCCACGTGCCCCGGCGCGGTGCGGTCTCACGGTCGCGCGTGTCCCACACGAGCCCGCCCCGCACGAAGCTCGTCCAGTAGGTGCTTGCGGACGTGTCCGCTTGCTCGGCGTACAGCGTGCTTCCGAGATCGTCGGGAACCGGGTCGATGTCGGTGCTGACGAGGCCGGCGCCGAAAAGAGCCCGCAGGGAGGTATCCCCCACGCTCCGCTGCAGGTTGAACGTGGCGCTTCGGCGGAGTCGGCCAAATGCGTAGAAGTGGGGATTCGGCCCGTTGGGGTCTTCGAGGGACTCGTCGTGGAGCGTCTCGTTTCCGAGCCCGTAGAAGGGCGTGGTCACGCGCTTCTCGATGCCGAGGAAGGCGTCGAGGCGCCACCCGTCGGGGAGGACGCCCGGAGCGTCGAAGAAGAGGGTCACGTCCCGTCGCCCTCCGGTCGTGAGGAAGATCTTGGGCTGGGCCGTCCAGACGTACGGCGCGCGCGTGCCTTCCCCGTACTGGTAGAGCTCGACCGCCGCACCGTACCCGAAACCCTCGTCCGCGTCGAAGTTAACCGCGGGCACGCCGGCGAGCTCGAGGCCCGTCGGGCCCGCCGGCGGCGTACCGCCCGCGCGCGGCTCCTGTCCGAGCGCGGGCGTTGCGAACGCACCCGTGCTCAGCACTGCGAGCGTCGCCGCGAGTGTCGCGCCAGCCCTGGGCATCATGCTGCTCCTGCGTGGGATCCACCGGACCGACCATGCTACGACGCGTTCGCCGGCGCCATCGATACGTGGAGCGACCTAGCACGCGGTCTTTCGGAGCGCCACGGGTTCTCGCATCCTTCGCGCCTCCGCTCCCCACGCCCGAGAACCGGTCTTCTTGTCGCACGTCCCGCCGTTCACGCCCGACCCCCGGCTCTTCCCGTTCCAGTCGCGGTGGTTCGAGAGCCGCGTGGGGAAGGTCCATTACATCGACGAGGGCGTCGGCCGGCCGATCCTCTTTCTCCACGGCAACCCTACGTGGAGCTTCCTCTACCGGGGGATCGTCATCCGCCTCCGACAGAAGTTCCGCTGCATCGCCGTCGATTATCCGGGCTTCGGGCTCTCCGTGCGGCCCGAGGACTACGATTACACGCCCAGGGAGCACGCCGGGATCGTCCGCGATCTGGTGAGGAGCCTCGACCTGCGCGATCTCACGATCATGGGGCACGACTGGGGCGGACCGATCGGCATGCGCGTCGCGGTGGACGAGCTCCCGCGCCTCCGCGCGCTGGTGATGGGCAATACCTGGTACTGGCCGCTCGACTCCTGGCAAGCGAAGAGCTTCGCGTACTTCGTGTCGATGGCGCCGGTGCAGTCGCTCATCCTGGTGCACAACCTCTACGTCGAGCGCGTCATGCCGCTCGGCGTGAAGCACCGGCTCGCGGAGGAGGTCCTGCACCACTACCGCGAGGCTCTTCCCTCGCCGAAGAGCCGCATCGGCGTGGCCGAGCTCGCGAGGCAGCTCATCGAAGGCTCGGACTGGCTGGCCGACGTCGAGGAGGACGCAGCCGACGCGCTGAGCAACGTGCCGCTCCTGCTCACCTGGGGCATCCACGACCTCGCGTTCCCGCGCCGCACCATGGAGCACTTTCGGGAGGACTTCCGCCTGGCGCGCGTGCACCGCCTCGACGCCAAGCACTACATCCAGGAAGACGAGCCCGGGGAGATCGCGACCGCGATCGAGGCCTTCCTCGGCTCGCTCGAGCCGGCGGCGCCGCAGGGTGGAGCGCGCGCCCGATGACCGTCCTCGTCGTGGGCCTCGGCGGCGCAGCCGGCGCGGTCGCCCGCTACCTCGTGGGCGGGTGGGTGCAGGACCTGACGGGAACGTTCTTCCCGTGGGGCACGTTCGCAGTAAACGTCGCGGGGTCGTTCGCCCTCGGGTTCACGCTCATATGGCTGCAGGCGACCGTGTCCTCGCCTGAGCTGCGGGAGTTCGTCGCCATCGGCTTCATCGGCTCGTTCACCACGTTCAGCACGTTCAGCTACGAGGCGCTGGCAATGTTCCGCGACGGGCAGTGGTGGCAGGCCGCCGGCTACACGGTCGGCTCGGTCCTTCTCGGCCTGATTGCCGTGGCGCTCGGAGCCGTGCTCGCGGCCGGGCTGACTCACACGAGGATCTGATTCAATGGCGCATGGATTCGAAGGCGAGCGCACCTTGATGCGCATCTTCCTCGGAGAGAGCGACCGCTGCCCGTCGGGGCCGCACAAGGGGAAGCCCCTCTACGAGGCGATCCTCCTCACGCTGCGCACGGAGGGGTGCGCGGGCGCCACGGTCGTGCGCGCGATCGCCGGTTTCGGGCCGAGCGCCAAGCTGCACACGGGCAAGGTCCTACGCCTCTCCACCGACCTGCCCGTCATTGTGGAGGTCGTCGACGAGGAGGAGACGCTCCGGCGTATCCTGCCGCGGCTCGACGAGATGATGGGGGGCGGCTTGATCACGATGGAGCGCGCTCACGTGATCCTGTACCGGCCCGCCTGAGCGGGCCGGACCGGGACGCGCGGCCCCCCGGCTTCAGCCGCAGTCGCTCGTGTACGGCTCCGGCCCGGGATCGGTGGCGGTCGGATCCTCGACGAGCCCGACGAAGAGGACCGTCCCCGAGAGTCGCTCCCGGATCGCGAAGACGAAGGGCCGGTCCGCGATCAGGCCTGTGAACGAGACCACCCCGACGCCCACCGCCGTGACCGCGGCGGCTCGCGTGCCCCGCTCGTCGACCTCGACGAAGGTCTTCTGACGCACGAAGTCGATGCAGAGGTCCTCGCCGATCGGCGACATCGCGGAGAAGTCGGCGCCCGGTCCGAACGCCACCCCCATCCCCATGGCCTGGAGCGCTTCGTTCAGGTACGCATCGTACGTGAGCGTGAACTTCGGGAGCGCGAGAAGGTCGAGCTCCTGCGGCGAGAGGCGGGCCACGAGGTCGGCCCATGCCTCCGCGTCGAGCCCCGCGAGGAAGTCGCGCGCTCCTGACGTAGCCTCGGGGACGACGACGACCATCGAGAACGCGGCTCCGCCGTACGGCAGCTCGACCGCCGCGTATCCCGGCCCGTGGGTCATCGGGAAGGCGACTCCGTCCATGCTCATCATGTCGACCTGCACGGTGGAGCCGTCAGGTCGCGTGAACGCCTGCTCGCGCGTGTCGCTCGAGTCGAACTGCGTCGTCCACGCGCCGTCGAAGTAGATCGCGTTCACGAGGAGCATGACGAGCGCGGGATCGAGCTCGTCGAGGATGCTGTCGATGAGCCCCTCGGTCCTCTCCTCTACCCAGGCGTTGATCGCCGCGAGCGTAGCCGGATCGGCGAAGTCGTGCGACTCGGCGCGCGCGTCGAAGGCCGCCTGCACCGCCTGGAAGAAGGCAGCGTGGAAGGGTACGTCCTCGTTGGCCCAGATGGCGTTCGCGATCTCGAAGCGGACCTCGGGGTCGAGGCCGGTGAGGAGATCGATCAAGTCGCGGTACGCGGTGTTGATCTCCTCGCGCGTCATGCCGGCGAAGCCGAGCGTCGCGCGCATCGCCTCGAAGGTGGTGCCCTCCGCCCCGTTCAGCGTCATGCCGAGCGCCATGGACGCGCTGAGCGGCGAGAGCACCACGTTGGGGCGTGGGTCCGCAGCGACGACCCGGGCCGCGAGGCCGAAGCCGAACGTGTTCGACGCCTCGATCACCGCCCGCTCGCTCAGCGAGAGGTCTCGCGGCAGGTCGGTGATGAGCGACGGCTCGGGGCCTGAGGCGTCGCCGCACGCGAGGCCCAGGGCGACGCAGGTGACGGCTGCCGCTGCGCGGCGCGCGCTCGAGGGTGTGCCTGGACGTGTCCGCATGATCGGCGCTCGGGACGGAGGCAGGGGGATCGTACCCGAGGGAACGTTCGAGGTGCGGGAGACGTGACGCGCCGCCAGGGGCGGAGGTTCGTAGGGAGCGGGCGCCGAAAAGGCGCCCCGAGGCCGGTCGGCCCAAGGGCGCCTTCAGTGGTCGCTGCAGGACTTGAACCTGCGACCCCCACGATGTGAGCGTGGTGCTCTACCAACTGAGCTAAGCGACCGGGAACATACCCCCACGGGGACTCGAACCCCGGTCTACGCCGTGAGAGGGCGTTATCCTAGGCCACTAGACGATGGGGGCGTTGCCACCCTCCCCGGCCGCAGGAGGGCACGAATCTTAAGGATCGATCGTCTCAAGCGTCAACCCCTCAACGACTTGCCTGCAAAGGGTGTCCATGTGGTTCGGAGCCGATGCCTAAACACGGGACAGAGTCGATGACGCGGGCGCACGCAGCAGAGAAGGTGAGCGCCGATTCCATCAAGGCGTGGCTTGCCGCCCGCAAGGGATGGAAGCGTCGCGCGAACAAGCTGAGCAAGGACTTCGCGTTCGAATCCTTCCGGGACTCTATCGTCTTCGTGAACCGCATCGCGTCGATCGCCGACCAGCACAATCATCACCCGGACATCGACGTCCGCTACACGACGGTCACCGTGTCTCTCACCACGCACGACTCTGGTGGCATCACCGAGAAGGACCTCGACGTGGCGGAGCAGATCGACTTCGCGACGTCGGCCCAGTAGCGGGGTTACGCCGGTCCTGTGCGGCGCTCAGCGGGTCGGCGCGGTCCCCAACACTTCACCGAGCGCCTCCAGGAGGTAGTCCGGCCTCTCGGCCTCGAGCGCGGCTCGCTCGAACGCACCCCATGACACGCCGGCCGTGCGCGTCCCCGCCGCGCGCCCAGACTGGAGGTCGAACGGTGAGTCTCCCACGAAGAGCACGCGCTCCCGGTGCCCGCTGAGCTCGAGCGCATCCAAGGCGCGCAGGACCGGTTCGGGGTCGGGCTTGGCTCGGGTGACGTCGTCGGCGGCCACGACCAGGTCGACCGCTTCGTGGAGGCCGCACACCTCCAGCGTGCGACGCGCGACCAGGCTCCGCTTGCTCGTGACCACCGCGAGGCGAGTGCCCCGCCCGCGCAGCTCGGCGAGCACCGTAGCCGCGCCCGGGAACGGCCGCACCATCTCGTCGTGCACCGCTCGCTGGAACGTCGTGTACGTCTCGAGCATCGCCTCGGCCTCGCTCTCGTCGCGGGCGAAGTCGCTCAGCTGCTCGCGAAGCGGCGTCCCCGACGTCGCGAGCCACCGCTCGTCGGGCGGGGCCTCGCCGAGGTGCGTGCGCATCGTGTGGCGGTAACTCCGCAGGATCAGCTCGATCGTGTCGGCGAGCGTCCCGTCGAGATCGAAGAAGACGCCCCGCCAGTGGCCGGGGCCGCTCACCTCGAGGCCGTCGGCGTGCCCACGCGCTCCAGGAAGTCGGCCACGATCAGGAAGACGTCGTCGTGTCGCAGGAGCCCCTGGTGAGTGGGGCAGCACACGAGGTGATCCTCGACCCCGGGCAGCGTGGCGCTCTCGCCCGGCAGGACGCGCGTGTCGATCGGCGTCCGGATCGTGATCGCGTCGAGACCCTCCGGCAGGAGCGGGCTCACGTTCAGTGAGTCGAGGAAGGCGCTCTCGGGCATCATCTCGTCCCGGCCCTCGCCCCACGCGAAGTGAGCCGAGAGCGTGCCCCGGTGCGGCGACGCGAGGAAGGCCACGCGGCGAACGGGCGCCGGCCTGTGCTCCTTGAGGTACCACCGGGTCGCCAGCCCACCCATGGAGTGCGCGACGATGTCGACCCGGGATGCGCCCGTCTCGGCCAGAATCTCCGCCACCACCGAATCGATCTCCGCAGCGTGCTCGCGGTTGCTGCCCGTGGGGTCGTCGAAGGTGAGCGGCCGCACGTGCGCCCAGCCAGCGGCGAGCAGCCGGATCCTGAGAGCGGCGAGATCGCGCGCGGTATCGAACCAACCTGGGACGAGGAGCACGGGGACGTCCGTACGGGGACGCGGGGTGAGGTCCGCGACAGGGGCGCCGCCGATGGGTCCGGTGACCATGGGTCCGGTGACGATGGGCACCGCCCGTTCCGCGACCGGCGATCCGGCTGGCGCCGGCGGCGTGGCGGTCATCCCGACGATCGCGATCAACCCCGCCGAGACCACCGCCGCGAGCGCGGGCGTTCTCAGAGTGCCTCCCGGATGGCGCTCACCAACACCTCCACCGCGTGATCGGCCTGCGCGTCGGTCAGCGTGACGGCAGGCGTCAGCTCCAGCACCTCGCTCGATTCCCCCGCGGGAAGCACGAGCACGCCCCTCTCCAGAGCCGCGACAGCGACGCGGGCCGCGGCGCCCGCGGCCGGAGCCGACCCGTCGCCGAGCTCGATGCCGACGAACAGCCCCAGACCACGTACCTCGACTACACCCGCCACCCGGGAAGGTCGCCCGGCGAGGCGCTCGCGCAGCCGCGTGCCCAGCTCCTCCGCGCGCGTGAGCACCGCGGCGGGCCCGTAGCTGTCGAGCGCCGCGAGCGCTGCGGCGCAGGCGAGCGGGTGGCCGAGGAACGTGCTGGTGTGCACCGCCTCGCCGGCGCTCGCCGGCCAGGCGTCCATGACCGCGCGGGCGCCGAGGCACGCGGAAAGCGGCAGCCCCGCGCCGAGCGCCTTCCCGAGGCACACCAGGTCGGGGCGGAGCCCCAGCCGCGAAGACGCGAGCATCGCGCCCGAGCGGCCCATCCCGGTCATCAGCTCGTCGGCGATGACGAGCGCGCCGGCCTCGAAGGCCGCTTCCGAGAGCGCGGCCATGAAGCCGTCGGGCGGGACGCGCACGCCTGCCCGCCCCTGCACGGGCTCGACGATCACGGCGCCGATCGCGTCGCCGTTCGGCGCGCCGGCGCGGAGGAGGTGCCGAACGCGGGCGAGCGACTCCTCGGCAGACCCGCGGGCCACCGCGTCGGGCGCCGCCGCCGACCCACTCGTGGCCGTCGCCGGGCGCGCCACGGGAAACGGCGCGAACGCCACGCCTGCGTACAGTCGCCGCTCGAACGGCGCGCGAAAGAGCGCGCGGGAGGTCACCGCGAGCGAGCCGAGCGTGAGCCCGTGATAGCCGCCCTCGAACGCGAGCAGGCCCGGCTTGCCCGTCGCCAGGTAGGCGGTCTTGAGCGCGATCTCCACGGCCTCCGATCCCGTCGAGGCGAGCACGCCCCGCGTCTCCGGCCAGGGGGCGAGCGCCGCCAGCCGCTCGAGCAGCTCGACCTTGAGCGCAGGCGGGTGCACGTCGCCCATCCCGTGGACGAGGCGGCCGGACTGCCTCGCGACCGCCGCCGCCACGGCCGGGTGCGCGTGACCCAGGAACGCGACGCCGAACCCGCCCGTCAGATCCACGTAAACGTTTCCGTCGGCGTCGCGGACGTTCGAGCCCGCGGCCTCCTCCCAGAAGACGGGCCACGCGTCGTCGATGAACGTGACGTTGCGCGACTCGACGGCGCGTAGCCTCTCCGCGAGCGCGCGCGAGGCGGGGCCTGGTGGCGGCACGCGGACGTCGGGCAGGAGCGAGCCGAGCGGGCCGAGTGGACCGGGGGCGCTCATCGCGGCGGTCCGACGGCGACGCGTCACGACACCCTGCGTATCCGAGAAGTCCCCACCGCTGCCCTCCGCTCCTACTCCGGGGCGAGCCGCGGCTCCGCCTGCATCCCCATGACGTGGTAGCCCTTGTCCACGTGCAGCGTCTCCCCGGTGATCCCCGAGGCGAGCGGCGAGCAGAGGAATGCCGCCACAATCCCGACCTCGTCGGCGGTGTTCGCCTCCGGGAGCGCGGCGTTCAGGCGGTAGTAGTCGACCATCTTGTCGATGGTGCCGATCGCCTTGGCCGCGCGGCTGGCGAGCGGACCGGCGCTGATCGTGTTCACGCGGAGGCCCCACCGGCGCCCGGCCTCGAAGGCCAGCGTGCGCGTGTCGCTCTCGAGCGCGGCCTTCGCGGAGCTCATGCCGCCGCCGTACCCGGGGATCACGCGCTCCGCCGCGAGATACGAGAGCGACACGAGCGCGCCGCCCGGGCGCGTGAGCGGACCGAAGCGCTGGAGTAGGCTCACCATCGAGTACGCGCTCGCGCTCACGGCCGCGAGATATCCGCTCCTGCTGGTGTCGATGAGCGCCCGCTGCACCTCGGGTCCGTTCGCGAGCGAGTGCACGATGATGTCGAGGCAGGGCTCGCCGAAGTCCGCGCGTAGCCGGTCGGCGACCTCCTGGATGGTGTAGGCCGTGAGCTCGACGTAACGCTTGTCGGTCCTGACGTCTTCGGGCACGTCGGCCTGCGTGTCGAACGCCGCGTCGAGGGGGTAGATCTTCTCGAGCCCGATCTCACCGCCTCCGGGGAGCGCGACGTCGAGCTTTCCGCGCTCCAGGCTCTTGGTGAAGATCCTGAGGACCGGGGGCCACGTGCCGACGCAGATCGATGCGCCCGCCCGCACCAGCGCACGCACGATGGCCCACCCGTATCCCTTGTCGTCGGCGACGCCCGCGACGAAGGCGCGCTTGCCCGTCAGGTCGATCGGCAGCATGAGGCTCGAGCTCCGGTTGGCACGGCGTCCGCGGCCGTGGACCGCAAAGCTATTCGGGACCGGGCGGGGCGCCTACCCCGCCCGTCGGCCGCCGACCGCGGGCCGTCGTCTACGCGATCGGCCCGTCCGAGTCCGCGCGGCCGGTGCGCCCCGAGAGCCAGAAGAGGACACCGGCCGTCGCGGCGAGCGCGGCCACCGCGCCGAGCGCGCCGCCGCGGTCCACCGCCCAGTACCAGAGCGGCACGATGAACGCGAGCGCCGCTGCGCCCATGAGGCTCCGGAAGCCCTTGGCGTTGGCGTATATGAACGCGACCACGCCCGCGCCGCCGACGAGCACGAGGGGGAGCTCGGGCGGCCCGTCCAAGGCCTCGAGCGCGGTGAAGAATCCGAAGACGATCCACGCCGCCAGCAGCCAGGCCAGGATCTTGTCCAGCCAGACCCGGCTCAGCCCCGCCGGACCCCGCTCGACGCCCCACACGGCCAACGCCACGGTGATGCCGAGCCAGAGGTCGAGCGGCCAGATGGCCTCCTCCGAGAGGTCGAGCGGGCCGAGCGCCGTGAGCGACACGAGCGCGAAGCCGGCGAGCATCGCCATCACGAAGGCGTTGAGCGCCCACGGATGTCGCTCGCCGTCCGGATCGTCGGCCAGGACGCGGAGCAGCACGAAGATCGCGCCGAGGAGCACCGCATCGAGCGCCCACGCGATGGCATCCTCGGAGAGCGGCGTCGCGCGGTCGAGGAAGATCGCCAG
>Ga0214471_10004647_pt1 | contig 10583 bp, 7 predicted proteins | sample RVTome_5_FD_207665 | JGI IMG/M metagenome (GOLD analysis project Ga0214471, IMG submission 207665) | Soil microbial communities from uranium-contaminated site in the Upper Colorado River Basin, Wyoming, United States - RVT142D155 | ecosystem: Environmental > Terrestrial > Soil > Contaminated >... | reverse complement strand
CCAGCAGGAGGCTGGGGAACACGCCGAACACGAGCACCAGGATCGCCGGGATGGCGACGACGAGGCGCGGGAGGACCGACTCGTCCGTCTCGTCCTCACCCTCCGGTTCCTGCATGAACATCAACACGATCAGCCGGAGGTACACGAACGCGGCCACCACGCTCGCGATGACGCCGATTAGCGCGAGCGGCCAGGCGCCCGCATCGATCGCCGCCCGGAACACCTCCACCTTCGCGACGAAGCCGGCCGTCGGTGGGATGCCGGTGAGCGAAAGCAGGAACAGCGCGAGCAGACCCGCCAGGACCGGGCTCCGGTACCCGAGCCCGGCATAGGAGGACAGCGACGTCCGGCGTTCGCCGCGCGAGGACACGAGCATCACGACCCCAAAGGCCCCGAGGATCGTCAGCGCGTACGCCGCCAGGTAGTACAGGGCGGCACTCATGCCGCTCTCGCCCGTCGCCACGAGGCCCGTGAGCACGAATCCGGCGTGGCTGATGCTCGAGTAGGCGAGCAGCCGCTTCACGTCGCTCTGCGCGATCGCGAAGAGGATCCCCACGACCACCGAGACGGCGGCCAGCGTCCAGACGAGTGGCCGCCAGTCCCAGGCGAGCGGCTGGAATGCCACGTTGAACACGCGCATCAGCGCGGCGAAGCCGGCGACCTTCGTGCCGGCCGACATGAACGCGGTCACCGCGGTCGGCGCACCCTGGTAGACGTCGGGCGTCCACATGTGGAACGGGACGGCCGAGACCTTGAAGGCGAAGCCCACCGCGAGGAGTCCCGTCGCCGCGAGGGCGAGCGCGAGACCTTCCGTCCGCCCCGACAGCGCCTGCGCCACGTCCGGCAGCCGGGTCGTCCCGGTGGCGCCGTACGCCATCGCGATGCCGAAGAGGAAGAACGCCGAGGAGAAGGCGCCGAGCAGGAAGTACTTCATGGCGCCCTCGACGGAGCCGATGCGCCGCGAGAAGCCGGTCAGCACGTAGAGCGCGAGCGACAAGATCTCGAGCGCGAGGAACACCAGGATGAGCTCGGAGGCGATCGCGATCAAGGTCATCCCCGACGTCGCGAACAGCACGAGCGGGAAGAACTCCGACCGCGACTCGCCCGAGCGCTCGAAGTAGTGATGGCCGAAGAACAGGCCGATCGCCGCCGTCGCGAGCAGGATCAACCGAACGGCCACGCCGAACCGGTCCACCGCGACCGATCCGGCGAGGACCGTGGGGCTTCCCTCCCAGTCCCAGAGCCGGATCGACGCGGCCGCCGCTCCGGCGACACCCACGAGCGCCGCCGACAGAAGCGCCCACGAGCGGGCGGAAGGAGCGATCGCGCCCCAGAGAAGGACGACGATGCCAGTCCCGACGAGGATCAGCTCGGGCAGGATCGGCCACAGATCGATCGCCGGCGTGCGGATCACGGCGCCTGTCCTTCACCCGCCGGCGACGGCAACTCGATGGCGAACTCCGGCGGGCCGTAGTCCGGCTGGATGCGGGCGCGCAGACCGGCCGGCAGACCCGGCTGCTCGAGGTCGACGGATCGCACCCAGCGCACGACCCCCTCAGATGACGGGTTGATGCGGTCGAGCACGACCTTCGGGTACACGCCGATGAACAGCATCGCGGCCACGACCGGCACGACGACGGCCAGCTCGCGCGGGACGATGTCGTGCAGGGTGCGGAAGCGCTCCGGAGCGGGCCCCTGGAACGTCCTCTGGAGCGCCCAGAGCATGTAGATCGCGCCGAGCACGACGCCGGTCACCGCCAGCGCGCCGAGGAGCCGGTTCGTCGCGAACGCGCCGAGGACGACCAGGAACTCGCCCACGAAGTTGTTCAGGCCGGGCAGGCCGATCGACGAGAGCGTGGCGACGAGGAACGCCGCCGCGATCCACGGCGTGACCCGGCCCAGGCCGCCCATCTCGCCCATCTCACGTGTGTGCGTGCGCTCGTACAGCATCCCGATCACGAAGAACAGAAGCCCGGTCGACAGGCCGTGGTTCACCATCTGGATCACGGCGCCGCTCATGCCTTCCGGCGTGAAGGTGAAGATGCCGAGGATCACGAAGCCCATGTGACTGACGGACGAGTACGCCACCAGACGCTTCACGTCCGTTTGCATCATGGCCACGATCGCTCCGTACACGATGCCCACGACCGCGAGGACGTTGATCGCATCGGCGAAGTACCGGGACGCCTCGGGGAACAGGTCGAGGTTGAACCGGAGGATCCCGTACGGGCCCGCCTTCAGCAGCAACGCCGCCAGGACGATCGAGCCCATCGTGGGCGCCTCGGTATGTGCGTCGGGCAGCCACGTGTGGAGCGGGAAGATCGGAACCTTCACCGCGAGGCCGATGAAGAACGCGAGGAACAGCCATCGCTGCACGCCGAGGCCGAGCGAGAGCTGTTCCATCTGCCGGATGTCGAAGCTTCCGCTCCCGAACTGCTCGGAGGTCTGGAACCACAGGTAGAGCGTCGCGACGAGGATGAACGCGGATCCGAACATCGTGAACAGGAAGAACTTCAGGCTCGCGTACACCCGGCGCGACGAGCCCCAGACGCCGATGATCAGGAACATCGGGACGAGCAGCGCTTCGAAGAACACGAAGAACAGGAGGAGGTCCAGGGCACAGAACGAACCCAGCACGACGGTTTCCAGGAGCAACGAGAGCCCCATGAACAGGCGCACGCGGTGCTCCGTTCCCCATGCGGCGATCAGCCCCACCGGGAACATGAACGCCGTGAGCACGACGAGCCAGATGCTGAACCCGTCCACGCCGACCAGGTAAGAAAGGCCCACCGACGGCACCCAGTTCACCTGCTCGACGAGCTGATAGCCGGACCGCTCCGGATCGAACGCCCCGAGGACGCCCATCCCGACGACGAGGTCGGCGGACATCACGGCGAGCGTCACCCACTTCGCCCGCGCGTCACCGATGTCCTTCCACAGCATGAGGACGGGGATCCCGACCAGCGGCAGGAAGACGAGGACGCTCAGCCACGGCATGGTCAGAACCTCAGTCCCAGGTACAGGAGGAGCGCGGCGGCCCCGAGCAGGAACGCGAGCGCGTACGATCGGACGTACCCCGACTGCAGCGCGGAGGCGAGGCGAGAGGCCTGGCCGATCTCCTCGGCGACCTCGTTGACGGCCCCGTCCACGACCCGGTCATCGACCGTTCGGAACGCTCGTCCGACGCCCATCCCGGCCGTGCGAACGAGCCACGCGTACAGCGCGTTCACGTAGAAGGCGTTCGCCAGCCAGGCGGCGAGCTCGGGCTGGCGCTCGGGGAACGCCTCCCAGTTCACGCGCTCGGAGCCCCAGACGTACCACGCGGCCAGGACCGCCAGCACGGCGAGGACGATCGAGATGCCGACCAGGACGGTTTCGGAGAGCCCGAGGTGGCCGTGCCCGGCCACGCCGGTCACCGGATCGAGGAACCGCTCGAGGAGACCGCCCTCGGCCTGGAGACCGAGCACGAGTCCGCCCAGGACCGCGCCCGCGGCGAGGACCACGAGCGGGGCGTTCATCGCCCACCGAGCCTCGTGCGCGCGCGCGTCGTTCCGCTTGGTGCCGAAGAACGCGAGGAACAGCGGCCGCGCGATGTACAGGGCGGAAAGGAACGCGCCGATCGACGCCACGACCCACGCCGCGACGCGCCCACCCTCCGCGGCGAAGTTCACGATGTGGTCCTTGGCGAAGAACCCCGCGAGTGGAGGGATGCCCGCCAGGGCGAGCGCCCCGATCGCGAACAACGCGGCCGTGACGGGCATCTCCCCCCGCAGGCCGCCCATCCGGCGCAGATCGGTCTCGTCGTGGAGCCCGTGCAGGACGTTGCCCGCACTGAGGAACAGCAGCGCCTTGTAGAACGCGTGGCAGACGAGCAGGAGCATGGCGCCCGCATAGAACCGCATCCCCGCCGCGAAGAACATGAACCCGATCTGGCTCATCGTCGAGTACGCCAGCGCCCGCTTGATGTCGAACTGGCCGATCGAGGCGAGGGCCGCGTAGATCGCGGAAACGAGCCCGATGACGAGCACCACCGTGAGCGCGACGCCCGACTGCTCGAACAGCACGTGCGATCGCACGACCAGATAGACCCCGGCGGTCACCATCGTCGCCGCATGGATCAGCGCGGAGACGGGCGTCGGTCCCTCCATCGCGTCGGGGAGCCAGACGTGCAGCGGGATCTGCGCCGATTTGCCGACGGCGCCCGCGAGGAGCAGGAGCGAGATCGCCGTGAACGCGGCCTCGGACGGTACCGTCCCGACCACGGATGTCGGATCGACACCTTCCACGAGCACGTTCGCGAAATCGAGCGACCCGAAATGGACGAAGATCAGGACGATCCCGAGCATCATCGCGGCGTCGCCGATCCGCGTCGTGACGAACGCCTTCTTCGCGGCGCTCGCGGCGCTCGGCCGCTCGTACCAGAACCCGATCAACAGGTACGAGCACAACCCGACGCCCTCCCACCCGAGGTACAGCAGGAGGTAGTCGTTCGCCAGGACGAGCGCGAGCATGAAGAAGACGAACAGGTTGAGGTAGGCGAAGAAACGCTCGAAGCGCGGATCACCCTCCATGTAGCCGACCCCGTAGACGTGGATGAGGGCCCCGACGCCGGTCACGACCAACACCATCGTGAGGGACAGCGGATCGACGAGGAACGAGACCCGCAGGCTGAGGCCGCCGGCCTCGATCCACGGGAACAGCTCGACGACGTGCTCGCGCTGCTCGGCGGGGAGCGAGAGCAGGTCGAGCAGGACGGCCACGCCGATCGCGAAGGCGAGCCCGACGGTCGCCGATGCGACCCACCCCGCCGTCTTGCCCAGGCGCCGCCCGAAGAACAGGTTCACCGCCGCTCCGCCCAGCGGCAACGCGGGGATCAACCACGCCTGATCGAGCATCTCGTCACCCCCGCAAGACGCTCGCGTCGTCGACGCTCGCGCTCTGGCGACGCCGATAGACGTTCAGGATGATGGCCAGGCCGACGACCACCTCGGCCGCCGCGACGACCATCGAGAAGAAGGCCAGCACCTGGCCGTCCAGGTTCTCGTGCATCCGGCTGAACGCGACGAGCGCGAGGTTCACCGCGTTCAGCTGGAGCTCGACCGACATGAAGATCACGAGCGCGTTCCGGCGGACGAGCACGCCCACCGTCCCGATCGAGAACAGCAGCGCCGACAGCACCAGGAAGTAGGAGATCGGCGTCCTCACGGCGCCGGCTCCGGCTCGCGGGCCTCGGCCGCCGCCGCTGCGGTCGCCTGCTCCGCGCGGGTGATCGCCGGCGCCTGCCGGGACGCGAGGACCATCACGGCCACCGCCGCGATGATCAACAGGATCGAGGTCACCTCGAACGGGAAGAAGTAGTCGCGGAACAGCACCCGGGCGAGCGCGGCGGCGTTCCCGCCGCGATTCACGGTCTCGTCGAACCCCGCCGGCGCCTTCGTCGCGAACCCGATGCCCGCGCGGATCGCGAAGAACAGCTCGAGGAAGATCCCGGCGCCGAGCAGGACGGCCATCGGCCGCTGACCCTTGAGGCGTTCGATCAGCGGCTCGTCGCGGTCGACGCCCAACAGCATCAGCACGAACAGGAAGAGCACCATGATCGCGCCCGCGTACACGATGATCTGCACGGCGAACAGGAACGAGGCGCCCAGGACCAGGTAGAACACGGAGATCGTGAAGAAGTTCACGATCAGGAACAGGGCCGCGTGGACGGCGTTGCGCTGAAGCAGCATCGCGATCGCGCTGGCGACCGACACCGGCGCGAACACCCAGAAGACGACGTTGTCGAGCGGCACTACCGGCCTTCCTCGGTCCCGGGTGCGGTCCCGAGCGGAGGAGGACGCTCGAGGAGCTGGTCCTTCGTGAGGACGGCTTCCTCTCGCGACGTGAACGACATCTCGTAGGAGCTCGTCAGCGTGAGCGCTCGCGTCGGACACGCCTCGACGCAGAGACCGCACATGATGCAGCGGAGGTAGTTGATCTGGTAGTCCTTCGCGAACCGCTCCCCCGGGCTCGTCGGGTTCTCCGGGTCGTTGTCCTCGCCGACGACCCAGATCGCATCGGCCGGGCATGCGAAGGCACACAGCTCGCACCCGATGCACTTCTCCAGGCCGTTCTCGTGCCGGTTCAGGAGGTGACGACCGATGTGGCTACGGGCCGGTGGAGGCACGATCTCGGTCGGATAGCGCTCGGTGACGTCGGGGCGGAAGATCTGCTTGAACACCGTGCCCATGCCCTTCGCGATCGCCACCACCGCCGAGCCCAGGTCGATCCGCGGGCGGTTCGCCGGGGGGCCGGTCGGCGGCGACAGCTCCGCGGGGCGCTCGGCGGGCTGCGAGGGCGGCACGCGCGGGTCCTCGTTCACCGCGCCACCTGCTCCGACTCGGGCCGGCGGGCGAACAGCGGCCAGATGAGCGACAGGACGAGCACCGCGCCGACGAGCAGCGCCGCTCCGGTGACGACCGAGCGCCGTCCGTAGACATCGGGCAGGACCACGACGGCACCCGTCGCGAGCACCCACAACAGGCCGAACGGGATCAGGAACTTCCATCCGAACGCCATGAGCCGGTCGTAGCGGATCCGCGGCAGCGTCGCGCGGATCCAGATGTAGACGTAGATCACGACGAGCAGCTTGAGCAGGAACCAGAGCAGCGGCCAGAGCCACGGCAGGAAGTCGGGCGCGGGCCCGCGCCAGCCACCGAGCCACATCGTCACTGCGACGGCGGCGACGGTCACGGTGTTCAGGTACTCGCCGAGGTAGAACATCGCGAACTTGATCCCGCTGTATTCGGTGTGGTACCCGGCGACGAGCTCGGACTCGGCTTCAGGGAGGTCGAACGGCGGGCGGTTCGTCTCGGCGAGCCCGGCGATCAGGTAGATGACGAACGCGGGGAACTGCGGGATCACGTTCCAGACCTGGTCCTGGCTCGAGACGATCTCGGACATCCGGAGCGAGCCCGAGTACATGAGCACCGCGATCAGCGCGAGGCCCATCCCGACCTCGTAGCTGATCATCTGTGCCGAGCTCCGGATGGCGCCGAGCAGCGGGTAGTTGGAGCCGCTCGACCAACCCGCGAGGACGATCGAGTACACCATCAGCGAGCCCATCGCGAGGATCCACAGGATCCCCACGTTGAGATCCGCGAGCTGGAACGGGATCTCGCGTCCGAACACCACGATGCCCGTCCCGAACGGGATGACCGCGAAGGACAGGAACGCGGGGAGCATCGCGATCACCGGCGCGATCGCGTACACCGGCCGGTCGACGAGGGTCGGAGTGATGCCTTCCTTGAAGAAGAGCTTGACGCCGTCGGCGAGCGTGATCAGCACGCCGCGCGGTCCCGCCCGCATCGGGCCCACCCTCGTCTGCATGTCGGCGATCACCTTCCGCTCGACCCAGATGAGGAGCATCACCATGATCAGGAGGGCGAAGAAGACGACGACGACGCGGACGACCAGCAGGAGCCAGTCGAGCCAGTCCATCAGGACGCCACCTCCTCCGTGTGATCCACCGCTCCGCTGCTTGAGGTCCCCTCGTCCACGAGCGCGACCGTCACCGGCCCGACGAACCCGCCGGCGAGCACCGTGTTCGCCGGCGCGCCCGGCTGATTGAACGGCACGAAGACCGAGCCGGCGGCCACGTCTCGCGTGATCCGGACCGGCAGGACGAGCTGACCCGCCTCCGTCTTCACCCGAACGCGTCCTCCCTCCTGCACGCCGCGCTTCTCCGCGTCGTCGGGGTGGATCTCGGCGAACGCGGGATCTTCGAGCGCGGCCTTGAGCTCGGTAGCGCCCTCGAGCAACCGGCCCTCGTCCACGAGGAGCGCGTACGAGAACAGCGTGAGGTCGCCGAGCAGCTGCGGCCGCCCGGTCCCGGTCCACGCCGTGGCGCGCACCGGAACGGCGCGAGGCGCGAGCAGGCTCGCGGCCTCCTGCCGAAGCTCGTCCAGCGAGTCGAACCCGAGCCCCCGTCCCATCGCCTCCGCGAGTCCGGCGAAGATCTCCCAGTCCGGCCGCGAGAGGCCCACCGGGCCGCGGACGGGCCGCATCCGCTGGGAACGCCCCTCCCAGTCGGTGACGTGGCCCTCGCGTTCGGACCACGCGGCCGCGGGCAGGAACGCGTCCGCGTACGGCTCGAGCTCGCCGAGCTCCAGCCCCTGGACCACTTTGAAGTGGACGTTCGCGAGGGCGCGCCGGGCGAGTCCCGCATCGGGGAAGTCGCGGAGCGGATCCACACCGATCAGGAACAGGACCTCGATCTCCCGCCGCGCACACGCCTCGAGGATCTGGCGCGCCGAGCGTCCCGGACCACCGGTGCCCACCGGGCCCCAGACGGCCTCGACCTCGCCGCGCTCCCCGTCGTTCGAGACCCGGCGGCCGCCGGGAAGGATCGCCGGGTGCAGGCCGGCGCGGAGCGCTCCCCGATCGTTCGCGCGCCGCGTCACGTAGGCGAAGCGCGCACCGAACCGCTGCGCGACCGAGAGCGCCACGTCCGCTGCGAGCGGGTGCTCGGCAAGCCGCTCCCCGGCGATCACGACGGCGTCCCCGCCGGCCTCGCGCAGCGCGGCGGCGACGCGCCCCTCGAAGGTCTCGGCCCCGTCATCGCCGTCGTGGATCCGCTCCAGCACGTACGTCTGGTGCTCGGGCCGGCAGAGCTGGTGCTCGGCGAGGTCGCGCAGCCGCGTCGTCCGGGGGTGGATCACGAAGACCTTCGCGCCCCGGCGGGCCGCCTTGCGGATCCGAAGGTGCAGGATCGGCACCTCCTGCTCGGCGTCGAGCCCGGCGACGAGGATCACCTTCGCGCGCTCGACGTCGCGATAGGTCGTGGCGAGCGGCGTCGCGGCGGCGAGCTCTTCGGCCTGTCCGCCGTGCGGCGCGCGGCGATGATCGACGTCGTTCGTTCCGAACGCCGTCCGGGCCAGCTTGGAGAGCGCATACGCGTCCTCGTCGGGCAGACGTCCACCCGTGAGGAACGCGACCCGCCCCCCGCCCGACCATCGAGCGATCTCGCCGAACACCTCGTCGAACGAGACCGGCTCGAGTCCCGGATCGCGCAGGAGCGGCGTCGTGACGCGCGTGTCGAGATCCGCGTGGCGGAACGCGTAGCGCCCCTTGTCGCAGATCCACGCGTCGTTCACGTCCACGTTGTCGCGGGCCAGGACGCGAACGACCTCGCCGCGTCGCAGGTCGACCCGCACGTTGCACCCCGAGGAGCAATGTCCGCAGACCGAGTCGGCCGTCGACAGGTCGAACGGGCGCGCGGCGAACCGGTACGTCGTCGCCGTGAGCGCGCCGACGGGACAGATCTGCACCGTGTTCCCGCTGAACGGCGAACGGAAATCCTCGCCCGCGGCGATCGAGACCCGCTCGCCGGCGCTCCGCGCGAACAGCTCGATGAAGCGGTCGCCGCTGATCTCGTCGCAGAAGCGCGTGCATCGCGCGCAGAGCACGCAGCGCTCGCGGTCGAGCGCGACGAGAGGCGACAGGGCGATCGGCTTCTCGTAGACGCGCTTGGGCTCGCGGTAGCGACTCTCCCCGGGACCGAACGCGAGCGCCTGGTCCTGCAGCGGGCACTCGCCGCCCCGGTCGCAGATCGGACAGTCCAGCGGGTGGTTGAGCAGCAGGAACTCCAGGTTCGCGACCTGCGCGTCCTGGGCCACCTCCGACGAGTACTGCGTCTTCACCTCCATACCCGCGCCGACCTCGGTCGTGCACGAGGTGAACAGCTTGCGCTGCCCCTCGATCTCGACGTAGCACTGGCGGCAGGCGCCGACGGGCTCGAGGAACGGGTGGTCGCAGAAGCGCGGGATCTCGATCCCGAGCTGCTCGGCCGCCCGGATGATCAGCGTCCCCTTGGGGACGGTGACCTCCTTGCCATCCACCGTGAGTGTGACGAGCTCCGCGGGCGCGCCGGTCATCCCAGGACCTCCGACAGACCGGGTTCCTCGATCTCGCGGCCTTGTGTCAGGACGCCGGGGCCGATGCCGGTGAACGGGCACCGGCGTCCGTCGATGTGCTGCTCGTACTCGTCGCGGAAGTACTTGAGGCTCGACTGGATCGGGCTCACCGCGCCGTCGGCGAGTGCGCAGAAGGCCCGGAACAGGATGTTCTTCCCGATGTCGTCCAGGAGCGGAAGGTCCTCGGGCCGTCCGTAACCCGACTCGATCCGGCCGAGGACGCGACTCACCCACCACGTCCCCTCTCGGCACGGGGTGCACTTGCCGCACGACTCGTGCGCGTAGAACGCGACGAGCCGGCGCGTCGCCTCGACGATGCAATCGGTCTCGTCCATCACGATGATCGCCCCCGTCCCGAGGAGCGATCCCGCGGCGGCGACGGATTCGAAGTCGAGCGCCACGTCTCGATGCTCATCGGTGAGCATCGGCGTCGAAGAGCCGCCCGGCGTCCACGCCTTCAGACGCCGGCCGCCCAGCACCCCGCCCGCGTGCTCCTCGAGCAGGGTCCCGAGCGTCGTCCCCATCGGGAGCTCGTAGTTCCCGGGACGCTCCACCTTGCCCGAGACGCTGAAGACCTTCGTTCCCGGCGACTTCTCGGGGCCGATGCCTGCGAACCACGCGGCGCCGTTG
>Ga0214471_10004646_pt1 | contig 10585 bp, 10 predicted proteins | sample RVTome_5_FD_207665 | JGI IMG/M metagenome (GOLD analysis project Ga0214471, IMG submission 207665) | Soil microbial communities from uranium-contaminated site in the Upper Colorado River Basin, Wyoming, United States - RVT142D155 | ecosystem: Environmental > Terrestrial > Soil > Contaminated >... | reverse complement strand
ATCCGCCGCCCGGAAGGTATCCAGCAGGGCGCGCGATTCGGATGTGCGGCTTTGATCCCAAACCGCGATAGGGACGTTCTTTACATCCGTTGTAGCCGCGTAGCCGAGAAGGAATAATTGGACGATAGGCATGACCAGAATAAGCCCGAGCGTGCGCGGGTCACGAAAGATCTGGATAAATTCCTTGCGGATAATGGACATTAAGCGTGAGTTCATGCGGGCTCCTTGAGGATTCCATGCAGGTAAATATCCACAAACTGTTCAAAGCTGTTTCTAGGCATAAGTTTTGCGACAACACTCCCACTGAGCAATATTTCAGTAATGTAATAGGAAAAAAACATTCCCAGAAATGAACGCAGTAAAATGGCTGGATGGAAAGGACGCAAATTTTTGCGAACTTTGACAAGCTTCTCAAAAACAGGCAAAATCTTCGGCGCGACCTCACGTACCAATAAATTGACATGCTCCCCATTAAATTCGACAATCTCAATAAACATCAATTTAAGGAAATCAGGCTGTTTGCCCAACTCAGACACCATAGCTTGCGCCGCGTTATGGATCAATTCCTCTACTGTGTCCCCTTTAGCATTTAGTATCAAGGGCAAGATTTGTTTGTATGGATGTTTATCCATGATGATGGCCGTAAAAATTTCCTCTTTACTTGAAAAATGGTTGTAGATACCTCCCAGTGCTAATCCAGCCCGATCTGCAATTTGACGCATGGAAGTGGCATGAAATCCATGTTCCATGAATAACCTGAACGCGGCATCTTCAATGGCCAGACGGGTTACTTCGCCTTTCTTGAGAGTTTCTTTTGTAGGCATATTGAACTCCAAATATGAACGAACGTTCGTTTTTATTTTATTCATTCTTTAGATTCTGTCAAGGGGAAAATGAGCTTACCTTCCTGCAAAGAAGTGACAAGGTCAAATGGTAGAATTCAGTAATGCTCCCCCTTACCAAAGTCGAACAATTCACCCGCAGGCATTTACGCTACAACGTTGCCGTCGGTCTGATGGATGGCGGCTTTTTTGGGGTGGCGCTGGGATTCGCATCCTTCGGCACAATCCTGCCCCTCTTTGTTGCCTCGATGACAGACTCCGCGACGCTAATCGGACTCGTGCCCGCCATCCATGCCGCGGGATGGCTTCTGCCGCAACTCTTCACCGCCAATTACACAGCGCGCCTGCGACGCTATAAGCGGACAGTCCTCATGATGACCATCCACGAGCGCGTTCCATTTCTGGGATTTGCCATTGTTGCACTGCTTCTTTCGAAAATCGGATTACAGGCAGGGCTTATCGTCACTTTTATCCTCCTGACATGGCAGGGACTGGGCGGCGGTTTTACGGCCAACCCCTGGACCAGCATGATCTCAAAGATCATTCCGCCCGAGTCACGTGGTACTTTTTTTGGATTGCAGGCTGCAGTCGCGAACATTTTCATCAGCGCTGCCGCTATTGGGGCAGGTTATTTGCTCAAGTGGTTGGATGCCCCCATCAACTTTGCAGTCTGTTTCGCAATCGCTGGCGTCTTCTTTACGTTTTCCTGGCTGGCACTCGCACTCACGCGTGAACCCAAAGACTATGAAAAAGTCGTTGAAGAGAAACAACCATCTTTTTGGCAAAGTGCACGGCGTATCCTCAAACGCGATACCAACTTCAGTTGGTTTCTCACCGCGCGCATGCTTTCCCAATTTGCAACGATGGGCTTTGCGTTTTACATCGTCTATGCCTTGCGCCGTTTTCAAATGGATGGAGTCACGGCGGGCTATCTCACAGCAACCCTTACCTTCTCACAAACAATTGCGAACGCAGGCATGGGTTGGCTGGGAGATCGTATGGGTCACCGCGCCATGCTTATCATTGGTGCGGCTGCCGCAGCACTCAGTTCCTTTCTTGGCCTGCTTGCTCCTTCGCTCGCCTGGTTTTTTCCCATCTTTGTCCTCTCAGGTTTCACGAATGTTTCGATCTGGACGAATGGTATGACCATGACCGTTGACTTCAGCGATGAAGCGGAACGCCCCTTTTACATCGGACTCGCTCAAACCCTCACGGCGCCTGCCACGATCATCGCCCCATTAATTGGGGGATGGATTGCAGACACAAGAGGCTTTACGTGGACTTTTGCGCTGTCCACTGTATTGTCTATTGTTATGATGGCGATCCTGTTTTTCCTCGTCAAAGACCCGCGCAAACTATCTCACCCTAGCCCTCTCCCACTGGGAGAGGGGACTCAAGGAGTTCCCTAATGTCCCTCATCCAGGAAAAAGTCAGTCAGGCAATTGAAATCCTCAAAGAATATGAAATCGATATGTGGCTTACGTTTGTGCGTGAGACAAGCGGTGTGCGCGACCCTGCATTAGATCTTCTCATTGGAGCAAACGATTTGACATGGCCATCCGCACTCATCCTCACCCGCAAAGGTGAAAAGATTGCGATTATTGGCAATCTTGAAAAGGATGCGCTTCAGAGATTAAATGTATTTGATGAAATCCTTGGATATGACACTGCTGTAAGTGACCTTTTGCGAAATACGATCACCCGCCTCAACCCTGACCGGATAGCGGTTAACACTTCGAGGAACAACGTCCACGCTGACGGTTTGACCCACGCCATGTACGAGATCCTGCGCGATTACCTGAAAGGCACACCTTATGCAGATAAACTCATCAGCGCCGAACCTGTTATTAACGCGCTGCGTGGACGAAAGACTTCGGTTGAATTAGCGCGCATTCGCAAAGCCGTTGAGATCACGGATGAGATTTACAAAAAGACATTCGACTTTATCAAAGTCGGCATGACCGAGATAGAGATCGGCGAATACATGCATAAGCTCGCGCACGAATATGGAGTCACTTACGCCTGGCCCGCGGAAAGTTGCCCTGCGGTAAATTCTGGCCCAAACTCTCCGGTCGGACATAGCGGGCCCACTGAAATCAGAGTGGAACGCGGCCATATCATCCATTTTGATTTTGGAGTGAAATATGAAGACTACTGCTCTGATATTCAGCGCATTGCCTATGTATTACGAGAAGGCGAAACAGAGGCACCGCCTGCCATTCAACGCGGATTCATTACGATTCGCACGGCAATTGAAAAATCGCGCGAAGCGATGAAGCCAGGTGTAACAGGCAACTCGATTGACATGATCTCGCGCGAGATCGTGACCGATGCAGGCTATCCTGAATATCCTCATGCGCTCGGTCACCAGCTCGGACGCGTTGCACACGATGGCGGAGCGCTGCTCGGTCCATTGTGGGAAAAATATGGCGACGATCCCAATCAAAGATTGGAAGCAAGGCAAGTGTTTACCATAGAACCCGGACTAGCTGTGCCGAATTATGGGTATGTCGCTCTCGAAGAAGATGTTGTAATGACCGAAGATGGTGCAGAATATCTCGGCGAACCGCAAAGAGAAATTGTGTTGATAAGAGACTAAAAAACTGGACGCAAGATTCTCTTTACGTCTTCGTAAAATAATCGCCTTCCACCCCCTGCCAGGTTTCCTCGTGCAGTTTCATATACTTCGTCAACAGTGGATGGACACGCGAGATCTCTTCGTACATACGTTGTGCAACCCTTCGTATCGAGAAATGCGCGTTTGCTGCCGACCTTAACTGGCAAAATGCATAGGCTTCACGCAAATTGAATTCAGCCAGGACGCGACGATTAAATCCATTGGGGACAATATACTGTGCGACATTGGGATTGAACTGATATAACTTTTCGTACAGCTTCGAAGCGGATTCCATAGCTGTCTCATACTGAGACCCGAAACCTGCTTCCGTTATGAGACGTGGTGTCGTATATCCTAGACGCGTCGTCAGCTTTTGCGGAGTTTGAGTCATCATACGATGACGTTTGAACTCGGCATACGCACCCTGATCCATGATCAGATCGAACGTATATGTCGCATATTCCAGCTCGCGCAGAGGAACATCGTACTTACCAAGACGCTGCAACAGCGAATCCGCCAGTTTTGCCCGCTCGGCTTTTTTGAGGGATTTGATATACGCTGAAGCCTCGGCATATGCCATTTCCCCGAAGCGATATAACGCCGCAGCCAGCACCTTCTTCTCACCATCTTTGTCATAATCGATCAGTGAACACCAGTTAGCCGCCACAGAGTCACGGAGACGCGGAGATTTCTCTTTACTCTGTGTCTCAGTGTCTCCGTGGCTAAATTCCAATATTGTCTCAACCAAATAGGGTACGGCATCTGCATACTTCACAAGTGTTGGCGTTTCACCTAGAGCTACTTCCTTCACTTTCTGACCGACCTCGCGCACTTCAGCCAGCTCGTGTGATAACATCTTGCGGATCATATTCTCCAGTACACGTGCATTGGCGGTCATGCCTACATTTGCAAGCGACGCGGCCGGCAGGATAAAACGACACACATCCACATATTTCGAGCGGATGCGGCGATCCCAGGCCCCTTCCTTCTCGTTCTCGCGGCGCGGGAAACGCTCAAGGATGAGACTCCGCACCGGGTCAATGGATTCAGCATATGTCTTGAAAAGGAAGCGGACCGTAGCCACATATTCGTCGCAGAGCGCATTTCCTGCTTCGCGTAGTTCAGTAGGGATAAAGAAGTCATCAGATCCCCACTTTTGATAGCGGGTGGACTTTTCGGTGTAGGATGCAAGTCGATTGCCCTCAATGCTTTCAATCGCGAGGCGGGAAACGTTCTCAAAAGCGATATGCAGAACTGCGTGTTCAGCCACCGAGGCGTGACCGTACCCTACCACCCACTTCTCGTGGAACTGCGCTGATTTTTCATCACTGAGTTCCGCAGCGATCGCGCGGAAAGATTCAGGCGAGCGCGACGTCTTGGCAAATGCAACCGCGATGGTTTCTGGGCTGAGGGCACGCGGCGAAAGCAGATAAATTTCACGTTCAGGCATTCGTTTCTCCTCTATAAATCGGGCGAATTATATCAAACGAAGAGCGACGTTGCCGCCGCTCCTATACGAGGATTCTTTTCGCCTGTTCCACATCTCTCCAAATCTGTTCCACCAACATATCGATAGAATCAAATTTCGACTCATCGCGCAAGCGGGCAACAAATTCGAGCCGTATATCCTGCCCGTAGATCTCGCGCTCAAAATCGAGAAGATGCGCTTCTACGTTGGGTACCTGTTTGTCGGGCGTGAACGTAGGGTTAATGCCAATGTTTATAGCAGCGCGATATCTTTCACCTTGCACATAGGCCCAGCATGCGTAGACCCCATTTGCCGGCATGATCTTTTCATGTGAATAACCGATATTCGCCGTCGGCACATTGATCTTTTTGCCGCGCCCGTCGCCGTGGACCACAGGCCCTTGCAGGCTATATGGATGACCCATCAAGCGCGCCGCTTCGGCGACATTCCCTGTCGAAACCAGCTTGCGGATTTCTGTAGATGAGATCACGCCACTCTCATCACTCAAGGCTGATACCACTTCAACGGCATAGTCCATTTCCCGGCCGATTTCTGTCAACCGCGTTGCGTTCCCTTCGCGGTTCTTCCCAAGTGTGGAATCATAGCCAAGCACCAGATATTGCAGCCCAAGATGAGCCTTGAGTTGCTTCATAAAGTCAATGGCCGTAATATTCGCAATATCCTTATCAAACGGATGCGTGATCACCACATCCACGCCCATTTCTCTGAATAATTCTGCGCGTTCATCGGGCAAGGTGAGCAATTTGATATCCCCACGCCCAAAAACCTTTGCGGGATGTGGGTAGAACGTTAAAACAACAGCAGGCGCGCTGGTGGCGTGCGCGCCTGCTGTCAGTACCTTTATGATCTGTTGATGGCCGCGATGGACACCGTCAAAGACGCCAACGGTCAACCAGGAGTTTTTCAAATCGAGTTCGCCGAGTGAGCGATACTGTTTCATATTCATAAATATTTCCAGCGCCGTGGCCGGCGCTGGAATAAATTATATACACCTACTCTGAAGTAAAGAAGGCTTTTACTTCGCTCGCGGTGTCCGTCGCGAGCACAGCAGCTAGAGCGCTGTTTATTCAGAAGTAAAGAATACTTTCTTCGGCTGCCAGGCGGGATTGCCATCTTCGCCCGCCACCAGTTCCATTAACGCTACGAGTTCACCCTGTGTACTGACACCGCGCACACGACTGCCGAGTACTGCATCTGATTCGGCTTTCACGCGATGACCATGGCGCACGCCCTCAACATCATCAGGGCTAAGTTCGATTGCCGGCCAGTCACCCAGGGCCTCCGCGGCGGGGATAAGATATTGATACCAGTTCCCGGCGTGGAATGATTCCTGCAATTTGCGCAACGGCACGGCATCCCGCAGAGAGAATCGTCCGCTCTTGGTGCGGCGCAGACCGACGAGATACGCGCCACAACCCAGTTTTTCACCAAGGTCGTTCGCCAGCGAACGGACATAAGTACCTGACGAACAATGTACATCAATCACGACTTCGGGCGGCGCCCACTCTAAAACTTCCAGGTGGTGGACGGTTATCTTACGAGGCGCCAGTTCCACCTCTTCACCCTGACGCGCCATTTCATAAGCCTTGCGCCCCTGCACTTTGACGGCAGAATACGGGGGCGGAGTCTGCTCGATCTCGCCGACAAAGGTCTTGAGCACTTCCTCGAATTGAGTCTCGGTCACATTGACGGGCTGGTTTGCCTGCGTCATCTTTCCATCCGCATCGAATGTATCAGTCCTTCCACCCAGGCGGATGATGGCTTGATATCTTTTATCAGAAGCGGAAACGTATTCGCTCAAGCGAACTGCGGGACCCACCAATATTACGAGCACACCTGAGGCGCGTGGATCAAGTGTGCCAGTGTGCCCTGCGCGGCGCAAACCCGTTCCATTACGGATAGCCTGCACCACATCGTGCGACGTCATCCCTACAGGTTTGTCAACCACCAAAACCCCGGAGATAGCGTTCTTTATATCTTGACTATTCACTTTCATTCCTCCTTATAACTAGGACACCCTAATTATGCCATATTTGTCTAAATTTGTGATTAAAGACCTAAGAGGTGCCTGGTAGTCTTTAGTACTACGGGCTGTATGTCGGCTAAAGTGCCAGGAATATCTGCTCCAGCAGCCGCAGCGTGCCCGCCGCCTTTGAAATGTTTCGCCACGGGAGATACATCAACACCTGGCTCAAGTGCCCGCCATGAAATCTTTACATGCCCATCCTCTTGTTCGACGAAAATCATACCCACTTTGTTCCCATCAATAGCAGAAATCAAGTTGATCAGGTCTGCATCATCATTGGCTTTATAGCCTGAGCGTTGGCGGTCTTCCAGTGTAAGCGTTGCCCAAACAATCCCATTGCTTTGTTCCATACTTGACAGCCCTGCGCCCCAATAGCGCGCCGCAGGAAATGACTTCTTGACCAGAGATTTCATATATAGATCGGGCATATCCACGCCTGTCTCCATCAAAGCTGCGCACGTCCGCAGCGCGGAAGGGTTCGTGTTCGATGTACGGAAACCAAGCGTATCCGTGATAATACCTGTCAGCAATGCAGCAGCAATCGGTTTGGTAATTTCAAATCCCCATTCCGGTAAATGTTTGGTCAGGATAGCGGCAGTGGCAACCTCCTCTGCTTCAATCAGGTTTAAATTTCCAAATTTTTCGTTGGTTTTGTGATGATCAATATTGATATCCGGCTGGCCGAAATTCTCAAAGACTTTCCCGAGGCGCTTGAAATCGGCGCAATCCACCGTGATGAATGTATCATACTCCCCTTTCGGTTCTTTGACAATCAATTCACTTCCCTCCAGATGCCTGTAAGTGGAAGATACACCATCCACCAGAACCATTTGCACAAACTTTCCAGCGTTTTGCAAAGCCAGACCCAAACCGAGAAGGGAACCTATCGCATCGCCATCTGGTCGGACATGCGAAGCGATGACAACCTTGTTTGATTTTTCCAGACGTTCTTTGATAGCCGCGATGATCTCTGCATTCATTCTATGTAAGTTCTCCTTGTTGCTCTTTTGTTTCCAATAAGATACAGAGTTTATTTCTTTTTTCGCAACTCTGCAAGTACTCTCTCTATATGATCTGCGTTTTCGGGTGTCACATCCCAATGGAAGCGCAAGCGCGGGAAGGCGCGCAGTTCGACGCGTGAGGCGAGAGTCCGCCTGATAAAACCAGATGCAGATTCAAGCCCCGCGAGCACATCGGATGAGCGCGAGACACCTTCGACTGCGGAGACATAAACATCCGCATAGGCAAGTTCTTTATCTATCTTTACGTCTGTGACGTAAATTTGTTTCAGACGCGGATCGTTAAGCTCCCTGATGAGCATCTCTGAAATTTCCTGGCGAATGCGATCTGCAATGCGTTGAAGACGAATTCCTGATGGCATATCACTACTTATGAACGTTGATCTCTTCTTAAGAAGTTTCCAGTATATAGCATAACAATTGATCGCCAACCTGGATGTCGTTGAAACTCTTAAAGCCAACGCCACATTCGAAACCTTGTCTGACCTCTCTTACATCTTCTTTCCCAATGCGCAAGGAGCCCATTTCTCCCTCGTAGACCAGATCGGTCCCTCGGAAGAGGCGGACCTTTGCGTTACGGCGCAGTTCACCCTCGGTCACCCTGCAACCTGCCACTCTGCCAAATTTGGAGGCGGCGAATACAGCCAGCACCTGTGCGCGGCCAATAATTTTCTCTTTAACTTCCGGTTCAAGCATGCCGTTGAGGGCTTTTTCGATATCCTCCGTCATGCGGTAAATGATCTCATAAAGGCGAATATCAACGCCTTCTTTTTCAGCCACACGGCGGGCGGAGACATCAGCCTGTACATTAAAGCCTATGATGATGGCATGCGACGCCGAGGCAAGCATCACATCATTCTCACCAATATTGCCCGTTTCGGAATACAGGATTTTGATCCCGATTTCACCCTCCCCGAGTTTGTTCAATTCAGAGACGATCGGGTCAAGCGAACCCTGTACATCGGCTTTTACGATGAGATTAAGCTCCCTTGCTTCGCCAGCTTGCACACTGGCAAACAGATCTTCCAGTGAGACTTTCTTCCTGGCCTGCGCCTGTGACTTTGTCGCTTCTGCGCGTGCTGCCACAATCGCACGTGCTTCCCTTTCAGAACCCACCACTTCGAACATATCCCCGGCGGAAGGGACATCGCTCAATCCCATCACAGACACCGGCGTGGATGGCCCTGCCTTCTTAACAGGTTTGCCTTTAAAATCAGAGAGGGCGCGCAATTTGCCATGAGCCGTCCCGGCCACGACAATGCTGCCCGATTCAAGCGTCCCATTCTGCACAAGCAGGGTCGCCATCACACCTTTGGATTTATCCAATTCAGCTTCAATGACGGTACCGATTACCTTACCATTGGGATTCGCTTTGATCTCCGTGTTATCTGCAACCAGCAAAATACCTTCCAGTAAATCGTCAATACCCTGTTTCTGTTTGGCAGAGACGGGAACGACCATCGTATTTCCGCCCCACTCATCGGGCACAAGTTCCTGTTCGGCAAGCTGCTGCTTCACAAGGTCCGGGTTCGCGTTGGCTTTGTCAATTTTGTTCAACGCGACCATGATCGGCACACGCGCAGCTTTGGCATGTGCAATCGCCTCTCTTGTCTGTGGCATGACACCATCATCTGCCGCGACCACCAGCACCACAATATCTGCACCCTGTGCACCGCGGGCGCGCATCTGTGTGAAGGCGGCGTGACCCGGTGTATCCAGGAATGTGATCAGTCTGCCTTTCTTCTCCACCTGATACGCACCGATATGCTGCGTAATTCCTCCGGCCTCGCCCGCCGCTACTTCCGTCTGGCGGATGGCATCCAGCAGGCTGGTCTTGCCATGATCTACATGGCCTAATATTGTCACCACAGGCGGACGATCTTTCAAACGTGCTTCATCCTCCCCCGCGATCAACTGACGCCAGAGCGGCACTTCCCCTGTCTCAACTTTGACTTCCTCCACCACTTCAGGGGTTGCTTCAAAGCCATACTCAGCCACTACAATCGCAGCTGTGTCAAAATCCACAGACTGATTAATGGTCGCCATGACTCCGTTGGACATCAATTTTTTAATGAGGTCAATGGGGCTTTTTTCAATTTTCTGTGCCAGATCGCGAATCACAATGCTGGCAGGTAATTCGATCTTGTTTCCGTTGCTGCTCATGGGCTACCTCCACAAATTACATACTTCAAATAAGCAAAATGCGTAAGCAAGCACCTTGCTCATTATTCGGGCGAGCCCTGTGAGCGATTTATCCGATCACATACAGGTTACTCGCCTGTCCCCATTTGGGGACCAGCCTGCACACTCTCCATCTCATACGGTAGAGAGTTCATAAAATCTTCAAGTCGAGCGCGATCATCTGCTGTCAACGCGATTTTCAACGCATGCGCAAGAGCACCTTTCAAGCCACGCTCCCAGCATTCACGGCGATCGTGCAGGTAGGCTCCCCTTCCAGCCAGTTTGCCGGTCGGGTCCACCTGCACCCCATTTGCAGTCCGCACAATACGGACCATCTTCCGTTTGGGCATTATATCTCGACAGCCCACACAAGTCCGCTGGGGTATATGCTTTACGCGCTGAACAGTTTTC
>Ga0214471_10004645_pt1 | contig 10586 bp, 7 predicted proteins | sample RVTome_5_FD_207665 | JGI IMG/M metagenome (GOLD analysis project Ga0214471, IMG submission 207665) | Soil microbial communities from uranium-contaminated site in the Upper Colorado River Basin, Wyoming, United States - RVT142D155 | ecosystem: Environmental > Terrestrial > Soil > Contaminated >... | reverse complement strand
TCAGGTCGGCTCCAATCGGCGCTTCGTGTGGTGTCATGTGGCCGGGGAAACCTCTTTGCACGAGGACCGCCTGCGAGTCTGCCAGTAAAGGGTCCCTCGGCCAATAGGGAAGCAGGTTACCGCGGGTCCCGAGGGGTCGAATCGCCGGGAGTCCGGCCGGGCGGATTCTACGGATGGCTACTTACTGGCGGCCTATCCTGACCTCAAGAGGTTCCAAGACGTGAGCAGCGCGGGAGCCAACAACGGTCCGACAATCAGCCACCCCCCTCGTGGGAGGCTGCTGGCTTACCTGTTCGCGATCGTGTTGCTTGCGTGGCTGGGATTCATCGCCATCTCCTCGCAGTTCAACCAGCCGCCGGGTCCGGTGACCCCCGGCAGTGCTCAACCCTCCTACGGCGAATCCTTCACGACTGCGCCGACCACATCGCCCTGAGCCAAGGGGCCGGCTCCCGACGCCCACCCGGTCATTCCTAGGGGCCTTGCAACACGAGGCTGACAAACAAGAACGTGCCGAAAAGCAGCAGCGTCGGGACACCCGGAATAGCGAGCTCGAGATTCAATCGACTTCGAGGGCCGATTCCATAACGGCCGGCGACACGAAACATCTGCCATCCGAGAAATGCCCAGACGATTCCCCCTACCAGGAGCGGCAGTGCGGAACCGCCTCCAGCGAGAAACGCGACCACGAATCCAAGGGTCCCGATGACAGACCAGGCGAGCACGTAGAGGCGCAGGAAATCGCCGATTCGCGTCGCTGCGGCGGGCCCTGCTGGCTTCGCGCCCCGTCGCACGTCACCGTAGCGCTCCTGATCGGACAGCTCCGACGCCACGCCATCACCCAGAGTTTCTGCGTCGCCCGCATGCACCTCGTCCACGGCCGATGGCCGCTCGGCGCCGCGTGCCAGTCCGCAGTTCGGGCAGGTTGCCGCCGTCGGCTCGGCCGAAGTGAAGCAGCGGTTGCAGACCCAGCGTCCGGTCAAAGCTCCAGCGGGACCTCCCATTCGGCTACGTGCGGGGACCCTGCCCGCGATTGTCCCACTCGCTCAGTAGCCAGCCGGCTCCCGACGCCCACCCGGGCTACCGCGGGTTTCCGGAGGTCGAATCGCCGAGAGTCCGCCTTCCTACAACTGCGCGCCTACCCTGGACTGACCGACGTGATGACGAATCTCGTCCGACATTCGTACACCGCGTGGACCTCGTCATACAGCCGAACTTCCGCCTGCGGATTAGGCTCGCAGGTCCGGGCCGCGGCATGATCAATCTGCCCATCCACGATGATCCAGGTTCCGATGTATGGGACCAACGGGCACGTGTCGGGCGAACCCCCCCCGAAGTCACACTGGCCCACGTCTGGATGCAGAAAGGCACCGATCTCCGGGCCCTGTCCCCCTATCTCGGTGGCCGTTGCCTGCAAGAACACGGCGAAGCAGTCATCGAACCAGGGCGGCGTGAAGTCAATAGGGGGACCGCAGCCTCGACCTGCCCCAATTGGCGAGTGGTACGCCCGAAACTCGAATGGTCGCCCGCCGTAGCAGGCGAGTCGTCGGCCAGGGGAGAGGTAGGCGAGCTCATCGATCGTTTCCGGGACCGGCGGGCAGTCGGGCGCCACCGGCTGCAGCCACGTTTCACCGGCGGTGCTTGTGGATGCTACCCACCCGAACCAGAACGGGCACGTGAGCGTGCCGTCAGGAAGCGGTCCGATCGGGCAGCCGCTTGCATATGGGATTCCTTCCCCCGCCAACGCGTACCAGTCATAGCCATCCGCAGACACCGGCCCGGCAGCGATCATCCCCTCCGCACCCTCCGGCAACAGGCCAATCGACGCCGCACCAGTACCCGGTTGTTCTCGGATGTTCAGCCCACTGACCACCACCCTGACCCAGCAATCCACGGCGACCGCCGTGCAGGGCACGTTGGCTGACGGCGACGAGGTTTGTGCCGTAGGCTTCGCCGATGTCGCCGCGGTGGGCGACGAACTGCCGATTGGACTGGGCGCCTCGTCCCCCGCGGGGCTGGCGCACGAGGCTGCCAGCAGTGCTACGCCGAGGCCAATGGCGAGCCTCCCACCCATCGGCCGCAGCGTATCGAGGGGTCCAAGACCAGTCAAGGAAGACGCGCCGGCTCCCGACGCCACCCGGGTTACCGCGGGTCCCCCGAAGGTCGAACGCCGGCAGTCAGTAGTAGTGCCGAACACGAGGCGGTCGCAGCCGTCTCGCGCCGCGAGAGATCAAGTACCGTCCCTGGGGCACGATGATCCTGATGCGTTTACTGACCATCCTCGTATTGATGGCGACGGCGGCATGTGGCGCCTCGGCATCCCTGCAGCCGCCAGCCTCTCCGCAATCGGCCCCGAGCCCCACCACAGAGCTGACCGAGACGGCCGAGGCGAGCGAGGCGGCCCATCAGCCCGTGGTGCCGGCTCCGATGGGCATCCTTCCGCCAAGTAGTGTCGCTCGGGTCACGGTTGACGGACTGCGGGTTCGCGCAGGGCCTCCGGATTGGGCCGGTTTCCCAGATTTGCCCCAGCCGGATGAAGTCATCCACACCCTCTCCGCCGGTGACCTCGTGCTCATCGGCCCTAGCCCGCTCTCCTATCACCCGCCCGAAACGTCACCCGACGGCCGGGGCTGGTATGAGGTCCAGGTTGGGGGCCGAATCAGCACGACGCTCGTCGATGGCGGGATCATTGGCTGGGTGGCCGAGGGGGAGAGCGGCCTCGAATACCTGTCGGCAGCGCCGCTGACCTGCCCTGGAACGGCAACGCTCGAGGCGTTGCTGTATCTCTCGGGCGAGGGTGGCGCCGGCGACGAGCTCACGACTGGTTGGGACCGACTCGCCTGCCACGGTGGAGAGCAGCTGGAGGTGGAGGGGGTGCATGAGTACTGGTGCTACGAAGGCGGGGTCTATCCATACGAGTTCCGCCCAGCCTTCATCGCGTATCCCGGCGCCGGATGTGCCGGCCTCATCCTCGATGACATCGATGCTGACGGTCACGGCAGGGCCGGCGCGTTGCCGCTCCACTTCCGAGACGGCTTCGCCGCCTACCCGGAGCGGGGCGACGTCATCCGCGTCCGAGGCCACTTCGACGACCCGGTGTCGTCGTCCTGTTCAGCCGATACCCCGCCCGGCTTCGACGGAGTGGCGATCGACCCAGAGTTCTTGGTCCTCTTCTGCCGCGAGCAGTTCGTCGTCGACGAGGTGACTGTGATCGGCCACCGTGATCTGGCGCCGTTACCGTGGGAGCCGCACTAGGCGACTCTCGGACCAGCACGGGCACTTCCTCACGTCAACCTCAGATGCCCGCGGCGCAGGACCCCAATCGTCTGCCTGGCGCCAGCCCTACCGACGGCTACCGCGGCTACCGCGGGTTCCGAGAGGTCGAGTCGCCGGTCCCGGCTGGACCCAACTCCTGACGTCGGATCAGAAGTTCGAGCTGGTGGCCGGCCAGACGTGGCGGACCCAGTCGATGATGCTCGGCGACTCGGAACCGTCGGTGATGTTGTAAATCAGCGGCTGGTCGCCGGAGCCACCCACGCCCTGGCCCTCGGACTTGTGGGCCGGCCTAACCCCCGAATCGGAACGTCGCCAACCACACGATAACTGGACACGCTTTGCTCGGGGTCCCACGCTCCGTGCCACAGCGCTAAGCTATCGCGGCTTCCCAAGCAGGATGTCGCGGGTTCGAGCCCCGTCTCCCGCTCCAAGACCCTTATTCTGAGCGTGGAACGACACGCAAACTGACCGGCGGCGAAACGAGCTCGGCACCAAGGTCCAGGCGCCGCTCACGCTAATACGCCTTATCGTCAGGTGGCTCTGCGCCGCGCCAGCACCCGGAGCGCATGACCCGGGCCACTCGTCGACTCGGCCGGCCGCCACGCGTTCTGGCTCGATCGTTCGGCAAAGACAGCCCGCCGTGGCACGAGTTCGGCAGCGGCCATAACCCATCCGACGTTGGTGTTGTCCTCACGGACCGCGAGGCACACCCAGTAGGTCTGGCCCGGACCGAGTTCGATGGTGCGCTCCGGTTCGAGCCGAACGCGCTGGCCGCCGACGCGGTGATCGCCGGAGACGTGAATCGGCCAGGTGACGACAGCCTGACCCGACGGGGATCCGCCCTCATCGGTTTCGAGGGTCACGACGCCGCGACCCTCACCGGCGTACCGCACGAGATGCAAGTCGATCTCGGCCAGGTTCGTCGGATCCTCGGACGCGACAAACGCTTCGGCAACCTCGTAGGTGTCCGGGGGATTGCCATGGGGTGGCGTAGTGGCGGAATGCGTTCCGCTCAGATTCACCTCGTCGTTTGGGCCGAATCCATCGGTGATCACGATCAGCCCTCGCCCGGCGAGGTCCCGGTGGACCGCTAACCGAGCCAACGCCCAGTCGATCCGGCTGAGCAGCTCCTGGCCAGTCCACCGCTGGGCTGGATCCTCGCGGATGGCGTTGGTGAGGATCGGGATGATGACGTCGCGAATGGATCGATCGACGGGCAGCCGATCAGGATCGATGGCTTCACGGACGATGAACCCCCCACCGGTGACCATCCAGAACAGCAGCTTGCCGAGGCTGTAGATGTCGGCGGCGGCGGTCGCCGCCTGCAAGGCACCCAGCTCGAGCTCTGGAGCGGCGAACGCTCGGTGGCCGAAGCCTTCCGCCGTCGTGGTCAGGACGGCGCCGCTCGCGGCGTCGGCGCAGATGCCGAAATCGATGAGGAAGGCTCGGCCGTCCGGTCCAATCACGACGTTGTTCGGCTTGATGTCGCGGTGGACGATCCCAGCGTCGTGGGCAGCGGCGGCCGCGGCGGTGACCTGGCGAAAGCGATCCAGATGGTCCAGGACGGCCGTCGGTCTCGGTGCTTCGTGGTCCAGGTCGGGACCCACGTATTGCGTCACGAGGTAGGCCGGTTTGTCGAGCGAATGGTCGACGATGGGAGGGACGTGGGGTGACGCGAGGCGGGTCAGCGCCTCGACTTCGCGGGCGAACCGGCTCGTGCGCTCCAGGTTCTTGAGCCGCTTGAGGACCCAGCCCTCCGAGCCGTCGGCGAGGTCGCGTACGAGGAAGGTGTGCGCCTGCCCGCCCTCGCCGAGAGAGGCAATGACAGCCCATCGGCCTCCGAACGTTTTCGCCATTCGAGCGACGGCCGTGGCCCTATCGGCTCGCGAGCTCGCGGACTGAGGGGATCGCCGTCAATGCTTGGGCGAGGCTAAACCGCGGCGCGGCGAGCACAGCCGCTGCCGATCGGACGATCGCTTCCGATGACTGACCGATGCTCCCGCGCCTAGGTCGGGTGGCAACGTTCGGTGCGCTGCGAACATCGGACCCCTGACGCAACCGCACCTGCCGCCCATCGCGCTCGAATAGGTACTCGTACTTTCCGCCCTTGCGCGTGCGCAGGTGGACCTGACCCGGCCCCACCGGCGATCCATCGCCCTTCGTGTAGTTGCCCCGTTGATTTACGGCTTCCGCCAGCGTGTCAAGCGACATCCATCGATTGCCGTTGGCCCGCAGAATCGCGGCCAGTTCCTCGTGCAGGGTCACCATGCCAACTCAGTCTACCGAGGAGGAATGGCACGACCTCTTCAGGGTTCGGGTGCCACGGTGCTCGTCGCACTCGAATCGCGGGTGGGCACCGGCATCAGGCGGGCCTAGACTCATCACGCATGAGCGCCTGTCCAAAATGCGGCTTCCAGAACGCGGAGGGTGTCAAGTTCTGCGCCGAGTGCGGCGAGGATTGGCTGGGGTCAAGGGCAGATCCCGAGCAAGTCCGTCGCACTGTGACGGTCCTCTTCGCCGACGTGCGGGGCTCCACGGGCCTCGGTGAGCGGCTCGACCCGGAATCGCTGCGGACCCTGATGGGTCGCTACTTCGCAGCCATCAAGCAGATCGTGGAGCGGCATGGGGGAACGGTCGAGAAGTTCATCGGCGACGCGGTGATGGCCGTGTTCGGCCTCCCGACCCGCCATGAAGACGACGCTCTCCGCGCGGTGCGAGCGGCAGCCGAGATCCGCGACATGCTGGCGGGGCTCAACGCGGAGCTGGAGCAGAGCCGCGGTATGGCCGTCGTTTTTCGGACGGGCGTGAATACGGGTGAGGTGGTGGCGGGCGACCCGTCAGCCGGCCAGACACTCGTCACCGGCGACACCGTCAACACCGCCGCCCGCCTGGAGCAGGCTGCCCAGCCAGGGGAGATCCTGCTCGGCCAGGCCACGTACCGCCTGGTGCGTGACGCGGTTGTCGCCGAGCCAAGCGAACCGATCGACGCCAAGGGCAAGGCCGAGCCGGTGCCCGCCTACCGCCTCGTTTCGGTCACCCATGGCGCCGCGGGCCACACGCGGCGCCTCGACGCGCCGATGGTCGGCCGCGACCGCGAACTTCGCCTGCTGATCGATGCCTTCGAGCTCACCGTCGCTGACCGGACCGCTCGGCTCGTCACGGTGGTCGGTGTGGCCGGGGTCGGGAAGTCGCGACTCGTTCACGAGTTTCGCCAGCAGATCGAGGCGCGGGCCACCTTCCTGCTGGGCCGCTGCCTCTCGTACGGGGACGGCCTCACGTACTGGCCACTGGCCGATGCACTGCGCGCTCCAGCTGCGGTCGACGAGGACAACTCGGGCGAGTCTTGGCACGCCGGGCTCACGGCGCTTAGCGCCGGCCAGCCGGATGCGGAGACAATTGTCGAGCGGGTTGCCGGCCTCATCGGTGTGGGGGAGGCCGGTCCAGGCAGCGAGGCGTTCTGGGCCGTCCGCCGGCTGTTGGAGGGGATGGCGCGACGTCGGCCGCTCGTCTTCGCCCTTGAAGACCTGCATTGGGCGACACCCACTTTCCTCGATCTGGTCGAGCACGTGGCCGGCTGGACCCGCGACGTGCCGATCATGCTCGTCAGCCTCACCCGTCCGGAGCTGCTCGAAGCCCGGCCTGGCTGGGGTGGTGAAAGGACGAACGCCACAACCCTTCTCCTCGAACCGCTGGACCCTGGGTCGACCGACCAACTGTTGGCCAACCTGCTCGGCAGTGCCTCGGTGCGGACTGGCGTGCCACGCCGCATCGCGGCGGCTGCCGAGGGAAACCCGTTGTTCGTCGAGGAATTGGTCGCAATGCTCGCCGAGCGCGGCGAGCTTGAGCACGACGGTGAGGGCATGCCACAGGTGGCAGAGCCGGCTGAGCTTGAGGTGCCGCCGACGATCGAGGCGCTGATGGCCGCTCGCCTCGACCAGCTACCCGAGGAGGAGCGCGCGGTGCTGGGGCGCGCGAGCGTCGTCGGCAGGCAGTTCGGCGCCGCCGAGGTCGCCTACCTGAGTGACGGATCCGGACCCGCTTCGGTTCGGGCAGCCCTGATGGCGATGGTGCGGCGAGACCTGTTGCGTCCGGACCCCGACGCAATGTTGCCCATGGGCCCCGAAGACGAGGCGTTTCAATTTCGTCACCAGCTGATCCGCGACGCCGCCTACGCGGGCCTCAGCAGAGCTCAGCGCGCGCGACTCCACGAACGTTACGCCCGCCTATTGGAGGGGCTGCCCGCGGAACGACTCCGCCAGCTCGACGAGGTCGCCGGCTATCACTTAGAACAGGCACACGTGTTGCAGACGGCGCTCGGCGGCGAGCCGAGGACGCCGGACACGGCGTCGCGGGCGGCCTCCCACCTGGGTGCCGCCGGCCTCCGTGCCGTCGAGCGGCGGGACCCCGCGGCTGCCGCGAACCTCCTCGCTCGCGCAGTGGCGCTCCTGCCGGCGGCTGATCCACAACGGGTCGCCATCCTCCCTCCGTTGGCCTTTGCGCTTACACGGCTGGGCCGCTTCGGTGAGGCCCGAGCGGCCACCAGCGAAGCAATCGAGGCGACCACCGATGGTTCGGACCCAGGGACACGCGTAAGGGCGCTGTTGCGCCGGGTCGAACTAGCCTGGTATGGGGCCGGGGGCGCTGCCGAGATGATGCCCGACCTGGAGGAGGCGTTAGCTATCGCCGAAGCGACGGGCGATCTGGCGCAACTCGCCGAGGTGCACCTGGCTCGCGGCCGGCTCGCAGACGATGTGGGCCGGCTTGGCGAAGCGCGACTCGAGTTCGAGTCCGCCCTCGACGCCGCACAGCGGTCAGGCGACTCAAACAGCGAAATGGACGCGCGCCTCAGCCTCGCCGAGGTGGTGTTATGGGGGACCAGCGCCGCATCGGACATCGATCGGATTCTGGCGGAGAGCCACGCCTTGGCTCGTGAAGGCGGTTGGCCAGGCTGGGAGGCGCGGTTGCGTAGCCTCCGAGCGGTCGAGGTCGCGCGTCGAGGTCGGATTCCGGAGGCGCGGCGACTGCTGGCGGAGAGTCTGGCGATCATTGAGGAGATCGGCCTACCGACGATGATGGCCGGTAGGTCAGCGGAGCGAGGCAACGTTGAGTGGGCGGCGGGGGACCCCGCCGCGCGCGAACGGGTGCTTCGTGAGGGCTACGAGCAGCTGAGCGCGATGGGTGAGCGCGGCATTCTGTCCACGATCGCGGCAGATCTTGCTGACGCGCTGGTCGACCTCGGCCGCATCGACGAGGCCGAGGCCATGTGCGGGGTTGCTGAGGAGGCCGGGGCCGCGGACGACGTAGCGACGCAGGTTGGCGTGAGACTCGTCCGCGGACGCCTGGCGGCGGCACGCGGCAGCATGGACGAAGCCCTCGCGTCGGTCGCCGATGCCGTGGCCCTCGCCGATCAGGGCGAGTATTACGACGCCCGCACAGGGTCCCGGCTCGTGTTCGCTCAGCTCCTGCTGGATGTGGGGCGCATCGACGAAGCGCGCGCCCGTGCCCAAGAGGTGCTCGATCTCGCTCGCACCCGGGGCGACGTCGTCTTGCAGGGCAGAGCCAAGAACCTGCTCGAACGAATGGCAGTCTCGAGCCCGACGCCAAGCTGAACCGCACGACCTGCATGAGACTGGGGGTCCGCAGCGCGGATCGGCCGGGCTGCGCCGCCCTCGCACCACACCATAACTGGACTGATTTCGCTCAGGCTGTCAAGCTCGGTGCCACAGCGCACACGCGCCCCGGCTTCCCAAGCAGGATGTCGCGGGTTCGAGCGCCGTCTCCCGCTCCACGTCCCCGATTCGTACTGCAAGCGGTTTCGCCCGAGGTAGGTACGCTATCCAGTACAGGACCCGTTGCTGGCCATACTTAGCGCCAGCCGAGGCCCTGTCTGCACCGAGAGTTGCATGCCCCCGTCCGCCGAAGAGCGCGCGCTGCTCCTGACTCTGGAACCAGAGGCCGGCCGGTTGTACGACCGGCACCTCAAGGTGGCCCAGGAGTGGTTTCCGCACGACTACATCCCGTACCGCCTCGGCCGTGACTTCGACAAGGAGCCCTGGACCCCGGATCAGCCGCGGTTGACCGGCGTCGCCCAGACCGCCTTCGAGGTCAACCTGTTGACCGAGGACAACCTCCCCTCGTACCACCGCCTCATCCATGGGATGTTCGGCCCGGGCGACGGAGGGTGGATCAACTGGGTCGGACGATGGACCGCCGAGGAGGGACGCCATGCGATCGTCCTGCGGGACTACCTGACGGTGACCCGGAATATCGACCCGGTGCTCCTCGAGCGCGGTCGAATGGCGCAGCTTCAGCGGGGATACGAACCCAAGCGGCCCGGCCTCCTGCACGGGATCGCCTATGTCACGTTCCAGGAGCTGGCCACGCGAAACTCGCATCGCAATACGGGCAAGTACTCAGACGACCCCGTGGCCGATCGGATCATGGCCCGGATCGCGGCCGACGAGAACCTGCACGCCGTCTTCTATCGCGACATCATGACCGCCGCTCTCGAGATCGAGCCATCCGCCGCGGTCCAGGCCATCGTCGACGAGGTGATCGATTTCCAGATGCCCGGTGCGGGCATCACGGGGTTCGCCCGAAAGGCAGCCATCATCGCCAAGGCCGGCATCTACGACCTCCGCGGCCACCGCGACGACGTCCTCATGCCCATCCTTCGACATTGGAAGATCTTCGAGCTGGAGGGTCTCGACGCTGCGGCCGAGGAGGCCCGGCAGCGCCTCGAGGATCACCTCGACGCGCTCGATGTTTCGGCTCGGAAGTTCGAGGCGCGGGTCGCGGAGTCGGCCGAACGTCGGGTCGTCCGGGCCGGCGGCTAGGCGGGCTGGCAGCCGGTCAGCGGGCCCGCATCTGGTTGTTCTTCGCGTCGTGGGTGAGTTCGGCCATGCCTAGGGCCTCGAGCAGGGGCGGGAGGTACATCCCGAATCGGCCGCGGTAGCCCTTGCGGAGCCCGTACCAGCCGCCCACCGGGTTGCTGGCCGAGCGGCCCCAGGCCTCGACGGTCCCGTCAGCCGCTGGCTTCTGCTCATCGGCGGCGCCGAGTGGGATCCAGTCGCCGTGCATCTGGAGCGCGGCGTGCAGGTCCTCGATGGCGCGCAGGTGGTATTTGAGCTGGGTCGTCCCGACCTGGCACACCAACGCCGGCGGGTCAGCCGCTTCGTCGCGCCACATCCGGTACTCGGACGTGCCGGGTGGCGTCTTCAGGACCCACGGATCGTCCTTGGTCCCGGCCGCCTTCTTGTCTGACACCGGACGGTCCTCCGCGCGCGTTTCTGGATCGGACACGCAGTGTAGGG